>UEXY01000140.1_pt1 | contig 10390 bp, 6 predicted proteins | sample 4301061 | NCBI WGS metagenome assembly UEXY01 (sample SAMEA4773184, study PRJEB27434) | metagenome | biome: 2259; feature: agricultural soil; material: soil | place: USA | collected 2014-09 | depth 0.25 m | reverse complement strand
CTCTCCGCGCTGATCGAGCGCTACATGGAGGGCGACTTGCGAGTGATCGAGGACATTCCCATCGCCACCGGCGGCACGCCATTCCAGCGGCAGGTCTGGGCCGCGCTACGCGCCATTCCGCTGGGCACGACAGTCAGCTATGGCGCGCTGGCGCGGCAGATAGACCGGCCCAAGGCGGTGCGCGCGGTAGGCGTGGCCAATGGCGCCAATCCAATCAGCATCGTGGTGCCCTGCCATCGCGTGATCGGCAGCAACGGCACGCTGACCGGGTACGGCGGCGGAGTGGAGCGCAAACGCTGGTTGTTAAGGCATGAAGGGGTTGTGATTTAGCGGGAACCACAAGGGGAGTTTCGGCGTATGAGGGGAAATCAAGAAATCAAGAACTGGCACGACAAGGTTCGGCGCCGCTTTCGGGCACAGGTATCAGCCCGTAACTTGCCCAGCTATTAATCGACGCAGTACATCGCGCGCAGAATCGATCGCATCGCGGCCCCTCCGCAGCCGGCTCAGGCCTTGGCCGCCTTGGCAGGGAAAAAGCGGATTGGCGAAGCGGCCATCTCGCCGTTGCGCGACCTTTCCGTCACTAACAAATCTTCCAGTGTCGCGTCGTCGAGCACCTTGAGAAAAGCGTCAGTCGCGCCGCCCAGCAGGTTTTTCAATTTGCAGTTGGACGACAGGGCGCAGTGATTGTTTTCGCGGTCGAAACATTCGGCGATGAAAAAATCGTTTTCGCTCCAGCGGACCACCGCGCCGATGTTGATTGCGGACGGCTCCTGCTTGAGGCGCAAGCCGCCGTTTCGTCCGCGCACGGTGTCGATCAGCTCCGCGGTGCCGAGTTGGTACACCACTTTCATCAGATGATTCTTGGAAATCAGGTGCGCGTCGGCGATATCCTGGATCGTGACCAGGCGATCCCGGTGCAGGCCAAGATAGATCAGCGTGCGCAGGGCGTAATCGGTGTAAGTGGTCAACCTCATGTGTTCTGTCGGTTCGCAGGAAAGGTGGGCTGCGTGCCAGACGCATCCGGAATATCTGACGGACTGCCCCGGATCGAGAGGGAAGATGCGCAGCAACTCTTGCCCAGGGGCTCTTGGGAATTCTAGTGTACTACGTATGTGTTTCAGGGGCCGGCCGTGCCCTTCGTGCAACAGAAGCGCGGTGAATGATGCCGTTGACCCTGGTACGAGGGATTCGCGGCACTAATCCTCCTGCCGCGGGTCTGACTCGAGTAGCGCCCGGTTTGCCCCCAGAACGATTTACTCGACACGAGACGTTCCATCGATCGCCTCGCCCGGAGCATGAAGATAGCGCAAGTCTCACCCCTTTTCGAAAGCGTGCCGCCGAAAGCCTACGGCGGCACCGAACGCGTGATTTCCTACCTGACCGAAGAACTGGTCCGCCAGGGCCATGAAGTCACCCTGTTTGCCTCCGCCGATTCGGTCACCCAGGCGCGCCTGATACCCTCCATCGACCAGAGCCTGCGGCAGGACATCACGCAACGCACCTGGCTCGCGTATCACACGATACAGATGGACCAGGTGGCGGCGCTGGCCGACAGTTTCGATGTGATTCATTTTCATACCGACTATCTGCATTTTCCGCTGGCAAAGAAGTTGCGCACACCGCATGTGACGACGCTGCACGGGCGGCTCGACTTGCCGGAGCTGGCGCCGGTGTTCAGGCATTTCAGCGACATCCCGCTGGTGTCGATTTCGAATCGGCAACGCGCGCCCGTGCCCTACGCCAACTGGCATGACACCGTGTATCACGGCCTGCCGTCGGACTTGTATGCGTTCCGCGAAACCGCCGGCGACTATTTCGCCTTCATCGGCCGCATTTCGCCGGAGAAGCGCGTCGACCGCGCGGTCGATATCGCGCGCCAGTGCGGCATGCCGCTGTATATCGGCGCCAAGATCGATCCGGCCGACGAGCCGTATTTCAACGAGCACATCAAGCCGCTGTTCCGCCATCCGCTGGTGACGTATATCGGCGAGGTCGGCGAAGCCGAAAAACGCGAGCTGCTGGAAAATGCGCGCGCCTTGCTGTTTCCGATCGACTGGCCCGAACCATTCGGACTGGTCATGATCGAAGCTCTTTCCTGCGGCACGCCGGTGATTGCGTATCGGCACGGTTCGGTCGCGGAGATCATGGAAGACGGCGTCACTGGCTTCGTGGTGGACGATCAGGACGAGGCGGTGCGCGCCGCGCAGCGGATCGCCGGCATCGACAGGAAGGGCTGCCGCGCGGCATTCGAGCGCCGCTTCACGGCGGCGCGCATGGCGGAAAACTATCTGCGCGTCTACCGGCAACTGCTCGGAGAAAACCATGGTTGAAAAAATCCGCCTCGGCGAGCAGTGGTACATCCTCGCCACCGAATCGCCGGCCGACGAACGCCGGCGCGTGCTCAAGCACAACGATATCTTCGCGGTGTTCGATCGCTTCGGCGACATCCAGCCGATCGGCCTCGGCGAGGAAGGTATCTATCACGGCGACACCTGCTTCCTGTCGCATCACGAACTGCTGATCGAGGGCGTGCGGCCGATGTTCCTGAACTCGACGGTGAAGGACGACAACGGCGTGTTCATCGTCGAACAGATGAACCCCGACCTGCATCCGGACGGCCGCAACCCGATACCGAAAGGCGTGCTGCATGTGTTCCGCGCCAAGCTGTTGTGGAACAACGCCTGCTATGAGCACGTGCGCGTGGTCAACTACGGCCTGGAGCAGGTCGAGGCGACGCTGTCGATGGTGTTCGGCGCCGACTACAAGGATATTTTCGAAGTGCGCGGCTTCAAGCGCGCGCGGCGCGGCGAGCTGCTGCCGCCGCAGATCGGCGCCGATGAACTGCTGCTCGGCTATCGCGGGCTCGACAAGACCCAGCGCCGCACGCGCATTAATTGCGAGCCGGCGCCCGATAGCATGAGCGCGGAACGGATCGACTACCGGATGACGCTGGCGCCGAAAGGCGAAGCGCATGTCTATGTGCGCGTCGGCTGCGAGCTGGGTGACAATGCGGCGCCGCACGCGCCGGATTACTTCGGCGCATTCACGCAGGTCAACCACGCAGTCGCCACGCGCCTGCGCAACCGCTGCCGCGTAGTCACGTCCGATCCCCTGTTCAACAGCTGGCTCGACCGCTCGACCGCCGACCTGGTGATGCTGGCCACCGCACTGCCCGAAGGCGATTACCCGTATGCCGGGCTGCCGTGGTATTCGACCACCTTCGGCCGCGACGGCATTCTCACCGCGCGCGAATACCTGTGGATCGATCCCGGCATGGCGCGCGGCGTGCTCGCCTTCCTGGCGGCGACGCAGGCCACCGAACACGATCCGGTGCGCGACGCGGAGCCGGGCAAGATCTTGCATGAAGCGCGCCAGGGCGAACTGGCGGCGCTGCATGAAGTCCCGTTCGGCCGCTATTACGGCACGGTCGACGCGACGCCGCTGTTCGTCGGCCTGGCCGGCGCGTATTACGAGCGCACCGGCGACCTCGATTTCATCCGCTCGATCTGGGACAACGTCCGCCGCGCGCTGCACTGGATCGACCACTACGGCGACCGCGACGGCGACGGCTTCGTCGAATATGCGCGCTACACCGAATCGGGTCTGGCGCAGCAGGGCTGGAAGGATTCGCACGATTCGGTGTTCCACCACGACGGCCGACTGGCCGACGCGCCGATCGCCCTGTGCGAAGTGCAGGGCTATGTGTACGACGCGAAACTGCGCGCCGCCCAACTTGCGCGGCTGCTGGGTGAAACGCAGTTCGCGCACGAGCTGAACGAGGCCGCGCAATTGCTGAAGACGCGTTTCAACGAACGCTTCTGGTGTGAAGAAATCGGCAGCTATGCGCTCGCGCTCGACGGCGCCAAGCGGCAATGCGCGGTGCCATCGTCGAACGCCGGCCATGCGCTATGGTCCGGCATCGCGACGCCGGAATACGCGGCGCGCGTCGCCGATCAGCTGCTCAACGACGATTTTTTCTGCGGCTGGGGCATCCGCACCATTCCCAAGCAGGAAGTGCGCTACAACCCGATGGCCTATCACAATGGCTCGGTCTGGCCGCACGACAACGCGATCATCGCCGAAGGCATGGCGCGCTACGGCTTCACCGCGAAGGCGATGACGGTGTTCAGCGCGCTGCGCGACGCCTGCCTGTACATGGACCAGCACCGGATGCCGGAACTGTTTTGCGGCTTCGAAAAACGCGAGGACGAAGGACCAACGCTGTATCCGGTCGCGTGCTCGCCGCAGGCGTGGGCGGCGGCTACCGTGTTTTCACTGCTGCAGGCCTGCCTCGGGCTGTCCTTCGATCCGGACAAGCCGGAGATCCGCTTCCGCCATCCGCAGCTGCCGCCGTTCCTGGACAAGGTGGAAATCCGCGACCTGACGATCAACGGCGCCTCGGTCGACCTGTCGCTGCAGCGTTATCCGAACAACGTCGGCGTCAACATCATGCGCAAGCAGGGCAATCCGGAAGTGGTGGTGGTAGCGTAGCGCTTTACCCTGTCACGAAAAAATAGTTCGCGACCGGAGCGTTAAGACGTAGCTATAAGCAAAATGCCCAAAAAAATCAGTCCTATCCCTGCAAGCTTTTGATAGCCGAGCGCCTCACCTAATAGCAGCCAGCTGATCAGAGTAATCAGTAAGAATGTGCCTCCGGCCATGGCAGGAGCGGCAGTCGACAATGGATTAACCGCGACAACCCGAGCGACCAGCAAGAAACTGAATCCATACAATACCAATGACGCTAGAAGCCATGGCGAAAACCACTTTGCAAGGCTGGTTGCCACTTGTATGTCACGGCCAGCATACTTCATCAAAGTTTGCGCGCCGGCATTAATAACAACGGCAATAATAGCGACCCACGGTTCTTTCATTGCAAATGTTCTTTAAAGGTTTGTTTAATCGGGAACCCGTCGACAGCGCATTCTGAACCAATGAACTGAATTTATGCTGTCGGATATTACACTAGGCAATCATGCCGCAAAAGAGACAGTGCCGCTACGGAAAAGCGTGGGCATTGATTGTCCTATGGTGTGCACGTCGCAATCGGCAACTGCGGCTTTTGCATAACGTGAATTGCATCGACGCACCGTACTTTGCGGTGCGTGCCGGTTGCCCCGCGCAGGGAGGAAAGGCGGTGTAGCATTGACGATATGTCGTTACCCGACATGCTCACAATGGAGCGCGCCCGCGCATCGGTTTTTCAGTTGCGTAGGTCCGGATTTGCCACCCTTGTCGCTATCGATCACGACCGGAAAAGAACGAAAAACACGCGAAATCGCTTACACTTTTCCACCATAGACGGCGAAGCGGGCCCGCGCTTTCCGAACCAACTTCATCGGCACCGACCTGACCAATCTTCTCGCTAAGGCACTATGAGCAGAAAAGACGAACAAAACCTATTCAATCAATTCCCAAAAACGCGTCCGCCCTTACCAAAAGATATTGAGGAAATCTATTCGGCGCACTATAAGTCGAATCGCGAAGGCGGCACCACCGCGGCATCCCTTGCCCAACGAGTAGAGTCGTGGATGCACAAGAAGGTGGCGCAGGATTTAATAGAAGAGCGGAATACGGGCAAATCTACTTTAGAGATCGGCGCGGGAACACTTAATCAACTGCAATATGAGCCAGAAATTGGACCTTATGACATTGTTGAGCCGTTTTCAAATCTCTATCAAGGGTCGAAATATCTAGGGCGCATTCGCAATATCTATACGGATATTTCGGAGGCAAATAGCGGCTTTCGGTACGATAGGATCACATCCGTCGCCACGTTCGAACACATTGTCAACTTGCCGGAAGTTGTTGCACGCGTCGGCTTATTGCTCGCGCGAGGCGGGGTTTTGCGCGTAGCAATTCCCAGTGAGGGTACGTTTATGTGGACATTAGGCTGGAAATTGACGACAGGTTTGGAATTCAAAATTAGATACGGGCTGGACTATGGCTTGCTAATGCAGCACGAGCACGTAAACACTGCTGCGGAGATCCGAAAAGTATTGCAATTCTTCTTCCGTGAAATCCAGTGTAATGTTTTTGGATTAGCTAGGCCAATCTCGCTTTACCAATTTTACGAGTGTCGAAATCCAGTAATTAGGAAGTGTGACCAGTACGTCAGTTTTACTGCGAGCGATGCCGGAAATAGTCGTAAAGATGTGACCTAATACAACAACTGCCGAACGGCAATTTTCGGATGGGAAGTGAGTCCCTTTCTCTCTTCCTATACTTCGTGGTTCATACTGTTCCCCCGCAGGACGGAAATTTCCTTTACACAAAGTTCCTCTTAAAAAGGGAGTGATTTGCCCGCACCATTTTCAGATGAGCAGCCCAGGGGAACGCAAGCGTGTAGTCTCGCGAAACGGTTATGCTGCACTCTTGTTCAACATAAAAAAGAGTGTGGCAATGGGAATTCTGATCCTCGGCTTGGTGTTGTTCCTCGGCATACACCTGCTGCCGGTATTGACCGGTCCGCGCGCGCGACTGCAGCAGGCGCTCGGCGAGCGGCGCTACAAGGCGCTGTTTTCGATCGTGTCGGCGCTCGGACTGGTGCTGATCGTGATTGGCTATGCACGCGCGCCGAGCGAGCCGCGGCTGTTCGCGCCGTTCCCGAGCGCCATTTTGATCGCGCCGCTGGCGATCACGATCAGCTTCGTGCTGCTGGCCGCCGCCAACATGCGCACGCATATCCGCCGCGCAATCAAGCATCCGATGCTGATCGGCGTCGGCATCTGGGCCACCGTGCATCTGCTGGCCAACGGCGAAGCGAAGGCAACGCTGCTGTTCGGCGCGTTTCTCGCATACGCGCTGGTCGACCTAGTGTCGGCCGTGCAGAGAAACGCGATCAAGACCTTTGTCCCCGTGGCGCGGCAGGATGCAATCGCGGTCGGCGCGGGCATAGTGCTGGCCTTGCTGGTGATGATGTTTCACCGGCCGCTGTTCGGCGTCATGGCGGTGCATTGGGGCGTGTAGCAATCCGTTGCGTTTGTGTCGCCGGGCACCGCAGTTTGCGCCGCATCATATTCGCGCCGCCCTGACGCTCTTATGTTGGAGGATCAAGAAACGTTCAGGGAGAGTTCTCGATGATTGCGCGCCATGTCCATCACTTGTGCTTCCCCGATTTCGCCGCGCGGCCGAGCGGCACTGATCCTCTGTTCCCTTTTGCTAGCCGCCTGCGGCAGCGGCGGCGGCAATAACGCCGGCATTGCCGACACCACGCCGGCAGCGACGCCCGCCGCATCGCTGAATGTGGTGGCGTCCGCCGCCGTCGCGATTGCCGGCGGCAACAGCATCGCGCTGACCGCGTCGACTGCGGCCAACACCGGCCCGGTGAACTGGATGCTGGAACCGGGCAGCCCGGGCCGGCTCGACCGCAACAGCGGCGCCAGCGTCAACTACCTGCCGCCGCCGGCCGGGAGCGTGACGGCGAATACCATCGTCAACGTGATCGCCAGCACCGGCGGCGTGAGCAAAAAAATCAGCTTGGTGCTGGAGGGCGGCAGCGCGCTGCCGCCGGCGCCGACGGTCGCGACCGGATTCACGGTGAACGCCGGTAGCGGGCGCGTGCAAGCCGGCGGCAGCGGCGTCACGCTCACCGCCACGCATCCGGCGTCGACCGAGACGGTGAGCTGGATGCTGGCTGCCGGCAGCCCCGGCAGCCTCGACCGCAACAGCGGCGACAGCGTGGTCTACCTGCCGCCGGCCGTCGCGACGGCGGCATCGGTGCCGGTCACGGTGACGGCGGTCTTCGGCGGCCAGACACGAAAGATCTCGTTGCTGCTGCAGGGTGCCCAGGGCTTGTCGCTGCTCGCCGGCAACGACTTCGGCCCGGGCCTGCGCGATGGCGTGGGCGCCGCGGCACGCTTTTACGGACCGGGCGGCGTCGCGCGTGACGGCGCCGGCAACCTGTATGTCGCCGACACCAGCAACCACACAATACGCAAGCTCGCACCCGACGGCACGGTGAGCACGCTGGCCGGACGCGCCGGCACCAGCGGCAGCGACGATGGCAGCGGCGCGGCGGCGCGTTTCAATGCGCCGAAAGACATCACGATCGATGCGGCCGGCAATCTGTACGTGACCGATGCGCAGGGCAACGCGATTCGCAGGATCACGCCGGCCGGCGCAGTCAGCACGCTGGCGGGCGGCACCAAAGGCAATGCGGACGGCGTCGGCGCGGGCGCGCAGTTCAACAATCCGGCCGGCATCGCAGCCGACGCGACGGGCAGCCTGTTCGTCGCCGATGAGTTCAATTCGCTGATCCGGAGCGTGACGCCGGCCGGCCTGGTCGGCACCTACGCCGGCATACGCGGCCAGCGCAGCCTGGTCGACGGCAACCTGGCGACGGCCAGCTTCATCGATCCGATGGCGCTCGCGCTCGACGCGGGCGGCAACCTGTACGTGTCGGACGGCTTTTTCTCGCCACCGGAACCAAACACCATCGCCGGCCGCTCGATCATCCGCAAGATCACGCCGGCCGGCAACGTCAGTTCGCTGGCCGGCGGCTTCGTGCCGGAGAGCGCCGACAACATCGACGGCAGCGGCGCTGCGGCGCGCTTCTTCGGCATTTCCGGCATGACCGCCGATAACGTGGGCAACCTGTACGTCGGCGACGGCCGCATCCGCAAGGTGACGCCGGCCGGCGTGGTGAGCACCTATATCGCGCGCGCAGCCGGCCAGCTCAATGACGCCGGCGGCCTGACGATCGACAGCGGCGGCACGCTGTATTACGCGGATCGCGCCGATCAAGTGCTGCGCGCGTTCGGCGCGAACGGCGTCGTGAACACGCTGGCCGGCAGCGCGCCGCTGGTCGGCAGCGCCGACGGCAGCGGCGGCGCCGCGCAGTTCTACGGTCCGGCCGGCATCGCCGCCGACGCGGCAGGCAACCTGTTCGTGGCCGACATGTTCAATAACGCCATCCGCAAGATCACCTCGACCGGCACGGTCAGCACGCTGGCCGGTGCCGCGCCGGCGGCAGGCAGCAGCGACGGCAACGGCGCGGCCGCGCGCTTCCGTTTTCCGCAGGATGTCGCGGCGGATGCGGCCGGCAACCTGTACGTGGCCGACAGCGTCAACAACACCATCCGCAAGATCACGCCGGCCGGCGCAGTCAGCACGCTGGCCGGCACGCCGGGACAAGTCGGCAGCGCCGACGGCGCCGGCGCGGCGGCGCAGTTCAGTTCGCCGCAAGGGGTCGCGGCCGACAAGGATGGAAACCTGTACGTCGCGGACAGCTTCAACCACACGATACGCAAGATCACGCCGGCCGCTGTGGTCAGCACCTTCGCCGGCATAGCGGGTCAATTCGGCAGCCTCGACGGCGACGGCAGCGCGGCGCGCTTCAACGGTCCGGGCGACATTGCCATCGACGGCGGCGGCAACCTGTACGTGCTCGACGGCGGCAGCACCATCCGCAAGATCACGCCGGCCGGCGCGGTCAGCACGCTGGCCGGTACGCCGGGCAAATGGGGGCATGTCGACGGCATCGGCGGCGGCGCGCAATTCAATGCGCCGCAAGGCATCACGCTCGACGACGCCGGCAACCTGTACGTGGCCGACACCAACAACCATGCGATCCGCCGCGTGACGCCGGCCGGCGCGGTCAGCACGGTGGCCGGCAACGGCGAACCGCAGCCGTTGGCGCAAGGCGAACTGTTCCGGCCGCAGCGGCTGGCGATGACCGGCGCGCGCAGCATGGCGATCACCGCGGGCAATGGCGTGTTCGTGCTGCAGTTGCCGTAAGCTGCTGCCTCGCGGCGTGGACCGACGCACGAGCGGCAAACAAAGGCGCGCTGACGTCGCCATTACGCCCGGCCGGGTGACGTACCATCTTCGCGCGAGGTTGCCTGTTTTTTTTGTCGATATTGCTCGTGGCGACTCAGAAGGGAACGCCATCGAGCGTTCCCATTTTGCCGCTCGCGAAATCCCGCTTGACTTGCGCCAGGCGCTCCGGTGTATCCATCACGAACGGGCCGGAGAACAATACCGCTCCTTCCACCGGCGCGCCGCCCAACAAGACGACATCGGCCGGCTGCTGCCCGGTTGCCGCGATGCTGACCCGGTCGCCCGGCGTCAACACGGCCAGCGTACCGGGATCGGTGACTGATGCGCCACCGGCGTCGATTTGCCCGTTCAGCAGATAGAGCCCGAGTTCCGCAGCGTCGTCCACCGACAATGAGACGATGGCGCCCGGCGCCAGTTGTACGTGCGCCAGGACGGTGGGCGAGGCGAGCCTCATCGGACCTTCGATGCCGTCGACCCGGCCTGCCAGCACCTTGACCTGCGCCCCTGCGCGCGCGAACGACGGAATGTCGGCGACGCGCAATGCATACGTGCCGGGCGCGGCATGATTCACGCAGAACAGCCGCAGGGCGGACGGCACGGCCTGCAA
>UEXY01000155.1_pt1 | contig 10564 bp, 12 predicted proteins | sample 4301061 | NCBI WGS metagenome assembly UEXY01 (sample SAMEA4773184, study PRJEB27434) | metagenome | biome: 2259; feature: agricultural soil; material: soil | place: USA | collected 2014-09 | depth 0.25 m | reverse complement strand
GGCCATCGCAGAACCGAAGACCAAAGCACAATGTTGTTAAACGAGGAAAATTTGCGCACGGCCGTTATCGATGCGGCCCCGCCGGCGACCGCGTCGACTTTCGCGCGCGCCGGCTTGCTGATGTATGCGTTCCTGATCGTGTATGCCAGCCTCTACCCGTTCTCGAACTGGCGCAGCATCGGCCTGCCGCCATGGGCGTTCCTGTTCATGCCGATGCCGCACTACTGGACCGGCTTCGACGTGGTCACCAATATCATCGGTTATCTGCCGTTCGGCGTGCTGGTGGTGTTTGCGCTGTACCCGGCGGTGCGCAGCCTGCCGGCGGTCATTGTCGCGATATTTTGCGGGATGCTGCTGTCCGGCGCGATGGAAGCGATACAAACCTTCCTGCCGAACCGGGTCTCGTCCAATCTCGATTTTCTGACCAACCTGGCCGGCACCGGCGTCGGCGCGGTCGCGGGACTGCTGCTGAGCCGCACCTTTCTCGAACAAAGCCGGCTGCTGCAATTGCGCCGCGCCTGGTTCACGCCGGATGCCGGACGCGGCCTGATCGTGATCGGCTTGTGGACGCTGGCGCAGATCTATCCACAGGGATACCTGTTCGGCCACGGTCAGTTCATGCCCATCCTGTCCGACTGGCTGTCCGACTTGCTGGAAACGCCGATCGACCTGGCCGCGCTGCTGACGCGCAACATGCACCTGACAGTGCAGGAATACTGGCTGGCGGAAACCCTGATCACCGCCTGCGGCCTGAGCGGCGCGCTACTGATGCTGTCCTGCGTGCTGCGCAAGCAGGCGCCGAAGGCAACGCTGCTGGTAGCGCTGGCGGTCGCCGCCGTCACCGTCAAGCTGCTTGCGAACGCCTTGCTGTTCACGCCCGCCAACGCGCTTGCCTGGCTGACGCCGGGCGCCCAGGGCGGCGTGCTGATCAGCGCGATGATGGTCGCCGGCCTGGTGTTCGCGCCACCGGCGGCGCAGCGGCGGCTGGCCGCCGTCAGCCTGCTGCTGAGCCTGGCGGCGATCAACCTGGTGCCAGCCAATCCTTATTTCGTGGCGACGCTGCAGGCCTGGGTTCAGGGCAAATTCCTCAACTTCAACGGCGCCGCGCATTTCCTGTCGGTGTGCTGGCCGTTTTTCGCGCTGTGGTTTCTTTTGCACCCGGCGCACCGCCTGAAGCGCCGCTGAGCGCGGTGTATCATTGCGCCTTCGATCGCGCACCCAAAGAGTTTCGACATGTCCGACAAGCCGTACTACCAGCATCACGTGTTCTTTTGCCTCAACCAGCGCGAAGAAGGCCGGCCGTGCTGCGCCGACAAAGGCGCGCAGGCGGCGCAGGAACACGCGAAAAGCCGCATCAAGCAACTAGGCTTGAGCGGCCAGGGCAAGGTCCGCATCAACAAGGCCGGCTGCCTCGACCGCTGCGAAGAAGGCCCAGTGCTGGTGGTTTATCCGGAAGGCACGTGGTATACCTATGTCGATAAACACGACATCGACGACATCATCGACCAACACCTGATCGGCGGCAAGGTGGTGGAGCGCCTGAAAATCTGAGCATGAACGCCCACACTCAACGCTTCTCGATCGCCGGCGCCGCCGGTGCGCTGGAATGCGCGCTGGATCTGCCGGAATCGGCGCCGCGCGGCTTGGCGCTGATCGCGCATCCGCACCCGCTGTACGGCGGCACGATGGACAACAAGGTGACACAAACGCTGGCGCGCGCCTTCGTCGCGCTCGGCTACGCGGCGGTACGCATGAATTTCCGCGGCGTCGGCAAATCCGAAGGCAAGCATGATGCCGGTCATGGCGAAACCGACGACATGGCGCTGCTGCTGGCACACATGCAACAGCAATACCCGGGCTTGCCGGTGGCGCTCGGCGGTTTCTCCTTCGGTACTTTCGTGCAATCGCAATTGCAGCAGCGGCTGATCGCGCAAGGCACGCCGGCCGAACGCCTGGTGCTGGTCGGCACCGCCGCCGGCAAATGGGCGATGCCGGCGGTACCCGCCAATACCATCCTCATCCACGGCGAGCTGGACGACACCATCCCCTTGTCAAATGTGCTCGACTGGGCGCGCCCGCAAGACCTGCCGGTGATCGTGATTCCCGGCGCCGATCACTTTTTTCACCGCAAGTTGCAACATATCAAGAATTTCGTGGTCGAAATGTGGCATCGTTGACCGCAAGGCAGCGGCGCTATAATTTGCAGCTTGTTTCCTCGTATCATCGGCCTCCGGATTCCGGGCGGCTTCATTCTTTACAGCTCATGAAAAAATACCTTGCGGCGCTGGCCGCCACCGTTCTCTCATTGTCCGCCGCGTTCGCGCAATCCGTCCCGGCACCCACCATCGCCGCAAAATCCTGGCTGCTGCTCGACGCCACCAGCGGCCAGGTGCTGGCCTCGCAAGAGCCCACGCTGCGCATAGAACCCGCATCGCTGGCCAAGCTGATGACCGCCTACCTGGCTTCGTCGGCGATCAAGGAAAAGCGGCTCGATCCGAACCAGATGGTCAACGTCTCGGTACGCGCGTGGAAAGTCGATGCCGGCAGCTCGAAAATGTTCATCGACCCGGCCACGCCGGTCAAGGTCAACGACTTGCTGTACGGCCTGATCATCCAATCCGGCAACGATTCCGCGGTAGCACTGGCGGAAGCCGTGGCCGGCACCGAAGACGCGTTCGTCACGCTGATGAACCGCGAAGCCGAGCGCATGGGCTTGAAGAATACGCGCTTCGCCAACGCGCACGGCCTGCCCGATCCGGGCAACTATTCGACCGCGCAGGATCTGGCCACGCTGGCCACGCACGTGATCTACGATCATCCCGAGGATTACAAGATCTATTCGATCAAGGATTACACGTACAACAAGATCAAGCAGGCCAACCGCAACCGCCTGCTGTGGATGGACCCGACCGTTGACGGCCTGAAAACCGGCCACACGTCCACCGCCGGTTATTGCCTGATCTCGACCGCGCACCGCCCGAACGGCGGCAGCGACCGCCGCCTGGTCGCCGTCGTGATCGGCACCGTCTCCGACCAGGTGCGCACGCAGGAGAGCCAGAAGCTGCTGAACTGGGGCTTCCAGAATTTCGACACCGTCAAGTTGTACGCGAAAGGCCAGGCGGTGGCTACGCCGGAAGTCTGGAAAGGCTCGCAGAGCCAGGTGAAGATCGGCTTCACGCGGGACGTCTACGTGACCGTGCCGAAGGGTGTGGCCGACAAGATGAAGCCAGTGCTGGAACGCAAGGATCCGCTGGTGGCGCCGGTCGCGCAAAACAGCCGGGTCGGCACGCTGAAGATGATGGTCGACGGCAAGCCGCTGACCGAACTGCCGGTGGTCGCGCTGGAGCAGGTGACCCAGGCCAGCATCTTCGGCCGCGCGTGGGATTCGGTACGCTTGTGGCTGAAGTGACAAGCAGCCGGATTCCAGTTGCAGCCCGGATGGAACGCAGCGAAATCCGGGCTTTTCGCACCTGCTGAGCCGGCAATGTCCCGGACGGCGGTCAACGGCCTGCCGCCATCCGGGCTACACTTGACGTTCTTCAACCACTCAATTGCTACCGCCATGCCTGCCTACATCATCGGTCACATCACCGTCAAGAACCTCGAAAAATGGAATGAATACTGCAGCAAGGTCGGCGCCACGATCGCCGCCCGCGGCGGCGAGTTGGTTTTTCGCGGCAAGACGATCGAAGTCCTGAGCGGCGCGCATACGCACACCGACACGGTGGTCGCCCGCTTTCCCGATGAGGCGGCGCTCGCCGGCTGGCATGGCTCGCCCGAATATCAGGCATTGATTCCAGTGCGCAACGCCGGTGCCGATGTGACGCTGATCAGTTACGAGGCCTGATCCGAACGAAGGGCCGGTCGCCAGGACGACGTAAAATATGGGCATTGCGGCCCTGCCTTGCAGGCGCCATTGATCCGTCCCGACCGTTGCCTGCGGCAAGGCAACGGCCCCAGTGAGAAACATCATGTCTCAACCCACCGAAAGCCTCATCGAATATCCGAGCGATTTCCCGATCAAGATCATGGGAGTGATGCAGGATGCATTCGCGCAGACGATGGTCGAAGTCGTCGTACGTCACGATCCGAGCTTCCACGCCGGCAAGATGGAAATGCGGCCGTCGTCCAAGGGCACTTATCTTGCGCTCACCGTCACCGTGCGCGCCACCAGCCGCGAGCAGCTGGACAACCTGTATCGCGAACTGTCCGCGCATCCGATGGTGAAAGTGGTGCTCTAAGGCCGCGCATCATCGCCCGCCATCACGGTCCGGCCTGCTTGGCGATCTCGTCGAGCAGCCAGTTGCGAAACGCCTGCACCTGCGGTTTTTGCAGCGACTCGCGTGGATAGACCAGGTAATACGATTGCGGGCATTTGACCGCGATATCGAACAGGCGCACCAGCTCGCCCGACGCCATATCCGTCAGCGCCACGGCGTGCCGCGCCAGCGCAATGCCGTGCCCTTCGGCGGCGGCGCGCACCAGCATCGACGCATCCTGAAACACCAGTCCGCCGCTCGGTTCCAGCAGGTCGAGTCCGGCCGCGCGAAACCATGGCGTCCACGGCTCGCCTTCGCAGCGCAGCAGCGGACTTTGCGCCATCTTTTCCGGCGTGCGCGGCAGCTTGCCGCCATTGAAGCGCGGACTCACGACCGGATAGTAGTAGTCGTCGAGCAGTTTTTCCGTCACCAGCCCGGGATAGTTGCCGTGGCCGAAGCGAACGCCGATATCTACCGATTCGCGCATGAAATCGGTCAGCTGACTGCTCGACTGCAGCATCACTTCCATGCCTGGGTGCTGGTCGATGAATCGTCCCAGGCGCGGCGACAGCCAACGCGCTGCGAACGAAGGCAGCGCAGTAATGGTCAGGCGCGTCTGCCTGGCATCTGCCTTTAGCGCGGCGGCCGCCGTCGCGATCTCGGTCAGCGCCTTGCGCAAGGCGGCGGCAAAGCGCTCGCCTTCCGGCGTGACCGCGATCCGCTTGCCGTGCCGCGCGAACAACGCGACGCCGAGTTCCTGTTCCAGCGCGCGCACCTGATGGCTGATCGCGCCATGCGTGACATGGATCTCTTCCGCCGCACGCGAAAAGTTTTGGTGGCGCGCGGCGGCCTCGAAGGCGCGCAGCGCGGCAAGGTTGGGCAAGCGCCGTAAATCTGCCATTTCCTTGTGAATTTTTATAACAAACGAATCCAAAATATATCGTTTAGGCGGGGCGCGTGCAAGCACTACAATGATTTCGTCAGCTCGGGGGTGGTCGCCAAATGCAAGCCTGCAGCGGCACCCGGCCGATACTTTCAGGAGTGTATTGTCATGAGAGGATTATTCACAAACAAGCTACTCAGCATCGAACCCGGCCAGGCCATTTCCGGCGTCGCGCCAGGCGCGCAGACGTTGCGCGTGATGAGCGGCAACATCTGGTTGACAGTCGAAGGCATCAAGCATGATTATTTGCTGTCGGCGGGCGACACCTTCACCGCGATTCCCGGCCGCTTGATCGTGGTCGAAGCCGATACCGCCAGCAGCATCGACGTGCGCCGGCCCGGTGCGAAACAGGCGCTGCAAAGCGCGGCTTCGTGGCTGACCGGCTTCGGGCAGCGCTTGTTCGGTAACGCCACGGTGCAAGCCAGCCTGAAACGGCATCGCACCTGCAACGGCTGCTAAGCCAGATCAAGGGGAACACATGCGTGCAGCAGTCTATAGTCGTACCGGCCCGGCGAGCGAAGTGCTCGCCATCGAAGAGATCGCGACGCCGGAGGCCGGACCGGGTGAAGTACGGGTCAGGCTGAGCTGGTCCGGCGTCAACCCGTCCGATGTCAAGAGCCGGGCCGGCCTGCGTACCACGGTGCTGCCGTTCCCGCGCATCGTCCCGCATAGCGACGGCGCCGGCGTCATCGACCAGGTGGGCGAAGGCGTCGACCCGGCACGTATCGGCCAGGCCGTGTGGGTATGGAACGCGGCCTGGGGTCGCGCGCAGGGCACGGCGGCACAATACGTCGCGCTGCCCGCGCAGCAGGCGGTGCCGCTGCCGCCCAACATCGCGCCGGAAGTCGGCGCCTGCCTCGGCATCCCGGCGCTGACCGCCTACCATGCGGTCGCAATCGACGGCGGTGTGGCCGGCAAGCGCGTGCTGGTCGCCGGCGGCGCCGGCGCCGTCGGCAACTACGCGATCCAGATGGCGCGGCTGGCCGGTGCGGCGCAAGTCATCTCGACCGTCAGCAGCGCGGAAAAGGCGGCGCTCGCTGCCGCGGCCGGCGCCGACTTGGTGCTGAACTACAGAACCGAAGACGTGGCGGAACGCATACGCCAGGCAACCGGCGGCGCCGGCGTCGACCGTGTGATCGAAGTCGATATCGGCGTCAATGCCGCGCTCGACCTGGCGGTGCTCAAAGCGGACGGCGACATCGTCGCGTACGGCAGCAGCCGGCCGGAAGTCGCGCTGCCCTTCGTCGCCGCGTTGCTGAAGAACATCCGCCTGCGCTTCTTCATCGTCTACAACCTCGATGCAGAGGCTCGCGCACGCGCCGTCTCCGGCCTGAGCGCGCTGCTGGCAGCGGATTCGCTGCAGCACCGGATCGCCGCCCGCCTGCCCTTGCAGCGCATCGCGGACGCGCATGAACTGGTCGAGAGCGGCAAGGCGACCGGCAATGTCGTGCTGGCGCTCGACTGACTCCGTCTCCCTCAAACCAACACAAACACCGGGAGACTTCATGAAGTGTCAATGCCATATTGCGCAGGTCAACATTGCGCGCGCCCGCGCAGCGATCGGCGATCCGCTGATGGCCGGCTTCGTCGCCCGCCTGGACGAAATCAACGCGCTGGCCGATGCCAGCCCCGGTTTCGTGTGGCGGCTCAAGACCGAAGAAGGCAATGCGACCGCGCTGCAGCCGTATGGCGACGAGCGCATCCTGGTCAATCTGTCGGTGTGGACGTCGCCCGAACATCTGCGGCAGTACGTCTATCACAGTGCGCATGCGCAGATCATGCGCCGGCGCAGGGAATGGTTCGAGCGTTTCGGCGCACCCTACACCGCGCTATGGTGGGTCGAGGCCGGACATATTCCGACCATTGCCGAAGCAAAGGAGCGGCTCGCCTATCTTCAGCTCAACGGCGACAGCGATTTCGCCTTTTCCTTCGCCAACATCTTTGCCGCGCCGAGCGGCCGTTGCGAAAGCGCCGACATAACGAGTGCCGCCTGAAGATTGCCGGCGGCAAGAAAGCATGTCGCGCTACGTGCTAAGCTCGCGCCGCCGTGTGTGCAGGATCACCAGCGCAATCACACCCGCCACCAGCCCCCAGAACGCCGAGCCGACACCGAATAGCGTGACGCCAGATGCGGTCACCAGGAAAGTGACGAGCGCCGGCTCCCGTTCACGCTCGCTGGCGAGCGCCGCGGCCAGTCCGTTGCCGATGGTGCCGAACAGCGCGAGTCCCGCGATCACCAGCACCAGTTCTTTCGGAAACGCGGCAAACACCGCGCCGACGGTGGCGCCGAACAGGCCGATCAGCAGGTAGAAAAATCCCGCCGCGACCGCTGCCACGTAGCGCCGCTTCGGATCCTCATGCGCTTCGCGCCCCATGCAGATGGCGGCAGTGATCGCGGCCAGGTTCAGCGCATAGCCGCCGAAGGGCGCAAGCAGCAGGTTGGCGATACCGGTCCAGCCGATCACCGGCGAGATCGGCACCGAATACCCGAACGCGCGAAGCACCGCGACGCCCGGCACGTTCTGCGACGCCATCGTCACCACGAACAGCGGCAGCGCGACGCCGACCATCGCCGACAGCGAGAAGCCCGGCGCAATCCATTTCGGCTGCGCCAGTTCGAGCCGGATGCCGTCGACGTGCAGCAGGCCCTGCCCGGCCGCGATCGCGATGCCGAGCGCCAGCGTCGCGATCACCGCATAGCGCGGAAACAAGCGGCGTCCGATCAGATAGGCGATGAACATCGCAAACGCCAGCACGAACTGCGTCTTCATTGCGACAAACGCATCCAGCCCGAAACGCAGCAGCACCCCGGCCAGCATGCCCGATGCGATCGATACCGGGATGCGGCTGATCATGCGCTCGAACAAACCAGAAAATCCGCAGACCGTAATCATCGCCGCCGACAACAGGAACGCGCCGGTCGCATCCTGCAGCGACACGCCGGCCGCGACCGTGATCAGCATCGCCGCGCCGGGCGTCGACCACGCAGTCACCACCGGCACCCGGTAGCGCAGCGACAGCACGATGCAGGTGATGCCCATGCCCAGCCCGAGCGCCCACATCCATGACGCGATCTCGGCCGGCCCCGCGCCGAGCGCGCTGGCACCCTGGAATACGATAACGGCGGAACTGGTAAAACCGACCAGCACGGTGACAAAACCGGCGGCGACGGCGGATAACGAAAAATCCTTGGCGAGCGACATGAATGCGAAAATTGATCGGGAAAGCCGGCATTGTGGCACGGACCTTCCCTGCCTGCCGGCACGCCCTGCCAGGTCAATTTGCAACAGCCGTAGCGCACGCTGCGCCGGAACGGAACAGCACGGCGGACACGATTGCCATGTCCGCCAGACGAGCGGACGCGCGAAACTACAAACAGTCGGGCATCAGCTCAATTCGCCGCTGAAATCGCGCAGGAATTCTTTTCTTGCCGCCTCGGCCGTCAAGTTCATCGCACATAGGTGATGCAGCTTGACGAAGATCGCTTCGAACGTCATGTCGCCGGCGCCGATCACGCCGGCCGCGGTCATGCCGGCGCCCGCCGCATAGGTGCCGATCGACACCCGTCCGTGCAGCGACTGGCTGCACGCCACCACGAGCACGCCGCGTTTGCTCGCGCGCGCCAGCATCCGCAGCAGGGCCGGGTCGCGGTCCGGCGCATTGCCCGACCCATAGCATTGCAGGATCACCGCTTTCGGCGCGAGATCGAGCATCGCCTGCACCGCGGCCATCGGCAGGCCGGGCACGAAGCGGATCGGCAGCACGACGTTGTCTTTATAGTCGGGCAGCTGGAAGCACTCCTTGTCCGCGCGCGGCAGCAACGCCGGTGTGTTGAGCTGCACCTCGATGCCGACCTCGGCCAGCCACGGATAATTCGGGCTGTCGAACGCGGTCATCCGTTCGGTACTGAGCTTGGTCGCGCGATTGCCGCGCAGCAAGCGCTGGTTGAAATAGATCGCGACTTCATTGATCGCATCCGAGGTCGCCAGTTGCAGCGCGGTGATCAGATTTTGCGGCGCATCCGAGCGCGGCGCGCCGAGCGGAATCTGCGAGCCTGTCACGATTACCGGCTTGCGCAAACCCTGCAGCATGTACGACAGCGCGGTCGCCGTATACGCCATGGTGTCGGTCCCATGCAGCACAACGAAACCGTCATGGTCATAATAGCGCGCGGCGATGTCGCGTCCGATCTGCTGCCAGTCCTGCGGCGTCGCATTGGTGCTGTCGATCGGCGCCGCATACTGATGCAGGGTGTAGCGCGGCAGGCAGTCGCCGTGACTGTCGAGCAGTTGCGACAGCGCTGCGGCAAAGTCGCGCATCGGTGCATAACCCTGCGCGGTCTTGGTCATGCCGACGGTGCCGCCGGTATAAATCAGGTCGATGTGTTTTCTGCTCATCGTTTTCAGGGATAATCGGTATCAGGCCGGCTGGTTCGCCAGACGTGCGAGCTGCTGTGCGACCAGCGCAGTGACGTCGACCACCCGCTCGTCTTCCGCGTCGAGCGGAATCAGCGGCAGCTCGGTGCACGCCAGCAGCACGGTGCGCGATTCCAGCGCGTCGAGAATCGTGCGCAAGCGCTGCCGGATCTCGGGCGGATCGCCGCCGAACGTCTTGACGTCGTAAATCAGCCGATGCAATTGTTCCGCCTGCGCCGGCTTCGGCAATTCCACGTCGACCTGTCCGGCCAGTTTGCGGTAGTGCGACCAGGCGCCGAGATCAGTGACCGGGCGCGCGCCAAGCAAGGCGACGCGCTCGATGCGGTTCGTGCGCACGAAGTCGAGCACGACATCGGCGAACGACACCAGTTTCGCCGGCAGGCCGAGCGCCTCGAGCTGCGGCTGGTAATGGTTCAGTGTATTGCACGCAATCGCGTAATAATCGACACGCTGCGCGATCGCCGTCGCGGTGGCACGCAGGCAGGCCCAGACCGCGTCATCATTGGCCGCGAGTTCCATCGACAGCCCGAGCGTCGGCTCGGACAGGATCGTCACGTTCGGCGCATCGAGATCGCCGCGAAAAGCGCTGCCATGCAGATTGCGGTTGGCCTGCAGCAGCTTGCTCCACAGGTCGAGCCCCGCCTCGGGGCCGGAGCCGGTGATGATGCCGATCTTGTTGCGCGGTGCAGTGGATGGATGCATTGCCCGGTCCTGTTCAGGTGACGCAGGAGAGTTTACCGGCAGACCGCCTGCCCGCAACGTTTGCGCAGGCAGGAAAATCGGATCGCGTACCGCGAATTCGACCGGTGCGGCCATCCGGCAGGACGGCCGCACCGAAGTGAAGCTGCGACTTACTTGGTCACAGCCAGTTGCTCACGCTTGCCGCCCTTGTAGGTGTACAGCGTCAGCGTGCCGTCCTTGATATC
>UEXY01000173.1_pt1 | contig 10631 bp, 4 predicted proteins | sample 4301061 | NCBI WGS metagenome assembly UEXY01 (sample SAMEA4773184, study PRJEB27434) | metagenome | biome: 2259; feature: agricultural soil; material: soil | place: USA | collected 2014-09 | depth 0.25 m | reverse complement strand
GATTGATCAAGCCGGTTTCCTCGGCCAGTGGAATGAATTCGGCCGGCGACACCATGCCGCGCGTCGGATGACGCCAGCGCACCAGCGCTTCGGCGCCGATGATGCGGCCGCTGTCGACGCGCACCTGCGGCTGGTAATAGACGTCGAGTTCGTTGCGTTCGAGCGCGCGGCGCAGATCGTTTTCCAGGCGCACGTGCTCGGAAATCGAACGTTCCATCGACGCCTCGAAAAACTGGAAGCCGCTGCCGGTTTTCTTGGCGCGGTACATCGCGGTATCGGCGTGCTTGAGCAGCGTGCCGACGTCGGTGGCGTCGTGCGGATACATCGAAATGCCGACGCTGGTGGTGACGAAGATGTCGTGGCCGTCGATCTGGAACGGCGTCGACAGTGCGCGGCAAATATTTTGCGCGGCGGCCACCGCCGCATTCGGACCGACCAGCTCGGCCAGCACCACGGTGAATTCATCGCCGCCCAGGCGCGCCACGCAATCGGCATTGCGCACACTGCGGCGCAAGCGCTGCGCGACCGCGACCAACAGCCGATCGCCGACGTCGTGACCGAGTGTGTCGTTGACGTTCTTGAAGCGGTCGAGGTCGAGGAACAGCACCGCCACCGCTTCGCCGGCCACGCGCGCCTGTTCGATACGGCGGCCGAGCTGATCCATGAATAGGGCGCGATTCGGCAAACCGGTCAGCAGGTCATTGTAGGCCAGGTGGCGGATGCGCTTCTCGGCCTGATTGGCCTCGATGATGCGGCGCACGCGCTGCGACAGCACCGCGAAGTGGATCGGCTTCGGAATGTAGTCGCTGGCGCCGGCGGCAAACGCACGCTCGACCGAGCTGTTGTCCTCCAGCGCGGTGATCATCAGCACTGGGATCGCACGCGCATTCGGCAACTCCTGCACGCGTGCGCAGGCGGTGAAGCCGTCCATCACCGGCATCACCGCGTCCATCAGGATCACGTCCGGCTGCATGCGCTTGAGCATCTGCAGCGCCTGTGCGCCGTCGGCCGCCTCCTCGACGCGGAAGCCGTCGCGCTGCAGCGTGTGACGCAGCGAGCTGCGCGTGCTGCGGTCGTCGTCGACCACCAGCACCTGCGCGATTTCCTCGCCCTCGCGAATGCTTAGCCGGTCCTCGATGCTGATCTCGGCACCGAGCGCGGCGGCGACCGCATCGAAAGCCTGGCGCAGCCGCGTCAGCAACGGACGAATGTCGGCGACGCGATGTTCGATCGCCAATTCTTCCGCCTCCTTGGCAAGTTGCGCCAGCGTCGTCGCGCCGAGATTGCCGCTACTGCCCTTGACCGAATGCGCCATCGCGCGCGCGGCGTCGGCATTGCCTTGCTCCACCGCCTGCTCCAGCTGATTCAGATAACCGGGCGTGTCCTCAAGGAAGGGAGCAACCGACTGCTGCAGCGCCGTGCCGAGAATTTCGCGCAGCTTGTCGAACACTTCATGATCGAGCGGACTGCCGTCGGCTTCATGCGTGGCGACTTCCGGCAGCACGGCGCGGCCACCGGGTTCGGGTCTGGACAGCCAGCGCTCCAGTTTCCGCCGCAATTCGATCAGCGTGATCGGTTTCGCCAGATAGTCGTCCATGCCGGCGGCAAGGCATTTCTCGGCATCGCCCTGCTGCGTGTTCGCGGTCATCGCGACGATGGGAGTGCGGCGTCCGAGCGGCTCCTCGTGGTTGCGGATATGCGCAGTAGCCTCGTAGCCATCCATCTCCGGCATGCTGCAATCCATCAGGATCAGGTCGAAGCGGTTGCGGCGCGCGGCTTCGACAGCCATCCGGCCGTCGGCGGCGAATTCACATTCGCAGCCGTTCATTGCCAGCATGCCGGCGGCCACCATCTGGTTGGTGCGATTGTCTTCCGCGACCAGCACCCGATATTGTTTGGCGGCGCCCGGTGCGGCGGCTGGCTTGCTTGCGGTGAACGCGGCGGCGGCCGACGCCGGTTCGCCCGGCAACAGGCGGCGCACCGCTTCCATCAGGCGATCCAGGCGCAGCGGCTTGCCGAGATACAGATCGGCGCCGAGCGAACTGCTGCCCATCGGCGAGGCGTAGCGATCCAGCACCAGCATGCGCGGCATCGTGGTGCCGATTTCGATGCGGATGCTGCGCACCAGGTCAGTGCCGTGATCGTCCACGGTGCCGACGTCCATGATCACCAGCTCGTACGGCACGCGGTTCTGCTCGGCGCGCGCCAGCTCGGACAAGGCCTCGGCGCCGTTCGACACCGCCTGGCAGTGCATGCCGTGGCGCGCCAGGCTCTGTGCAACGAAATCGCGCACGATCTCGCTTTCATCGACCACCAGCGCGCGTACGCCGCGCAACGCATGGTCGTCGGCGGCCGGCGTCGTTTCGCCGAGTCCGCAGCGCACGCTGAACCAGAAAGTGCTGCCCTTGCCGCGCTCGCTGGCGACGCCGATCTCGCCGTTCATCAGCACGATCAACTGCTTGCAGATCGCCAGGCCGAGGCCGGTGCCGCCGTATTTGCGCGTGGTGGAGCGATCGGCCTGTGCGAACGATTCGAAGATGTGCTGTACTGCATCCGGCGTCATGCCGATACCGGTATCGACCACGTCGAAGCGCAGGCCAAGGCCGTCGTCGCCGCCGTTGTCGGCGACCGAAACACGCACCGCGACTTCACCATGCTCGGTGAACTTGACCGCGTTGCCGATCAGATTGAGCAGCACCTGGCGCATTCGCAGCGAGTCGCCGCGAATGCGTTCCGGCACGCCGGGCGCCATCAGGTAGCCGATCTCCAGGCCTTTCTGCTGCGCCTGCCGCGCCAGCAGTTCGATCACTTCCTCGACCAGCCGGCGCAGGTCGAATTCGATTTCCTCCAACTCCAGCTTGCCGGCTTCCATCTTGGAGAAATCGAGGATGTCGTTGATCAGTTCGATCAGTGCGCGCGACGAATTCCAGGCGACGTCGACGCATTCCTGCTGGCGCTTGGTCAAGCGCATTTCCTTCAACATGTCGAGCATGCCGACCACGCCGTTCAGCGGCGTGCGCACTTCATGGCTGACGGTGGCGGCGAACTGGGTCTTCATCAATGCGGTGCGCAGCGCATCGTCGCGCGATTGTTTGAGTTCGGCCTCGCGCTCTTCCAGCACGTCCATCATCTTGTTGAACGCATGCGCCATCTCGATGATGTCGCGCGGCCCGCTCGGCACCGCGCGCATGCCGGATTCGCCGGCTTCCGCGCGGCCCATCAAGCGCGACAACGCATTCAGCGGCTGCACCATGTGGCGCGCGAGCAGTCGCATGATCCCGAGCAGTACCGCGGCGAAGGACAGCGTGATCGCGAGATTGCCGAACAGCAGGGAGGCGACCAGCCGGTTCAGCGTACCCTTGCCGATCACTACATGCACATAGCCGAGCAATTGCGGCTGACGGTCCTGCAGGTCGAATGGCGACGGTTCGGACTGGCCGCCGTACACCGGCGCGACGAATTGCCATTCAGTGCTGCTCTCCAGCTCCAGCGTCGCGCGCGACACCGCCTTGCCGGACTGGCGGTCGCGCCCGGCCGGCGCGTCGACTCCAGTCTTCACTTGCAACAGCAATACCTTGTGCGTGGCATCGGTAATTTCGACCTGCAGCACGTCCGGAAAAGCCAGCGTGTTGGCGACGCCTTCGCGCGCATTGTCGGGCGCGCGGTACAGCAGCGCCAGGATGCTTTGCCGCGCCAGGTTGTCGGCGATGCGCAAACCCTGCTCCACCAGGTAGCCTTCCATGCGGCGGCTGGCTTCCCAGGAATTCATCAGCGAAGAAAACAATGCCAGGCCGAGAATGGCGGCGCTGATCGTGATGGTCAGCTGGCGGCGAAAGCCAGTGCGGCTCAGGTAATTGCGAAGCATGATGCGAGAGTCAGGATGGGAAGCAGCCATGGCACCATGACGGCCGGGCCGTCGGGGCGCGCATTACAAAATCGTTATTATTGTTTTTAACCGTTCTGTGCATCAAGGCTCCGGAAAAATGAAATCAAAACTGCGCTGCTGCTGGTAACCGATGTTCAAACCGATATGACTGGCGGTACGCAGATTGACCGCGACCTGCACTTCGCGCAATGGCAGCACGCCGCGCCGGCGCGTGTCGCCCGCCATCACCGCTAGCGCCGAACTGGCCAGCGTGCGGCCGAGTTCGACATTGTTCGGATACAGCGCGAACAGCGCGCCTTTCTTCACATGCAGGAAGCTGCTGGAAAATACCGGCACGTTGCGATTCCAGGACTCCTTCAGCACCAGCGGCAGGATGGTGGTTTCATCGACCGTAGTGCCGTCCTGCGGCAGCCAGACCGCATCACGCTTGCCGTCGCTTGATGCAAACGCGGATTCATACGTCCGCGCCGCGGCGGCCAGGTCGCGCGCCTCGTGTGCGACCAGTTCCAGTCCGTGCGTCTTGGCGGCATCCCGCGCGATCCGGATCAGCCAATCGTTGTTTTGCGGATTGTAGACGACGATTACCCGCCGCACGCCGGGCAGCAGACTTTTTAGACGCGAAAACAACAACGCCGGGTCCGGCGTCAGGCTGATTCCTATCAGGCTGCGGTTCTCCGCTTCCGGAATCGCCAGCACGCCGCCGACCACCACCTGGATATCGCGATCGAGACCGGAAGCCGCCTTCAATCCCTGGCGGCCCAGCGCGATCACTACCTTGGTGCCATTGCGTTTCAGCTGGGCGTTGAGTTCAGCCGGATCTTGATTGGGACCGATCGGATAATTGCGCACCGCGGTCTTGGCGCCGTCCTCGATGCCTTCAACGATCTTGGCGAAAATGCTGCGGTAGGGCTCGCCGATATCCGGATAAATTACTGCCAGCGCGCCGGCAGCCGGTGCGCCGTCGGTACGCCTGATCTGCTCCCCGACTTCCGCCAGGCTGACGGTGCGGAAATCGTGGCGCGCCCCGTGCGCGCCACTGTCGCCGCGCGGAGCACTCAGGCCACCATCGTGCTGCTGTATGGAGTCGGCGTAGGCGAGAACGGGAAACGACGACGCCTGCGCGGCGGTCAGCGCGCAGCCTAAAAACAAACCGAGCAAGAAGCGCCGCATGCGTGTGCGGGACCCGGCTTCAGTGGCCATCGGATATCTACCTTCCGTCATGCCTTTATTTGCAACAAACAGTTACTTAGTTACCAAAGGATAGCCCAAAATACATACTCCACAGAAACACCAGTGAAAATGGCGATCACGTCGAGCCAGTCCAGGCGCCGGCAGGTCGATAGTCGATTTGTCCATGAGTTCGGAGAAAACTCAGAAACTGTGCTGGAGCTGGATATAAAAAGCACGTCCCGGCAATGGAATATCGAAAGCGACGTTACCGGGCGCAAAAGTCGGCTCCCGCGCGTCACGGTTGAACAGGTTAAGCACCATCGCGCGCGCATCCCAATTGCCGGCGAACTTCTCACGCCGTAAAGTCATGTCAACGGTGGTGTAGTCGGCGATCTGCGGGCGATTGTCCCCTGGTTGTCGTTTGCGATCTGCCACGTGATTTACCGTCGCCCCGAGCTGCCATAGCGGCACAAAGCGCCAATCGGCACGAACGAACAGCCGCTTGTGCGGCGCCAAGCCGGCGTCCTGCTGCGTGACCTCGTCGATCGAGCGTTGTAGCGAAAAACTACCGGTCAGGCGCAGCGCGCGGGTGGCATCCCAGGTCGCCTCCAACTCCAAGCCACGCCCTTTCTGAGCGCCGATATTCTGCGCGGTGGAACCAGTGCTGGGATCGGCATTAGGCGTAAACCGGATGATATCCTCCATGCGGTAGCGGAACAGGCTCAGATTAGTCTGCACGCCTGGCGCAGGCTGCCAGGAAAACGCTAGCTCGCTGGTGGCGATGGTTTCAGGTCGCAGGTTAGGATTACCCAGGGCCACCGGATTATTGATGTTGTACTGTTCAGCAAAAGAAGGTGCCCGGAAAGCGCGACCATGCAGCGCCTTGACCACGAGGTTGTAGGCCGCATCCCATACCAGGGCGACGCGCGGATTGGTGGTACCGCCGAAATCCGAATAACGGTCGTGACGAACGCCGGCGGTCAACGCCCAGTCCTTGGCAAACGACCACTCATCCTGGGCAAAAACATATTTCACCCGGCGCTTCTGCGGTTGTATGAATATCAGCGAGGGATCACCGGTTGCGTCCACCACGTTCGGCAGTGGGACGAAGACCGGACCCACTCCGGGTATGGCAACCAGATTAAAGTTCTTCGACTCGGCGGCCTGGTACAAATCCTCGATGCGGAAGCCGGTCCCGAGACGGACCCGGTGATGATCAAAACCTGTATAAAAGGCGGAAACGCTCGCGTTCGAATGGCGTTCCGAATGCCCCGGATTACCAATCGCACCGTTGGGGAAAGCGCCGCCGAAGGCGCCAGCCGGGAACAGCGTATAGCCAGGATCGCCCGGTTTGTCCTTGATGTCGTAATATCCGACGACCGCCGACACGTCCCAATTCGGTGCCCAGTTGGCGTTCTGATAGCCCAAATCGACGTACAGCCGGGACGAGGGCGCGCGCGCCTCAGGATCGAGGCTGTCGGCCACGCCGACGCCGACCCCAAGCTCACGCTGCTGATATCCGGTACGGAAACGCCATTTGTCGTAAGCCAGATCGGCTCGCGCGTCGATGGCATCGCGGCTCGCGCTGATCGGTCCCGGAGCTTTTGATGCTCTCGTACCGAAAACCGCATCGAGCGAGGATTGCAAATCCCGCTCAATGGATTTCTTGTAGCCGTCGCTCTTGCTGATACCCAGATAGAACGCCGCCTCGATCGGTCCCAAGTTGCCGCCATGCTGGATCCAGCCTTCGCGGGACTCGAAACTGCCGGCGCGCAGACCGTATTGGGTGCCTTGGATGTCGGCAGCGGTCTTTGTAATGACATTAATCACGCCCGAGAAGGCATCGGCGCCGTAGAGTGCGGATCCAGGACCGCGGATCACCTCGATCCGCGCCACATTCTCCAGCGGCATGCCGCCCCAGATCTGGCTGCGGTCGCCAAGGAACACGTTGGTGATCGGCAGTCCATTGACCAGCATCAGGACTTGGGGGTTGTAGCCGGTATGAATCCCGCGAAAGCTGTAGATGGGGTTCAGCGGAGCCGACCACACGGAGACGTGCAGACCTGGCACACTTTCCAGCACCTGCTCCAACTGAGTGGCACCCATCGCCTCGATATCGCGCGCGGTGATGACGGTTGCAACGGCGGGAGCGCGCGCGAGCGGCTGCTGGCTGCCGGTGGCGATACTAACGCTAATCTTGTCGCCATAGGACAAGGCAAGCTCATCCTCTTCCGAGGTCTGTGCTGCCGTGCTGCCAACCCACAGAACAGCAAGAAGGGCACAGAAGCTTCGACGATGCAATGGCTGCATAACTGGTTCTCCCCTCTTTTTATTCGACAACCAAGCCACGCCTCGGCAAGACGTCAGCCGATTCATCATCTTATTTATGATTCTTTTCCAACCAGCTTCTCTTTTGCTGCCCCTCATACAGAATATCAGCACAAGAAACTGGGAACAATGTTCCTTCGGGCCGATCCGACGCTTCAATCAGACAAGGTTGCATACCCGCGAGGAATGCGGGGAACAGAAACAGATAGTATTCACGCGGAGACAAGCCAATGTCAGCAATCAGGGCAGCAACCAGTCCTGCATAATTCATTTTCATTCGCCACCGGCCTGCGAACAAAAATTCTTCGATAGCAAATGCGAGCTGCAAATATGGTCCCTGATCCAAGCCGAGACTTTTTGCCAGCACCAACATATGCTGATTGCGTTCATCGCCACTGACCAGGGGGCGACCATATCCGGCGATGCTGCGATGCGCATCCAATTCCTGGCGAACGCATTCTGAAAGAGCGCCCCCCTCGTTCAGTTCCTTTCGAGCGCGAATCAGAAAATCGATCGCTCGCATATCGATGCCGCGCCCATAGATCGACGCTTCCGATACTGCCAGGGCGGCCGCGACCCCGAGATTGCCGGTACTGCGCACGCTGCCGGCCAATGCCGCCACACGATTGTTCCACAGGCGGACATCAGGGTAGCTCGTGTAGGTCCAGATGGAATGCATCAGACGCAATTGCTGCGGAGAGAAGCGGCGCCCGGTGATACCGAATACATAGAGCTCCACCCAATCCATGTCTTTCAGTTCAGTATGCAGGTCTTGGCCGCGAAAAATAACATGGCTGCCAGGGAAGAATGCGCCCATTCGGCTTTTCAACACGCCGACGTGCTGTTGCAGCAAATCGGGGCCGTTTGCATGCGCCTTCATGCCATCTCCTCGTCGGTGCCGTCGATCAGTTCCACCGTACCAAACGGGAATTTTTTGTACCCGAGCGGGCGCTGTTCCAACGCATGGGCGGCCGCTCCAGGCAGACGCAACAATAGATGCAGCATTTCGCCCTGCTCGGGGGAAAAGCCGAGATCGGCATAGGCTGCAGCGGCAACGCCAGACAAAGCGAGCGGGTAGCCGGCCATCGCTTCCAAAGCGGTGACATTTTGTTCAAGCCAACGCAAATACTGTCCCATGCCATAACCGGCCAGGCGGGACAAGGTCTGCCTCACCGGCGTCGCGGTGCTGACGCCGTGAGGGTCGAAACCCGGCGGATGTTCGGGTTTCGGCCAGATGCTGCCAGTCGCTGCAGTCGGTGTCGAAAGCCAGCCGCGCCAGGCCTCCAGATCGGTTCCGCAGACAGTCCAGGCTTCCATCGCTACAAATACTTCCCGTCCGCCGGACAATTGTCCGGCCCCGACCGCCAGCGCCGCCATCAAACTCGACGCCGCCGTCGAACCGCATACGCCGCCGCACATCGCGGCATGCACCGACGCATCGCGCGGACCGGGATTGGCCAGCGCCACCGCCAATGCCTCCAGCGCATCGGCCTGTGCCGGCGTCGGAGCGTCTTCGCGAAAAAGCAGGTAAAGCATTTCCACCCACCGCGCATTCCCCACCATCTCGCCGAAAACGTCGTACCCCCTGCAATAGGAGCGCTGCGCGGCAAACGGATTGTCGAGTTCGGCTTCTTCCCGCCAGATTCGGGTGCGGACCACATGGGCCGGATGGGTATCACTCACTGCATATATCCTTCAAGTTGTTAATCCCTGACCCCACGATTGCATCGGTGGAGTCGCCAATGGCTTTACAGCGTATTTACCAATACCCTCATACGCACATTCATCGGCGGCACTTCGTCCGGATCGACCAACACATCCAGCAGCGTCGGTCCCTTGCGTGTGCAGATGGCTTCGATATCCAGCGCGGCCAGGTCTTCCGGCGAACGAATGGTATGGCTATCGGCGCCCAGCGCGCGCGCCAGCGCGGCAAAGTCCGTCGGCGGCAGATCGCAGCCGATCTGCTCGGCTTTCGCCAGACGCTGCCCGTGCTTGACCATGCCGAGCGCCTGGTCGTTGAGCACCACGAAAATCACAGTCAGCTTTTCCGCCACCGCTACCGAAATCTCCTGCCCGTTCATCAGCAGGCTGCCGTCGCCGGTGATGCACACCGCGGGCGCGTCCGGGTTGGCGGCCGCGGTGCCGATCGCGCCGCCGATCGCCCATCCCATCGGCGCGAAGTTCATCGTCACCCGCAACCAGCCGCCGGAGGTCTTGCGGCGTCCGAGCGATTTCTTGCGAACGCCGCCGCCCAGCCGGCGTTCGCCCACCCGGCGATCCTTCGGATGCAGATAATGGGCGGCCCAGGAAACGCTGTTGCCGGTATCGGCAAGGAAGCGCGTGGTCGGCGGGAACAGCAGGCCGAGTTCGCGCATCAGCCGTTGCGGCTTGATCGGCGTCGCGTCGCTCAGGTATTTGTCCATGTCGGACAAGATGCGGTCGGGGTCGGACGCGCGAACCTTCAATTCGCGCGATGCACGCCGGCGTTCGGCCTCATAGCTGACATGCTGTTCCACCCCATGCATGCGTTCGACCAGCCGGTCGAAGATCGCCAGGATCCGTCCGCGAATATGGAAACGCGCCATCGGCGTGCGCGACAGGTTTTCTTCGGACTCGTCGATGTGCACCAGGCGCTCGTTGAGCAGGCTCTCGCTCCAGCCGCCGCTATTCCATTCGCCCATGCTGACCCCGATCGCCAGGATCAGATCGACCGACTCGTCGCTCAGCACCTCGTCCGCCGCCACATGGCCGCCGAAGCCGAACACGCCGCGGAACAGCGGATGATGCGGACTGACCAGCCCCTTGCCGTCGGGCGTGGTGACGAAGGTCGCGCCTTTCAGCGCGGCGAACTGCAGGATCGAACCGATCGCTTCGCCGCACCAGCCGCCGATCAGCAGCACGATTTTCCTGGCATCGGTCAGCATGCGGAGCAGGATTTCGACCGCTTCGTCATCGACCAGCGAAGACGGCGCCAGCAACTGGCGCAGATCGTACAAGGGCACGGCCTGCGCGCTTGGGCTGCGGAAGACGTCGACCGGAACGGTGAGATGCACCGGCCCGCGCGGCGACCGCGTCGCACGCTGCAAGGCGGCAGTGAGCTTCGGTTCAAACTGCTTCGGATGGGATACGAGCGAGTTGTAACGGGTGCAGTGGCGGAACATGCCGAGCACATTGACGCCGGTGCAAGCCGATTCCTGCAGTGGATGCCGGCCGAACGCCGGTAATGCGGGCTGCCCCGTGATGACCA
>UEXY01000133.1_pt1 | contig 10635 bp, 12 predicted proteins | sample 4301061 | NCBI WGS metagenome assembly UEXY01 (sample SAMEA4773184, study PRJEB27434) | metagenome | biome: 2259; feature: agricultural soil; material: soil | place: USA | collected 2014-09 | depth 0.25 m | reverse complement strand
GGGGCCGGCTGCGGCTGCGGTGATGGCGCGTCTTGCACCGCAAACCGCGCAGATGGTTTTCATGAACACGGCGAAGGTCACGCTGGCCGGGGCCGAATGTATCGTCAGCCGTTCCGGCTATACCGGCGAAGACGGCTTCGAAATTTCGGTGCCGTCCGATAAGGCCGAAGGACTGGCGCGCCTGCTGCTCGCGCAGCCGGAAGTGGCGCCGATCGGTCTGGGCGCGCGCGATTCGCTGCGCCTGGAAGCCGGACTGTGCCTGTACGGCCACGACATGGATGCGGGAACGACGCCGGTCGAAGCGAGCCTGGCCTGGGCCTTGTCCAAGGTGCGTCGTGCGGACGGTGCGCGTGCCGGCGGCTATCTCGGTGCCGACATCATCCTGCGCCAGCTCGCAGACGGCGTCGCGCGCAAGCGCGTCGGCCTGTTGGTCAAGGACCGCATGCCGGTACGCGAAGGCGCGGAGCTGATCGATATGGAAGGGCGTGCGGTCGGCAAGGTCACCAGCGGCAGTTTCGGTCCGACGGTCGGCGTGCCGGTGGCAATGGCTTATGTCGATACGGCACAGGCGAAACTCGGCACAGCGCTGCAGGCGATCGTGCGCGGCAAGCCGGTGCCGGTGGAAGTGGCGAAGACGCCGTTCACGCCGCAACGCTACCATCGCGGCTGAGGTACGACGATGAGCGAAACAAGCAGCAAACCGACGCCGGTGCAGGCCGGCGAGAAATTGCGTGGCGCCGAAAAGATGGCGCGCATTCCGATCAAGATCGTACCGAGCGAGCCATCGCAGCTGCTGCGCAAGCCGAAGTGGATTCGCGCCGAATTCACCGGCACGCGCGAGGTGCAGCGCCTGAAGGCCGTGCTGCGCGAGAACAAGCTGCATACCGTCTGCGAGGAAGCAAACTGCCCGAACCTCGGCGAATGCTTCAAGAGCGGCACCGCCACCTTCATGATCATGGGCGATATCTGTACGCGGCGCTGCCCGTTCTGCGACGTCGGCCACGGCCGCCCGAATCCGCTCGACCTGGATGAGCCAAAAAACCTGGCGCGCACGATCCAGGCGATGGGTTTGAAGTACGTGGTGATCACCTCGGTCGACCGCGATGACCTGCGCGACGGCGGCGCTGCGCATTTCGTCGCCTGCATCAAGGAGACGCGCGAGCGGAATCCCGGAATCACGATCGAGACGCTGACGCCGGATTTTCGCGGCCGGGTCGACGCCGCGCTGGAAATCCTGGGGCAGGCGCCGCCCGACGTCTTCAATCACAATCTGGAAACCATTCCGCGCCTCTATCGGCAGGCGCGTCCCGGCGCCGATTACGACGGCTCGCTGGCGCTGTTGCAGCGCTTCGGGCAAATCCATCCGCAGGTGCCGACCAAGTCCGGCCTGATGCTCGGTCTCGGCGAAACGCTGGAGGAAGTGGAGGCGGTGATGCGCGACATGCGGGCACACGGGATCGGCATGCTGACGCTCGGGCAGTATCTGCAGCCGAGCACGCACCATCTGCCGGTGCAGCGCTATGTGACGCCGGAAGAATTCGATGCGTTGCGCCGGACCGGCGAGGCAATGGGTTTCACGCATGTCGCTTCCGGGCCGATGGTGCGCTCGTCGTATCACGCCGATTTGCAGGCGAAGGAGGTTTTGCCTGCGCATTCGTGAACGCGCCCGTTTTACGACCGGAATGGAAATGCCTTTAGGAATCAAAGGACTATCAAGTCATCAACATGCTTATCAACAGACTTGCCAACAATTGCTGTGGGTAACTTTACGATTCTTTGCGGTAACGCAAACTTCCGGCCGTTGAAATTGCTTAAGATGAAATTGGTCCCCTGATCTCCCGGGATGTATTTGCCCGCCACGTCTAGTGTGCGGGCATTTTTTTTGTAATTTTCCCGTGCGGGTATTTGTGCGCCGTTTGAGATTCCTCAAGAATTGCCGTCTGAAAATTCAGGATACTTGCTGCTTAGAAAATTCCTTTCATCAACTAGCCGACCAATACAAGGATCATGAAAAAGAAGCTTGATACCGACGACGTCATTGAGAATTTGATTAACGCAACCCTGGGTGAAGTGGCGACGCCGCGGCAAACGCATCTCTATCGCGAAAGCCTGCGTAGCCTGGTCCGGCTGGCGAAAGCCGAGCAAGTCGTTGAGATCAAAGCGAACGTCTGCAGGCTGACCGGCGTGCTGGAAGCGCATTCGGCGCGCCGTCGCGCGAAAGCCGTTCTGATGGCGCAACGTCTGTCCGGCATTCTCGATAACTCGCAGCAGCAGTTCGAGTTCAAGCAGTAAAAGAAGCTCGCTGCAGCGGCGGCACACAGGGGCCGGAGCTTGTAGAATAGGCGTTGTCATTGATCGGCGGCAAGCCGACCGATTCGCCAATTCGCTCCGCGCTCATGAAAGTCTATAACCTCAGTTGCGAACACAATCACCGTTTCGAAGGATGGTTTTCTTCGGAAGAGGATTTTCGTGCGCAATCGGCGGCCAGCCGCATCGAGTGCCCGGTATGCGAGAGTCGCAGCATTCACAAGCTGCCGTCCGCACCTCGTCTCAACCTGTCCAGTTCTCAATCCGCACAGGAAAATGTTCGCGCCCAGGCCCAGGCTCAACTTCTTGAGCTGGTTCGGCAGGTGGTTGCCAACACCGACGACGTCGGCGAGCGTTTCGCCGAAGAAGCGCGTCGCATTCACTACAACGAAGTGCCGGAGCGCGCGATCCGCGGCGTCGCTTCGCTCGACGAATATCAGGCATTGGCGGAAGAGGGTATCGATGTGATGCCCTTGCCGATGCCTGCCGCGCTGAAACACCCGCTCCAATAATTCCTTTCCCGTTCGCAGTCGCTGTTGAATTGGCATAGCGACAACACATTTTCCGCCTCCGTTATTTCGATACACATCGTAAAAATCCGCTGTATAATCTTTTTAGAACGATCGTGCTTTTTAATCGCAATATCAAGGAGACAGCATGGATTTGAACTATACGGCGGAGGATGTGGCCTTCCGCGATACGGTACGCGCCTTCCTGGATGCGAACCTGCCAAAAGACCTGCAGCATAAAGTCCTCAACCACAAGCGCCTGTCGAAAGACGACATCGTCCGCTGGCACAAGATCGTTGCCAAACAAGGCTGGGTCGCCACCGGCTGGCCGGTCGAATACGGCGGAACCGGCTGGAATCCGGTGCAGCGCCACATCTGGGAAGAAGAATGCGCGGCCGCCGGCACGCCGGCCATCATGCCGTTCGGCGTCAGCATGGTGGCGCCGGTGATCATGGCCTTCGGCAATGAAGCGCAGAAAAGCTATTACCTGCCACGCATCCTGAATTGCGACGACTGGTGGTGCCAGGGCTACTCCGAACCCGGCTCCGGCTCCGACCTGGCATCGCTGAAAACGCGCGCCGAGCGCCAGGGCGATCATTACATCGTCAACGGCCAGAAAACCTGGACCACGCTGGCGCAACATGCCGACATGATCTTCTGCCTGGTGCGCACCGATCCCAACGCCCGCAAGCAGGAAGGCATTTCCTTTTTGCTGATCGACATGAAGACGGCCGGCATCACCGTGCGTCCTATCATCATGCTCGACGAGGAGCATGAGGTGAACGAGGTGTTCTTCGACAACGTGAAAGTGCCGGTGCAGAACCTGATCGGCGAAGAAAACAAGGGCTGGACCTACGCCAAATACCTGCTCGGCCACGAGCGCACCAACATCGCCGCCGTCGGCCGCGCCAAGCGCGAGCTGCTGTTCCTGAAGCGCGTCGCCAACCAGCAGATGAAGAACGGCAGGCCGCTGCTTGAAGATCCGGTCTACGCGGCCAAAGTCGCCAGCCTGGAAATCGAAATCATGGCGCTCGAAGTCACGGTATTGCGCGTGCTATCGCAGGATAGCGTCAAGCGGGGCCCAGGGCCCGAGGCCTCGATGCTGAAGGTCAAGGGCACAGAAGTGCAGCAGATGCTGACCGAGCTGATGGTCGAAGCCGTCGGCCCGTACGCGCTGCCATTCGATCCGGCCTACCTGGAAGGCGAGCATGAGCATAGCGTGGCGCAGGACGACGATGCGGCACCGCTTGCGCCGTACTACTTCAACTATCGCAAGACGTCGATCTACGGCGGCTCCAATGAAATTCAGAAAAACATCATCACCCAGATGATTCTCGGACTGTGAGGCGGGCATGAACTTCAACTACACACCGGAACAGCAGCAATTCAAGGATGCACTGCATCGTTTCATCGACAAGGACTACGGCTTCGAGCAGCGCAACAAGATCGTGCATTCGGAGCAGGGCGTGTCGGAACAGGCATGGGGCACGCTGGTCGAGCTTGGCATGACGGCCTTGCCGATTCCTGAAGAGCAGGGCGGTTTCGACGGTTCGGCGGTCGACATGCTGGTGGTGATGCAGGAACTGGGGCGCGGCCTCGTCGTCGAACCGTATTTCGCGACGGTGCTGGGCGCGCAATTCCTGAAGCTCGCTGGCGGACAGGAAGCCTTGCTGGAGCAGGTTGCAAGCGGCGGACTGAAGCTGGCGGCAGCGCTCGGCGAGAAGCAGGCGCGCCATGAGTTGTACGATATTGCGACGACGGCAAAAGCGGATGGCGACGGCTACCTGATCAACGGCATGAAGACGGTGGTGATTCACGGCGCGCAAGCGAACAAGCTGATCGTGTCCGCGCGCAGCGACGGCAGCCAGCGCGATACCCGCGGCATTTCGCTGTTCGTGGTGGATGCCGATGCGGATGGCGTGACGCGCCGCGACTATCGCACCATCGATTGCCAGCGCGCCGCCGACATCACGTTTGCCAATGTCCGCGCGCCGGCGTCGGCCTTGCTCGGCAAGGCGGGTGCCGGCTGGGATGTCCTCGACGCGGCTGCGGACTATGGCGCGGCCTTGCTGTGCGCCGAGGCCGTTGGCGCGATGGATGCACTGAATGGCGCGACGCTGGAATATCTGAAGACGCGCCAGCAGTTCGGCGTGCCTATCGGTAAATTCCAGGCGCTGCAGCACCGGATGGCGGAGATGTTCATGCAAACCGAGCAGGCGCGCTCGATGGCGACGCTGGCGGCGGTGAAGGTGTCGTCGGCCGACGTCAACGAGCGCCGCCGCACCGTGTCCGCCGCAAAGGCGCGCGTCGGCCAGGCGCTCAAGTACGTCGGCCAGCAGGCGGTGCAACTGCATGGCGGCATGGGCGTGACCAACGAGCTGCCGGCCGCGCATCATTTCAAGCGGCTGAGCATGATCGAGGTGACGTTGGGCGATACCGACCATCATCTGGCGCGTTTCGCGGCACAGCCGGATTTCAGGAAAACGGCGTAACGTTTAAAGGGAAGAGCATGACGCAGCTGAAGTGGTATTTTGAGGATTTCGAGGTCGGCCGCACGATTGAAGTCGGCTCGCGCACCGTTACCGAAGAAGAGATCATCGACTTTGCGAAACAGTTCGATCCGCAGCCTTTTCATGTCGACAAGGCGGCCGCCGCGGCATCGATGTACGGCGGCATCATCGCCAGCGGCTGGCACACCTGCGGCATGATCATGCGCCTGATGGTGGATGGCTTTCTGCGCGACGCGGCGAGCCTGGGTTCTCCTGGCGTGGACGAGGTTCGCTGGATCAAGCCGGTGCGCGGCGGCGATACGCTGACGGTCACGACCACCGCGCTGGAAGTGCGTCCTTCGGCCAACAAACCGGATCGCGGCGTGGTGGTTACGCTGTGGGAAGCGAAGAACCAGCACGGCGAACTGGTGGCGACCGTTAAAGGTATGGGCATGTTCGGACGCCGCCCCCGATAAGAAACTGGACACGGAGGCAGCATGCGCGAAATCGCGTCGATAGAAGAACTGAAAAACCTGGTCGGGCAGGAAGTCGTGGTGACCGACTGGTTCGGCGTCTCGCAGGAACGCATCAAGCTGTTTGCCGAGGCGACCGGCGATCATCAATGGATACATCTCGATGCCGAACGCTGTCGCAAGGAGTCGCCATTCGGCACCACCATCGCGCACGGGTTCCTGACTTTGTCGCTGCTGCCGATGATCATGGAAAGCGCGGTCTCGATGCCGGCGTCGAAGATGGGCGTGAACTACGGGCTCAACAAGGTGCGCTTCCCGGCACCGGTGCCGAGCGGAAGCCGGGTGCGCGGACGCATGAGCCTGAAGGAAGTGGAGGATATCGAAGGCGGTGTCCAGCTCATATGGACGGTGACGATCGAACGCGAAGGCGGCGACAAGCCGGTGTGCGTGGCGGAGTCGATCGCCCGACGCTACTGGTAAACCGTGTCGTCATTCGTCACGCGGTGACGAATGACGAAGCCTTTTATCGTTTCTGGTATTGCTGATTCCCGAACAGCACTTCCTTCGCCTTGTCGTCGGTCAGCGGCTTGCGCATATTCGCCAACACTTCCACGCCGCGCTTCACCGCGGGACGCTCGGCGATTTCGTCGAACCAGCGCTTCGCATGCGGAAAGGCGTCCCAATCGATCCCCTGGTTCTTCCACGAGCGCAGCCATGGAAAGGTCGCGATATCGGCGATCGTGTATTCGTCGCCGGCCAGGTATGCGCTTTGGGATAGCCGCTTGTCGATCACGCCGTACAGCCGTTTCGCCTCATTGGTATAGCGATTGATCGCGTAGCCGAGCTTTTCCGGCGCATAGATGCGGAAGTGATGCGCTTGTCCCAGCATCGGTCCGACGCCGCCCATCTGGAACATCAGCCATTGCAGCGTGCTGAATTTTTCACGGTCGCTAGTACCAAGGAACTTGCCGGCCTTGCTGCCGAGATAAACGAGAATCGCGCCTGACTCGAACAAGGAGATCGGCTTGCCGTCCGGACCATCGGCATCGACGATGGCGGGAATCTTGTTGTTCGGGGAAATGGCGAGGAATTCGGATTTGAACTGGTCGCCCTCGCCGATATTGATGTAGTGAACGCGGTACGGCAGACCGCATTCTTCCAGCATGATGTGCACCTTGTGGCCGTTAGGCGTGGCGGTGGAATAGACGTCGATCATTTTTGCTCCTGCTTGGTTTTTATCGGACTCTCAAACGCCGCATGATTATGCAGCGGTTTGAGAGTCTTTGCAGGCAGCGCCGATCGCTTACGAACGCGTGACCGGCAGCTCCAGGTCGCGCGACGGCAGTGAAATATGCTTCGCCAGTTCCAGCTTGGCGACTGCATTGCGATGCACTTCGTCCGGGCCGTCGGCGATGCGCAGCGTGCGGTTGCCGGCCCACTGCTGCGCCAGCGGGAAATCGTCGCACACGCCGCCGGCGCCGTAGGCCTGGATCGCCCAGTCGAGCACTTTCTGCGTGACGTTCGGCGCCAGCACCTTGATCATCGCGATCTCGGCTTTCGCATGCTTGTTGCCGACCGTGTCCATCATGTACGCAGCCTTCAGGGTCAGCAGGCGCGCGGTGTCGATCATGATGCGCGATTCGGCGATGCGTTCATGCCAGATGCTTTGCTCGGAAATGCGCTTGCCGAAAGCGATGCGCTCGTTGAGGCGTTTGCACATGTATTCCAGCGCGCGCTCGGCGACGCCGATGGCACGCATGCAGTGATGGATGCGGCCGGGACCGAGGCGACCCTGCGCGATTTCAAAGCCACGGCCCTCGCCGAGCAAGATATTGGAGGCCCGCACGCGCACGTTCTCGAACAGGATTTCGCAATGGCCGTGTGGCGCGTCGTCATAGCCGAATACCGGCAGCGGACGCTTGATCGTCACGCCCTTGGCATCGGCCGGCACCAGGATCATCGATTGCTGCGAATGGCGCGGCGCATCGGGGTCGGTCTTGCCCATCAGAATGAAGATCTTGCAGCGCGGATCGCCGGCGCCCGAGATCCACCACTTGTGGCCGTTGATCACATAATGGTCGCCATCGCGTTCGATGCGAGTGGCGATGTTGGTTGCGTCGGACGATGCCACCGCCGGTTCTGTCATCGCGAACGCGGAGCGGATCTCGCCGCGCAGCAGCGGCTCCAGCCACTGGCGCTTGTGCTCCTCGGTGCCGTAGCGCTCGATGGTTTCCATGTTGCCGGTGTCCGGCGCCGAGCAGTTGAATACTTCCGCCGCCCACGGCACGCGGCCCATGATTTCACACAGCGGCGCGTAGTCGAGATTCGATAGGCCCTCCGGCGCGCGCGGCGATTTCGGCAGGAATAGGTTCCACAAGCCGAGCGCACGCGCTTTCGGCTTGAGGTCTTCGATGATTCGCGTCGCGATCCAGCGGTCGCCTTTTTCCTTGCCGTTGCGGTCTATCTCCTGCTTGTACGCTTTCTCGTTCGGATAGATGTGCTCATCCATGAACTGCAGCAGCCTGGCCTGCAATTCCTTGCAGCGGTCCGAATATTCGAATTCCATGATGTCTCCTCGTGCTGTGGTCTCTTGTCAGTTGTTCTTGCCGGACGCATAGCGCCAGCCCATTTCCGCCATCGGCCGCGTGGCCTGCCCCGATTTCAGCGCCTGCTCGCTCGATGCGGTGCCGTCGACGTAGCGTTTCATGATGCCTTGCAGGATGCCGGCCATGCGGAACATGTTATAGGCAAGGTAGAAGTTGAAATCTTCCTTGCGGATGGTTTTGCCGGTGCGCTCGCAATATTTCGCGATGTATTCCTCTTCGCCCGGAATGCCGAGCGCCTTGTGGTCGAGGCCGCCGATGCCGCGGAACTGCCCGGGCGGAATATGCCAGCTCATGCAGTGATAGGAAAAATCGGCCAGCGGATGGCCGAGCGTCGACAACTCCCAGTCGAGCAGCGCCAATACGCGCGGCTCGGTCGGATGGAAAATCATGTTGTCGAGCCGGTAGTCTCCATGCACGATGCTGGTGTCGTCGCCCGGCGGGATATTGTTCGGCAGCCATTCGATCAGGCTATCCATCGCCTCGATCTTCTCGGTTTCCGATGCCTTGTATTGCCTCGTCCAGCGGTCGATCTGGCGCGCAAAATAATTGCCCGGCTTGCCGTAGTCGGCGAGGCCGATCGCCGCGTAGTCGATCGTATGCAGTTGCGCGATTACGCGATTCATTTCATCGTAATGTGCAGCACGCTGGCTGTTTGACATGCCGGGCAGCGCCTGGTCCCACAGCACGCGGCCGTCGACGAAATCCATGACATAGAACGCGCGGCCGATCACCGTTTCGTCGGTACATAGCGCGTACTGCTTCGCGGCCGGAAAGCCAGCGTTATGCAGCGCATTCATCACCCGGAATTCGCGATCGATTGCATGCGCTGAGGCGAGCAGTTTCGCCGCCGGACCGGGCTTGGTGCGCAGCACGTAGTGCCTGCCGCCGGCCGTAAGCTTGAACGTCGGATTCGATTGGCCGCCCTTGAACTGTTCGACCGCCAGGTCGCCGGAAAAACCCTCTACATGACGGCGCATGTATTCCTGCATCGCACCGACATCGAATTTCTGACGATCCGATACCGGCCGCGTGCCCATGTACTCTTCGAACATCTTGTCTCCTTTGCTGTGCGCGCGAAATGGCTATCGCCACATTCTACAGCATAAAATCGCACGATCGTACTATTCTGTCTTCCCTATTGGAGCTGGGTGCTCCCGGGCTACTGTCCGCGCGATTTCATGTATTGTTCCAACAAGACTTCCATCGTCGTGTGGCGCGAATCGTCCTGCAGTTCGGAGATCGGCGAGTAGTTGATCATGCGTACGACCCAGTCGGCGTGCGCGTCGCCGACATCGATCGCGTTGATGCAGCCGGCGGTTTGCGCGAGATTGCCGAGAAACAGCCGCTGGTTGGTCAGCGCGTATGACAGGATCGCGCGGTTGACACCGCCGTGCAGCACCAGCAGCACGCTATCCCAGGATTTGTCGGCACGCAGGCGGTCGATGCAGGGATGCACGCGGCTCATCAACTGGCCGATAGTTTCGCCGCCGAGGAACTGCTTGTGCTCAGGCACCAGGCCGTCGAAGGCGCCGACGAAGGCTTCCTTGAGGCTTTCGTCCGGAATCGCCGATAGCTTGCCGCCGCGTAGCTCTTCGAGTTCACTCCAGCGTTCCAGCGCTATCGCCTGCCCGGTCTCCGCCAATACCCGCGTTGCGGTTTCCACCGTGCGCGGCAGTCCAGAGACGATCACGCGGTCGAAGTGCAGCTTCTCCTGCGCGAACACCTTGCCGGCCGCAGTAGCCTGCGCGCGGCCTAATTCATTGAGCGGCACCTGTTCCGGAAGAAAGGGTTTTCCCTGCGAGTCGAAATAAGTAACGCTGCCGTGACGCATCAGGTACACGCGCCGTCTTTTATGTGAGGTCATTTGTAGCGAGGCTTTCTTTTTTCGAGGAATGCCGTGATGCCTTCCTGCGCATCGCGGTGATGCAGGCATTCGACAAAATAGCGTTTTTCCAGTTCGAAATGCTGTGCCAGCGTGTTGCGCTGCGCTTCATGGGTCAGCGACTTGATGTGCTCGACCGAATTTGGCGATAGTGCCGCCAATTGGTCGGCCCATGCGAGCGCGGCAGCGAAGGTCGTGCCGTCGGGAACCAGCTTGTTGACGATGCCCAGGTCGTGCAACCGCGGCGCCAGAATCGCTTTGCCTTCAAGCAGGATTTCGGCGGCGAGTTGTCGCGGCAGTGCTCGCGTCAGGAACCAGGAACCGCCGCCGTCCGGCGTCAGCCCGACCTTGACGTAAGCCATCAGAAAT
>UEXY01000053.1_pt1 | contig 11016 bp, 4 predicted proteins | sample 4301061 | NCBI WGS metagenome assembly UEXY01 (sample SAMEA4773184, study PRJEB27434) | metagenome | biome: 2259; feature: agricultural soil; material: soil | place: USA | collected 2014-09 | depth 0.25 m | reverse complement strand
TAGCGCGATAGAGCAGCGGCGCTCGACTGAATTCCATCACCGCGCAACGATCGACGGCCGGATGCGCTGGATCTATGCGTACGCGATTCCGCAGCCGGCCGATGACGCATGGGTGTGGAACGGATTCTGGATGGACGAGACGGATGCCCGCCTGCAACGGGAAGAGTTGCGGATAGCGAAGGAGCAGGCGGAAGAAGCAGCGCGGACGAAATCGATTTTCCTGGCAAACATGAGCCACGAAATCCGTACGCCGATGAACGCCATCATCGGCTTGAGCCATCTGGCGCTCAAGGCCGAATTGAGCGCCAAGCAACGCGACTACGTGACTAAGATCCACGATGCGGGCACGTCGCTGCTGGGTGTCGTCAACGACATTCTCGACTTCTCGAAGATCGAGGCCGGCAAGCTCGATATCGAGACCGCCGACTTCCTGCTGGACCGCGCAATGGAAAACGTCGCCACGGTGGTGAGCCACATGGCGATCGGCAAAGGCCTGGAATTGATTTTCGATACCGCGCACGATGTGCCGCAACCTCTGGTGGGCGACCCGCTGCGGCTGGAGCAGATATTGACCAACCTGGTCAGCAACGCGGTCAAGTTTACCGAGCGTGGCGAAGTGCTGGTGCGGACCGAACGATTGGAGACCAGGAACAATCGCATCAAGCTGAAGTTTTCAGTGCGCGATACCGGCATCGGCATGACGCCCGAGCAGTGCGACCGGCTGTTTCAGGCTTTTACGCAAGCCGACGGTTCGACCACCCGCAAATATGGCGGTACCGGCCTGGGGCTGACCATTTGCAAACACCTGGTCGAAATGATGGATGGCGCCATCTGGGCCGAGAGCGAGCCGGGCGCCGGCAGCACCTTCAGCTTCACCGTCTGGCTCGGACTGGGAAAGATGCATGCGCCGGGCGCGCTGCCGGAGGAATTGAAGAGCTTGCGCGTGCTGATCGTGGACGACAATCCTGCGGCGCGCCGGGTGCTGGCCGGTCATTGCGCGGAGCTGCCCTTGCTGGTGGATGAGGTCGAGTCGGGCGAAGACGCCATTGCGGCGGTATTGCGGGCGGCGCAAGCGGGCCGGCCTTATGGGCTGGTTTTCATGGACTGGGCGATGCCGGGTATGAACGGCATGCAGGCCGCGCGCGTGATCAAGTCCGACTTGGGACTCGATACGCCTCCGGCGATCGTGATGGTCACCGCGTTCGGGCGCGAGGAGGTGAAAGGAGAAGCCGAAAGTCTTGCGCTCGATGGCTTCCTGGTGAAACCGGTCAGCGTATCGACGCTGTTCGATACGCTCGCTCGTCTCTACGGCGGGACGTCGGGCGCCGGCCATCTGGCGCGACCAGCTGAAATGAACAACTACCACCTTGACGGGCTGCGGGTGTTGCTGGTGGAAGACAACGCGGTCAACCAGCAGATCGCCAGCGAATTGATGGCCAGCGTCGGCATACTGGTGGATGTGGCCGAAAATGGCCGCATCGCGGTGGAGATATTGAAATCCGGCCGACAGTACGACACCGTACTGATGGACCTGCAAATGCCGGAAATGGACGGTTATGCGGCAACGGCTGCAATCCGGGCCGATCCCGTGTTCGGCGCGCTGCCGATCGTGGCGATGACCGCGCATGCGATGGCTGAGGAGCGCAAGCACTGCCTGGATGCCGGCATGAACGATCACGTTCCCAAGCCGATCGATCCGAATGTCCTGTTCGATACGCTGGCGCAGTGGGATCGCCGTCCGCGCCAGGCCGTGCCGCCGCCGGTTGGCGCCAAGCAGCGCACGATCGTCGAAGCGCCGGTGTCGAACGACTGGATCGATAGCGATTCCGCGCTGCGCCGGGTCGGCGGCAATGTCGCGCTGTATCACAAGCTGCTCGCCCAGTTCGCTGCCGGCCAGGGGGAGGCGGCGGCAAAAATCAGGGCGCTGCTTGCCGCCGGAGACCGGGGGGCGGCGCAGCGGATCGCGCATAACGTCAAAGGTGTCGCCGGCAACATCGGTGCGACCGCCCTGGCGGCGACGGCGAGCGAGTTGGAGAAAGCGATTCGCAGCGGGCAGGACGGTGTCGTGTTGCTTGATGGCTTCGGCGAGATATCGGAGGCAACGCTCGCTGCGATACGGCAACTCGTACCGGACGGGACAATGCCAAGCGCGGGTCCGGCAGAGGATGCTCCGGTGGCGGATGTGCCCGGGGAAGTCTTGCGAGAACTCGCCGCCCATTTGTCGACAGGTAGCGCCGAAGCGCTCGATTACTTCTCCGCGCACCGTGCTGCGCTGCTGGCCTTGCTGGGCTCGCGCGCGGCGCCGGTGGAGCGGGCCATCAATGATTTCGATTTCGAGACCGCTGTCGAGTTGTTATGCAACGCCGATCAATCATTGAATATCGAGCTCAACAGATAGAAATCACCGGCTCCCGCATGTGAAAGTGCCGAGCCGTCCGATGGCCAGGACGCGGGAGCGGAAATCCAGCGACGTGCTTCCTTATCGATTTTCGTCGCATCTATAACCCCCTCTTTGTTGCTAAAAGAGCACTTCTTCGTGTGCAGGCATTGCCGTGCTGCGCCGCCATATTCAAGTTCAACGCCGATTGCGCCGTTATGCATCATGAGGCGTTGGATTTTTCGGCAGGGGCAGTTGGCAACCAGGCAAGCATTGCCGTATCCACTGAGCCCAGAAAGCAGGCGAGGGGGCCATGAGCATCAGTGTCACTTTCAACAGCGCGCGCAGGATCCTGCTGGCGTCCGAATTCTTCATGGCGCGCCGCCCGGTGATGGATCGTCAGCAGAACCTGGCGGCGCATGAACTGCTGTTCTGCAATATCGCCGCCGACGGTAATGCCTGCCTGACCACCATCGCCGACGACCAGCCGGCCAGCGCTTCGGTGATCGCTGATGTCTACCAGCACGGCATGGGCCGCGTGATCGGCGACCTGGTCGGCATCCTGTATATCGATGCCGGCGCGCTGATGAGCGATATCTTCCAGTTCCTGCCGCCCGAAAAAGTGGTGCTCGAAATCGACCGTCTATCCATCGTCTCGGCGGCAAGCCGCGCGCGGCTGGGCGAACTGACGCGCGCCGGCTTCCGCTTTACGCTGGCGGTCGATGGCGGCTGCGGCGACATCGATCCGCTGCTGCCGCTGCTCAAGGGCGTGCGTATCGACATCGCCGGCATGGATCGCGCACAGCTCGGCAAGCTGTGCAGCAGCTTTCGCGCGCACGGCAAGACGCTGCTGGCGGAGCGGGTGGAAAGCGTCGAACAATTCCATATATGCGCCGAGCTCGGCTTCGATTTCTTCCAGGGTTATTACTTCACGAAGCCGCAGCTCCTCGCCGGAAAAAAACTGTCGCCGTCCCAGCTGGCGATTACCGAACTGATGGCGCTGGTGGCGTCGGACGCCGATACTTCAGTGATCGAGAACAGCATCAAGGGCGACGTCTCGCTCGGCCTGAACCTGCTGCGGCTGGTGAATACGCCGGCGATCAGCGCGCATCGCATCGATTCGCTGCGGCAGGCGCTGATGGTGTTGGGGCGCAACCAGTTGCAGCGCTGGCTGCAGATCATGCTGTACGCGGAACCCGGCGCGCGCAGCGCCGGCATGGTGCCGCTGCTGGCGCAGGCCACCATGCGCGGACGGCTGATGGAGTTGATTGCGCAAAAGCTCAGGCCGGGCAACCGCAGCATCGCCGATACCGCGTTTACCGTCGGCATCATGTCGCTGATGGATGCGCTGTTCTCGATGCCGATCCCCGACATCCTGCAGCAGATCCCGGTGGTCGATGAGGTCGGCGATGCGCTGCTGCGGCGCGGCGGCTATTTCGGCAAGCTGCTGTCGCTGGTCGAGCATAGCGAATGGCAGCAGAAGACCGACACCATGTTGTTGCAGGCGATACGCGATCTGAAGCTGTCGTACAACGACCTCTATCTGCTGCAGTTGTCGGCATTCGAGTGGAGCGACCAGGTGACGCGCGGCGTCCGTTGAGCGCGTTCGCCGACATCCCAGCCTGATCGCTTGCTCGGCGCCATTTCCTTTGGTGGCGTAATATATTCCTGTTTTGCGCTCGCGTGACGGCCATGGTATTCGGCGCCGGCACGCATCTTCTTTTCTTCGCCCAATCAAAAAAGAGTCTATCGGATGCATGGAGCCGGGTTTATCCAGGACCTCGCGGTGATCATGCTGATCGCCGGTGTGGTCACCATTCTTTTCAACCGCTTCAAGCAACCGGTCGTGCTCGGCTATATCGTGGCCGGCGTCATCATCGGGCCGCATACGCCGCCGTTCCAGCTGGTGCAGGACGCGCACACGATCCAGATCCTGGCCGAGCTGGGCGTGGTGTTCCTGATGTTTTCGCTCGGCCTCGAATTCAATTTGCGCAAACTGGGCCAGGTCGGCGCCACCGCCTTCATCGCGGCGGCCGCGGAAATCGCGCTGATGACCTGGATCGGCTACGAGATCGGCCAGTTCTTCGGCTGGAAAGCGATGGACTCGCTGTTTCTCGGCGCGATGCTGGCGATCTCGTCGACCACCATCATCGTCAAGGCGCTCGACGAACTCGGCATGAAGCGCGAGCGCTTCGCGCAACTGATCTTCGGCATCCTGATCGTGGAAGACATTCTGGCGATCGGCATGATCGTGCTGTTGTCAGGCATCGCGATGACCGGGCAGGTCGATGCCGGCGATGTTTTTATGACGGTCAGCAAGCTATCGCTGTTCATGACGGTGGCACTGGTGCTGGGTCTGCTGCTGGTGCCGCGCCTGCTTGCGTATATCGCGCGTTTCGGCAGCAACGAGATGTTCCTGGTGGCCGTGCTCGGCCTGTGCTTCGGCTTTTGCCTGCTGGTGGTCAAGCTCGACTACAGCATTGCGCTCGGCGCATTCATGATCGGCGCGATCATGGCCGAAGCGAAGCAATTGCATCTGATCGAACGGCTGATCGAGCCGGTGCGCGACATGTTCAGCGCGATTTTTTTCGTTGCCATCGGCCTGCTGTTCGACCCCGGAGTGCTGCTGAGCTACGCGTGGCCGATTGTTGTGATCACGCTGGCGGTGGTGTTCGGCAAGGTGCTTAGCTGCAGCGTCGGCACCTTCGCGGCCGGCCACGACGGACGCACCGCGATGCGGGTCGGCATGGGACTGTCGCAGATCGGCGAATTTTCCTTCATCATCGCCTCGCTCGGCCTGACGCTAAAGGTCACCAGCGACTTCCTGTATCCGATCGTGGTGGCGGTGTCGGCGATCACGACCTTGCTGACGCCTTATCTGATTCGGCTGGCCGATCCGCTATCGACCGCAACCGCGCATTCGATGCCGGTCGCCATCAAGCGCTTTTTCGGGCGCTATACCGCATGGCTGCACGGCATGCAGCTCGAAGGCGATCGCGCGATGCTGGCCCGTATCATTGCGCGCATCCTGCTGCAGGTGCTGGTCAATTGCGCGTTGGTGGCGGCCGTGTTTCTGGCCGGCGCTTACCTGATGGCGACGGTGGAACGCAGCCTGATCGCCTGGTTGCCGAATGCGGAATTGCGCAAGACCCTGGTCTGGGGCGGCGCGCTGTTGATTTCGCTACCGTTCCTGATCGCCACCTTCCGCAAGCTGGAAGCCTTGAGCATGCTGCTGGCGGAAATGAGCGCCGGCCGCATGCAGCGCTTGCGGCACGCCGCATTCCGCTGCATTCCATTCCTGGCGATTGCCGCCATCCTGGCGCTGATCGCGTTGCTCAGCGCCAGCATCCTGCCTCCGCCGGCATGGCTGGCGCTGGTGCTTGCGCTTGCCGTTGCCGTCGCGTTGCTGTTGTGGCAGCCGTTCGTGAAGCTGCATTCGCGCCTGCAGATCGCGTTGCTGGAGACGATGGCGCCGGACAAGGACGCGTGATGCCGGCTATTCCTGCGTCGCGACGTCGGCGAACGTCGTGCGGTCCGACAGGAATCCCTCGAAGATCTGCGCCGACACCGCCTTGCTGTAATAGTGGCCCTGCACTTCGTTGCAGCCGAAACTGTGCAGCCGGTCGATCTGCGCCTTCGATTCGACGCCTTCCGCGATCACGCGCAGATTCAGGCTGTGCGCCAGGTTGACGATGGCGAAGGTGATCGCATCGTCGTCGACATCGGTCAGCATGTCGGTGATGAACGAGCGGTCGATCTTGATCTTGTCGATCGGGATCTGCTTCAGGTAGCTGAGACTGGAGTAGCCGGTGCCGAAATCGTCGATGCTGATGCCGACGCCGACCTCGCGCAGCCGCATCGCCAGCTCGGCCACCTGCGGCGCGCGGCGCATGATCGAGCTTTCGGTGATTTCGAGTTCGAGCAGCCTGGGGTCGAGCTGCGATTCGTGCAGAATGCCGGTCACCAGGCCGGCAAAACCTTTTTGCTGGAACTGGATCGGCGAGATGTTAACCGCCACCGGAACCGGCTGTAAACCCTGCTGCTGCCAGCGCCGGCACTGCATGCAGGCTTCGCGAAGTGCCCATTCGCCGATCTTGCCGATCAGTCCACGCTCTTCCGCGACCGGGATGAACTCGACCGGCGACAGGTAGTCGCTGTCGCCGCGCCGCCAGCGCAGCAGCGCTTCGGCGCCGATCAAGCGGCCGCGCCTGGTATCGATCTGCGGCTGATACCACAGGCGCAGGTCGCCGGCCTCGATCGCCTCGCGCAACTGGCGCTCGATGTTCGAGCTGCGCGTGATCTGGTAGTTCAGTTCCTGCGTGAAGAACTGGTAGTTGTCGCGGCCGTGGCTCTTGGCCTGATACAGCGCGGAGTCGGCGTGCTGGATCAATTCGTTCGGCTCCTGTGCATCGTCCGGGTACACGCTGATGCCGACGCTGATCGTGGTGTGGATCTGCTGGTCCTGCAGCGTGAACGCGCGCGAGGTGGCGGCCAGGATTTTTTCCGCGACCGATACCGCTTGCGTGCCTTTCTCGATATCGGGCAACAACACCAGGAATTCGTCGCCGCCGATGCGCGCGACCGTGTCCTCCTCGCGCACGCATTGCAGCAGCCGCTCGGCGATGCCGCGCAACAGCATGTCGCCGATATGATGGCCGAGCGAGTCGTTGATGTTCTTGAAATTGTCGAGGTCCATGAACAGCAGCGCGACTTTCTTTTCGCTGCGCGTCGCCATGTGCATCGCCTGCGCCAGGCGGTCGTGCAGCAGGCGGCGATTGGGCAGCATGGTGACGCTGTCGTAATACGCCAGAACCTGGATCTGCTGTTCCGCCATCTTGCGTTGCGTGATATCGCTGCTGATGCCGTCGACCCGTTGCGACTTGCCGTTCTCGTCGAATACCAGCTGGCCGCGGCAATGCAGCCAGACCAACTGGCCGTCGCGCCGCACGACCCGGTATTCGGAATCGCTGTACGGCTGCTCGGCGGAGAGCCGGTGCAGCGCGTCTTCGAGCAGTTCGCGATCGTCTGGAAAGACGATATCGAACCACAGTTGCGGATGCAGCAGGAAGGCTTCCGGCGCATAGCCGTAAATTCTTTCGGCCGATGGGTTGATGTAGTTCAAATGCAGGAAATCGGGCGAGAACGACCACACCACATCCTGGATCGACGTCAGTATGCTGTCCAGCCGGTTGCGGCTTTCGCGCAGCGCGGCTTCCGACTCCCGGCGTTCACTGATGTCGCGACAGATCAGCTGGATAATATGTTTGCCGCCGAACTGAATCGAGCGTGCGCTGGCTTCCACCGGGATCACGGCATTGTCGGCGCCGAGCTTTTCCACTTCGAATATCGCCACGCCGCGCTCACGCAGTGCGCGCAAGGCGTCCTGCAGCACGGCCTTGCTGGAGGGCAGGAACAGTGATTCGAGGGGCGTGTCGATCAACGCGGTGTGCGGGCTGCCAAGTACTTGCGATGCCTTATCGTTGACTTCGATAATACGACCGTCGGCGTCGGCCAGGATGATCATGTCGTTTGCATAGCGCGACAGGTAATCGAACCGCCGCCGCAACAAGTCCCTATCGCTTGCCGCTTGCATCGTCTCCAGCCGCAGATCGCTCTCCCTGCCTTTCCACCACGACAGCAGCGCCACGCCAAGCAGCGACAGCACGCCGGCGCAGGTGACGCCGACGATCCAGGCAATGCGTTTCACGCCGGATTGCATCGCGTTGCGGTCGATCATGGCGACCAGATACCAGGGCACGCCTTCAATCCTGCGCGCGACCGCGAAGCTGAATCGGCCCTCGCTGCCGGCCAGGAAAAATTGGCCGGGCGGGTTGCCCGCCGCGGCAAGCAATTGGTCTGGGGAAACCGGCAACACATCCAGGTCGCCGAACTGAAACACGTTTTCGGTGGTGGAAGTGACCACCACGTTGCGACCGCGTACTTCGGCGAGCAATATCCCGGTGGAACTGGTCAGCATCGGCATCAGTTGCACGAATGGTTGCAGATGCATGTCTGCATTGGCCCTGAGCACCAGTACCGACGGCGTTTTCGACGGCTGTTCATGCACATTGAGTAGCGGTGTGGCAATGTCGACCAGGCGTCTGGCCTCCGGATGCTCCGCGGTCGGATAGATGCCCGACACCTGCGTGCTATTGAGGGTGAGCGCGCGCCGCACCGTTTCGGCGGTGATCGCGTCGAGCGGCGTACTGCGTTCCTCGGTGGAAATGCGTTTTTCCCCCTTGGCGTCGACGATCGAGACTTCGAGATAGCTATAGGTGGCCTTGATAGCCTCCAGTTGTTCGCCTATTTGTTGCCGGGTGGCGTCGGCGGGTGCGCCGCGCCCGAGCCACGTATGCATGGTTTCGCCGAGAAACCTGCCGCTGCTGAATACCGACGCATCGGCCAGCCGTTCGAGTACCCATGCGGAAACCGCGGCCCCCTCGATGTCGGCGATATGGTGCAGTGTTTCGGTCGCATGCCGTTCCTCGTTCTCCACCAGCCGCCGGTACACCGCGTTGCCGGCGGCCAATGCGAAAACGAGCAATACAAAGAAAATGCCAATCGCGAAGCGCGAATGGCGCGGCGTGCTGCCGGACTTGCCTGCGGGGAATGTCGGCATCGCGGGAACAGTTGTCAATCGAATTGGACTTCTGCCGCAGAAGCACGCACAAATCTGCGCAACTTGCAGGCGCCTGCAGCATCAGATGATATGACAGCAACGAGCTGCGGGCGTTCTTGGAATTCTTTTTGCCAGGTATCAACGGACGGCTGTTTTTCGCCGGTTCGCCCGACTAGGCTAGCTGACCGGCGTAAGCCTCCAGATGCTGGTCGGTACTTCCGAACTGCAGCTCGATCGCCATCAAGCGCCTGAAGTAATGGCTGACGTCGAGTTCATCGGTCACCCCCATGCCGCCGTGCAGTTGCACTGCCTGCTGGCCGACGAAACGGCAAGCCTGCCCGATTACGACCTTGGCGGCCGACATCGCGCGTTTGCGCACCGCGAAATCGGCGTCGGCGCAGCGCACCGCGGCGAGGTAGCTCATCGAGCGCGCCTGTTCGATGTGCAGCACCATGTCGGCCATCCGGTGCTGCAAGGCCTGGAACTTGCCGATCGGCTGGCCGAACTGCTTGCGGTTGCGCGCGTATTCGACGGTGGCGGCGAGCAGCTTGTCGAGCGCGCCGACCGCTTCCGCGCAGACCGCCGCGAGGCCGAAGTCGAGCACCTCGGCAAGTCGCGCTTCGGCGTCGTCGGCGCCGTCGAGCAGCGCATCGGCGGGCACGAATACCTGGTCGAGCCAGAGCTCGCCGGCACGCATGCCGTCGACCGTGCCGTAGGCAAGCCGACGCAATCCGGCGGCATCGCGCGGCACGCAAAATAGCGCGAGCGGACCGGCGGCGCCGGCCTGCGCGAGGCGAGCGCTGACCAGCAATACATCCGCCGATGCGGCATGTGGAACGACGCTTTTGTGGCCGGTCAGAACATAGCCGTTGCCGACCGGCCACGCGCGCGTTGCAAGCGCCATGCGGTCGAAACGCGTCGCCGGCTCGTCGTGGGCCAGAGACGCGATCTTTTGTCCGGCGGCCAGCGCCGGCAGCCATTGCGCGCGCTGCGCATCGTTGCCGAGCAGCGCGAGAGTCCGGGTGGCGAGCACCGCGCTGGCGAGATACGGTTCCAGCAGCAAGCCTTCGCCGATCGCGTTCATTACCAGCATGTTGTCGATCGCGCTGCCGCCGAGGCCACCGTCGGCTGCCGGCACGTTCAAGGCCAGCAGCCCGAGGTCGGCCAGCCCGTGCCAGATTTCGCGGCTGAATCCTTCCGGTGATGTCTGCCTGATCCGATGGCGCGCTTCGAAGCCGTACTCCTTCGCGATGAAGCGGCGGGTAGTGTCGAGCAGCATCTGCTGCTCTTCGCTGAATGTGAAGTCCATGGCGTCGCCTTATGTTCTGTTACAGGCCAAGGATCATCTGCGAGATGATGTTCTTTTGGATTTCGTTGGAGCCGCCGTAGATCGACAGCTTGCGCATGTTCAGGTAGTGCGCGGCTAGCGGCGTCGCGTAGAACGGCCCGACCGTATCGCCCTGGTAGCCGGCCGCCATTGCCTCGCGGCGCAGCGGCAACGCATACGGCCCGACCGCCTGCACCAGCAGCTCGGTGATCGCCTGCTGGATTTCGGTACCCTTGATCTTCAGGATCGACGCTTCCGGTCCGGGCGCGCGGCGCTCCGCTTCGGCCGATAGCACGCGCAGGTTGGTGATGGTCAGCGCGGTCAAGTCGATCTCGACTTGCGCGATGCGCGCGGCGAACAGCGGGTCCTTGATCAGCGGCTTGCCGTTTTTCATTTCCAGCGACGCGATGCGCTTCAGGCGCGCCAGCTCGCGCTGCGCGATGCCGATGCCGGCGATGTTGGCGCGTTCGTGGCCAAGCAGGAATTTCGCGTAGGTCCAGCCGGCGTTCTCTTCGCCGACCAGGTTCTCGACCGGCACGCGGACATCTTCCAGCCACACCTCGTTGACTTCGTGCGCGCCGTCCATCGTGATGATCGGACGCACGGTGATGCCGGGCGTCTTCATGTCGATCAACAGGAAGGAAATGCCACGCTGCGGCTTGACTTCGGTGTCGGTGCGCACCAGGCAAAAGA
>UEXY01000005.1_pt1 | contig 11224 bp, 9 predicted proteins | sample 4301061 | NCBI WGS metagenome assembly UEXY01 (sample SAMEA4773184, study PRJEB27434) | metagenome | biome: 2259; feature: agricultural soil; material: soil | place: USA | collected 2014-09 | depth 0.25 m | reverse complement strand
GCAAGGAGCGTGTCGAGCGTCTGATGCGTGAGCATGGCATCCGTGCCCGCCACAAACGCCGCTACCGGGTCACGACGGACTCGAAGCATGGATTGCCGGTGGCGCCGAATCTGCTCGACCGCAATTTTGAGTCGGCGGCTCCAAATCAAGTGTGGACGGCAGATATCACGTACTTGTGGACAGATGAGGGCTGGCTGTACCTCGCGATCGTGTTGGGCCTGTTCAATCGAGAAGTGATCGGCTGGTCGCTCAAGCCGCGCATGACGACCGACCTGGTGACCGACGCGCTGACGATGGCGTGGTTCCGTCGGCGTCCGGCGCCTGGCGTGTTGCATCACTCCGACCGCGGCAGTCAGTATGCCAGCACGGCTTACCAGAGCAAGCTGGCTGAATTTGGCATGACGTGTTCGATGAGCCGCAAGGGAAATTGCTGGGACAACTCCCCGGCCGAGAGCTGGTTCAACCGCTTCAAGAACAAGCGCTACCACGGTTTGCGCTACGCGACGCACGCCGAGATGAAGGCTGCCAGCTTCGAGTACATTGAGGTGTTTTACAATCGCAAGCGGCAGCATTCAACCCTCGGTTATAAATCGCCGGCCCAGTTCTTGAGCCGCTGGATCAGTGAACAGAATCAGGAAAAGCGGGCTGCATAAGAGTCGCCTGTTGGAAGACGAAAAACAGAGGGAACCTCATACGATTCGACTATCGGAGGTAGTAAATGGAATTGCTCCGTTACTACAGCACTTCTTCCCTACTCCTGAACAGAAAGCTCCGTGGCAAACGACGCCTGTCGCGCTCGCAGGCCCAGCTTGGACAACAGCGCCTGGTCCTGTTCCACTTCCGGATTGCCAGTGGTGAGCAATTTGTCTCCGTAAAAAATCGAATTGGCGCCGGCTAGAAAGCACAGGGCCTGCACCGCTTCACCCATCTGCCGGCGGCCGGCTGACAGGCGCACCCTGGCCTTGGGCATCGTGACGCGGGCCACCGCGATGGTGCGCACGAATTCCAGCGGGTCGAGCGCCTCGCTTCCGTGCAAGGGCGTGCCCTCGACTTGCACCAGATGGTTGATTGGGACCGATTCGGGATATGGATCCATGCCGGCCAGTTGCGCGATCAGGCCGGCGCGCTGCAGGCGCGATTCGCCCATGCCAACGATGCCGCCGCAGCATACCTTGATTCCGGTGCTGCGTACCCGGCCCAGAGTGTCCAGGCGGTCCTGGTAGTCGCGGGTGGTGATGATGTCGCCGTAGAAGTCGGGTGCGGTATCGAGGTTGTGGTTGTAATAGTCCAGCCCGGCATCTTTCAGGCGTTCGGCCTGTCCCTCACCCAGCATGCCGAGCGTGGCGCAGGTTTCCAACCCGAGCGCCTTGACCTCGCGCACCATCTCCTCCACCTGCTCCAGGTCGCGCTCCTTGGGCTGGCGCCAGGCTGCGCCCATGCAAAAGCGGGTTGCGCCGTGCGCCTTGGCCTGTTTCGCCGCCTCCAGCACCGTGTCCAACGGCAGCATTTTTTGCGCCGTGACGCCGGTATCGTAGCGCGCCGCCTGCGGGCAATAGCTGCAGTCTTCCGGGCAACCGCCGGTCTTGATCGATAGTAGCGTTGCCAGCTCCACTTCGGCCGGATCGAAATGTTCACGGTGCACCTGCTGGGCGCGGTACAGCAAGTCATTGAACGGCAGCTCGAACAGGGACAGCACCTCATCTATCAACCAGGTTGACGCCGAGGCCGCCGGCACATCTTGTGCAGGCCGGGCGGCGGACGGGAAAAACGAAACAGGGTGTGAAGACATCAATACCTCTCCTCTATCAAGAAAAATCCAAATGAATGGCCGCCGACCTGATTCGCGCCGCGGGCGATCCGGTTCACCCGGGTACCGGAACAGGTGCTGGAGCTCAGGCTGCCGCCTCGCGCACCGCGTGGATCAACTGCGCCACCTGCTCCGCCGTATGCACCGCCGATAGCGAAATGCGCAAGCGGGCAGTGCCTTTCGGCACGGTTGGCGGTCGGATCGCCGGGACCCAGATGCCGCGCTCATGTAAGGCTTCCATCAGGTCGGCCGCGAGCTGGTTATCTCCCAGCAGCAGCGGCTGGATCGCGGTATTCGAGGGGAGCAGCGGCCACTTCAGGTCTTGCAGACCGGCGCGCAGTTGCCGGACGTGGGATAGCAGGGTCTCGCGGCGCCAGTCTTCAGTTTCGATCAGCTTGAGGCTGGCCCGGAGAGCCGCCGCCAGCAGCGGCGGACCGGCGGTACTGAACACATAGGTCCGGGCCCGCTGCAGCAGCCATTCGATCAGGTCAGCCTCGCCCGCGACAAATGCCCCCGCCACCCCGGCCGCCTTGCCCAGCGTCCCCATGGTGATCAGGCGCGGCGACACCAGTCGGCAATGTGCGAGGGTACCGCGCCCTTGCGGCCCGAGCACGCCGAATCCGTGCGCATCATCCACCAGCAGCCAGGCATCGTGCTTTTCACATACGGCCAGCAAGTCCGCCAGTGGCGCAATATCGCCATCCATGCTGAATACGCCGTCGGTCGCCACCAGCTTGCGCGGACTTTTGCAGCGAGCCAGAAGCGATTCGAGCCGGCCGACATTCCCGTGCGGATAGATCCGGAACTCGGCGCGCGACAGGCGGGCGCCATCGATCAGGCAGGCGTGATTCAGACGGTCCGAAAATACCGTGTCGCCGGCACCGACCAGGGCCGGGATTATCCCGAGATTGGCCATGTAACCATTAGAGAACACCAGCGCACGCGACATCCCTACAAACGCTGCCAGCTCGGCTTCAAGCAACTCATATTCCCTGGTATGGCCGCAAACCAGGGCTGAAGCGCCGGCTCCGACGCCGTATTGGTCCAGGCCTCGCTGCGCAGCGGCGATCAAGGCCGGATGATTTGCCAAGCCCAGATAATCGTTGCTGCAAAAAGCAAGCGTTTGCCTGCCATCGACCTGCAATCGGGCACCCTGCGGGCTTTCCACGATACGTCGGGTTCGCAACAGGCCATGGCGCTGCAGTTGCCTCAGCTCTTCGGAGAAATCAAACATTGGCTGCTGCCTTCCCGGATAGCTCGGCCGCAAGCGCAGAGGCGCATTCGGGGGCAAATCCATTGTGCAGGGGCAGCCTGGCCAGACCACGATATACCGCATTGCCGCCCCAGGCCGGCACGCTATCGGCCAGTCGCAGCTGCGGCATCCGTTTCATCAGGCTGGTAAAGGCAATCTCTGCCTCCAGGTACGTGAGGGCGGCTCCAATGCAGACATGCGGGCCGTGGCCAAAGGACAGATGATTTCCCTCGTCGCGCTCGATATCCAGCCGGTCCGGATCGATGAATTTGGCGGGATCGCGATTCGCCGCGCCGATCAGGGGAATCACCAGGTCGCCCTTCCTGAGCTTCTTTCCGTGCATCTCCAGGTCGGTCGTCAGGATGCGGCCCGTGTATTGCACCGGGCTATCGAAGCGCAGGACTTCCCTCAGCGCGGGACGCAGCAGCGACGGATGATCGCGCAACTTCTGCCAATACGCCGGATGCTGCAATAGGTAAAACAAGCCATTACCCAGCAGATTGCGGGTGGTTTCATGGCCGGCGAACAGCAGGGTGCAGCATTGTGCGAGCAACTCTTTGGACGTGATGATGCCGCCGCTCGCTTCCGCCCGGATCAGCTGACTTACCAGGTCGGTGCCGGGGGCGAGGCGCCGCTGCCGCACCAGCGCCCGGAAATAGTCATTGAGTGTTACCAGGCTGGCCTGGGCGCGCCGCGCGATGTCCAGCGTTGGCGCGGGGCTGCCGATGAAGTGCGCGATATCGTCAGACCAGGCCATGAACTCTTGCTGGTCGGCCGGATCGACCGCGAGCATGTCGGCAATCACCAGGGCTGGCACCGGGCGCGCGAAATCGCGCATGAAATCGATCGTCTGCTGTCCTTCGAGCCGGTCCAGCAGACGATCGACGATCTGCCGGATGCGGGCCGCCAGCGCAGGCATTGTGTCCGGCTTAAAGCCAGCCATCATGGCCTGGCGTACGCGCGCGTGCCGGGGCGGGTCCATAAAAAGCAGGGAGCGCGAAAAAATCCGCTTGAATTCGCGCAGCTCGGCCCGGGCCTCAGGTCCGCTGCTGTTGGCCCAGCCGCCGGCGCGTCGCACCGAGAAACGCGGATCGCGTAAAGCATTTGCCACATCCGCATAGGTCGTCAACAGCCAGGCGCCGCCACAAAATTCCGCGCTCCAGTGTAAAGGGCCTGCTGCGCGCAAGGCCTGGTACACCGGATAAGGATCGTTCAAAAAACTGGAATCGATCATTGCAAAGACGAGCTGTAAATTGATCTTGAAGCGCCCAAAAAGAATGGCTAAACGGGGCTACCCGGTTATGCCAAGATCCGGGCGCGGTTTGCGCCGTGAGCGCGCGCGCATCGCGCTCATACGGGCCGCCCTGCGGTAGCCCCGCCGTCGATCAAATATTCAGCGCCGGTAATGAATGCAGCTTCGTCACTGGCCAGGAACAATGCGAGGCTGGCGATCTCATCGGGAGTTCCGTAGCGTCCGAGAGGTATGCCCGAGATTCCGGCTTTTGGCGAACCGACATCGGCGCCAGCTTGTGCAGCCGCGTCGATCGCGTCCATCATCCGTGTCTCGGTGGGTGCCGGACAAATTGCATTGACGCGTACACCGTACTTTGCCGCTTCAAGGGCAGCCGTCTTGGCCAGCCCGATCACTGCATGCTTGCTTGCGGAGTAGGGGCCCATCAATCCCCGCCCGCGCACGCCGGCCACGGACGACGTCACGATGATGCTGCCCCCGGTGGTTTTCATGAGCGGGAGCAGGGAAGCCAGCCCAAGCCAGACACCGCGGACATTGACGGACATGACTCTGTCGAACGTCGCCAGCGGCGTCGCGTCGATAGGTGAGACGCCACCTTCGATCCCTGCATTCAGCACGGCTACATCCACCCGACCGAACGCTTCGATGGCCGACGACACGTATCGTTTCGCGCCTGCTTCCTGGGAAACATCGGCGACTTCATATCTGGCGCTCGCTCCCAGGCGCTCGGCCGCCGACGACAGCTCCGTCTCGTTGATGTCCACCAGAAGTACGGCTGCCCCCTCGGCCACAAAGCGTTGGGCGGTTGCAAGGCCAATGCCGTTGGCGGCACCGGTGATCAGCGCAACCTTGTTATTCAGACGCGCCATGGAAATTCCCCCTCGATGAAAGTACCGGATGGCTTTGTTTCAGATTGCGGCCGCTTCATACCGTGGTGTATCCGCCGTCCGCGGCGATGGTCGCGCCCGTGATGAAAGATGCCTTGTCGGTGCAGAGCCAGACTACGGTTTCAGCAATTTCTTCCGTTGTGCCGAGGCGGCGCAGAGGAACCCGGCGAAGTATCGCATCACCGTGGGAGTCCATTGCCTTCGCAGTAAACGGAGTCTCGATATAGCCGGGGCATATCGCATTGGCTCTGATCCGATCACCGGCGTAGTCGATGGCCGCCGCCTTGGTCAGCCCGACCACGGCGTGCTTGCTGGCGACATAGGCTGCGCGATGTTCGAGCGCGACCAATCCGGCAATCGACGCTGTGTTGACGATTGTTCCTCCATTGCCTTGAGCCAGCATGGCGTTAATTTCGTGCTTCATGCAATGCCACACGCCGTCAAGGTTAATGGAGAGGACTTGGCGCCAAACCTCTTCCGGCAATTGAGCCAGCTTTTCCTCGCCGGTGCTCACGGCCGGCTCCGAAATGCCGGCATTGTTGAAAGCGCAGTGCAAGGCACCGCAGCGATCGCCCACCATGCCGATCATTTCTTCCACCGACCCGGACTGCGTGACATCGACAAAAAGTCCGAACGCCCGGCCGCCGGATTTCTGTATCCTCTCCGCGGTTTCCAGGGCCGCCGGCAGATTGCGATCGGCGACTGCAACCTGCGCTCCCTCGCGTCCCATGGCCAGAGCGGTCGCCCGGCCAATGCCGGAGCCGCCGCCGGTGATTACCGCAACCTTGCCGTCGAGCAGCCCGCCCATTGCGGGGCGCTTTGCCGGCGTGTCGGCAGGGTCGTGTCGCCCCGATTCCGGTCGGACGGTCATCGGCGTAGCTCCACCTTGTCCGCGCCCTGTTGGACACAGACATAGCGGAGGTCCTGGCGCTGAAGCAGGTTGCGCAGCAGCTTGATCACCGGCCGTTCGAATGAATAATGCTCATCGATGGGAGGGGCCGCAAGCATTTGATCGACCTGGTTGCCGGCGAACATGTGTCGTAACAGGCGCTCCTCGTCGCTGATGCCCGGATAGCGCTTGCGCAGGGCTGGGACGATGGGTTCCGGCGGCTGCGGCGTGAGAGGGATTTGTTGCGAACCGCGCGACACGATCTTGTCAAGCGCGTTCGGATCGACCGGAGCGAGCAGGCGCCCGTAGTATCCCAGCACATACTTTTTGAGGACATCGGGTACGACCGCGTATCGCTCTCCTCTCAATACATTCATCAGAGCCTGGGTACCGATGATCTGGGCGAACGGCGTGATGAGCATCGGCCAGCCGATATCCTTGCGGACCTGCACGCACTCATCGAGCACTTCATCGATGCGGTCTGCGAGACCAGCCTCGGCCAGGGACGCCTTGAAATTGGTGATCATTCCGCCGGGAGCCTGATGCTCGTAATGGTAGGAATCGTATTCCAGCACTTGGCCCAGCGGCTTGCCCTCGGCTTCGGCGACCCGCTTGATATGCTCGCTGATTTCCTGAATCCGGCTATCGTCGACCGCCACCTCATGCCCCAGGTGCCTTAGATTGGCCGCCATCGACTGGATCGAGGGATGCGCCACGCCATTTGCAAGCGGCGCAATGGCGGTGTGTATGGTATCCACGCCAAGCGCGATGCCTTCCAGCAGGACCAGAGGGCCGAGGCCGGTAGGGCTATGGGTATGCAGTTCCAGCGGCCGGTCGCCTATCATCGCCTTGATCGCCGGAACGAGTGTCCGGATTCGATCCGGAGTAAGCAGGCCGCCCGAATCCTTGATGACGAAACCGTCCACCGGCGTTTCGTCGGCGATCCGTTTCGCGATGGACGAATAAAGGTCGTCGCTATGCACCGGGCTGACGCTGAAGGTCAGCGCGCATACCGACCGGGCTCCGATGCGTTTGGTGTGCCTGATGATGGGCGCAAGGTTGTCGAAGTCGTTCAGGCCGTCGAAGGCCACGACGTCCTCCAGCCCGTTGGCTACCAGTCTTTCTATCCAGAGCTCGATCAGGTCATCGGGCATGATGTCGGTGAAGCTGTAGCCCTTTGCGCGCATCCATGTGCGCAAAGGCGTCCGCTGGACGCGTTGCTTGAAGAGCCGCAGCCTTTCCCATGGATTTTCTTTCAGGAAGCGAACCAGAACGTCGATCTGGACCTGCGCAAGAAAGTCGATCGCCTGGAATCCGGCACGATCCATTTGCTCGGCGATCGGCAACATGGATGCGGTACTCATGCGCGTCGCCCACAGGGATTGCTGGGCGTCGCGTAATGTCGTGTCGATGATGTTGACTTTTTTTCCCATCGTGTACCTCGATGTCTAGTGTGCAGAACTTTGCAAGAATTTTTCTTCGACCCAGCGCGTCGTGACTTTGCTCGAAGTGAAGTCGGAGTGCGCCAGGATGGCCTGGTGAATCGGAATGGTCGTTTCGATGCCCTCCACCCTGAAAGTCTTGAAGCAGCCAAGCATCTTGTCGATCGCCGCCTGGCGGTTATCGGCATGGACGATCAGCTTTCCGATCATCGAGTCGTAATGCGGTGGAACGACATATCCTTCATAGCAATGCGAATCAAGGCGAACGCCTGGACCGGAGGGCGGCAGCCATGTAGTGATGCGGCCGGGGGAGGGCATGAAGTCGCGGCTGGCGGATTCAGCATTGATGCGGCACTCGATTGCATGGCCGTGCAGCATGATCTGGTCCTGTTTCAGCGCCAGCGGCTTGCCTGCGGCGCACGCTATCTGCTCCACCACCAGATCTATGCCCGTCACCATCTCGGTGACAGGATGTTCGACCTGGATGCGAGTATTCATCTCGAGGAAGTAGAACTCTCCGGTCTCGGAGTCGTAAATGAATTCAACCGTTCCGGCCCCCACGTAGGAGACGGCGCGCGCCAGTGTTACTGCCGCCGACGCCATGCGGGTGCGCTGCTCCTCGGAAATCACCGGCGACGGCGCTTCCTCGATCAATTTCTGGTGGCGCCGCTGGGTCGAGCAATCGCGTTCACCGAAGTGCAGGACGTTGCCGTGCTTGTCTCCCATCACCTGGATTTCGATGTGCCGGGCGCGCTCGATATAGCGCTCGAGGAAAACCGTTCCATCGCCGAAGGCGGCCTTGGCCTCCGCCACCGCGCCTTCGAACGCGGCCTTGATCTGGTCCTCGCTGCGGACAATCCGCATGCCCCGCCCGCCGCCGCCGGCGGCCGCCTTGAGCAGCAAGGGAAAGCCATGCGCGCGGGCGAACGCAACGATCTCGTCGACCGAACCGACGTCGTTGGACCCGGGAACGGTCGGCACGCCGTACTTTTCCGCGATGACGCGCGCCTTGATCTTGTCGCCCATCGCCTCGACCACGTCGCCGGATGGCCCGATGAAAATCAGGCCCGCCTCGCTGCACATGCGAGAGAAGTCCGCCTTCTCGGACAGGAAGCCGTAGCCGGGGTGCAGGGAGTCGCATCCGGTGCCGAGGGCGGCGGTGATATGCGCTTCCTTATTCAGGTAACTCTTGGGAGAGGGGGCGGGACCTATGCAGATCGCCCGATCGGCGACCCGTGCGGCCATCGTGCTTCGATCGGCGTCCGAAACGCCCACCACAGTCTCGATGCCGAGGATGCGGCATGCGTTGATGATCCGCAGCGCAATCTCGCCGCGGTTGGCGATGTACATCCTTTTGATAGGGAGATCCATGGCTGTCCTAGCTTGCGCTGGCCGGGGATGCGCGTTCAATCACGAACAGCTCCGTTCCAAACTCGACCAACGTCCCGCTCTCCACCAGGACTTCCTTGATGGTTCCCTCGATGCCGGCGGGAACCGATTGGAACAGCTTCATCACTTCCAGCAGGCAGACGGTATCGGAGGCCGAAACCCGGCTGCCGGGCTGCGCGAACGGAGTCGCTTCGGGGGATGACGCTGCATAGAAAACCCCGACCATAGGCGCCGTCACGATGTGCAGCCGTGAATCGGCGCTGCGGGAGCCGGCCGCGGGCTTTTCCAGTGGCTGGGTGGCCGTCTTGGCTGGCTGAGGCGCGGCCGCTGTTGCCGATGTTTCTTCTGCGTGTTTGGCGGCGCCGGAAGCCGGTGGGGCCGGCTCGCCTGTTTGCGGCATGTCCTTGCCGGTGCGGGAGATTCGGATTTTCAGGTCGCCCAGCTCGATGCTCACTTGGTCATAGGTGGATTGATCGATAAGCCGGAGGATTTGCTCCACCTCCTGATGACTCAGGTCTTTCATTAGATCTCCTTTTCTCTTCTGTTGAGGGGCGCACGTTGCCGCCGAAAATGGTCCGGTGATGTTCTTGCAGCTCGTTGAAATGGTAGAGTCGGAAAGTTGGCGTGTCAACAAAATAATTTCATCATATTTCGAATATCGTGCAATGAATATTTAAATGAATAAATATCGGTCTTTTGATAACAACCTGTTGACATTGAATTCTATCTTTTATACGATTTATCAAACAATGACCACAAATGGATGGGATCATGGCCGGCATATCACGAAGGCTTCAAATCCTCCGCACGGAGGAAGACGATGAGGTTGCAGCAGGGCACGACCTTGAGGACAAACAGTTCGCGAGCACGTTGGCGCGCGGTCTGGCGGTATTACGGTGTTTTACCCCGGAAGAGCAATTGCTCGGAAATAAGGAATTCACCGAACGCACCGGACTGTCGCGGCCGACGATCACGCGGCTGACCTATACGCTGACCCGGCTCGGCTACCTGAACTATGTGCCCAAGCTAGGACGCTACCGGCTCGCTCCGGGTGTGCTTTCGCTAGGCTACCCGCTGCTTGCCGGTCTGACGATCCGACAGATTGCACGTCCTTTTATGCAGCAGCTGGCGGATCATTGCCACGGCAACGTCTCGCTGGCCATGCGCACCGGGCTCGAGATGATTTACGTGGATACGGTGCGTAGCACTTCCGGCATGATCCAGCCGCCTGATATCGGCGCGCGCTTTCGAATCGAGATCGGAGCATCCGGGCGCGCCTATATTTCCGCCTGTGACGAGGAAGAACGCAAGGCGCTGCTGGGGCAATTGCAGGCCGCCGCCGAGCATGAGTGGCCACTGCGCCTTGCAATGATCACCGAGGAGATGGAGCGTTATCAGGAACGCGGCTACTGCATATCGCTGATTGCGCGCCCTGGCATCCACGCTGTCGCGGTGCCGCTCAGAGGTCCCAATTCGGAAATCATGGCTATCAGCTGCGGCGTGCCCGAGTATGAACTCAAAGGCGATGCTCTCCATTCGGATATTGCGCCCCGCCTGTTAAGCATCGCGCGCAACATCGAGACCGCGTTCGGGCTCACTACCTCCGCATCGCACCGCCATGGGGATCGTCGATGACGCGCGATAACCAAGGGCCGCTGAAAGGGCTGCGGATCCTCGATATTTCCTCGGTCGTGGCGGCTCCGTGGGCGTCAGGCCTGCTGGCCGATCTGGGCGCCGATGTGGTGAAGGTCGAACCTCCAGGCGAAGGTGATCCGATTCGGGCTCTCGCGCCGCACAAGGACGGAACCGCTCTGTGGGACAAGGTCATCAATCGCAACAAGCGTGGAATCACCATCAACCTGCGCAGCAGTGAAGGGCGGGAACTGCTGCAGCAACTGATCCCCAGGTTTGATGCGCTGGTCGAAAACTTTCGGCCGGGGACGCTGGCAAAGTGGGGGCTCGACGACCAGCGGCTGCTCGAGCTGAATCCGAAACTCGTCATCCTGCACGTCACGGGCTACGGCCAGGCCGGGCCCTATAGTTCCCGGCCGGGTTTTGGGCGAATGTTTGAGGCAATGTCCGGTTTCGCCAACCTGTGCGGCGAACCGGACGGATCGCCATCGCACCCCGGAATTCCAGTGGCTGATGCCGTTGGTGCACTGTTTGGCGCACTGGGGATCGTCTCGGCCATCTATTCCCATCGGGTTAACGGGACCGGCGGACAAGCCATCGACCTGTCGCTGACCGAGGCTCTGCTGCGCATTCAGGACGTGGTGATCGCGGAATATGATCAGTTGGGGCGGGTC
>UEXY01000148.1_pt1 | contig 11313 bp, 8 predicted proteins | sample 4301061 | NCBI WGS metagenome assembly UEXY01 (sample SAMEA4773184, study PRJEB27434) | metagenome | biome: 2259; feature: agricultural soil; material: soil | place: USA | collected 2014-09 | depth 0.25 m | reverse complement strand
TGCGCAGCGCCAGCAGCGTCTGCCCCAGTTCGTCGTGGATCTCGCGCGCGATGCGCTTGCGTTCGTCTTCCTTCACGCGGTCCTGGTGCGCGGTCAGGTCGCGCAGCAGCTCCTGCGAGCGCTTCAGCGCTTCCACCGCTTGCTTGCGGTCGGTGATGTCCATGATGGATCCGCACAGTTGGATGTTGCGCTTGTCGTGGCCGAGGCGCGCAATCGTTTGCACCCACCGCGTCGCGCCGCTCAGTTGCGTGATGCGATGCTCGGTGCTGAATTCTTCGCCGGTGGCGATCGAATGATCGAGCCCCTCGCGCACGCGCTGCTGGTCGTCCGCGTGAACGCGGTGCAGGAACTCTTCATATAGCGGACGCTCGGCGAGATAGTTCATGCCGAAGATGCGATAAGTTTGCGCCGACCATTTCATCTTTCCGGACGACGGTTCCAGCGTCCAGCTGCCGAGCTGGGCCATGTGCTGCGCTTCGGCAAGGCTGGCCTCGCTGGCGCGCAGGACGCGGGTCATGCCGCGCGCCAGCTCGATGGCGCGCCGGCGAGACGTCGTCAGCGAATAGTAGATGCTGTATAGCAGTATCGACAAGGCCAAGCCGCCGGCCAGCACGACCCAGCCGAGATAGCGGTCGATACCATCCCTCATCGCGGATTTTTCGGCTGAAAATTCGGCTTCCCAGACGCGCGGACCAATCGTCATCGACACCCGCTTTACCAGCAGGCCGTCCGCTGCCGGGTGCATGCCTTTTGCTTCCGGCGCGACGGCGGTGCTGTCGAACAGCAGGTTGTCCGGATCGTTGGTGCCGGTCTTCAGCTCTCCATCATGGAGGCCGACGTCGTACAGCCTGACACGCATGTGGCCCGTCGTGTTTTTTTCGATCGCGCCGAGCATCAGTTTTTGCACATCGAATCCGGCGCCGACCGATCCGTAATACGCGGCCCTTCTTTGCTGAACGTTAGCGGTCGGCATGCCGCGCCGATACAGCGGCATGCGCATCGCCAGGCCGATGTGGCGATTGGGACCGGAGATCCGTATCAGTCTGCCGGACGAATAAAGCTGGCCGCTGTCGCGCGAGGCGGCCAGCGCTTGCGCGGCGAAGTCGAGCGACTCCATGTCGAATCCGAAGCGTTCGGTGGCGCTGTCGATCGGTTCGAGATAAGTCAGCACCTGATACTTCGGACGGTCTCCCGGTGGCTTGATACTGAAGTCGGGGTAGCCCTCGGGGTTCAGGCTGGTGTCTTTCCGCACCGACGCGACGAACGCCGCTTTTTCGTCCGCCGGTACGAATCGCGCAAAATTCAGGCTGCGTATTCCGGGGAAGCTGCGCTCGAGTTTCAGCTCCTTGATATAGGCATGAAACTGTTCGCGCGACACCTTGTCCGACGTGTAAAACAAGGCCGCAGTGCCACGCAGCACGTCGATATAGGAGTGCACATGATTCTGGATCGCAAGCTGCGCGTTCTCCACATGATATTCGAACTGCGTGCGCGCTTTCTCGTCGACCATCTGCATCATCAGAAGATGCAGGGCGAGCGAAGCCGCGACACCGAGCCACCAGACGGTGGAGCTGAATAGGGATCGCACGAATCGTGTGGAGAAAAGCATCATTGCGTCGGTGTCGGATTACTCAATTCTGGGCATGTCGGTATTGACGTATGAACGCAGCGGCTTCCGGCCGGTCGATCGGGGACCAGACGCCGAGCGCCGGAACCGAAAGTGTATAACGTTTTTTGACGCAGAATCACGCACCGCCCGCCATGAAGGCGGTTGTCGTGTTTCCCGCCTGGTTGCATGCAAGAGACATATATGGACGACAGGAAATTTGATATGGATCAATGATGCTGCAAATTTATCCGAAACTTGCCGTGCTACATTTAATTTCCCGGAAGGATGAGCGGCGAAACGGCCGCGTTTAGCGCGTCCTTCCGTATGAATTCCCTCTCAACGTGAATGAAAGGTGAAAAACAATGAATCAACATTCTCAGAACAAAACGCCCGAACAAATGGTTGAAGCGATTTTCGCGCTGGATCTCGATCCGATCAAGCTGAAGCTGATGGACAAGGACGACGGGCATGGCTGGACGCGCGCCGAGGCGGATTACCACGAACTGGAATACCGGCGTTTCCTGGCCCTGATCGCCAAGTACCCGGATGAAGTCATTACGCCGAACAAGGACATCGACAGGTTCTGGCATGGGCATATCCTGGACACCATGAAGTATGCGCAAGACTGCGATCATGTGTTCGGCTATTTCCTGCATCATTTCCCCTATTTCGGAATGCGTGACGCGGAAGACGCCGGCAACGCCGCGCAAGCCGCCATACAGACAAAGCGCCTGTACGCAAAGGAATTCGGCAGCGTAGCGGCGCCGACGACGGGCTACGGTTACTGTGCCAAGGCGGCTACGAGTTATTGCGCGAGGGCGGATGCGAGCTATTGTGCAAAAGCGCCCGGCAAGACGGATGTGCAAACTGATGCGGCAGGCGCGTACTGCGCGAAGACAGACGATAGCTACTGCGCGAGAGCGAATGCGCGCAACGCGGCGCTTGTCACCGGCAAGGGTCGGCCATCGCTTAGTGTGGTCGCCAGTTAGTAGTTCAACTGGATGAATCCGTAGGGTGGGCACCGGTGCCTGCGCGGATTTCTCCGGTGATGCAACACCGGAAGTTCTTCGTGGAGACTAGCCGGGTGCGGCCCGGCTAGTCTCCACGAAGAACCGCACGTCTTGCATCACCGGAGATAACCGCGTCGGCACGAGCGCCCACGCTACGAGGCTACGAAGAACCGTACGCTTTGCATCACCGGAGAAAACCGCGTGGGCACAGGTGCCCACCCTACGTTCCTTCTCATCGCGCGCGCTAGAGCACCACCACCCGATTGCGGCCGCCGTTCTTCGCGGCATACAGCGCTTCGTCGGCGCGCCTGAGCGCCTGTTCCACATTCGGTTCGCCCTCGACATATTGCGATACGCCGCAACTGATGGTGATGCGGAGCGGTTCGTTCCCGATCTCGATCGGCTGCTCCATCACTTTCAGCCTCAGCCGTTCGGCCACGCTCGCGGCCAGTTCGGCGCCGGTGTTGGGCAGCGCCATGATGAATTCCTCGCCGCCGAAGCGCGCGAAGACATCCGCTTCGCGCAGCGATTCCTGGCAGAGCCCGGTCAGCGTCTGCAGCACCTTGTCGCCGGCCGGGTGGCCGTACCAGTCGTTGATGCGCTTGAAATGGTCGACGTCGATCGTCACGATCGACAGTGGGAAGCGATGGCGATTGGCGGCGCTAACGATCTTGGGCACCGATTCGAAGAAGAAGCGGCGGTTGTATGCGCCGGTGAGCGGATCGGTGATCGAGGTGATGCGCAGCTCCTCGCTCAGCTTCTGCAGTTCCCGATGCTTTTGTTCGAGCGCCTGATGCGCCTGCTCCAGCGCCAGCCGCGACTTTTCGCGTTCGATGCCGCGGTGGCGCATTTGCTGCACGTACATCACGGACAGCATCATCAGTGCCAGCGCGCCGGCACTGATGGCGGCGATGCGCAGCGCGCGCAGGTCGACCTCGGCCATCGGCACCAGCACGTTGACGGTCCAGTCGGAGCCTTCCAGGCCACCGGCCTTCAGGTAGTAAAGCACCTGCTCCTGACCGTATCCGTTGCGTGCCGCCTGTGTCACGCGCACGATCCGTTCGTTCTGCGCAACCGGCTGGACGGTGCTGATCGGCAGCGGCGTTTTCAGCACCGCATCGTATTGGCGCGTGCGCTGCAGTTGCGCCGCCGCTATCGGTGTCAGCTCGCGCATCGGCCGGTATTTCCAGTCGGCGCGCGAGGTGAGGAAAATGACGCCGTTCTCGTCGGTGACGGTGACTTCGTCGCGCTCCTTGCTCCAGCCCTGATCGAGTTCGCTCATGTCGATCTTGATCACCGCCACGCCGGCAACCGCCTGCCCGGTTCTGATCGGATGCGAGATGTAATAACCGGGCATCATGCTGGTCGTGCCCATGCCGTAGAAGCGTCCGGTGCCGCCCTTGATCGCGTCCTGGAAGTACGGTCGGAATGCGTAGTTGCTGCCGACGAAGCTCTGCGGATCGTTCCAGTTGCTCGACGCGATTACCAGCCCCCGGTCGTCGAGGAGGTAAATGACGGCGGATTTCGCGCTGCTGTTGAGACGCTCCAAAAACAGGTTGGCGTCCCGGATGCGTTGCGGATCGTCGCGGCCGGACAGGCTGCCGGCCACCAGCGGATGATTCGACACCAGCTCCGGCAGATAGCTGTACTTGTCGGTCGGCGCGAACAGCGCCGCGCGGGATAATGCCAGCCGGCTGGACGCCTCCGATTGCAGGGTCTTGATTCCTTCGTGGCGGCTCCAGGAAAAGGCGCCGTAGCCGCAGGCGGCGACGGCGGCCAGCGCCAGTAGGGCGTTGCGGGACATCTTGAACGTTTCGTGGAACATGCGTGCCGGCGCGTGGACTTGTTCTACCTATTGTACGCCCTGCCTGTTCCCGAAGATTGTTCTACGCGGCGCGGGTCCAGTAGCCGGGCTGCGCGTATACCGACTTCAGCATGTCGATGAAGAAGCGGATCTTGGCCGGCAGGTGGCGCTGCTGCGGGTACACCGCCACGATGTCGTATTGTCGAGCGCGCGCGAGGCTGCCTTTTTCGGCCGTCCCGACGAACGCCTCGATTTGCCTGAGCTTGTCTACGGCCGGTGGATTATGGTACGCGACGCCTTTATCTCGCTCCTGCTTCGTACCACCTGGCGATCAGCGCGCGCTCGTCGTCCGTCATCCTGGTCATGTTCGCGAGCGGCATGGACTTTTGCAGCACCGTCTGCTGGTAGACCAGCTGCGCGTGCGACTTGATGTCAGCCGGCGTCTCCAGCACGATGCCCTTGGCGGCGGTCGGCATCAGCGTCGGCTGCGCCGAATGGCACTGGACGCAGCGCGCCTGCAGCACCTGCTGCACCTGGCCGATGTCGACGCCTTTGTCGACCGACGCCGCGATCTTCGCCGGCGCCGGCGCGATCCATGCGATCACGCCGGCCAGCATCGCGATCGCGACCGCCGGGTAGGTGAAGTTCACCACGCCTTTGTGGCGCAGGATGAAGAACTGGCGGATCAGCACGCCGGCCGCCATGATCAACACCAGCACCAGCCAATTGTGCTGGTGGCTATAGGTCATGTTGTAGTGGTTCGACAGCATCGTGAACAGCACCGGCAGCGTGAAATAGGTGTTGTGCACGCTGCGTTGCTTGCCGCGCTGGCCGTGGATCGGGTCGACCGGCTGGCCGGCCTTCATTGCGGCGACCACCTTGCGCTGCCCGGGGATAATCCAGAAGAACACGTTGGCGCTCATGATGGTCGCGATCATCGCGCCGATGATCAGGAAGGCGGCACGGCCGGAGAACAACTGGCACGCGGCCCAGGATGCGGCGACCACATACAGCACCACCAGCACCGCCAGCAGGCGTTCGCTCTTCGGCAGCGCGCGGCACAGCAGGTCGTACACCAGCCAGCCGACCGCCAGGAACGCCAGCGCCAGAATTACCGCGACCACCGGCGTCAGGTTGGCGACGTTGGGATCGATCAGGAATACCCTGGGGTTGAACAGATACAGCACCGAGAACAGGCCGAAGCCGGACAGCCAGGTGCTGTACGACTCCCAGTAGAACCAGTGCAGGTCGTCCGGCAGCTTGCGCGGCGCGCCGAGGTACTTTTGCGGGTTATAGAAGCCGCCGCCGTGCACCGCCCACAACTCGCCGCCGACGCCCTTTTCCCTCAGCTCGGCATCCTCGGGCTCTTTCAGGCTGTTGTCCAGCCAGACGAAATAAAACGACGATCCGATCCATGCGATCGCCACGATCACATGCAGCCAACGCAGCAGCAAATTGGCCCAGTCCAGCAAATATCCTTCCATGGATAGGTCTCCTGATTACTTTATGAATATATATCGGCTTAGCTGCCGCGATAGGTCGAAGGGCTCCATGGGTGGTCGCACGCGCCGTCATGCTTCGTTTTTTGATAACAATAAATTCCAATTATTGTCGACAATTTTATGGAAGGATACTTCGATGCCATGCTCCGGCTTGCCATGGTTGATATCCAGCACGTGCGTAACCCGACGATCCATCATAGCTCCGTAGAGATAAGGAGCGAAGGCTGAAGTACGGGGTGGCTTCAGTGTCGGACACGAGGCATTTCTCTAAAGAGTGGAAATTGCATCTGCCTGATAAATTGAACAAAACAACTAACAAATTGTTGACAATATTAGGAAGCGTGGGCACCCTCGTCAACATGCAAGGAATTGGCGGAACGGGGCACCAGGACCGTTTTCTTCGCTCTGATTGGATACACATGGCCACACGTCCCAAGCTGGTGAGCACTTCCTCCGCCGCGCAACAGCACGCGCTGCCGCCCGAGGAGCGGATGTATTACGAGATCTACGACGCGATCATGGAGCACCGCTTGCCGGCCGGCACCAAGCTGACCGAACAGACGCTCGGCGAAATCTACGCGCTGGCGCGCCACAACGTGCGCAAGGTGTTGGTGAAGCTGGCGGCCGACGGCCTGGTCGACCTGGAGCCGAATCGCGGCGCCTATATCGCCAGTCCGAGCGAGCAGGAGGCGCACGACATGTTCGAGCTGCGCCAGGTGCTGGAACAGGCGGTGATGCAGAAGCTCGCGCACAAGGCGAGCGCCGCCGATTTCAGCAGCCTGCGGCAGATGATCGCGCGCGAGCGCGACGCCTACATGCAGGGCAACCGCCCGCTGTGGATCCGACTGTCCGCGGACTTTCATATCGAGCTGGCCAAGCTGAGCGGCAACATGCTGCTGGTCGACATGCTGCGCCGCCTGGTGTCGCGCACCACCTTGCTGATTTCCACCACCGAGACTTCCGGCCAGCAGCCGTGCTCGTTCGACGAGCACCTGGCGGTGATCGACGCGCTGCAGAAGAAGGACGAGCAGGGCGCGCGGCAGGAAATGGCGCATCACCTGGAGCAGTGTGCATGCCGGATGCTGCGCCGCCCGGATAAACGATTCGATTTGCGCACGGCCCTGGGCAAGCCGGACGTGTAACACCGCGATCCGACGATATTCCAATCGCAAAGTAACCAACCATCCTGGTCATCATGCAGAACCAACCCGCTTATCCCCGCGACCTGGTCGGCTACGGCTGCCGGATTCCTCACGCGCGCTGGCCGGACCGCGCCCGCATCGCAGTGCAGTTCGTCTTGAACTATGAAGAAGGCGGCGAAAACTGCGTGCTGCACGGCGACCAGGCCTCCGAGCAGTTCCTGTCGGAGATCATCGGCGCCGCCGCCTATGAAGCCCGGCACATGTCGATGGAATCGATCTACGAATATGGTTCGCGCGCCGGCGTCTGGCGCATCCTGCGCGAGTTCGAACAGCGCAAGTTGGCGCTGACCGTGTTCGGCGTCGCGATGGCCTTGCAGCGTCACCCCGAGCTGACCCAAGCCTTCGTCGATCTCGGCCACGAAATTGCCTGCCACGGCTGGCGCTGGATTCACTACCAGAACGTCGATGAAGCAACCGAGCGCGAACACATGCGCATCGCGGTCGAGATCCAGCGCCAGCTGACCGGCAGCGCGCCGCTCGGCTGGTACACCGGCCGCGATTCGCCGAACACGCGCCGGCTGGTGGCCGAGCACGGCGGATTCACCTACGACTCGGATTACTATGGCGACGATCTGCCATTCTGGACCGAGGTCGCGCTGGCCGACGGCAGCGTCAAGCCGCACCTGGTGGTGCCGTACACGCTCGACAGCAACGACATGCGTTTCGCCAGCGCGCAAGGCTTCAACAGCGGCGAACAGTTTTATCAGTATCTGAAAGACAGCTTCGACGTGCTGTACGCGGAAGGCGACCCGCAAGGGCAGGACCGGCCGAAGATGCTGTCGATCGGCATGCATTGCCGGCTGCTCGGCCGGCCCGGCCGCTTTCGCGCATTGCAGCGTTTTCTCGATTACGTGCAGTCGCATGAGCAGGTCTGGATCTGCCGCCGCATCGACATTGCGAATCACTGGATCAGCACTCACCCGTACCGACAGAAATGAACAGGCAATATTCGATCGACGCTCTGAATGCGATGACGCAGGACGAGTTCACTGCCGCGCTCGGCGCGATTTTCGAGCGCTCGCCGTGGTTCGCGCGGCGCGCCGCCGCGAAGCGGCCGTTCAAGGAGCTGCAGCAATTGCAGGATGCGATGGCCGACGCGGTGCGCGGCGCGACGCCGGAAGAACGCCTGAATCTGATCCTCGCGCACCCGGAACTCGCCGGCAAGGCCGCGGTGCGCGGCGAGCTGACCGATGAATCGACGCGCGAGCAGAAGGGCGCGGGTCTCGACCAGTGCAGCCCGGAAGAGTTGGTGCGGCTGCAGGAACTGAATCGGCGCTACCGCGAGAAATTCGGTTTTCCGTTCGTGCTGGCAGTGAAGGGGCATAACCGGCAAAGCATCCTGAAAAACATGTCGGAGCGGCTCGCGAATGGACGCGACGCGGAAGCCGACGAATGCATCGAGCAGATCATCAGGATCGGCAGGTTCCGGCTGGCGGATAGCGTCAAATAACCGCTTGTACTCGAAACGCGGTTCCCGCCTCGACATCGTCGCCGGCATGAAGTCGGCCCCGGCCTGGAAGGCGATTCTCGGCAAGTACGGGCTGGATTGGGGATAGGTGCGGGGCGGGCGGCAATGCCGCAATCGCCTGTTCGAGCCGCTAATGCTGGCTGCGTTGAACTATGCCGCTTCCCGCATCACTGAATATCTCTATTCGGGCCATGCCTTTCCCTGCGTAGCCGCGCCGTTGCCGATCGCCTGGGGGAAGGGCGATCGTTCGATAGTCGCGCGATCCCATTTGCCCAGGTTTGCCGCTGCCTCGTAGGTGCTCTGCAGGAATTCAAGCAGCACCGTATCGGGTGCGTGCGATTGCCGTACTACGGCATAGGGCAGGATGAATTCGCCGAATGCGCTGTTGTAAGCTGCCTCGTCCGGCCGCACTCGCGCGGCGTTGAATCCCGGCGGCTCCGGATACGCGTATGCATAAAACACGGGAGCGGGCATCGCGTCGCTTCCCGGCCAGAATCCGCAACTGCTGACCTCGTGTGAATACGCTTCGTGCACGACCCAGTCCGGACAATTGGGTACGCCAGCCGGATGCCGCGGAGCCGTGCGTCCGGAAAATCGCGTCAGCGCGAGGTCAAAGCTGCCCCAGAAAAAATGCACTGGACTGGACTTGCCGATGAAGCCGGCGCGGAATTGCTTGAACACACGGTCTGCCTGCGTCAGGATGCGCCAGAACCGGTTGGCATACTCGGCATCATAAGACGCATGGAGGTGATCCTGCTCGAATGGAATGGCGGCAACGACTTCATTCGGTTTTGCATGGATTTTGATGTCCAGGCCGAGGCCGGCCAGATGAGCAAACAGTTCCCGGTAAAAGTCGGCGACCGAGCGCGCTTGCAAAGCCAAAGTCCTGGTCATCGCATCGCTGGTCCGGATCCGGAGACGGTGGTCGATAAAGTCGAAGTCGATCTCGAAGGTACGCGTGCCGCAAGGAATCGGCGATGTCGTCATGCCGCGCGCAGTCACGTAGAGAGGGACATGCCACGAGTGGTTGAGCCAGGGCGTCTGCGCGAGGCGGATCTTGCCGACGATCTGCGTCCACATATGCAGCGTTGCGCAAGTGTCCTTCCACTCATCAAAGGGCAAGTCCGGCCAGATCAGTGGGTCGGGCAGATTACCAGGCGAAGTTGAAGAAGCCATTGTTTCATCCGGGCACAGGGAGAAGCTTACGCAAAGCGTTGGACGAATTCCCGCGAAGCTTCGTAGCGTTCCTTGGCCTCCTGCCCGCCGACGGCATTGGCGAAGCCGAAGTGGAACTGATGCATTCAGCGCCGAAATCGGTAGCGGGAGCATGCTGCCGTGGCATCTTCATCGGCTTGATCCAAACCCATACACCAAGGTATGACATCCCGTCCCGCGACGATTTCATTACGCCTGTTGACTTGATCTTCCTCAAACACAACGTGCAGCCGCATGCGCACATGCGAGGCCACGGAGTAGCGCCGGAAAATGCAAATCTGAAAACAGTTTACCGAGACCGCACGCCGATTATCCCGACGAGTCTGTATTCGCGCCGTCATCGGAACGGTTCGGCTCGCTCTTCTTCTTAAAGCGGTTACCCCTATTCCTTTTTGCAAAATACATGGCGTCGTCGGCATGTTTGAGCAGTTGCTGCACCCCGTCGCCATGCTCAGGGTAGAGTGCGATCCCGATGCTCGGCAGTATGCGCAGGCTGTGGCCATCCACGTCGACGGGTTGATTCAGAATGCTGCGGATTTTTCCCGCCATGACGGCGGCGTGTTCCTGCAGTTGAATGTTTTCGAGCAGAACCACAAATTCGTCGCCCCCGATGCGCGCGACCGTATCCGCATCGCGCACGCATTGCTTCAGGCGATTCGCCACCTCCTGCAGCAGCCGATCCCCAGCGGCGTGACCGAAAGAGTCGTTGACTTGCTTGAACTTGTCCAGATCGAGGTAGAGCACGAGTATTCGCCCTTGCTCCCGCCGCGCCCTTGCGAGCGCGGTTTCCAGGCGGTCATACAGAAGGGCGCGATTGGGCAGGCCGGTCAGTTCGTCGTGTTGCGCCATGTACCGCAGCCGCGTGTGCAGCCGCTTGCGCTCGACGGCGGTGGCAACCTGGGTGGAGACGAACTGCAGCAGTTCCTTATCCTTTTCGGTGTAGCGCGCGCCGCCCGAGTAGGTCTTCACAACCAGGGCGCCGATGGTGCCGTTGTGCGAGTCGAGCGGGACGCCCAGCCAGCAAAGCAAATTTCCGTCGCCGGCCGCTTGCAAGTGCGCGGGAACGGATGCCAGCGTCTCGGGGGTCAGCAGCAGCGGTTGCCGGGTACGGACGACCTCCGCGCAGAGAGTGCCCGCGGCCGGCTTGCGCGGCGCGGATGCCTGGTCGTACTGGTCTACGTGGTAAGGAAAGCTCAGCTGGTCATCCTTCTCGTCGTACAACGCGACCGAAAAATTATGCGCCGGCAGCAGCTTGCCGATGATCTGGTGAATTCGCTGAAACAGCGCGACGAGATCGTCTGCCGCATGCGCGGCTTCGGAAATCGAGTAGAGCGCCGCCTGTATCGATTCGGCCCGCTTGCGCTCGGTGATGTCGCGCGCCACGGCAATCCTCAGTCGATCGGTTTCTGACCAGCGGGCCGACCACATGATGTGGACCACTTGCCCGTCCTTGCGTACATAGCGGTTCTCGAAATGAAGCTTGGGCTGCCCGGACATGATCTC
>UEXY01000080.1_pt1 | contig 11383 bp, 9 predicted proteins | sample 4301061 | NCBI WGS metagenome assembly UEXY01 (sample SAMEA4773184, study PRJEB27434) | metagenome | biome: 2259; feature: agricultural soil; material: soil | place: USA | collected 2014-09 | depth 0.25 m | reverse complement strand
GGCCGCAGCATGGGGCGCCGGGGGGTATCTATCGCAGCAAGGATGGGCAGTGGGTCACTCTTGTCGCCAACACGCCGGTGCAGTTCTCGCGGCTGGCGATTGCCATTGGGCTGCCCGACCTTCCACAGCGCGAGCAGTTTCAGGATAACGCGGCGAGGATCGCGCACCGCGAAGAACTCGAAGCGCTGGTCAGCGGATGGTTCGCGGGCAAGAGCTTTGCCGAGGCGACCCTGATCCTTGAGAAGCATGAGGTTGCCTTCAGCGCCGTCGCGTCCGTCAAGGATGTATTTGAGAACGCACATTTTCTGGCACGGCAGGCGATCGTTCCGGTTCCCGATGCCGAACTGGGAGACATAAGGATGCCCGCCGGCGTCCCACGCTTCAGTCATACGCCGGCGAGCGTCTGGGCGGCCGGGCCGGCGATGGGGGCGCACAACGGCGAGGTGTTCAAAGAATTGCTCGGACTTACTTCTGCCCAAGTCGAGGAACTCCAGGCCAAAGGGGTCATATAAACCCACTGGCGGATGAGTTGAATCGTTCCGCTTTGCTCGCGCATGGCGGGCGAACATACATAAATTAATCAATAAATAGAGGAGACACAGATGATTGCATTGCCACGCGGCTTAGGCAGGTACACCAAGTTTTTCGCTTCCCCATTCCTCGCGGTAGCCCTGATCGGAGGAAGCCCTGCGACGCACGCGCAGGACAAGGTTCGCGCGAACGGAGAAACGATTCGAATCCAGAACTATCCGTCCACCATCTCGACAGGCGTTCCCATCATGTGGGTCGCCAAAGACAAAGGATTTTGTGCCGCGCATAACCTCAACTGCGTGCTAATCGATATTCCGTCCGCGCCGTTGGGCCTGCAGGCCGTTGCAAGCAACAGCATCGAGATCAACCAGGCGGCTACGGACGCCCTGATCCAGGCTTCCGCGCGCGGTCTTGACGTCAAGCTGCTGGCTAGCCCGAATCCATCGATGATTTGGACACTGGCGGCACACAAGGACATTCCGTTACCCAACAAGGCAAAGGGCTATCCGGACGTCATGCAAGACTTGCGCGGCAAGAAAATCGGCGTGACGGCGAGGGGCTCCGCGTCGGAAATATTTGTGCGTGCGCTACTGCAGGGCGCCGGCATGAAGATCTCGGATGTCACGATCGTCGCCGTCGGGGCCGCTTCGACTGCTTACCAGGCATTGGCGGCCCGGCAGGTCGATGCACACATGGGGTTCGAGCCGTTTCAGACGCTTTGCCTGGCCACCAAGCTATGCAATCACGTGGTTGACACCCGTAAAGGAGAAGGGCCCAAAGAGATCGCCGCATTGAACGGCGCTTACGGCAGCATCTCGGCACGAGCAAGCTACATCGAGAAACACCCGGTCGTGATCGACGCATTCATGCAGGTGCTCGAAGAGTCGGTGAAATGGATGAGGGACCCGAACAACTTCGAGGAAATGTTTGCCCTTACCAGGAAGTATGTGAGCCTGGGCGACATTCCGGACTCCGAGCAAATCCTGCGTGATCTTCTCAAGGCCCAGCTGCGACGAGTGGATTACACCGTTGACAGGAAAGCCGTGCAGGCTACGGCGGATTTTCTGCTGAAGAATGAGCTGCTGACCAAGCCCTTCGATATCAATACGCTCGTCCATACCAAGGCGATCTCGCCAAACTGATGCGCATCCGGCGCCGACTTTATTCTTTCGTGGAGAAAATCATGTTTTTCAAGAGCATTGCCGGCTGCAAAAGCCTGGCTTATCTGGCAGCCCTGGCAGTGATGAGCTTGGTCGCGATGGTCCCGGCCGCCCATGCGCGGGACGGCAAGGGGGCGGTAGCGAAAGGCGAGACGCTACGGATTCAGACCTTCCCTGGGACCGTCGGGGCAGGCATGTCCCTGCTTTGGGTGGCGGAGGAAAAGGGTTTCTGCACCGCCCACGGCATCAAGTGCCAACCGGTCGATATTCCTAACGGCGCGCTTGGCTTGCAAGCACTGGCCAGCGGCAGCATCGAGATCGCCATGGCCTCGACCGACGTGGCCATGCAGGCGGCTGCGCGCGGGGCCGACGTGCAACTGATCGCAGGCGCCCATCCCGGCGGAATATTTTCGCTCCTGGCGCGCAAGGACCTGGCGCTTCCGAACAAGGAAAAGGGCTATCCGTCCGTGATGCAGGATCTCAAAGGACTGAAAGTCGGAACCGCCGCACGTGGATCTTCGACCGAGATCTGGACGCGCGCCTTGCTTGAGGGCGCGGGAATGAAGGCTTCCGATGTGACCTTCGTCGCCGTCGGTGGTCCGGCGACGGCGTACCAGGCAATGGCGCTCAAGCAGATCGACATTGTAATGTCCTGGGAACCATTCCAGACGATTTGCGCGGCGCAAAAGACTTGTACCACCGTGCTGGAGCTCAGGGACCCCAAGGTGGGACCGCCTGAAATCCGTGCGCTTCATGGTGCATTCGAGCAGTATTCGGCGCGCAGCCGCTTCGTGAAAGAAAACAAGCCGGCGATCGATGCTTTCATCGCGGCCATTCGCGATGCCTCGGTGTGGGCCAAGAATCCGGCCAACTTCGAGGAGCTGTACCAAATGGCCAAAAAGCGCGTGAAGTTCAGTGAAATTCAGGACGGCGACCAGTTGCTGCGCGATTTGCTGGCACGCGAGGTTCGGGCGCTCGATATTTACCTCGATCGTTCTGCAGTACAGGCGAACGCGGCATTCTTGCTAAAAAGCGGCCTGATTTCCAAGGCATTCGATACAAAAGACTTTGTCTACGAAGGTGCCCCGGCACCGGGGAAGTAGGCATGGTGACGTTGACGCAGTTGCCAACCAAGGAGATGAAAATGCCTGATGCGGTCGTTGAGCTAAATAATGTGACACACCGGTTCAGTGAATCAGTGACTGCGGTTTCGGACGCCACGATTCATATTAAAAAGGGAGAGTTTGTGTCCATCGTCGGCCCAAGCGGTTGCGGGAAGACGACGATTCTGAATCTCATCGCCGGCCTTCACTCCCTGCAGCGGGGAAGCCTGAAGGTGTCCGGTCGCGCTCCCAGCGCAGGCCACGCCGATACCGCCTACATGATGGCGCGGGATGGACTGCTGCCTTGGCTAAGTGCGCTCGAAAACGCAGAGTTCGGGGCATCCGTGCGGGGGATGCCCGCCCAACGGCGACGGGAACGGGCGGAGCGTCTACTCAAGGACGTCGGCTTGGCCGGATTCGGGCAGGCCTACCCGAAGCAGCTTTCCCACGGCATGCGCCAGCGCGTCGCCTTGGCTCGAACCTTTTGCCTGGAAAGTCCGCTCTTGCTGATGGATGAGCCGTTTGGCGCGCTCGACGCGCAAACCAAGCTTCAGCTCGAGGACGTGCTGCTTCAATTGTGGTCCAACGAGCAGCGCACCGTCGTGTTCATCACGCATGACCTGGCCGAGGCCATCGCACTTTCGGACAGGGTGATCGTCATGAGCAAGCGGCCTGGCCGCATCATCGCCGATATAGAGATTCCCTTGTCGAGGCCGCGTTCGATACGGGAACTGCAGAAAGACCCACTCTTCCACAGGCTGTACTCGCAAGTCTGGTCGCAGCTCGAAACGGCATTGATGGACGAAGACCAACAACCAATATTGACCACCGTTGAGGTTTAATCTGATGGAAACCAACGCTATCATTAACGTAGAGCCGCCTCCGCAGAGGATTGCGGCATCCCGTATTTCTCCTTCCATGGCGCTTTGGATCGCCCGTATCATTTTTGTCGTGGTACTGGGCGCCATTTGGCAATACCTGGCCAAGCGCGAGATCATCCCGCCGTTGTTCATTGGCACGCCCTCGCAAATCCTGGAGTTTTTCTGGGAGGGGCTTTTCTCCAACTTCAGCCTGGTCGACGGGCTGTTCTGGACAATGGGCGGCACGCTCATGGCGTTCATTTTGGGTAGTGCAGGCGGCGTCCTGTTCGGTTTGCTGTTCGTCAGTTATCCGATTGTCGAGCGCTTTCTGGAGCCATTCCTGGACGCGCTGAATGCGCTGCCTCGCATCGCGCTGGCTCCGCTGTTCCTGCTTTGGTTCGGTCTGGGGATCTGGTCCAAGGTTGCCCTTGGCGCCAGCCTCACATTCTTTATCGTGCTCAGTAGCACGACCGCCGGGATTCGCAGCGTCGAGCTCGACCATCTGACCCTCGCTCGCACGTTGGGCGCCAGCCCACGGCAGGTGTTCCTGCGGATCACGCTGCCCAGCGCGGTCCCTACATTGTTTGCCGGCCTGAAGCTCGGCTTGATTTACGCCATGCTTGGCGTGATTGCGGGCGAGATCATCGGTGCCGAACACGGGCTGGGCCAGACGCTTGGATATCTTGCCGGAAGTTTCCAGACCAACGGGGTATACGCAGTTCTACTGTTGCTTGCATTGCTTGGATCTTCCATCACCTGGCTGCTGGGTGTGCTGGAGCGCCACCTCCTTCGTTGGCGATAGCCGCTGGCCCCCCTTTTCGTTGCAGCTTTATAAGAGCGATTTTCCATGAATAGTCAAAAAACCATCATTACCTGCGCCGTCACCGGTGGCGACGAGAACTCCGTCAAATCGGGTAACGTACCTATTACGCCACGAGAGATTGCGGATGCCGCAATAGAAGCCTGGAATGCCGGAGCAGCTATCGCCCATATCCATGTCCGGGATCCGAAAACAGGTAGGCCAAGCATGGCGCTCGAATACTACCGGGAGGTTGTCGAGCGGATCCGCTCGAACAATACCGACTTGATCATTAACCTGACCAGCGGACCGGGTGCGCGTTTCGTCCCCGGATCGGAACGAAACTCTGTCGATCCGAATTCCAACCTTTGCACTCCGGTGGAGCGGGTAAGACACATTCTGGAACTCAGGCCGGAGATTTGCAGCCTGGACATGGGAAGCATCAACTACTGGAACGGAGCGCTGATCAACGTTCCTTCCCACGTTGAGGCCATGGCCGCGGCAATCGTAGCTGCAGGGGTCAAGCCGGAACTGGAGGTTTTCGATTCCGGCCAGATAGCGCTTGCAAACAGCCTGGTCAAAAAGGGGCTGATCGGGGATAAGCTGCTGTTCCAATTCGTGTTGGGCGCCGTCAGCAGCGCGCCGGCGACTGCCGAGATGCTTCTCGCCCTGCGCAGCCTGATGCCGAAAGGATCAACCTGGGCCGCATTTGGCGTGGGGCGTACCGAGTTTCGGATCCTGGCCCAGGCGTTCATGCTTGGCGGGCACGTCCGCGTAGGGCTTGAGGATAATCTGTACCTGGAAAAAGGGGTCCTCGCACCGAGCAATGCCAGCCTGGTTGAAAAAGGCGTGCGGCTGATCCGGGAGCTGGGCGGCGAAATTGCCACCCCAGCCGAGGCGCGGGAGATGCTCGGGATTGCTTCATCGCTACCCGTTGCCTCGGAAATGGGCATGCGGGCTGCGGCGGGAGGGCGTTAGTCCCTTGATGTTATGGCGCGACATGCCGTTCACGAGCGTGCGTGACTTCGTCGATGCGGGAGCGGGGCAGGCCGCGCTTTTGTTGCTATGAGTTTCCCGCATCGATGCCCAGGCATGGCGCATCGCCACATGGTGGCGGTCGATGATGGGGTTTGCTAACACAGGCCGACCGGCAATGACCAGCCAAAACCTCGCTTCAAGCCTGGGACAAGCGGTATATTCGATCAGTATGTGGCCAATGGCAAGCCACTCTTGCGCAAGTGGCCGACCCTGTTAAGGTCGGTTCTGAATCGCAGCTACAATACGTGCAACGGGCCTCCCCGGCCCGCCCATGTTTTTGCCTCCAGGAGCCGCACGTTGCTGACACCGAATTTCATCGCACCCGCCCGCTTCGACGATCCGGCAGCGGCACTGGATCAACTGCGTGTCATTTACGACAGCGGCATCAACCATCTGCGAGACTGCCTGCAGCGCTTCGTCAATGGTGAAAATCTTGGGGATCATGTGCGCGCCTGCTATCCGTTCGTGCGTGTGCAGACGGAGACGGTGGCGCGCGCCGATTCCCGTCTTTCTTACGGTTTTGTCGCGGGGCCAGGCACTTTCGAAACCACGATCACGCGGCCGGACCTGTTCGCAAACTACTACCTGGAACAGTTCCGCCTGCTGCTGAAAAATCACGGACGCAACCAGCAGATGCAGCTGGAAGTGGGGACCAGTTCGCAACCGATCCCGATCCACTTTTCGTTCGCGGAGCAGGACCATATCGAAGGCAGCATGAGCGCGGAACGGCGCCTGGCGCTGCGCGACCTGTTTGACCTGCCCGACCTGGCCGCGATGGACGACGGCATTGCCAACGGCACCCACGAACCGCCGCCCGGCGAGGCCCAGCCCCTGTCGCTGTTCACCGCTCCCCGGGTCGACTATTCGCTGCAGCGGTTGCGCCACTACACCGGCACGGCGCCCGAGCATTTCCAGAATTTTGTGCTGTTCACCAACTACCAGTTCTACATTGACGAGTTCGTGCGGCTGGGCCATGAAATCATGAATCGCCTGCCGGACCCGCAAACGCCGGCGGAGGAAGATCACTACATTGCCTTCGTCGAGCCGGGTAACCTGGTCACGCGGCGCGCGGGGCAAAGCGTGCAGCCGGGCGATGACATGGGCACGCCGCCGCCACGCCTGCCGCAGATGCCGGGCTATCACCTGATCCGCGCCGACGGCAGCGGCATCAGCATGGTGAACATCGGAGTAGGACCGGCGAATGCCAAGACTATCACCGACCACATCGCGGTACTGCGTCCGCACGCGTGGTTGATGCTGGGCCATTGCGCCGGACTGCGCAACACCCAGCAGCTGGGAGACTATGTGTTGGCGCACGGCTACGTTCGCGAAGACCACGTGCTCGACGAGGACCTGCCGCTGTGGGTGCCGATTCCGCCGCTGGCCGAGGTGCAGGTCGCGCTCGAGGCCGCCGTGGCCGAAGTGACTCAGCTCACCGGTTACGATCTGAAACGCATCATGCGTACCGGCACCGTTGCCAGCACCGACAATCGCAACTGGGAGCTGCTGCCGCAACGCACTCCCGAGCGTCGCTTCAGCCAGAGCCGGGCCATTGCGCTGGACATGGAGAGCGCCACCATCGCCGCCAACGGTTTCCGTTTCCGTGTGCCGTACGGCACTTTACTGTGCGTCAGCGACAAGCCGCTGCACGGCGAGATCAAGCTTCCCGGCATGGCCAACCACTTCTATCGTGAGAGAGTCGACCAGCATCTGCGCATCGGCATTCGTGCGGTGGAGCGATTACGCCGGGAAGGCGTGGACAAGCTGCATAGCCGGAAGCTGCGCAGTTTTGCCGAGGTGGCATTTCAGTAGCGCGGGCCAACGCCCATCATGCATCGGCTCCCGTGATCCATAGCCGTTCGCCGTCCTGATGCACTGCCGCGCCCATTTCATTTCGGACACAGTCGTGATTCATCCGGCGATGCGTTCGGCTTGTTCCTCCGTCGCCAAGCGGCCCGTTGAGGCCCTCGGCGGCATTATCGATTTTGGACTGTACGTGCGTTAGACGTTCAAGGACTCCAGGGCCTCGTCAAAAACACGAAACCCGTTCTTTCCCGCCCGTTTAGCCTGATACATCGCGATATCGGCCTGCGACATTAATTGCAGGGTGGAGACGCCGGGGCCGCAATACAGCGCGATACCGATCGAGGCGCCGAGCGTAAAGGTCTTGCCTTCGATATCGAAAGGCTTGCCGATCGCCGTCAGCAGTTGCTGGGCGACGTTGACCGCCGCGCCGCGCGCATCGTTGAGATCGGTCAGCAGGACGACGAACTCGTCGCCGCCGAGGCGCGCCACGGTATCGGTGCGTCGGCGCCCATCCAGTAAGCGCGCCGCGACCTGGCATAGGATGGCGTCGCCGGCTTCGTGTCCGAATTGATCGTTGATCGGCTTGAAATTATCGAGGTCGCAAAACAGTAGCGCAAAGTGCGAACCGTCGCGCTCGGCGCGCGCCAGCGCCTGTTGCGAATGATCTTCCAGCATGGCGCGGTTGTATAAACCGGTGAGCGGGTCGTGATGCGCCATGAATTCCAGCCGCGCCTCGCTTGACTTGAGCGCGGCTTCCTTTTCACGCAGCCGCGCCGCGAGGTGATTGAAACCGGTCACCAGATCGCCTACCTCGTCCTGACGCTCGACCGGCAGCGGCGCCAGTTCGCGTTTGCCGTCGGCCATCTCGCGCATCGAGCGCGCGGCGCCCGTCAGCGGCCGCAATATGCGCGACAACAGCAGCATCATGATTACCATCATCCCGACCAGCATCGCCAGGCTGCCCTTCCAGATGAAACCACGCATCGCCTCAATCGGGTGGAACGCCTCCGCGGTCGGTATGCGCGCGACGACAAACCAGCCGGTGCTGGGCACCGTCACCATCGCCGACAGCTCCTCGACGCCCTCGGCGTTGATCGTGATGCCGGTGCCGCGGTAACCGGCCATGGCCCGGTCATGCAGCAGATTCACGCCGGGCGGCGGGGTTGGCTTTAACACCATGGTCGGATCGCTGGCGCCGACGAACAATTTGTCGGCCGGCGAAATCAAAAGGAAGCCGCCGCGTGCACCGAGCGGAGTTTCTTGCAGGCCATCGAGAAAGCCGGACGTATTGAGCGTGGCTACTCCCGCCACCACCGCCACCACGCGCTTGGCGGCGTCGCGTACCGGTGCCGCCATGATCACGATCGGCTCCCCGCTGGCGCTTCCGCGTTGCGGTTTGCTCATCACCGGCGCTACGGCATGCAACGCCGCCTGGAACCAGTCGAACCCCGAATAGACCAGCGCGTCGCGTGCGGCCACCATCGGATACTGACCAAGCACGCTGCCGCCGTCCGGCCGCAGCACCAGCAATCCGTTATTGAACAAGGGGCTCAAGCGTTGCCGCTCCCGAAGCCAGATCGCCAGATTTTCCGGTTGCTGCACCAGCGCCGGAGGCAGCGCGGCGCCCAGTTCGCCGATCAGCGCACGGCGCGCTTCGATACTCTGATTAATATCGCGCGCGACATAACGCGCAATCGACAATTGCTGCGCAGCCACCAGGTCACGCAGGAGTTCCTGCGCAAAGGGCAGCGCAATAAACAGGCGTATCAGGACGCCGCCCACGACAAGCACTACGCCGAGCCCGATGAGGCGGAACTTGAGGCTTTGAAAAATCGACATGAAGCAATAATACCGAAAATCAGGTCGCGTACATCTTAAGAATAATGGGGACGGAATCAAATTGACCCGGCAAGCGTCGAGCAGCCGGCCAGGGCGAAATCCTGCACCGCATGTGTTTGGAACATTTTTATTCCCTTCCGGATCTAACGATTGGAACAGTGGAGTCGGAAAGGAGGTATGACATGGACATGCATCTGACCGTCAAACGATGGCAGGACTGGGGTAATTTGTTGCTGGGCGCCTGGCTGTTTATTTCGCCTTGGGTCATGCAATATCCGGCTGATATCCCGAATGCCACCTGGAACGCGCATATCCTGGGCGCGGCAATCGTGGTCTTCTCGGCGTTCGCGGTGTACATGCCAAGAATATGGGAAGAGGGTATCAACATAGCGCTGGGAGTCTGGATGATCGTTTCGCCATGGGTGCTGAGGTTTGCATTGGAGCGAGAGGTAACGACGAACGCGGTGATCGTTGGTGCGCTGGTGACAGCCCTGGCTGTCGGGGCGATGGTGCACGACAAGAGCGTGCGAAAAATGGCGGCATGACGGCCACGCCGGCTGTTGAAAAGCCAAACGCGGGATGTTAGTACAACATTTGCCGGAGGAGAGGGAAATCTTCTGCGGCCGGGAAAGGACAAGTTTGCGGAGCAGCACGGAGGCCTGCTCTAGGCGATGGAGTCCCACATCCCGGCCGTGCCATAACGTTCGCCGCCATCGCTGAGCAGCGTCACGATGGTGCGGTATTTTCCGCTGGCGGCAAGCCGTAACGCGGCATGGACGAAGGCGCCTGAAGAGGGGCCGATAAATAGTCCGCGTGCCGCCAGGCGCTTGCTCATGGCGATGGCTTCATCCAGGGTGATCTCCAGGCGTTCGTCGATCAACGATTGATCGAGCAGCGCCGGAACGAGGTCGCCGGCATGGCCGAGCGGCTTCAGGCCCTCGATTCCCGGAAAAATTTCGGGGATGACTGCGGCTACATGCAGCGTGGGGTGTATTTCGCGCAGGCGGCGTGCCACGCCGGTGAGCGTACCGCCGGTGCCGACGCCGGCGATCAAGGCGTCGGGCGCGGCGTCCGTGTATGACAGCAGCTGCGTCAATATCTCCGGTGCGGTTTCTTCGTAATGCGCGCGCCAGTTGTCCGGATTGCCGTACTGGTCGCAATACCAGTAGCGTTCCGGTTGCGTGGCCGCCAGGTGCTGCGCGTGACGAATGGCGTGATCGTAGCCTTTAACAGGATCGGTGATGATCAGGTCGCCGCCATGCGCCCGGATGCGCTGCAGGCGCTCGCGGCTCGCATTGCCGGGCACCACGATGGTCACCGGAACGCCCAGCGCGGCGCCCAGCATCGCATACGAAATTCCCGCATTGCCCGAGGACGAGTCCAGCAATCTGCGTCCGTCGTCGAAGCGCCCTGCGGCAATGGCCTGCGTCAGCATGCGCGCTACCGGGCGATCCTTGATCGATCCGCCCGGATTCACGCTTTCCAGCTTGGCGAAGAGCCGGGTGGCGGGCGCTGCTTCCCGTGCCAGGTCGATTTCCACCAGCGGCGTGCCGCCGATGCCGGCGAGCAGGCCGGCGGCCGATGCTGTTTTCATGCAGTCGCTCCCGCGCAGAACTGTTCATAGTCCACGTATTCGATCGCTGCCGCCGCTTCGCCGCAGTAGCGGCAGGCCGGATCGCGCAACAGCGCCAGCTCGGTAAAACTGGCCTTGAGTGCATCGTATGCGAGCAGGCGCCCCACCAGCGGATCGCCGATGTCGAGCAGCAGCTTGATGGTTTCCACCGCTTCCAGCAGGCCGATTACGCCGGGCAGCACGCCCAGCACGCCGGCGTCGGCGCAGGATGGCGCCATGTCGGGTGGCGGCGGTTCCGGGTACAGGCAGCGATAACACGGACCGCGGCGCCCCGGATAGCGCGGCCAGAACACGCTGACCTGGCCCTCGAAGCGATACACCGAGCCGTGCACGTTGGGTTTGCCCAGTTTCACGCAGGCGTCGTTGACCAGGTAGCGCGTCGGAAAATTGTCCGAGCCGTCGACGATGATGTCGAAGCCGGAAAAGATTTCCTCCACGTTGCCGCTGGCAAGCCGGGTGTCGAAGCTTTGCACTTTTACCGACGGATTGAGCGCTTCCAGCGCCTGGCGCGCAGATGTCGTCTTCGCCATGCCGATGCGCGCTTCGGTATGCAGAATCTGGCGTTGCAGATTGCTGCGATCCACCACGTCGTGATCGACGATGCCGAGCGTGCC
>UEXY01000071.1_pt1 | contig 11510 bp, 13 predicted proteins | sample 4301061 | NCBI WGS metagenome assembly UEXY01 (sample SAMEA4773184, study PRJEB27434) | metagenome | biome: 2259; feature: agricultural soil; material: soil | place: USA | collected 2014-09 | depth 0.25 m | reverse complement strand
CGGGTTCAATGTTTCGCACAGCCCGGCAATCCCGCTGTTGCAGGCGGTGCTGCTAGTGCCGCCACCTCCGCCGCATGCAGTGAGGCCTAATGCGGCAAGAATAATGAAACCATGCGCCCAGCAAATCACTTTGCCCTTCATGACCTCTCCTTTTAGTGGAAAGTTAATCACCGCCGTTTCTACGGCGGCGTCTTCGTTCGCGAAATTGAACGTTACCGGCGATTACTTGCGGTCACAATAGGAGGGTTGACCCGAAATTTTGCGGCCGGCCGTGACGCAATGCCTACGCCGAGCGGGGCATTTGTACCAGGCGGATGGTTTGCGTCGGGATCGTTCCTGGCACAGTTGCATGTATTTTTGTAAGCGCAGCCCGGCCGCAACACACCCACAGGACTTTTCTAGTCGATTTGTCCTGCCCCTCCCACTAAAAAAACAGCAGCCTGTCCTATTAAAAAAAGGACTCGACGCTCATGCGCGGATCTTCCCTCGTATCTACTATTGAATCGCCAGCGCAAAGATTGCTATCCAGTCGAAGCCAGCCGAGAGAAGCCATGGAAAATCAATTCGGAGAAAAGTATGCGATTAACCGAGTACCTGTCGCATGCTCTCAGGCGGTTCATGCGGAAAGAGACAGGCGTGTCGTTCATGGAATATGCGCTCGTGGGATTACTCGTTGCCGTGCTTTGCACACTTGCGCTTCTCGCGCTCGGCAAGGGCATATAAGAAACCGTCCAAGGCTCAAGCCTTTATCTCGCACGTAGTCGCCCACCGTGCGTCGTTGAAATGAATACAGAGATGGATCATGGAAGAATTTCATTCATTACTCCAGCTTCTTGCCTTGCTCGTCACCGACGCGCGGACGGGAGTTCTGTTTGTGCTGCTCATTGGCGCCTCGGTGAGCGACTACCGCAGCTACAGGATTCCGAACTGGTTGACCTTTTCCGGTGCCGCTTTCGGCCTGGTTTACAACACGGCGGTGCCGTTATTTCCCCACGCCGGTTTTTTGTGGGCGTTCGAAGGTCTCTTGCTCGGTTTTCTAATAATGCTGCCGTTCTATGCGCTAAGGGCGATGGGGGCGGGCGATGTAAAGCTGATGGCAATGGTTGGAGCATTCCTGGGCGTCTCCGACACGTTTCATGCCGCCATATTCTCCTTCATCGTGGGGGGAGTGGCTGCATTGGCATTTGCGTTGAGTCACAAAGCCTTGGGGCGCATGGCGAGCAATATAAAAAATATTGCGCAGGATGTGATGCTATCGGCGATAGGCGGCATCAGGCCCGACGCTCGAATAGAGGCAAGCCAGTCGGTGGGGAGACTGCCGTATGGCGTCAGCATCAGCATCGGCACGATCGGTTATGTAGTGGCAAAGCAGTTGGGCTATGCATAGATCGCTAAACAAACCTTGTTAAGGCCGGAAATGAAAAATATCAAAGCAATGGGCTTGCTATTCCTGGCGTTAGTGATCGGCCTGGCGGCCGCGGTCTATGCGGCAGGCTGGGCATCGCAGAAAGGCAGTATCGCGTCCAACAAGGTCGTGGTCGCCGTTGTCGATATCGAGCTAGGCAGCAAGATCACTCCGCAGATGTTGTCGACGGTCGATTGGCCCAGCGGCTCGATACCGGCAGGCACGTTCAAGGAAATCAAGGATCTGCAGGATCGGGTGGTCAAAGTCAGCGTGCTGCGCGGCGAAGCTGTTCTTGAAGGCAAGCTCGCGCCTCCGGGTACCAAGGGCGGCCTTTCCGCAGTGATTGCGGAAGGAAAGCGGGCGATGACGGTAAGAGTCAACGATGTGGTCGGCGTCGCCGGATTCGCGCTCCCCGGCAATTATGTCGATGTCATGGTCAATGCCCAACAAGATAGAGGCAAGGGTGAAGAAGGCAAGCAAATAAGCAAGACCGTGCTGGAACACGTGCTCGTACTGGCGGTGGCGCAGGAAGCGGGGCGCGACGATACCAAACCGAAGGTAGTCAGCGCCGTCACACTGGAGCTATCGCTGGAAGACTCCGAAAAGCTCGACCTTGCTCGCAGTGTCGGGACGCTGTCCCTGGTGCTGCGTAACCAGGTGGACAAGGAGACGGTAGCCACCCAAGGGATCACCAAGAAACAGCTTTTTGGAGAAAAGGAAATATTGGCCATAACGGTTGCCAGCGCCAAACCCAGAATAGTTCACAGCAAGCCGGCGCCGCCGCCGGCGAGGGATTGCGTCGAAGTGATCCAGAGCGGGACCAGGGTGCTCAACTGTTTTGAAAAATCATAATTGAACAGTTTTTAGCAAGAAAAATATAGGGAGCGCATACGTGAGGAACAACTACGCAAATGCAACTTTAGTCGCCGCATTGGCTTTGGGCAGCCAATCTTTTGCGGCTACCGAGCCTGTTGCGAGCCAACCGCCAGCCGCAAGCAAAGCCGTTGCGAGTCAGGCGCGAACGGCAAGAAAATCCGCTTTTGATCCATCGCCGGCATCTGCCTCCGGCTTGAAGCCTTGCGCATCCGTTATTGTCGACCCTCCGACTTTCGTCACTTTAGGAAAGTCGAGTGTAATAAGGCTAGACGCCCCCGCATCCCGCATGGTGATCGGCGGCCATTCATCCGGCCGCGCGGGCAAGCCAGTGGCGGCCGGCGACAAGAGCGCGCCCCCGGCCCCCGCCGGCGCGCCGCCAGCCGCGGCGTCCGCGCAAGCCGGCTCGGATGGCGTGGCGGACGTCGACATTACGCTGCTTAGCCCTACTGAATTATTCTTCCTGGGGAAAAAACCTGGCTCGATGAACGTGGTGTTGCAGGGTTCGGATGGCCGTTGCGTGATCAAGGACATCATCGTTACGATAGATCCGGATACGCTGCAATCGAAGCTGACCGAATTGATGCCCGAGGAAACCGGCATCAAGGTCAAGGGTGCGGAAAGCGCATTGGTGCTGACCGGTAAAGTGAGCGATGCCATCAAGCTCGACCAGATAATGAGCCTGGCGACTTCCTATGGCGACGGCAAGAAGGTGGTGAACCTGCTGCGCATCATGACCCCGCAGCAGGTGATGCTGGAAGTGAAAATCGCCGAAGTCAGCAAGACGCTGCTCGACAAACTCGGATCGAGAGTCAGCCTTAGCCGGCCAAGCAACGGGGGGACGGATACCTTTTCGCTGCTATCCAATTTTCTGAGCAATGGCAGCGGACTGGTCGAGGCCTTGAGGGTCGGCAGGACCGCGGTAAATATCGATGGCCAGAAGGACGATGGCCTGGTGCGGATACTGGCGGAGCCCAACATCATGGCGATCAGCGGCCAGCAGGCCAGCTTCCTGTCGGGCGGAAAAATCTTCATTCCGGTATCGCAAACCAACAACCTTGGCGTCCCCACCATTACGCTGGAAGAAAAAGAATTCGGTATCGGCGTGAAGTTCATACCTACGGTGCTGGACGGCACCCGGGTCAATCTAAAGCTGGTATCGGAAGTCTCGGACCTGTCGCAGACCGGCTCGCCGTTCACGACTATCGGCGGCTTTACGGCGGTGCTGCCGTCGCTTACGGTGCGCCGGGCTGATACGACCGTGCAGCTCAACGATGGGCAAAGCTTCGTCATCGCCGGGCTGATCAAGAACAACTTCACCGAAACCATCAAGCGTTTCCCCGGCCTGGGTGAGGTGCCGGTGCTAGGAGCGCTATTCCGGAGTTCCGAGTTCCAGAACGACCAGACAGAATTGTTGTTCGTGGTGACGCCGCGTCTGGTCAAACCTCTGGCGGAAGCGCCAAGGCTGCCGACGGACAATCATGTCGTACCCAGCCGCAGCGAAGTCTATTTCAACGGCAGCCTGGAAAGTGCCGTGCCGGCACCCGCCGCTCCCGCTCCTGAAATCAAGTAAAGGGAAAGATCATGAACAAGCTTGCCATCGCGATGCTGCTCGGGCTGATCGGAGGATGCTCAACGGTGACTCCCAATTACGATGCCAGGTTCGGCGACGCCGTGCGCCAGGCAAAACTCAAGATGATCATCAACCCCGACGCCGGCAAGAATCCCGATCTGGCGCTGGGCATGGACGGCATATCGGCCAGGGAGACGGTCATTCTCTATCAAGGCACATACAAGGCGCCGCCGCCGGCGGTCAACGTCATCAATATCGGCGGCAGCATTGGCAACGGCAGATAGCGTCAAAGCCATTGTGCGGTGCGCATGACGATCGAGGTAGCAGGAAACGCAGACGGCCTGGCAGAGCGTCACTTGTTTTTCCGGAGTTGTAGAAGAAGTAGGTAACACGTAGCGCCAATGCAGTATCCGTGTCGTAAATTTCCGTACACAACTAACGTAAAAGGTAAAGCCAATGAACAAACTTCTCAACGCGGTCAACAATTCCATTCGATCCTTTATGAAAGGCGAGGACGGCGCGCAAGTCGTCGAGTACGCGCTGATCATCGCGGTCGTCTCGATTGCGCTGGTAATCGCGCTTCAGGCATTGACGGCCAATGGCGGCGGTTTCGCGACCTTTATTACTCGCGTCACCACTTGTCTGACCACAGCAACTTGCGTCTGATATAGGCCGCTAACGGCCTATGGCAATAGTTACGCGACCTTTACCGATCGCGTAACTACTTACCTGTTCGCCGCTAGCTTTCAGCCAATTCCAATCATCACAGTCCGCAGGACGATTGGTAGCTGGGTTTGGACTTCATCAAGGAAATGGTCATGTTAACTAAATTTCTCAAGGAAGAGGACGGCGCTCAGGTAGTGGAGTATGCGTTGATCATTGCGGTGGTGTCGATTGCATTGGTTCTGGCGCTTCAGCCGCTTACTCTCGGCGCTAGCTTCGGCAATTTCATTACACGTGTATCCACCTGCCTGACGACGGCGGTTTGTGTCTGATTTTATTGTCGGAAATGGAGCCTCTCAAGGCTCCGGCAGAACTACGATAAAAAGGAGCTCTCATGCACAGCGTTGTCAGTCGCCATCGCCAGGACGGGGCAGTGATTGTGACGGTATCGCTGGTCCTGCTCTTCCTGCTGGGTTTCATGGGAATCGCTTTGGACTTCGGCCACCTGTTCGTCGTGAAAACGGAATTGCAGACGGCGATGGATAGCTGCGCGCTGGCGGCGGCACAAGAGCTCGACGGCCAGGCCGATGCATTAACGCGCGCCACGAGTGCGGGCATGACCGCCGGGAACCTGAATAAGGTCAACTTCCAGTCCGGCACCTGGAACGGCAAGGGCAAGATAGTCGCAGCGGATATCAGTTTCAGGGATCCGGGGTTTGCGGCAACCACCGTTCCGGCCGCGGCCAGGTATGCGCAGTGCCAGCACACACAATCCGGAGTGGGGATGTGGTTGCTGCAATCGATGGGGGCATTCTCCGGCGCCAATCCCGCATATTCAAATACCAAAAATGTTATGGCGCTGGCGGTTGCCACGCGCGCGAGCGCGCAGACCACTTGCCCTATTCCCGTTGCGCTTAAACCCAAGACGGGCAGCGGCGCGCCGAACTACGGCTTCCAGGTTGGCGAGTGGGTAACGGTCTACGGGGACAGGGTTCCCAATTCAGGCGAATTAGGCTGGTACAACCTCGATGGCAGCACAAGTGCGAACGAAACCAAGAAGGAGCTTTCCGAAAGTGGTTCGCCATGCAATACAAGAATCGGGGACGCCCTGGGGACTCCGGGCGCCCAGACCGCGGTAGACGTTCAATGGAACTACCGCTTTGGGATCTACAAAAACGGTGATCCCGGCCCGAGCACCAATCATCCGGATTTCTCAGGCTATGCGTATACGTCGACCAATTGGACGAACGCGGTGCCGCAAAACGCGTGGTCGGGAACGCCGGCGCCAGGTTCGCATGCGACCGCGGCCAACTTCATTACGAAGCGCTTGGCGTTTGCTTCCTATGATGATACGGGGACCAGTCTGAGCGCCGGAGATGCCATCACAGGTTTGAAGTTGAACAGCTTCAAAAACCTGGCTACGCCGGGCGCCGGCGGCCAGCATCAGCAGTATGGGTATAGCAGAAGAGTAGCGACGATACCCGTGCTCGACGGCGCAAACAAGGTGATCGATTATGTATGCATGTTCATGCTTCATCCGCTGAGCGGTCCCAAGGATAACGGCCACCTGGAATTCCTGGGCAATTCCGGGAGTCTTGTCAGCCCTTGCACCACCAATGGATTCCCGGGCGGTGTGGCCGGCCCGCTGGTGCCAGTCCTGATTCGATGAGGCCCGACATGAGAACCAGACAGAACGGCGCGGCATTGATCGAACTTGCGTTGATCCTTCCGTTTCTTTTGTTGCTGACCTTCATTACTACCGAATTCGGCCGCGCGATGTATCAATACAACACGATTACGAAGTCGGTGCGGGATGCGGCTCGCTATCTGTCGGTGCAGGCCCCCGGCACGCACCAGACCGAAGCACGAAATCTGGTCGTGTACGGAAGCACTACCAACACCGGGGCGCCATTGGCGCTCGGCCTTGACCTGGCACAGGTTCCGGCGCCGACCTGGCAGACGGCGGGCTCCGATCCGCTCATCAACACGGTGACAATCAAGGTCGCCAACTATACCTTTCAGTCGCTGTTCGCCAGCGCGTTCGGCGTGAATTTCGGCAGCTTCAATTACGGCGAGATCAGCGCCACCATGCGGGCTCCCATATGAACAAGACACAATCCGGTGCCGCCACCGTCGAGTTTGCGCTGGCGCTGATCATCTTTCTGACTTTCCTGCTGGGCATCACGGACTTCAGCCGCATGCTTTTTACCTGGAATGCGGCGAACGAAGCGACACGTGCAGGAGCGAGGTTCGCGGTGGTCTGTGACAACACTGGCAACCAGGCGCAGGTCCTGGCGAAGATGCAGGCGCTTTTGCCGCAGATAGCGAGCATCAACATGGCGTGGGTTCCTGCCGGCTGCACGCCGGCGACTTGCGAAGGAGTGACGGTAAGCATTACCGCTCTCGATTATCAATGGATATCGCCGATCGCCGGCATGGCGGCAATGGCGGCTATCCCGATGCCCACTTTTTCCACTTTCCTGCCGCGGGAAGTAATGAGGCAGGACCCGAACAGTGGCGCAATTTGTTCATGACATCCAGCGAAGGCAAATATGAAGATCGCTCTGATTTCCCCAAACAGGAATAATCTGCAAGAGATGGCGCGCGTGCTCGAAACCGGTTCGCATGCCGTTACTTTGGTTGACGGCGGCAAAAGCAAAATGCGTACAGTCGCAGAGCAGGAGCAACCGGACCTTCTGCTGGTCGAGGGCATGTGCTGCGATCCGAATGAACTCAGTCAAGTGGAATATGTCACCACGCACCATCCTAAAGTCGCGGTCATTCTGCTTTGCGCCACCCATACGCCGGAATTTCTGATCAACTCGATGCGCGCCGGCGTGCGCGAAGTGCTTCCGTCCCCGGTAACTCCCGATGCGTTGGAGGCCGCCGTCAGTCGCGTCGCAGCCAAGCTGGCCGGCGCCCATGTGCGGACTCCCGGCAGGATACTTGCGTTCATACCCTGCAAGGGCGGCAGCGGCGCGACTTTCCTGGCAACCAATCTCGGTTATCAACTGGCGGAATCCCAAACCGTACTGCTGATCGATCTGAATCTGCAATTCGGCGATGCGCTGTCCTTCGTGCACGACGGCAAGCCCACCTCGACACTGGCCGATGTTGCGCGCGACATTCGCCGGCTGGATGCCTCGTTCCTGGCCGCCAGTACGGTAAAGATCGCGCCCAATTACAGCATATTGGCCGCGCCGGAAGACCCATCGCAGGCGATGGAAATCAAGCCCGAGCATATCGATGCCATCCTCAATCTGGCGCTAACGCAGTATGACTTCATATTGCTCGATATGGGCCGCATCCTGGATACGCTGTCGATCAGGGCGCTGGATCGCGCTTACCGGATTTTCCCGGTTTTGCAGGCGGGCCTGCCTCATCTCCGGAATGCCAACAAATTGCTCGCGGCATGCAGATCGCTAGGCTATCCGATGGACAAGATCGAGCCCATTGTCAATCGCTTCGAGAAGAGCGGCGAGATAGGGCTTGACGACATGCGGCGCTCGCTAGGCACTGCGAGCCTGCATACGGTTCCCAATTCGTATAAGGAGGTGAATGCGTCGATCAACCACGGTAATCCGTTGATCCAGGTGGCGCGCTCCAATGCCGTCACCAGAAACCTGATGGAGTTTGCGCTATCGCTGAGTCCGAGGCGGGAAGAGAGTCGCGGTTTGTTGGGTCGTCTATTCAAATGGGCGTAGGCAGCGCTCCCGGCGTCAGGGGACCAGGAAGTGCGGGCCAGCGAGTTTTAAGGGAGCATCGACAGCATGTCTTTTCGAGAAAAATTGAATGCCGGCGCGGCGCCGCCGGTTGCGCGGCAAGAGGTCCAGGGGGCAAGCGAAGCCTATCAATTATTGAAGGGGCGGATCCATCTCAAGCTGCTGGATAAATTCGATCTGGCGGTATTGGAAACCTTGACGCCGGAGCGCCTGCGGGAGGAAATTTCCACCATGGTTGAACGCCTGCTCCTGGACGAGCAAGCGGCAATCAACGATATGGAACGCCGTTCGCTGATTCGCGATATTCAGCATGAAATGCTTGGGTTCGGTCCGCTTGAACTGCTGATGGCCGATCCGAAAGTATCCGACATTCTGGTTAACTCCTATCACCAGATCTATGTGGAACGCGGGGGGCGGCTGGAACTGACCAACGTCACTTTCACCGACGAGAAGCATCTGCTGCGCATCATCGACAAGATCGTGTCGCTGGTAGGCAGGCGGATCGACGAGTCCAGCCCGATGGTGGACGCCAGGCTGCCGGACGGATCGCGGGTCAATGCGGTCATTCCGCCGGTCGCGCTGGACGGGCCGATGGTGTCCATTCGCCGCTTTGCGCATATACCGCTCAGGATGGAAAATCTGGTGAATGATTTCAAGACCCTGACTCCGGAAATGGCGCACATGCTGGAAGGTTTGAGCAAGGCCAAGGTCAACATGCTCATCTCCGGCGGCACCGGCTCCGGCAAGACGACATTGCTGAACATCCTGTCCGGCTACATCCCCGCGTCCGAGCGGATTGTCACGATCGAGGATGCTGCGGAGCTTCAACTGCAGCAGCCGCATGTGGTGCGCATGGAAACCCGGCCAATGAATATCGAGGGAAAGGGCGAAATCACCCAGCGCGCATTGGTGCGCAATGCGCTTCGAATGCGGCCCGACCGGATCGTGATTGGCGAAGTGCGAGGCGCCGAAGCAGTCGATATGCTGCAGGCGATGAATACCGGCCATGAAGGATCCCTAACGACCATCCATGCCAATACGCCGCGCGATGCGCTATCCAGGCTCGAAAACATGATCGGCATGGCAAATCTCAATCTTCCGCATAAGGCGGCGCGACAGCAAATTGCCTCGGCTATTACGGTGATTATCCAAGGCCTGAGATTGATCGACGGCAAGCGCAAGATCACCAGCATTCAAGAGATCACCGGCATGGAAGGCGACATCATTACCATGCAGGAGATCTTCGCGTTCAAGCAGACCGGCGTCGCCGAAGAAGGCGATGTCCAGGGCTATTTCCATGCGACAGGGGTGAGACCGAAATTCGCTGAACGCCTGCGCTCGTTCGGTGTGATTTTGCCGGACGCCATGTTCGATCCCACTAAGCACTATCAGTAAAAGGAAGCGCGATCATGCTGCAATCAATAGGGGGCAATCCTTTCCTGATCATCGTGATGCTTGTTTTTGTGGCTGTGGTTCTGTTGCTGGAAAGCCTTTATATGATGTGGAAATCATACAGAGGGCCGGAAGCGAAGAAGATTGAAATGAGGCTGCAAGCACTATCCGCGTCCCGTGACCATACCCAACAAGCGCAACTATTAAAACAACGAATGCTCAGCGATGTGCCCATGCTCGAACGCTTATTGTTGGGTCTTCCCCGAGCGCATAAGCTGGATAAAGCGATCTTCCAGGCAGGCCTGGACTGGACCGTATCCAGGTTCTTGCTATCCTGCGCCGGATTGGGAATTGTGGGTTACGTGACGATCACCGAGCTTGCGCATCAGTCCGTATTTTTAGGATGGGTAGTTGGTGGAGCAGTGGCCATCGTGCCTTGGCTATATGTGTACCACAAGCGAAGTCGCCGTTTGACCAGGATTCAGAATCAGCTGCCCGATGCGCTGGATCTTGTGATCAGGGCACTGCGTTCCGGGCATGCGTTTTCGACTGGTTTGCAAATGATCGGAGAGGAAATGTCCGAACCGATCGCCAATGAATTTCGCATCGTGAGCGACGAAGTCAATTTCGGCGTATCGCTGCAGCAGGCGCTGACGAACCTGAGCGAACGCCTGCCCATCACCGATTTGCGTTACTTCGTGGTCGCGGTGCTGATCCAGCGCGACTCGGGCGGAAACCTGACCGAGGTGCTGGGTAATCTGAGCCGGCTGATTCGTGAACGGTTGAAGCTGTTTGCGAAGATAAAGGTATTGTCATCGGAGGGGCGCCTGTCGGCCTGGGTATTGGGCGTCATGCCGTTCGCGTTGGCAGCAGTCATGAACCTGGTGAATCCGGGTTTCATGTCGCCGTTGTGGAAAGATCCTATCGGCATCGCGATCATCAAATACATGCTGATCCTGATGGCCGTCGGCATCCTGATTCTGCGAAAAATTGTCAAGATCCGGGTTTAGCGTAAAAAGGATAGCGAAAATGATCATCTTTTCCACTCTCATCTTCTTCTCTGTCACCCTGGGGCTGATCGGTTTGTTCTTTTGGCTGGCGCCGACCAAAACTCAACAGCGATTGCAAGCCATATCCCATCCCGTTAACTCGGTGGAAAAACCCAACTGGACAGAGACCGTCGTTAGCATCGTGGGGCCTTTCGCCAAGTTGTCTTCACCGGACGGAGATTGGGAAACATCGCCGCTCAGAGTCAAATTTATTCGGGCGGGAATCCGGCATAGCGATGCACGCCTGATTTATTTCGGAGCTAAAACCTTACTCCCCCTTCTGTTTGCGGGAGTCGCATTCCTGATTCTTCGAGCGACGAGTCAATCCGAGGGGCTGACGCTCATCATGTACCTGATGCTGGCGGCCTTGATCGGCTGCTACCTGCCTAATGCCATCCTTTACTGGAAGATCAGAAGGCGTCAACGGGAAATTTTCGAAAATTTCGCCGACGCAGCGGATTTGATGCTGGTTTGCATAGAGGCTGGCTTGGGGCTGGATGCGAGTCTGACCAAGGTTACCGATGAAATGAAGATGACCAGCGTCGCATTGGCGGAAGAGCTGCACCTGACCAACCTGGAAATGAGAGCGGGCGGTACGCGGGAGAAGTCCTTGCGCAACCTCGCGCTTCGAACCGGCGTTGAGGAAATTAGCGTATTTGCCACGATGCTGATCCAGGCAGACAAGTTTGGAACCAGCATCGGCGAATCCCTCCGGGTGTTCTCCGATGATCTACGGCATAAGAGGCAGACGCGCGCCGAGGAAATGGCCGCCAAGGTTCCGACAAAAATGCTGTTTCCGCTGGTAGTCTGTGTATTCCCATCGATAATCATGG
>UEXY01000062.1_pt1 | contig 11663 bp, 12 predicted proteins | sample 4301061 | NCBI WGS metagenome assembly UEXY01 (sample SAMEA4773184, study PRJEB27434) | metagenome | biome: 2259; feature: agricultural soil; material: soil | place: USA | collected 2014-09 | depth 0.25 m | reverse complement strand
TTGAAAAATGCCGTGATTGATGGGCCGCAGGCACTTGCGCACCGGCTTCTGACGCATCTCGTGGAGAACGATGATTTCGACCGCACGGTGGCGCAGATACTGGAAGGAAACTCCGGCCTCGACGCCGCTTCGCTGAAGCGGCTGTTGGCAAACACCATTGCCGATACGAGAGATCAAGACCTGGCCGATCTGGTCCGCCTGGCAAGTGTGCCGGGCATCCATGAACGGATTGCGAAGTACCGCAATGCATCGGCGGCCGCTGCCGATACTAAGCGCGCGGGCCGCAACGACGAGCGGAATTCATAAAGACAAACAACAAGGAGCAAGTCATGGATGTTCGAGCAGCAGTCGCCCATCAGGCAGGGGCGCCGCTAACCATAGAAACAGTGCAGTTGGCCGGTCCGAAAGCGGGCGAAGTCCTGATCGAAATGAAGGCGACCGGGATCTGCCATACCGACGAGTTCACCCGCTCGGGCGCCGACCCGGAAGGCTTGTTCCCGGTGATCCTGGGGCACGAAGGGGCCGGCATCGTGGTTGACGTCGGGCCGGGTGTGACCAGCGTGAAGAAGGGCGACCACGTGATCCCGCTCTACACGCCCGAATGCCGCCAATGCAAATCCTGCCTGTCGCGCAAAACGAACCTGTGCACGGCGATTCGCGCGACCCAGGGCAAGGGCGTGATGCCGGACGGCACCAGCAGGTTTTCGCTCAACGGCAAGCCGCTGCACCATTACATGGGCAGTTCCACCTTCGCCAACTTCACCGTGCTGCCAGAGATCGCGGTGGCGAAGATCCGCGAGGATGCGCCGTTCGACAAGGTCTGTTACATCGGCTGCGGCGTCACCACCGGCATCGGCGCGGTGATCAATACCGCCCGCGTCGAGCCGGGCGCCAACGTGGTGGTGTTCGGCCTCGGCGGCATCGGCCTCAACGTCATCCAGGGCGCCCGCATGGCCGGCGCCGACATGATCATCGGTGTCGACATCAATCCGGCGCGCGAAGAGCTCGCCCGCAAATTCGGCATGACGCACTTCGTCAATCCCAAGGAGATCAAGGGCGACCTCGTACCCTACCTGGTCGACCTGACCGACGGCGGCGCCGATTACAGCTTCGAGTGCATCGGCAATGTCGATCTGATGCGCCAGGCGCTCGAATGCTGTCACCGCGGCTGGGGTGTGTCGGTCGTCATCGGCGTTGCCGGCGCGGGGCAGGAAATCCGCACCCGTCCGTTCCAGCTCGTCACCGGCCGCGTCTGGAAGGGATCGGCGTTCGGCGGCGCGCGCGGCCGCACCGACGTTCCGAAAATGGTCGACTGGTACATGGAAGGCAAGATCAATATCGACGATCTCATCACGCACACGCTCAAGCTGGAACAGATCAACGAAGGCTTCGAGCTGATGCACGCCGGGAAATCGATTCGCTCCGTAGTGGTGTTTTAATCCGGCGCGGATAACCGCTTTTTTTTACGGACGCCGGATGGCAGCAGGCGGCGTCCGACTTATCAACCCCCACCAAAGGAATCGCAATGATCAAGCTTTATGATTTCGAACTATCCGGCAGCTGCTACAAGTTACGACTGCTGATGAACATTCTCGGCGTCAAATACGAGTCCATCCCGGTGGACTTCATCAACAAGGAACACAAGACGGAAAAATACACCCGGCTCAATCCGTTCGGCGAGTTGCCGATCCTGGATGACGATGGCCTGATATTGCGCGATGCGCAGGCGATCATGGTTTACCTGGCGAAAAAGCACGACAAGACCAACCGGTGGTATCCGGACGACGCGGCGTCGATGGGCCGCATCAACCAATGGCTGTCGACCGGCGGCGGTGAAATCATGAACGCGGCCGGCGCACGCCTGGTGAAGATACTGAATTATCCGCTCGATCTGGAAAAGCTCCACGCCGGTGCCCACCGGGTTTTCAAGATCATGGACGATCACCTGGCGGCGCGCCAGTTCCTGGCGCTGGAACATCCGACCATCGGCGATATTGCCTGCTTCCCGTATACGGCGATGGCGGGCGAAGGCGGCATCGATCTTGCGCCTTATCCGAACGTACTGAAATGGCTCGAGCGGATGAAACGTATTCCCGGATTCATCCCGATGCCCGGCGTTCCCGGGCCGAACTGAAACGCGGCAAACACGGCTATCGCGCCGGCCTTGCCGTGAACCCCGATAGCCGCGCGGCCCGACGATTTTCATCTCGGGCCGCGTTCACGATGGATACCGCATGACGATCACAACGATTTCGCAAGTAAAAAGTTTTGGCGGAGTGCAGGGCGTCTATAGCCATGCGTCCCGTGAAACCGGATGCACCATGCGCTTCGGCGTATATCTGCCGCCGCAGGCGCGGAGCAGGCGTGTGCCGGTTCTCTACTGGCTCTCCGGCCTGACCTGCACCGAAGAAAACTTCATCATCAAGGCCGGCGCCCAGCGGGCGGCGGCCGAACTCGGCCTCGCCATCGTCGCGATGGACACGAGTCCGCGCGGATTGAATCTGGCGGGTGAGACGGACAGCTACGACTTCGGCCTCGCGGCGGGATTTTACGTCGATGCCACCGAAGCGCCGTGGTCCGAAAACTACCGGATGTATTCGTATGTGAGCGGTGAATTGCCGTCGCTCGTGACGGCGAACTTCGCGGTTGACTCGGAGCGGGTCGGCATCTTCGGCCATTCGATGGGCGGTCACGGCGCATTGGCGCTGGCCCTGAAAAATCCGCGCCATTATAAAAGCGTGTCGGCCTTTTCCCCGATCTGCTCGCCCAGCCGCGTCCCTTGGGGCGAAAAAGCGTTCACGGGGTATCTGGGTGCGGATCGCGCCGGTTGGCGGCAATACGACGCCACGGCGTTAATTGAAGATATTGGATGGACCGGACCGGAGCTGTTGGTCGACCAGGGCGACAGTGACCCGTTCCTGGAGGATCAACTCCGGCCGGATCTTCTGCGCGATGCCTGCGCCAAGGCCGGGATAGCGCTCGACCTGCGCATGCAAGCCGGTTACGACCATAGCTATTTTTTCATCGCCAGTTTTATTGAAGATCATTTGCGGTTCCACGCGCGTCACCTGTAGAAGGTTTTTCGCTTGGCGAAATTTACAAAGGTATTTGAAACGGCAGTGCGCCATCCTGTTGAAAACGCCCGTCCGCGAATGATGATCGCGGACGGGCGGGCCTGTCAGATACCGGTCGACGCCCGGGAACGGCCGCGCTTAGGTGCGTTCCAGGTCTTCCAGAATTTTACGCGCGGTGAGCAGCGCGCGATCGGATCTCAAATGCACTTCCTCGTAGCCGTCATCAGGATAATCCACCATGATTTGCTGCTTTTCCAATGCCCACAGGTCCTGCGCCACGACGTCAGGGAATGTCGCCGCCACCCCTTGCGCCAGGGATTTGGTCGGATCGGCGGCGGCCCTGTGTTCGGTGCGGCAGTTTACGAACCAGCGCCAGACGTGATTCGACTTGTCCACCGGCGTGTGCGAATGGTAAAGGATATAACCGCGGTCCTTGTCGGTGCCCAGTTCTCCAGGAGGCGCGCAGCGCAATTCAACCCTGGTCAGTCCCGGCCCAAGCATGGCATGCGTATGCTCGCGATCGACGACCTTATATCCGAACCAATCCACCAGGTACGGCGGATGTTTGTAATTTTGGACATTGCGCGTCGATTTGATCGTCGCATTGCCGTCGATTACCGGTTCGGTGAACTCGACAGGAATGACGCTGTGTTCGACGTCGCCGATGTTGCCGTCATGTAGAGGATAGAAATGGGAAATATCCAGCAGGTTTTCAATGACCAGCCGATAGTTCGCCGGAATAGCCATCGGACCGGAACTGATGGTTTCCCATTTGTCGTCCGCGATTTCCGGCGCTCTTGGCGGGCGTGTCTTGCCGATTTTCTCCTGGTCGCCGGGCCAGATCCAGACCAGTCCATCTTGCTCGAGCACCGCAAACGGTTTGAGCTTTGCCCGTGTCGGAATCGGCAGATCAGGTTGGGTCGGGATCTTTGTGCATGTGCCTTTCGTGTTGTAGCAAAAGCCGTGATACGCACATTCGACTTCGTCGTTGGCGAGAAGTTTTCCCGCCGACAGCGGCATTTTCTTGTGGGCGCAGCGATCATCAAAAGCCACGACCTTACCGTTCTCGAGGGAACGCCACATGACGACCGGTTTTCCTGCAATAACCTGACCTTGCAACGCGCCGGGCTTAAACTCATCAGAAACCCCGGCGACGTACCAGGTGTTCACAACAAAACTATTCGCGTTCATTATCAACTCCTCGTTATTAGAGACTGTCTCGGCAATGTCGGGCGATATGCTACCTCTTCGCTATTCGGAAAATCGCCTTTGCCGCCGACACCAATATCGCTTCAATTCCGGGCGTACGATTACTCGCAACGTTGCTTCTGCCCTAGCCGAACAATAACTGAGGCAACGAGGAATAGGCCAATCGTTTTTTGCGATGAGGGGACATAAGAAATCGTGAATATTCAACGTCAAGAAACTGTTTATATAATCCTTCTCGGTTTGTAATTAAGGCGGACCAACGCTTTACCGTTTAACGGAGAAAATCATGAAAAAGTGGCAGTGTGTCGTGTGCGGATTTACTTACGATGAAAGCCTTGGATTGCCGGGTGAGGGCATCGCTCCCGGGACGCGTTGGGGGGATATCCCGGACGACTGGTCATGCCCGGAGTGCGGCGTGGCGAAAAGCGATTTCGAGATGGCCTCCGTGGAGGACATCTAGGGTCGTGAAAATATCCCGGCGCCCGTGCCGCTGAAACAGGGCATGCCGGCGCACAGGGCCCGCTGAAACAAAGGAGTGGCAGCGCAATGAATCCAATTATCATTATCGGCGCCGGCCTTGCCGGCTATACCGTGGCACGCGAAATCCGGAAGCTCGACAAACAGCTTCCGCTCATGGTGATCGCGGCGGACACCGGCAATTTCTACTCCAAGCCGATGCTGTCAAATGCGTTCATGTCCAATAAATCGGCGGAAGATCTGGTGATCAAGAGCGCCGATCGGATGCGCGCGGATCTTGATTGCGAAATCCTGACCGAAAGCCAGGTCACGGCGATCTCGGCGACAGCGCATACGGTCAGCATCGGCGCGCGAAAATTCAGTTACAGCAAACTCGTGCTGGCATTGGGGGCGGATCCGATCCAACTCATGCTGAATGGCAAGCCTGCGCCGAACAACATATCCGTCAACGATCTGGCCGATTACAGCCATTTTCGCCGCCGGATTCTCGGAAAGAAAACGATAACGATCCTCGGCGCGGGCTTGATCGGTTGTGAATTCGCCAATGACCTGTGCAACGGAGGATATGAGGTCAACGTCGTCGATTTCTGCGACACGCCGATCAGGCGCTTTCTGCCGCCGGAATGCGGCAAGGCGCTGCAGACGGCTCTCGCAGGCATCGGGGTCACATGGCGTCTGGGGGCGGGTATTGACAGCATTTCGGAGACCGGCACAGGCGCGCGGGTGTTGCTCAAGAATGGAATCGAAGTCAGCGCCGACGCCGTGCTGTCGGCGGTCGGTCTGAGACCCCGCGTCGGGTTAGCCGGATCCGCCGGTATCCAGGTAGGCCAGGGCATCATGACGGACCGCTATCTCAGAACGAGCGCGTCCGATGTGTATGCGCTGGGGGACTGCGCGGAAATCAACGGATTGGTTATGCCTTTCGTATTGCCGATCATGCAGGCGGCGCGCGCCCTTGCTGCGACGCTCGCCGGCTCGAAAACCCAGGTGAAGTATCCGCCGATGCCGATCGTCGTGAAGACGCCCGGATGCCCGGTCGTCGTCGCCCCCCCGCCGCCGGCCATGGTCGGCAATTGGCGCGTGACCGGGGAAGGTGCCGATCTAAAAGCCATATTCCAGGACGTCGATGGCGCAATTCAGGGCTTCGCCCTTGTCGGAAAGACGGTGGCCGAGAAAAACGAGATGATTAAACAAATGCCGATGCTGCTATCCTGATCTTGTCCAATCATTCGAAAAATCTTGTCGCGGTAACGTCGGCTTGCCGCGTTGTGATTGAGCATCGAATTCGGCGGGAGTCATCTAAAGCGGTTTTAAAGGTTCGGAGAATAATATGGAAACAAACTTGCTGCGGGCGTTTATCACAGTCGCCGAGCTTGGTTCTCTAACCAAAGCGGCAAACCTGCTGCATTTGAGCCAGCCCGCGGTGAGCGGCCAGCTCAAGACGCTCGAGGAATATTTGGCCCTCAGGCTTTTTGAACGGACTTCGGCAGGCATGCGTTTGACGAAAGCCGGCCAGGCCTTGTTACCCAAAGCCCAATCGGTACTGGCGGCTAACGACGATCTCAGGAATGTGGCCAAGAATCTGGAAGGCAGCCTGACCGGCCGCGCGCGGGTCGGCACCATCCTAGACCCGTCGCTGATCAAGCTGGGCGAGTTCATGAGTTTGACCCTTGAATGCTACCCATGGCTCGATATCGAACTACACCACGGCATTTCGCCGTGGGTCATGGAGGAAGTGAGCAACGGCAATCTGGATGCAGCATTTTTCATGGGCGACGGCATCCACTCGAACGTCAAAATCATCCCGCTTACCGAAGTGGCCTATCGGATTGTCGCGCCAATTGCGTTGAAGGACGAGGTGAGGAAAGCGGACTGGCGCGAGATGGCCGCGCTCCCCTGGATCATTGCGAACAAACAATCCCCGCATCTTCAGATGGTATCGAGCATGTTCAATCAGCTGGGGCTGACACCGTTGAAGATCGTGCAGGCGGACCAGGAGTCCACGATCAGCTACCTGATCGCCGAAGGCGTCGGGGTCAGCCTGATGCGGGAAGACCTGGCTCTGGCAGCGCAGGATGCCGGCCGCGGCTTCATCTGGGACAAGGCAAGACCAACCACCAAGCTGTCGTTCGCCTCGGCGCGAGGCAGGGAAAGCGATGCGATCATGACCGCGATCGAAACCGTTATCCGTCATGTTTGGCACGGCGCCGAATTAAATATTTAACGTTTAACGGGGAAGGAATAACTTCCGTTGTGCCCGAGGGATGCGCGGTTGCGCTTCCGCAGGATCTTGGGCAGGTAAAAAGCTGACGCGGATAACCGCGCAGCCGCAATTGAAGCAACGATAGGGGCAACGATCTTCCAATCCGTCCGGAGCATGGCGGATTTTGCCGCAAGACGTTGCAGCGCGCATGCGCCATTCAATTAAAGGATCGACGATGAAGATGAAGCAGTTGGAGACCCTGGTCTGGATCGTGCGTCTTGGAAGCTTCTCCGCAGCCGCAGACCGTCTGTGCACCACGCAGTCGACGATTTCGTTTCGCATCCAGGAACTGGAACAGGATTTCGACACGATTTTATTCGACAGAACGCATCGCAAGGTTCATCTGACGCCGAAGGGAAACGAATTGTTTCTCTATGCGGAGAAACTGATCCAGCTGGTTTCGGAGATGCATCATCGCATCGGCAATTCGGCTGCATTGTCGGGGCTGGTCAGGATCGGCGCGGCCGAACTGGTTGCGATGACCTGGCTGCCCAAGCTGGTTGCGGCGGTCGGCGCCAAGCATCCGGGCGTGACGCTGGAAATGGATGTCGATCTCACCAAGCCGCTGGTTTCCAGGTTGCGGGCCGGCGAGCTTGATCTGCTGCTCATTCCCGGACCTGTCAGCGACTCGGACCTGGTGTCCCAGCCGATCGGGAAAGCGGAGTTCGGCTGGATGGCCGGCCCGCAGCTGAAGCTGCCGTCCGATCCGCTCACGCCGCAGGATGTGGAAGCGCTTCCGATCATCAGCCTGTCGAAGGAGTCTCATCATCACGCAATCATTGAACAATGGTTTGCCGACGGCAACGCTCGTTACAACGGCGCTATCCGCTGCAATAATCTCAACCTGGTCGCTTTCTTGACCATGGCCGGGCAGGGAATCGGCTATTTGCCTTTGGCGGCGTTCAGGACGGAGATTGCGCGAGGACGGTTGATCGTGCTGAAGATGCGGCCCAAAATGGCGCCCGTAAAATTTTTTCTGGTTGCGACTAACGGCCGGGTACAGCCGCTGGTCGATGCCGTGCGCGCGCTGGTGCCGGATGTGAACGATTTCAGCCGGAGCTGATGATGCCGACCACATTGCGAAGGAGGCTGAGTTTTTTGACGAAGTGTTGCTTCAAAAGTGCATTTAAAAAAATAGAATTTCAATATTTAAAACAGGGGGCAATGTGGACAAAACACTTCTGAAAGGGCTCGCGGTCCTGGAGGCGCTGGTATTGAGTGAAAAGCCGTGCGGAGTAACCAAGCTTGCGCTGCAATTGGATATGTCGAAGAGTAACGTTCACCGGCTTTTGCAAACCCTCGTGAGTAGCGGATTCGTCAAGCAAAATGCGGCGACGGAACATTATGAGTTGACGCTGAAGCTCTGGGAATTCGGCTCGAAAGTCATGTCGCGCATCGATCTGAAGCGGGTGGCCTGGCCGCATCTGGAACTGTTGAGCACACAAACGTCGGAGACGATCCATTTGTCGATTCTGGATGGCCGCGAGGTGATTTACGTCGACAAGATCGACGGATCACTGCCGATCAGGTCATATACCGAGATCGGCGGGCGGGCGCCGGCCTATTGCGTAGCCACCGGCAAGGCACTGCTCGCCTATCAGCCGGACGAGGTCATCGACCGATTGGCCACGCATCTTCACCCCTTTACCTCGAAAGCCGTCACCGACATCGAAGAGCTGCGCAAGGAGCTCGCGCGCGTGCGCAAGCTCGGCTACGCGATCAATCGCGGCGAGTGGCGGGAGAGCGTGGGCGGGATCGCTGCGCCAATCGTCAACGGATCGGGCGCCGCGATCGCCGCCGTCGGCGTGTCCGGGCCGACGCAACGCCTGCGGCCGGGCGTTCTCCGGGAAATGTCCCTGCTTGTCATCCAGGCCGCAGATGCGATTTCCCGCGACCTGGGATATGTGCGCTCTTGATTACGGGCGCGCCAAGGCGAGCAATCAGATCATCGCCCGCTCTTGCGCCGCACCGTCACGCTCGCCGCCGATCCCCCAGTTATCGGTCCCCACCTCGTCGATGACGACCACCGCGGTCTGCGGGTTTTTGCCACGCACTTCCTGGAGAAGCTTGGTCGCTCCCTGAATCAGTTTGGCTTTCTGTTCGGCAGCGGCGCCTTCGTTGGTGATCTTGATGTTCACATAGGGCATGAGTGTCTCCTTTGGATGAGGGCTGCCATATGCCGGATTCGCCCCAGCGCTTGAGCCGCGGGCAGATCGTGTGCCAGTTCTCCGGTTTCCTGCCTCTTCGGTACCCGTTTGTTCACGCATCGAATGCAGGCATATTTTGTTAATTGTTAACAGACCCTAGCCTGTTTCACATTTCACACGCGTCCGGCATTGCGCCCGGCCTGCACCACTTCCGCTTCCTATCCTGCCCGCGCTGAAAGCAATTTTTTTTATCGTCACACAGTAAGAAAACCATAGCTTCGCTAAACGGGCATCCGTGCAAAAATTCATCGCATCAACAATCTCATCTACACGAAGAGGAGTCGAGAATGATCAGAACAGGTGAGCAGTACAGGGATTCTTTGCGCGATGACCGCGAGGTATGGATCGATGGCGAGCGCGTGAAGGATATCACTAAGCATCCGTCTTTCAAGCCGATCGTTGACGTTCGTGCACGTATCTATGACCTCGCGCATGAAGATGCAACACGTGACGTCATGACCTATGTCGACGAGCGCACCGGCGAACGCAACGCGATTGGTCTCAAATTACCGCACACGCAACAGGACTGGCACGAAAAGCGACGCGCCGTCGATACGGTGATGGACGACATCGGCGGCATCGTGACGCGCGTCGGCGACGAAACCATCGGCGAGATGTGGTCGCTGTATGACGGCAAGGATGTGCTTAATGAGGTAGATCCGCGTTTTGCCGAGAACATTGACCGGCACATTCACAAGGCACTGTATGCCGATCCGTTCCATGTGTCCGCCAACACCGATCCGAAGGGCGACCGCTCCAAGCCGCCGCAAGAGCAGGACCCCGATTCGCTGTTGCATGTGGTGAAGGAGACCGATGCCGGCATTATTGTGCGCGGCGCAAAATACGAGACCGCCGCAGCCTACGCCAACCAGGCATTCGTCAAACCCACCATCGCCAACTGGGGCGAGGAGAAATTGTCCGACTATGCGCTCGGTTTCATCTGCGACATGGGTGCGCCCGGGGTCAAGCATATTTGCCGCTCCAGTTTCGTCGGCCGTGCGCCCAGCGAGGACTATCCGCTGGCAAGCCGCTTCGACGAGGTCGATACGCTGGTGATCTTCGATAACGTTCTTATTCCTTGGGAAAACGTGCTCTTCTATCAGCATACGAGAGCAGCGAGTTTCATCCGTTCTACCCTGCATCGCTACAGCGCATTCTCCTGGGTGCAGCGCGCGTTGCGCATGGCCGACCTGATGATCGGCGCAGCACTGTTCAATGTGCGCCAGACCGGCCTGGAAAAACAACAGGCGGTACAGGAAAAGCTGGCAGCGTTGGCGGTATATCGCGAAACCATCAATGCGCATCTCACCGCCTCGATTGCCGCCGGCGAAAAGAGCCCGTCCGGATTGTTGATGCCGAACCAGTCCATGCTCTACACCGGGCGAGTCCAGGCCTGTACCCAGCTGCCGGCCATGATGCACGTTGCACGCGAGCTGTGCGGCGGACAAATCTGCGTCACGCCGTCCGCCGCTTCCTTCCATCATCCGGAAATCGGCAAGTGGATGGACAAGTATTACTCGATCAATGGCAACTGGGTCGCCGACGATCGCCGTAAGCTGCTCGCGTTTGGCAGGGATTTGCTCAATTCGGATTACGCCGGCCATCGTCTGACTTTCCAGTTGTTCGCACAGTCGCCGCCGTTCGCCCACCTGGCTGCGGTCTACCGCAACTTCGACTTCAACACGCCGCTGAAGTATGTGAAGAAATCCGCCGGTTTGTCGGACCGCGTCCTGGCGAAGTAATAGGTGTTGGTATGCGGCGGTGGTTGCACCCATCGCCAGGTTTTGAGGGGGTGAAAAATGCTGCGTGAAAATTTTGTGGATGGCATGAGCCGTGTGCCAAATAGTGTATCGATCGTGACCACCGACGGTATTGCCGGCCGTTTCGGCGTGACGGTGAGTGCGACCGCATCCGTGTCGGCCGACCCACCGACACTGCTGGTGTGCGTGCACCATTTGAGTCATGCGAGTCAAGCGATCCTTGAGAACGGCGTTTTCTGCGTCAACCTGCTGCATACCGAAGCCTCAAAAATTTCCGACACCTTTGCCGGCCGCCTGCCGGCGCCGGACGGCGACAAATTCGGATGCGCCAGCTGGCACACGCTGCAAACCGGCGCGCCCGTGATCGACGAGCACCTGGTCGCTTTCGATTGCAAGCTGACGCAGCATATGCGGGTCAACACGCACTACATTTTTATCGGCAGCGTCCTTCATGTCGAGTTCGGCAAGACCACGCGCCCGCTGCTGCATGCAAACCGCAGCTATGGGACGGCATGGTTGTTTCCCGCCGCCTGACAGACAACTGCAAGCGCTTCAACGACACACTCGTTCCACTCACTTCTAAGGAATTTTAAATGGTTCATACACGTATCCGCCCCTTCAACACACGCGACATGTACCCTGGAAAAGGCATGGACAATGATCTGTGCATGGG
>UEXY01000232.1_pt1 | contig 11737 bp, 14 predicted proteins | sample 4301061 | NCBI WGS metagenome assembly UEXY01 (sample SAMEA4773184, study PRJEB27434) | metagenome | biome: 2259; feature: agricultural soil; material: soil | place: USA | collected 2014-09 | depth 0.25 m | reverse complement strand
TGCCGGCCCCGGTTCGATTCCTGCCGCATCTGTTCGAACAGCACCGGCAGCGCCGACGCATCACGGCAAACCAGCGCGCCGGCATAGCCGGTGTACAGGCGCGAACGCGGATCGGCGTCGGTGGCGTCGCAGTCGTCGAGCAGCGCAAAACAATCGGGGGCGGGCGAGGTATTCAAGACGGTATCCGGAAACGGGAGACTGGATGCACGCCGTCGGGCCCGGCGCGCATCCACAACCGTTATTGTAAATCCGCGCGGCGGCTCAACTGCCGCGCTTGGACAGGTAAATGCCCCACAGCAGCAAGGCGCCACCCAGTATTTGCAGCGCGCCGAGCGCTTCCTGGAAAATCAGCCAGGCGGCAACCGCCGCCGTCAGCGGCTGGATCAGCAGGCTGACCGACGACAGCGACGCCGGCAGATGCGCCAACGCGTACGCGATCACGGTCTGGCCGCCGATCTGCGCAATTACCGCCAGCGCCAGCAGCGGCAGCCAGCCGATCGCCTGCGCGGGCAGGAAATTGCCGGGTGCGGCCAACGCGAACGGCAGCAACGCCAGGCCGGTCACCGTGGTGCTCCATGCCATCAGGCGCGCGGTCGAATACTCGCTGCGCGCATCCTTGACCACCAGTTGATAGGCCGCGTAAAAGACCGCGGTGCTCAGACCCAGCAGATCGCCCATCAGCTTGTCGCCGCTCTGCGCGCCGCCGGCGGCAGTAGTGCCCACCAGCATCACCGCGCCGACGAGCGCCAGTGCCATGCCGACCATGAAGATGCGCGCGAAGCGCACGCGATACGCAAGCCACATCCACAGCGCGATGAAGATCGGCGCGAAATTCGACAGCAGCGTGGCGTTGGCGACCGTCGTGTAGTGCAGCGACAGATGCCAGATGCCTATGTCGGCGGCGAAGTAGATGCCGACCAGTACCAGCGTCTTGCTGAAATCGGTACGCTTGCCGGCGGCCACATCCTGTTTGCGCACCGCGAACGCCCATGCCCATAGCAGAGGCACCGCGAGCGCCATGCGCCAGAATGCGGACGCGATCGGATTCACATCGGACAGCCGCATGAAAATACCGGCGAAACCGATCGCCATGCCGCCAGCCAGGAGCGCCACGAAGGCGAGCGTCGGGAAATGTTTTGAAGACGTCATGTACCGGGAAAATAAGTTGCGGGCAGCGTGCAAGCGATCGCGGCACCGCGAAATGCCGCGCCTTGCGCCGCACGAGTATAGAAGAAAGCCAGTGTAATGAGATTCGGAATTTCCTGCTCTGCGCCGAACGAGCGAGCGGCGCGGCGCCGTTCAGGCCAGCAGCAATGCGATCTGCGCTGACAAGTTGTCGGTCGGCGCCTGCTTGAAGCCGCTCTTGGCGAAGCGATGCCAGCGGCCGACCACCAGGCTGGTGATCATGCTGGCGCGCGTCGCGGCTTCCGCTTCGCGCGCCTGTCCCTGCGTTGCCGCGATGCGCAGCGCTTGCCGGATCGCGAGTTCGACGCGCTCGATGAACTGGTTCATGCGCGCCTGCAGCCGCTCGTCTTCGTTGACCAGCGCGTCGCCGATCAATACGCGCGTCATGCCGGGATTGCGTTCGGCGAAATTGAGCAGCATGCCGGTGATCGCCTGCACTTGCGACAGGCCGCTTTCCTGCTGCTCGGCGATCTGGTTGATCAGGCCGAATACCGTCGATTCGATGAACTCGATCAGCCCTTCGAACATCTGCGCCTTGCTGGCGAAATGCCGGTACAGCGCGGCTTCCGATACATCGAGCCTGGCCGCCAGCGCCGCCGTGGTGATCTTCTCCCCCTTTGGCTGCTCCAGCATTTGTGCCAGGGTCTGGAGAATCTGGAGTTTGCGTTCGCCCGGTTTCGTGATTGCCATGATTTGATTGTCGTTGGTTATCGGCGCAAGCGGTGCAGCTGTGCAGGCAGCTGTGTTACGGATTTTACTTTGACATCGACAAAAACGGGGCGCCTTGTCAGCGGCGGCGGTGCGCGGCTGCCCGCAAGCTGCGTATGGTTCGGACTGGTCGCCAAATACTGCGTGACCCACACGGTGCGCATGCCGAGCGCCTTGGCCGCCTTCAGATTGCCGACGGTGTCCTCCACCAGCACGCAACGGCCGGCCGACGTGCGTTCTTTGGCGATCAGCTTGCGCAGCAGCTGCTTCGACGGTTTCGGACGCAGCTGGCGATGCACCTGCATCGCCTCGATCGCGATGTGCGTGGCGAAATGCCGATGCAGGCCGAGGTGGCGCACCACGTCGCGCGAATAGCGGCGCGGCGCGTTGGTCAGCAGGATCTTGCGGCCGGGCAGGCGCTTCAGCAGGCGGCCCAGGCCGCGTTCAGCGCGAATCATCGCGGGCAGGTCCGCGAACACATGCGCCTCGCGCAGGAAATCGTCGATCCTGACCTGGTGATGCTTGACCATGCCGAGCAGCGTGGCGCCATAGCGCTTCCAGTAGGCGAGGCGCGCCGCGTTCACGGTGTCGGCATCGGCCGGCGTGTCGCCGTCGCCGAGGACTTTTGCCATAAATGCATTCATGTTCGCATTAATGGCGGGGAAAATCGCATGCGATGCGTTGTGCAGCGTGTTGTCGAGGTCGAACAACCAGATTGGCTTGGACATCTGATAGCCTGTTTTCAAAGCCTGTCGATGACAAGGATGATGCGGCAGGCGGCACATCCGCACAAGCCGCGGAAGGGGAAGAATACAACAGCCAGGTCCGGCGCGATGCGGCTCGCCCCCCATCGCGCGGGGAAGGAGCCGGCCGACTCAATGCGAGCGAATCATCGTACCGAACGCCTGCTCGGTCAGCACTTCCAGCAGCAGCGAATGCTCGATGCGACCGTCGATGATGTGCACCGTGTTGACGCCGGATTTCGCTGCGTCCAGCGCCGACGAGATCTTCGGCAGCATGCCGCCGGAGATGGTGCCGTCGGCGAACATCTCGTCGATCTCGCGCGCCGACAAGTCGGTCAGCAGCTTGCCCTGCTTGTCCTGCACGCCGGCGATATTGGTCATCATGATCAGTTTTTCGGCCTTCAGGATTTCGGCGATCTTGCCGGCCACCAGGTCGGCGTTGATGTTGTACGCCTGGCCATCCTCGCCGAAGCCGATCGGCGAAATGATCGGGATGAACGCATCGTCCTGCAGCGCCTTGACCACCGCTGGATTGATCGCATCGATCTCGCCGACGAAACCAATGTCGAGGAAGCGGCCGGGGTTTTCCTTGTCCGGCATCTGCATCTTGCGTGCGCGGATCAGGCCGCCGTCCTTGCCGGTCAAGCCGACCGCTTGGCCGCCGTAGTGATTGATCAGCATCACGATGTCCTGCTGAACTTCGCCGCCCAGCACCCACTCGACCACTTCCATGGTTTCCTCGTCGGTGATGCGCATGCCTTGCACGAAGGTACCCTGCTTGCCGATCTTCTTCAGCGCGTTGTCGATCTGCGGACCGCCGCCGTGCACCACGACCGGATTCATGCCGACCAGCTTGAGCAGGATGACGTCGCGCGCGAAGCCGTGCTTCAGACGCTCTTCGGTCATCGCATTGCCGCCGTACTTGACGACAATGGTCTTGCCGTGGAACTTGCGGATATAGGGCAGCGCCTCGGCGAGGATTTCCGCCTTGATTTGCGGGGCAACCGCGCCCAGATCGGCGGCCGGATCGTTCTTGGTGGTCATGGTCAGTCCTGAAAATCGATTTTCGCGATTTTACAGGGAAAGCGCGGCGATTTCCCAGCCGATTTCTTGTATTTCCAAGGCCGATCCGTTAGGCTTTTGCCCAAATGACAATCGCACGACCATGACCGATTCCCTGCATCGCGATCTCGACGATTTGCGCCCCGCGCTGGTGCGTTTTGCCGTCCTGCAGCTGCGTAACCGGGCGCTGGCGGAGGACGTGGTGCAGGACACGCTGATCGCGGTGCTGGAAAAGCCCGATCGCTTCGCCGGCCAGTCGACGCTGCGCACCTATGTAACCGGCATCCTCAAGCACAAGATCATCGATGCGCTACGCGCGGGCAAACGCGAAGTGCAGATCGAAGCGCAGGAAGGCCGGTCGGAAGCGGACGTGATCGATGCGCTATTCAGGCCGGACGGACACACCGTCGACATGCCGCGCCGCTGGGGCGAGCCGGATGCCACGCTGGAGCAGAAGGATTTTTTCCGGGTCATGGAAACCTGTCTCGAAAGACTGCCGGCGAGAACCGCGCGCATCTTCATGATGCGCGAATGGCTGGAACTCGACACCGATGAAATCTGTAAGGAATTGCGCATCACCCCGTCTAATGCATGGGTCATGCTGTATCGCGCACGGATCCAGTTGCGCGAATGCCTCGACCTGAACTGGTTTGGCAAGCGAGCATAATCATGTCACTCAAACCCACTTGCAAGGAAATACACCGCCTGACCTCGGAAGCCATGGACCGCGAGCTGTCGATGATCGAGCGCGCGCGCATGCGATTGCATCTGCTGGTGTGCGTCGCCTGCCGCAATTTCACCGGCCAGATGGAACTGATCCGGCGCGCGATGCGCCGGATCGCGCCGTCCGCCGACATCGATACGGAGCGCGAACCGGAATGAGTACCTGCCCCCGCTGCGGCGCCGCGTTCGAATGCGGCATGGCCGATGCCGGCGCGACCGAGCCTTGCTGGTGCACGCAGTTGCCGACGCTGCCGGCGACCGCCTACGTGCCGGACAAGGTCGATGATGCGCTGAGCCGCTGCTTCTGCCCGAACTGCCTGCGCGCGCTGCTCGCGGCGCAACATGCGGAGCCGTCACCACACCGCTGAATCTCGCATCGGCCGCATCGAACTTAACCGTGCGGGGTTGGCGCATCGCAACAACAACGTTCGATGTGCATCCGCGGGCAGAATATTCCAGCTCCCGCTGCAAGAAATACGCAATTAAATTAGCACTTCGCCCTCCTATCATCGGGCTGCATTCTTGCAAGCCTGGGGAGGGAAAATGAAACGACTGTTGCATATTGCATGCGCGCTCGCCGCGTTGACCTTGCTGGGCGCCTGCAGCCGCCAGGTGACGGTGAAGATCGGCGTGGTCGCGCCGATGTCCGGCCCGCTCGCGCAGTATGGCAAGGACATCGCCAACGGTGCGCAGATCGCGGTCGACGAACTCAACAGCGATCACTTCTCGATCCGCGGCAAGCGCGCTCGCTTCGAACTGGTGATCGAGGACGACAAGGCCTCGCCGGACGCAGGCAAGACTGCCGCGCAGCGGCTGATCGACGCCGACGTCGCCGCGGTGTTCGGCCATTTCAATTCCGGCGTGTCGATTGCCGCGGCGCCGCTCTACGCGGCGGCCGGCGTGCCGCAACTGTCGGTGTCGACCAATCCGAAATACACACGCATGGGGCTGAAGACGGCGTTTCGCATCACCGCCGACGACATCCAGCAAGGGGCGACGCTGGCGCGGCTGATCAGCGAAAAGCTGCGCGCCAGGGCGCCGTACATCGTCGACGACCGCACCCTCTTCGGCGTCGGCATCGCCGATGAAGTCAATCGCAGCTTGCAGGCAAAGAACCTGAAGCCGCCGCGCGACAGCATCGATGCCAAGAGCGCGCATTACGCCGAGCTTGCGCAGAAGATCAAGGATACGCATGCCGACACCGTCTTCTTCGGCGGCGACGAAGCGGCTGGCCTGCCGCTGCTGAAGGCGTTGCGCGCCGCCGGCTCCAGCGCGAAGTTCGTGGTCGCCGACGCCATGTGCGACGCGTCGACGATCAAGGGTGCGGCGGGCAGCGCTGATGCCAACTACTACTGCACCGTCGCCGGTGTGCCGCCGTCATGGCTGTCGTCCGGCATCGACTTCATGGAAATGTACAAGGCCAGGTTCGGCGCGCCGGGCGCCTACTCGGCGTTGTCGTACGACGGCATCCACATCCTTGCGCAAGCGATGCAGCAGGCCGGTTCGATCAAGCCTGGCGAATACCTGCCGGTGCTGGCGAAGGGCTCGTTCTCCGGCAAGATCCAGGGCGCGATCGAGTTCGACGGCAAGGGCGACATCAAGGACGGCACGGTGGTGATTTATCAATCGATCGGCGGGCAGTTGGTGGAGCAGAGGAATTTGTTGTGAGCCGCCGGTCACGCCTCCTCGCACTTCCGCATCTCCTGCTTCGCAAACCCCGCCTTGACCTTTTCCACCACGCTCATCGCATCCGCGTCGAGCTCCTTCAACTGGAACGCCACCAGATTCGAGGTCACACTGCGCTGCCCGATGCGCGCACTGCGCACGCCTTTCTGGTTCAGGTTGGCGAGATGCGTGCGCGCCGCTTCTTCCATCTTGAATACGCCGAGCGAAATCCCCCAGCGCAACGGCGAATTGTCCTGGATGATGAAGAAGTCCTCGACGCCGAGCCGGCGCAATTCGCTCGCCTTTTTGTCCGCGCTTTCCTTGTCCACCTGCGGCGGGATGTACACCATGTGCGACGCCACTTCCTGCACTGGCCGGGCCAATAGCCGCTCGCCGAGCGCCAGCGATGCCAACTGCGCGCTGAAGCGTTTGGCCTCGTCCGGATTGAAATTACCGATTTCGGTGCAGGCCGCGGCCGCCGCTGCCTGCGCGGCCGGCGGCGCGTCGGACACGGGCTGGGGCGCAGACGGTGGAATCAGTTTGATCTTGTCGGCATTGAGCTGGTTGCCGATGCGCGCAGGTTCGCGGCCGCTCGGCAGCAGCGCCTCGAAGTAGCCGTGCTGATAGGCCAGCAAGCCGCCGTTCGCGAGCAGCAGTATCCAGAAAAAGAATTTCAGCATGATGTATTCATCGCGACATGATGCAAACCGATCAGCACCAGATTATCGACCCGCGTATGCGGCAGCGCCAGATGCGGCGAAATCAGCGCGGCGGCGCCGCCGGACAGCACGCAGTGCAACGCGCCCTGCCGTCGCGCATGCGCGGCTGCCGCCCGTTCGATAGCGCCGGCCTGCGCGGCGATGCAGCCGCTGACGATCGCTGCATCGGTATGGTCGGCGAAGGGTTCGGCGATATCCAGGTGCTGCGCGACCTGCGGCAATTGCGCGGTATTACGCGCCAGCGAACTGGCCATCAAGCCGAGTCCGGGCAAGATCATGCCACCCAGGAAAACGCCGTCCGCGGTCACCGCATCGACGGTGGTTGCGGTACCGCAGGTGGCGACGATCAGCGGTTGCGCGGGGAACATGGCATGCGCGCCGATGACCGACGCAAAGCGGTCGCAGCCGAGCTGCGCCGGATTGCGGTAACTGTTGCGAACGCCGGCCAGCGCGGCAACCGAAGCAAACCATTCGAGCGGCACCGGCTGCATGCCGAGTGCGCCGAGCAGCGCCTGCTCCAGCGCGTCGCGCATCGCCTCCCCGGCGACGTTGGAGATCAGCGCATGCACGATGCTGCGCCCGCGCCAGGCCTCGCTCAATTGCCGCAGCTGCGCATGCTCGACCATGCCGGATGCCGCCCAGCGTCCGAGCGCCTCGGGCGCGCGTTCCCCGCTCGGCACCAGCGCCCATTTGACCCGAGTATTTCCTGCGTCGATCAGCAACAGCATGAGTTCAATCTCCTTTCGGGCGCAGCGACACGTCGCCGGCCATCACCGCGACGCGGCCGGTCGCACTATCCAGCATGAAGCGGCCGATCGCATCGACGCCGACCGCGGTGCCTTCATACAATACCTTGCCATGGTCGAGAATGACCACCGGTTGTCCAGTGTATGCATGCAACGCGTTCCAGCGCGGGATGAATGCCGCCAGCCCCTCATGTTCGAATTGCAGCAGCGCTTCGGCCAGGCCGTTCAGCAGGGTCGCCAGCAACACGTCCTGCTCCAGGTGCGCCAGCCACGGGATGCTGGCAACCGGCTGGCCGATCTGCGCCGCCATGTCGGCGTCGACTGCCATGTTGATGCCGATACCGATCACCGCCCAGTTCACATCATGCGGCACCCGCGCGGCGGCGGCCGATTCGATCAGGATGCCGGCCAGTTTCTTGCCTTGATACAGCACGTCGTTCGGCCACTTGAGCCGCACCTGGACGCCGAACATCGCCAGCGCTTCCGCCAGCGCAACGCCAACCGCGAGCGGCAGGCCGACCAGCGCATGCACCGGCAGGCTGAACTTCCAGGCCAGTGAAAAGGTCAGCGACTTGCCGGCGTCGGATAGCCAGGCACGGCCGGCACGGCCGCGGCCGGCGGTCTGCCGGTGCGCCACCAGCAAGGTCGGCATGCTCAGCGTGTGCAGGCTGGCGAGCAGGTCGGCGTTGGTCGATCCGGTTTCTTCGACCACCCGCAGCGCGACCTGTTGCGCAGCGGGCCGGCAGAGCGCGGCAATGCGCTCGGAGGAGAAAGTGTGTGTCATATGCGCATTGTAGCGGCATGCCTGCGGGTAATTCCACGCGCCAGGCGCGGCGGCCGGCGTTCTCCCTTACACTACCACGATGCCAAATCAGCAAGCGCCCACCCTGACCATTCAGCAGCAGCCGGCCACGGCGACCGCCGCCGGCTGCTGGCGCGTGCAGGCGCTGGCGCGCAGCATGGATGTCATCGCCGGCCAGTTGCAGGGACTGCGCGGCGATGACGGCATCGCCTGGGATCTGTCGCGCATCGACGCGCTCGACCATATCGGCGCGCAATTATTCTGGAATGCATGGGGCCGCAAGCGGCCGGCACAACTGGTCTTGCAGCCGGTGCACGAGGAAGTGTTTAGCCGCATCGAACAGGCCGGCGCGCTGGCGCTGCCGCAGCAGGCAACGCACGCCTGGTTCGCGCCGGCCAACCTGCAGCGCGCGTTGCACCACGTTCGTATACACCTGTCGGGTTTCGTCGCGCTGATCGGACAACTGACGATCGACATCGGCCGCTTTGCGCTGAGCCCATTGCGCGGACCGTGGAAGGAAATTTCGTCAAACGTCTTTCACATCGGTTATCAGGCCCTCGGCATCACCGCGCTGGTGGGATTTTTAATCGGGGTCGTGCTGTCCTACCTGTCGGCGCAGCAATTGCATACCTTCGGCGGCGACGTTTATCTCGTCAACATCCTCGGCATGAGCATCATCCGCGAGCTCGGCCCGCTGCTGGCAGCGATCCTGGTCGCCGGCCGTTCCGGTTCCGCGATCACCGCGCAGCTCGGCGTGATGCGCGTGACCGAGGAACTGGATGCGATGCTGGTGATGGGCATGCCGCACGGCTTCCGGCTGATCATGCCGAAAGTGCTGGCGCTGGCGGTGTCGATGCCGCTGCTGGTGGTGTGGACCGATGCGATCGCGCTGGCCGGCGGCATGGTCGCCGCGAAGCTGGAGCTCGGGCTGTCGCCGCGCTATTTTCTGCAGGAGCTGCCGGATGCGGTGCCTTTGCCGAATTACTGGATCGGCCTCGGCAAGGGCGTGGTGTTCGGCGGCCTGATCGCGCTGGTGGCCTGCCATTTCGGCCTGCGCATCAAGCCGAATACCGAAAGCCTCGGCCAGGGCACCACGCTGTCGGTGGTGACCGCGATCACCGTGGTGATCCTGGCCGACGCGGTATTCGCGATCCTGTTCAAGGGTGTGGGGTTTTACTGATGCCGGCGCCGGTGATCGAGATAAGGAATCTGTGCACCCAGTTCGACGAGGTCGTGGTGCATCAGGACCTGAACCTGGAGGTGCAGCAAGGCGAGATCGTGTCGCTGGTCGGCGGCTCCGGCTCGGGCAAGACCACGCTGCTGCGGCAGATGCTCGGGCTGCAGCAGCCGACGCGCGGCAGCGTGCGGGTGTTCGGCGAGGACGTCCGGCGCGGCGACGGCGCGCAGCAGTTGCGCAATCGCTGGGGCATGCTGTTCCAGCATGGCGCGCTGTTTTCGGCGCTGACCGCGCTGGACAACGTCGCGCAGCCGATGCGCGAATTGCGCACGCTGCCGGAACAGTTGATTCGCGACGCCGCGCTGCTGAAACTGCACATGGTGGGCATCACGCCGAAAGATGCGCTGAAGATGCCGTCCGACCTGTCCGGCGGCATGATCAAGCGCGTGGCGTTGGCGCGCGCGCTGGCGCTGGAACCGGAGCTGCTGTTCCTCGACGAGCCGACCGCCGGCCTCGACCCGGACCTGTCGGAAAGTTTCGTGGCGCTGATCCGCGCGCTGCATCAGCAAATGAGGTTGACGGTGGTGATGGTCACGCACGATCTCGACACGCTGTTCGCATTGTCGACGCGGATCGCGGTGCTGGCCGACAAGCGCGTGATCGCGGCCGGCACGCCGCGGCAGGTGATCGCGCTGCCGCACCCGTTCATTCAACAATTCTTCCTCGGCGAACGCGGCCAGCGCGCGCTGGAGGTCTTAAGCGGCAAGGAGCAGGAAACACATCATGGAAAATAAGTCGCATGCATTCATGGCCGGCCTGTTTACCATCGCGCTGCTGACCGCCGCCGTGCTGATCGGCATGTGGTTCAACCGCGACCGCGTCGAATGGGTGCCGTACCAGATCGCCACCACGCTATCGATTCCGGGATTGAATCCGCAGGCGGCGGTGCGCTATCGCGGCCTCGACGTCGGCAAGGTCGACGACATCGCGTTCGATCCGCAGGTGGTCGGGCAGATCCTGGTGCACATCAGCGTGCGGCCCGATACGCCGATCACGCGATCGACCTTCGCCACGCTCGGCTACCAGGGCGTGACCGGCATCGCCTACGTGCAGCTCGACGACGACGGCAGCAATCCGGTCAGGGTGCCGAGCAGCCAGCAGCAGGTCGCGCGCATCGAGATGCGGCCGAGCCTGTTCGACCAGTTGCAGAATCGCGGACTGGCGATCCTCAAGCAGACCGAGGAAATCGCGCTGCGCATCAACCATCTCCTCGAGCCCGCAAACCAGCAGGCGATGCTGGACGCGTTCGACAAGGTCGGCAAGGCCGCCACCGAAATCGAAACCATTCCGCGCCAGTTGCAGCCGACGCTGGCGAAGCTGCCGGCGATGACCAACCAGGCGCAACAGACGCTCGACTCGCTGAATGCCCTGTCGAAGGATGCAAGCGGGCTGGCCAACAGCCTGAACGGCGTGGCGACGCAACTGCAGGCGCCGAACGGCCCGCTGGCGCGCATCACCGCCAGCGTCGAACAGGTCGGCGCGGTGGCCGACAAGCTCGAATACGAAACGCTGCCGCTGGCGAACGACGCGCGTTCATCGCTGCGCGCGCTCAATCGCACGCTCGACAGTCTGAACGAGCGTCCGCAAAGCGTGTTGTTCGGCTCGCCGGTGATGACGCCCGGACCGGGCGAGTCCGGGTTCGCGGCGCCGTCGAAATAGGGAGAACGCCATCATGAAAAAAATTGCTCCGTTGTCCGCCGCCCTGCTGCTCGCCGGCTGCGCGGTCGTCAGCAGGCCGGAAATCGCGACGCTGTATGATCTCGGCCCGTTGCGCGCGCAGTCGACTGCGGCGGCCGCCAGGCTGCCAGCGCTGCCGCCGATCGGCGTTGCGCAGGTGGAGGTGCCGGCATGGCTGGACAGTACGAAAATCTTTTACCGGCTGAACTACGCGAACGACCAGCAGCCGCTTCCCTATGCGCAGGCGCGCTGGACCATGACGCCGGCGCAGTTGCTGCAGCAGCACCTGAAGGCGCGCATCGCGCAGGCCGGCGGAGTCGTGCTCGCGGCGGCCGACGGCGCGGTCGACGTGCCGGTGCTGCGCGTCGACGCCGACGATTTCACGCAGGATTTCGACGCGCCCGGACAAAGCGGCGCGCAAGTCGGCCTGCGCGCGTCGGTGTTCCGAGGCCGCGTGCTGCTCGCGCAAA
>UEXY01000098.1_pt1 | contig 11742 bp, 12 predicted proteins | sample 4301061 | NCBI WGS metagenome assembly UEXY01 (sample SAMEA4773184, study PRJEB27434) | metagenome | biome: 2259; feature: agricultural soil; material: soil | place: USA | collected 2014-09 | depth 0.25 m | reverse complement strand
ATAATGTCGCCGGCGTCAAGATCGTAGCCGATCACCAGTGCGTAATGCCAGACAGGAAAGAGCGGCAGGCTGAGATTTTGCAATGTGATCACCGGATTGCCGGCAGCCACTTCGGCCAGCAGTGCGTCGAGTTTCGGCGGAATCGTCATGCTGAGCGCGCCGTTGCGGCGCGCTGCCGCGAGCATCTCAGGTTGCAGACTGCCCTCGCGCTGTGGCACGTAGACTTGCGACACCAGCGCGTCCGGTGCGATGGCGATGCCAGCCGCGTTGAGCGCCATCGCGAGCGTCGCCGGTCCGCATTGATAGCGGTCCTGCGGGTGGAACGGTGTCGCAGTCAGCTCGGCGCGGCGCGGCAGATCTGATGGCGGGGACGCGAGCAGCGCACGCGTCTGCGTGGCGCAACCACTTAGCAGCAACATCAGCAGCAGAACGGCTCCCGCCAGCAGATTGTGCCGGAAGCCGTCGATGGCATGCTTCATCGATCTACCGGCGGGAGCGGGTAAACGGGAAGACTTTGGTCAGGCCGAGAATATCCGTGACCAACAGAATCACAAATATCAGCACCAGCGCGCCGACCACGTCGCCACCGGCGGGCAGGCTGTCGATACGGCCCGCCAGCGATGCCGCTTCGTCGTCGGTGAGTGCGGCGACGCGGGCTTGCGCGTCGGCCTTATTGACGCCGAGCTGTTCGAGCTGCGCAACGACTTCGGGACGATCAAGCGCGGCCGCGATCCTTGCGTGGTTCTCGCGCGCAGCGGCCGCGTTATGCACTTGCTCGGTTCCTATCATCGCCGCCTGTACGGCCTGCGTGAACCCGACAAAGGTAAATGCGGCAAGCAGAAAGGAGGTAAAAAACCGCTTCAGTCCGTGCATCATGATGTCCTCTTTCCGGTTGTTTGCGTTGTTCGATTGATGGAGCCCGCGCGCGAAACTACTCGGCTAGTTTTTCATGCTCGGCATGCATGCATTTTGATCCATATCAACATTGAATGGGTGCAAGAACGTGGTCACGGCGGTCAGGGCCATGGCATTGGATTGACGCCACGGTACTGTGTATCTACGCCGCCAGCCGGAACTAGATGTGTGCCCTCGCCATCGCCTAGTTTGGGGCCGAGTACCTGGCCGATTTCCCGGCGCGATTCGCTGAAATCGGAGAGCAGCAACGGAAACTCCTTGTTGGGCCAGTTGGCAACGGCCCATTTGGTGAGATCTTCAAACCGCTGACTCAATTCCGCTGCGTATCGATCGCACTCCGCCTTGCTGGCCATTTCACGTTCTCCTGTTCCTGTCCGCTGCTCGTCAAAGCAAAAATTAGACGAGGCGCCGGGATGATGGTTCGCCGTACGGAGTAGCCATGCACGCCAGAACTTAGTTCCGACGCAGCCATCATATGGATACGCGCGGCGGGCGCCGCGCGGCACACAACTGAACGACGTCCGCGCGGGATGCCGTAGTAAAGGAGAAATACATGGGGAAGCAAATCAAACATTTTATGGATGAAGCGGATATCGGCAGCGGCGAAAAATCTCCCGGACAGGAAGACATTGAGCGAGATCAGGATTCCGCGAATACGACACCTACGCCAAAAGGCGCGGCCCATGCGCCGCCAGCCGACGACGGCGTCGATACCAATGGACGCGTATTGCAAAGCGGTACTCATCTTGCCCGGATTCTTGCCGTCAGACAGTCGGACGAGACCTACGAAGCTCAGGTGTACGTGCGCCTGACGCGTGAACCGGAAGTGGCGGAAACCTATATTCCGGTCGGGAGCTTCGCAACCGAAGCGGAAGCCTGGGCTGCCGCGGAAGAAAGAGCCAGACGCGCGTTCAAGGACAACGAATTCTGATCTTCCCCGCGGCGCCCCGTTCGGGCACCCACTCTCTGGATTTCGGATAGGGCGGCCGTCGCCCGCTTGCCGTCAAACAGCTTGTCAATATTGCAGTCCCAATTCCCGGAATAGCTGCGTGCCGGTCGTTATGGTATGTTAAATGCCGACATGCAATTAGCCGGTGAATCGGCAATTCGCAGTGGCGCATGGCAATCCGTCATGGTCACCAGCCGCTGAATTGGCAAAACAATGACGAACAAGCGCGAAGACAACGGAGTGTCCTCTCCATTTCGGAAACTGACGTTTCCGAGAGGAAGCCTGCTATCTCTCCTCGCATGGCCACTGCTGTGTCTCGGCCTCGGCATTCTGCTGTGGACGGCGATGTTCGCGAAGCTCGACGAAGACCGGTTCGCGATCGAAAGGCGCGCGTCGAAAGAGGCTCGGGCGCTGTCGCATGCATATGCAAAATACGTAGCGCGCGCAGTCGAGCAAATCGATCAATTGACTCTGCTGCTGAAGTACGAATGGGAACATTCCGATAAACCGCTAAAGCTCGAGGAGTTGTCCTCGCAAGGGGCGTTCCCGGTGATTCGCTATACGCTGGTCGCCGTCATCAATCGCGCCGGCCTGCCGGTCACCGGTAATCGGCCGCTCGGGCGACAGCCGCTCGATGTCAGCGACCGCGACTATTTCATTTTTCATCGCGACCACGCGTCGCAGGCCCTGCACATCGGCAAGCCGAGCACCGGCCGTGTTTCCGGCAAGACCGTTATCCAGCTCACCCGGCGCCTGGAGAAAGTCGACGGCAGCTTCGACGGCGTCGTGCTGGTATCGGTAGAACCTTCCTACTTCGCTTCTTTTTACGACGGCTCCGGCCTCGGCCAGTTCGGATTGCTGGCGGTGCTCGGCCGCGACGGCGATGCACGATTGGCGAGAATCGGCGGCGGCGCGGAGTCCGATGCAAGCGCGCATGCATTGCGCGCCGTACCATCGTCCGACACGGCGGACGGCGCCGGCGCGCTGTTCGGGCCGCAGTGGTTTGCAGACGGCCGCGCGCGTTATGCTGCCCTGGCAGCCGTGAACAATTATCCGCTGACTGCACTGGTCGGGCTGTCGCAAGAAGAACAGCTCGCCGCTTACTGGAGGAGTCGGGACAACTACATCCAGCTTGCCGTAGCGGGCAGCGTATTCCTGTTTCTGTTTGCCGCTGTCGCCACCCTGCTGTCCGCGCGCCTCGCATGGCGCAAGCGTCAGGAAGCCGAAGTGCAGGAAGCCTATCGTCTTGCGACCGAGGGCGGCAACGAGGGGTTTTACATGCTGCGCGCGCTGCGCGACAAGAGTGGTGTCGTAATCGATTTCGAGGTGGTCGACTGCAATGTGCGCGGCGCTTCTTTCTACGGCATGACGCGCGAGGAGTTTGTCGGCGCGAGATCGTCGAAACTCAACAACGAGTTGTATTTTCCGGTGTTGATGAAAACCTATTGCAGCGCGATGGATTCGGGTTTCTACGAAGATGAAGTGAGGATTCCCGACGAAAGCCCGATCATGGTGGAATGGGTGCATCGGCGGCTGGTGCGCTCGGGCGCCGGACTGGCAATCACGTTCCGCGATATATCGCAACTCAAGGCGCACGAGCGCGAACTGTCGCGCATGGCGAATGAGGATGCGCTGACTGCCCTGCCCAATCGCAACTGGCTCACGCAGTTTCTGCCGCAAGCGCTGGAGCGCGCGAGACTGGCGGACGACATGCTGGCGCTGCTGTTTGTCGACCTCGATAACTTCAAGCACATCAACGATTCGCTGGGCCATTCAGCCGGCGATGAATTGCTGCATTCAGCGGCCCTGCGGTTGAAGTCGGTGCTGCGGCCGACCGACCATGTGGTGCGCTTGGGCGGCGATGAATTCACCGTAATCCTGCATCCGATTGCCGGCGAGGACGACGCCGCTGCGGTGGCCGCACGAATCGAGGATGCGTTTCATCATCCGTTCGATCTCGCACGCGGCAAAAACCTGGTCGGCGCATCGATTGGCATCAGCCTGTTCCCGCAGGACGGACACGATGCCGAAACGCTGCTGCGCAATGCGGACATCGCGATGTACTGCGCGAAATCGGATGGCAAGGGCCACCACCGATTCTACGAACAAAGCCTGGCGGAAAGCCTGAAGACCCGGATCGATATGGAGCGCGCATTGCAGTTGGCGTTGCAGCACGATCAGTTCGTCCTGCATTATCAGCCACGCGTTGATGCGGCGACCGGCGAATTGCGCGCACTGGAAGCGCTGGTGCGCTGGCAACATCCGGAGCTCGGCATGGTGCCGCCGCTGGAGTTCATCCCGCTGGCGGAGGAAACCGGCATGATCCTGAAGCTCGGCGAACTCGTGCTGGAGCAGGCTTGCACTCGGATCGCATACTGGAAAGAGCAGCAGTTGCCGTTGGTGCCGGTATCGATCAATGTGTCGCCATACCAGTTCAATCACGGCGATATCAAGAAAGTGTTTTCCGCCTGCCTGGCGCGCCACGGTTTGGACGCCGGCCTGGTCGAAATCGAAATCACCGAATCGTCGATGATGGGCGAGCAGGCCGAAGTGCATGCCGAGCTATCGGGCCTGCGCGCGATGGGAATCAAGCTGCTGGTCGATGATTTCGGCACGGGCTATTCGTCGTTGTCGCAATTGCAGCGGCTCGACATGGATGGCTTGAAGGTCGATCGCGCATTCACGTCGGAGCTGGCGAAGACCGCCGAAGGCGAAGTGTTCTTCCGCGCGATCATGTCGATGGCGCATGCGCTCGGCATGAGCGTGGTCGCGGAAGGCGTCGAAACCGAGGAACAACTAGAGGTACTGCGCTTGCTGTCGTGCGACGAAATCCAGGGTTATTTCATCTCGCGGCCGGTGCCCGCCGACGAAGTGCCGGCACTACTGCGGCAGCGCTATCTGCTGCCGGCGCCGTGTAAGGCTGCGCTGCCTGCGGCATAGCGTGTTTCGGATCGGTAGCGCGGCCATGAACGGGGATTTCTAGCGGTCAACAGGGGTGGCTTCAGCGATTGCGATGCTGCGCTTTGCCATTAAGCAAGCGCCTTACGGCTTTCTTGCGAAATGGAGGGCGACGCTGATTGCCCTCATACGGATCTTGCGCTGATCGTGCTATTGTATTTTTCAAGCGGGCCTTCCAGGTCGCGCCTGTATGGAATCGACAATCCCATGAACGTTCCTTCGACTGATACCCTGCGTCTTTTCTTTGCTTTGTGGCCTGACGATGCGATTCGCAGCGCGTTGAGGGAATTGCAAGCTCCAATGCGCGGCAGAACAATTCCCTATCCCAACCTGCACTTGACCCTGGCTTTCCTTGGACAGCAAACGGCCGCGCTGCTTCCGGACATAAATGAGATCCTTGCACATCTGCGCCCCGCCCCCGTAGTCATCAAGCTGGACCGCGTCGGCTATTTCACCCGAAAACGCATTGCATGGGCAGGAATGCACGAGATCCCGGACGCTTTGCTGTCGCTGCGAACGGAAGTCGCGCAAGCGCTTTCGCAGCGCGGCATCGCCTTCGACGATCAGCAGGCGTTCAAACCGCATGTAACGCTGGCGCGCGATGCCGCGCTACCACCGGATATGACATTCGCACCGATCACCTGGCGCGCCGATCGGGTCGCGCTGGTGCAATCCTTGACGTCGGCTGAAGGCGCCGATTACCGGGTGCTTGCGTCGCGCTCGCTCGACCAGGCATGCCGAGTATCAGGTGAAGCCGGCGGACGATGACGGCCAGCCATCAAGGCATTTGCCGATTGCCAAATCGATTGTTACCTGCCCGCTTCATTCGGCGATCGCAAGCTTGCGCAGCACCTGCGCGGCCGCCACCAAGCCGAAGCTGGCGGTGACCGCCATCGCCGACCCGAATCCCGCGCAATTCAGTCCAGTCACTCCCACCTTGTCGTCGTCAAGGGCGCAGGCTTCGCCGCTCTCCGGAAAACGCAGCGGTTCCGTCGAAAACACCGCATCGATGCCAAACTTGTTTTTCGTGCCGCGCGGGAAACCGTGCTGCGCGCGCAGGTGTTTGCGCACTTTTGCCAGCAAGGGCTCCTGCTCGGTCCGCGACAGGTCACGAATTTCGATTCGGGTCGGGTCGATCTGCCCGCCGGCGCCCCCGATGGTGATCAGCTTGAGTCCCTTTTCGCGGCAATAAGCGATCAGAGCGGTCTTCGCTTTCACGCTGTCGATCGCATCGACGACATAGTCGTAACCTCGCGCGCCGATCATCTGATCCAGATTATCGACCGAGACGAAGTCCTCGATTTCGGAGACCTGGCAATACGGATTGATCTGCGCAATGCGCTCGGCCAGCGCGGTCACCTTGGCTTTGCCGAGTGTGTCGGTCAGCGCATGAATTTGCCGATTGACATTGGATTCGGCGATATTGTCGAGATCGATCATCGTGATACGGCCGATCGCGCTACGCGCAAGCGCTTCCACCACCCAGGAGCCGACGCCGCCGACGCCGATCACGCAGATATGCGCTGTACGAAAACGCGCCAGCGCCGCGTCGCCATACAGGCGCGCAATGCCGCCGAAGCGGCGGTCGAAGTCGATATCCTTGTCTAAAGAACCAGAAAGCTGGGGGAGGGGAATGATTGCGCTCATTCCGCTATTTTAACGCGCAGCAACGAACACTATTTTCCTCTAGAATGTTTTTCGTCGATTGATGGCCGCTGCGCCTGTATTGTTGGTTTCGTGCTTTCTTCTACACCTCTCCTGCAGCTAATCCTGGTTTCCCTTACCGCGCATGCCGCGCTGGCCGGTTCCCGTGTGACAACGTCCTTGTATGCGCTATCGCTGCATGCGTCCACGTTCACCGTCGGTACGCTGATCGCGCTGTTCTCGCTGTTTCCGATGCTGTTCGCCGTGTCGATGGGAAGAATGGTCGATCGCATCGGCATTCTCAGGCCAATGTTGTGGGGCGCGCTGGCGATCGGCGCCGGTTGTGCGTTGCCGAGCTTGATCGGCGGCTTGCCGGTTCTCTATCCGGCTACCATGCTGATCGGCACTGGATTCATGATGATTCAGGTGGCGTCGCAGCATACGGTCGGGGCAATGAGCGCAAGCGACAAGCGTGCCGCCAATTTCAGCTGGCTCGCGCTGGGCTTTTCGATTTCCGGATTTTGCGGTCCGGTCATAGGCGGCTTCCTGATCGATCATGCGCAATACAGCATCGCCTACATGGCTTTCGGCGCCTTCGCGGCAACAGCATTCGCATTGACCGCTTGCGGCCGGCTTAAGCAGATCCGGCTCAGCGTACACCAACAGGGACCGCAGGCCGGCGGCGCGTTCGAGCTGATGCGCGACACCGAAATGCGGCGCATCTACCTGATCGGCACGCTGCTGTCTTCCGCCTGGGATCTGTTCACCTTCGTGCTGCCGATCCACGGCGCGCAATCTGGATTTTCGGCGTCGACCATCGGCCTGATTCTTGGCTGCTTTTCGGTCGCGACCTTCATGGTGCGCCTGGCGATGCCATGGATTTCGCACCGCTGCTCAGAATGGCAGGTCCTGACCACTGCGCTGGCGGTGGCGGCATTCTGTTACGCATTGTTCCCGCTGATGCACCAGCCGCTATCGTTGATGATGGTCGCCGCGGTGCTCGGCCTGGCGGTCGGCGCCAGCCAGCCCAACATGCTGGCGCTGTTGCACCACAGCGCTCCGGCCGGGCGCGCTGCTGAAGCGGTCGGCGTGCGCATCATGATCGGCAATGCCTGTCAGGTAGCCCTGCCGCTGGCATTCGGCGGCGCCGGCGCAGCGTTAGGACTGGCATCGGTGTTCTGGGGAATGAGCGCGCTGATCGGCGCCGGCGTGCCGCTCGCCTGGCGCAAGACGGCCGAATGAGGTCGCGTCGCGCGAGCACGGCAATTATTGATGTGAAACAAGGCGGAATATCAGTGTGACGGTATGTTAGGCACGCCGCCGCTTGTGATCGCCCGTGAAACCCCATGCGCGATGGGCGATAATAGCAATAGATTCATAGCACAAGGATCAGGGAATAAGATGTCGATAGCAGGTCTACGCAAGGAATACAGCCGCGCCAGTCTGTCCGAAGAGGGCGTTCATCCGAATCCAATTGAACAGTTCGGGAAGTGGTTCGGCGAGGCGCTTTCGGCTCATGTGCCGGAAGCCAATGCGATGAGCGTATCCACGGTCGGCGCAAACGGCCGCCCTTCTTCGCGTATCCTGCTGATCAAGGATTTCGACCAGCGCGGTTTCACCTTCTTCACCAACTATGAAAGCCGCAAGGGCAACGAACTGCTCGAAAACCGCCATGCCGCCCTGCTGTTCTATTGGATCGAGCTGGAACGGCAGGTGCGCATCGAAGGCCGCGTCGAGCGCATCTCGGCGGCGGAAAACGACGCGTATTTCCAGAGCCGGCCGCTGAAGAGCCGCCTCGCGGCGATCGCCTCTTCGCAGAGCCGCCCGATCGGCAACCGCGAAGCAATGGAAAGCCACTTCGCGCAAGTGGAACAGGAATATGGCGACCATCCGGTCCGCCCCGCGCATTGGGGCGGCTACCGGCTGGCGCCGGATTACATCGAATTCTGGCAAGGCCGCCCGTCGCGTTTTCATGACCGCATCGCCTACACCCTGAACGCGGACGGCAGCTGGCAACGGCAAAGGCTGCAGCCGTAGCGGCAGTGCCTGTAGCAGCCCTGGTATCGCATCACTCGATCAATCCGTCTTGCGGAGGCATATCGTGTTTTGGGAAAAGAAACTGGGAAGCTGGGTCGACAGCATTCGCGATCGTTCGGCACTGCCGCTGCGCCTGGAATTATGGAACGGACAGCGGCTCGATTTCGGCCAGCATGCGCCGCAAGTCACCATCAGGGTGCCGCATGCATCCGCGCTGAACTACCTGCTCACGCCCTCGCTGTTCAATCTCGGCAAGGCCTACGTTGAAGGCAAGATCGAGGTCGAAGGGCGACTCAATGAAATCATCTCGGTCGGCAACGCGCTGGCAAAACAGACGCTCAAGCCCGAAGGAAAATTCGCGCGGGTAGTGCGCTCGGTTCATCACACCAAGAAGAAGGACGAGGAGGCGATCCGCTACCACTACGATGTCTCCAACGATTTTTACAGCATGTGGCTGGATGAAAACATGGTGTATTCGTGCGCGTATTTCGAAACCGGTGACGAAGATCTGGCGACCGCCCAGCTGAAAAAGATCGACCACATCCTGACGAAAATCCAGCTGCGCCCGGGTCACGCGCTGCTCGACATCGGCTGCGGTTGGGGTGCGCTGGTACTGCGCGCGGCACAGAAATTCGGCGCGCACTGCGTCGGCGTCACCCTATCGCGGAATCAGTACGAACTCGCGCGCGAACGCGTCGCGCGCGCCGGACTGGCCGACCGCGTCGAAATCCGCCTCGAAGATTATCGCGATATACACGGAACATTCGACCGCATCACCAGCGTCGGCATGTTCGAGCATGTCGGCAGCAAGCACCTGCCCGCTTACTTCGCGAAGATGCGCTCGCTGCTCATCGATGGCGGCATGGCGATGAACCACGGCATCACGACCACCGATCCGAACAACGGCGAAGCCGCGTATGGCGGCGGCGAATTCATCGAGCAATACGTATTCCCGCAAGGCGAGCTACAACATATCGGCGCGGTCTTGAAGGCGATGCAGGAAGGTGGACTGGAGGCGTTCGACGTGGAAAACCTGCGCCGCCATTATGCGAAAACCTGCGGCATCTGGGCTGACAATTTCGAAAACCACGCGGAACGCATCAAGTCGCTGGTCGACCCCCGGCGCTTCCGCATCTGGCGCGTCTACCTGGCCGGTTGCGCGTATGCGTTTGCCAACGACTGGGTGTCGCTGTACCAGGTGGTATGCACGAAAGCGAACTGCGATGTATCGACCTTGCCGTGGTCGCGCCGCTACATCTACGACGGCCGGTAGCGCGCTCAGTCCAGCTGGATTTTCGCCGCATACTCGCGCAGCTTGTCGATGCCCGGCTCCTTGCGTGGCCAGGTGAGATCGACGCCATCGCCGTGATATCGCGGCAGCACATGCAGATGCAGGTGCGGCACGGTCTGCCAACCGGCCGGCCGGTTGGCCTGCAGTACGGTAATGCCGTCCGGTTTGAACGCCTGCTCCACCGCCCTGGCGATCCTGGCGGCGGCGCGCATCATCGCGGCGGCGGATGCCTCGTCCGCATCCATCAGCGTTTCATACGGCTTCTTCGTTGCAATCAACACATGCCCAGGGTTGACCTGACCGGCATCCATGAATGCATACACGAACTCATCCTCGTACACTTTCACGCTCGGTATTTCGCCGCGAATGATCTTTGAAAAAACGCTAGTCATGCACTCCCCCGTTATGTCGATGCGTTGGTTTTTTCCGCAAATACTTTCCTGAATTTCGCGACCTTCGGTGCAACCACAAAAGCGCAATAGCCTTGCAGCGGATGCTGGCGAAAATAATTCTGGTGATAGTCCTCGGCCTTGTAGTATGCCTGCACCGGGCCAAGCTCGGTGACGATCGGTGCATCCCACACGTTTGCCATGCAGGCGATTACCTGACGCGCAGTCTCCTGCTGTTCGGCGGAGTGATAATAAATCGCCGACCGGTACTGCGTGCCGACGTCGTTGCCCTGCCGGTTCGGCGTGGTCGGGTCATGGATAGTGAAGAAGATTTCCAGGATTTCGCGATAGCTGACCACCGATGGATCGAACTCCACTTGCACCACTTCCGCATGCCCGGTGGCGCCGTCGCAGACCTGCTCATAAGTGGGATGCGGCGTATGACCGCCGGCATAACCGGATTCCACGTGCTGCACACCCTTGAGCTCCTGATAAACCGCTTCCAGACACCAGAAGCAGCCTCCGCCGAGTGTTGCTGTTTCGGTCGCCATGATTTACTCCGTTTGTGATGACATGACTTTAACGCAAACCGGCAAGGATGCCTATCCGACGGGGTTGACCGTGATCAATCGTTTATTTTCATTAATAGACCGCCGATATGGTCGAAATCGATACGTTCTCGACAGGGTGCGCTCGCCATTGCAACTTTTTTTTCGGCATAATGAGCGATATTTCGTGGATTCTCGATGTCTAAACAACTTTTAAGCGTGGGCCCGCCGGAATTCGACACGCGCCACTTTCGCAATGCATTGTCGCAGTTCGCCACCGGCGTAACCATCATTACCACACGACTGCCGGACGGCACTTTTCTCGGTCTGACTGCAAGCTCGTTCAATTCAGTCTCGCTCGATCCGCCACTGGTACTGTGGAGCCTGTCGCAAGGCGCGAGCAGTCTGCCGATCTTCACCGGCAATTCGCATTACGTGATCAATGTTTTGTCGGGCAATCAGGCGGCTTTGGCAGAACGTTTTGCAATGCGCATCGATAATCGTTTCGAAGGCGTCGACTTCGAGCTGTCGCATACCGGATTGCCGATTCTGAAAGGTGTCTCCGCCTGGTTTGAATGCCACAACCGCAGTCGCTATCCGGAAGGCGATCACGTGATTTTCGTCGGCGAGGTGGAACGTTGCGACGTCATGCCGCAACCGGCCCTGGTTTTTCATGGCGGCAAATTCGTCGCCACCAAACCGCGCTGACAATTCAACACTCCAACACGACAAGGACCGTCATGAGCCAATCGAAAGCGCAATTCCACTGGGACGATCCGCTGCTGCTGGACCAGCAATTGACGGAAGACGAGCGCATGGTGCGCGACGCGGCACGAGCCTACTGCCAGGACAAGCTGCAGCCGCGCGTGCTGGACGCGTTCCGCCATGAGCGCACCGATGCCGCGATCTTCCGCGAGATGGGCGAGCTCGGTCTGCTCGGCCCGACCATCCCGGCCGAGTATGGCGGCGCCGGCCTGAACTACGTCAGCTACGGCTTGATCGCGCGCGAAG
>UEXY01000100.1_pt1 | contig 11767 bp, 12 predicted proteins | sample 4301061 | NCBI WGS metagenome assembly UEXY01 (sample SAMEA4773184, study PRJEB27434) | metagenome | biome: 2259; feature: agricultural soil; material: soil | place: USA | collected 2014-09 | depth 0.25 m | reverse complement strand
GCCGAAGCGCAATTGTGGGAGCCGACCTACATCATCGATTACCCGGTCGAAGTATCGCCGCTGGCGCGTGCATCGGATACCGCCCCCGGCATCACCGAGCGCTTCGAACTGTTCATCACCGGCCGCGAAATCGCCAACGGCTTTTCCGAGCTCAACGATGCGGAAGACCAGGCCGCGCGCTTCCAGGCGCAAGTCGCCGCCAAGGACGCCGGCGACGAGGAAGCGATGTATTACGACGCCGACTATATTCGCGCGCTCGAATACGGTCTGCCGCCGACTGGCGGCTGCGGCATCGGCATCGATCGGCTGATGATGCTGATCACCGATTCGCCGAATATCCGCGACGTGATCCTGTTCCCGCACCTGCGCCGGGAAGACTGAAGAACGACAACGCCGGGATTGCAAAACGGGACCCTTGCAAGGGTCCCGTTTTGTTTTTTCGGCATGCGTTACAAAGACTTACAGCTGACACACTATTCGGCTTTCTTCAGCAGGGCCTGGCTTCGATAATGGCTTCATGCATTTGAACGGACCTTGTCCTTGTCACAGGAGCTAGCAATGGAAAACAACAACACATTGAGTCGAATTCATCCGCTGGTCGCAGGCGCCGCCATCGCGGTAATACTGGTGAGCCTGACCGGTGTCGCGGCAATTACCGGACTGATCCCAAACTCGCATGGCAATGCGGCGCCGGCGGCGTCCGCCACCCCCCTGACGGCCGCCGCTTCGCCGGCCGCGCTTGTGGAATCGAAGGCCGAGGCCGAGATGCCGGCGCCGCAGGCGAAATCGGCGGCGCTCGAAAAGCAAGTGCCGCAGCGCACCGCGCAATCCAGCCATTCACAGCCCCGCAGAACGTATAGCAGCCAGGCTGCGGCCCAAGCTCCTGCGATCTGCTCCAGCTGCGGACGCGTCGAATCGGTCCAGGCGATCCAGCAAGCGGCACAGCCGAGTGGCGTCGGCATGGTCGCGGGCGCCGTGCTCGGCGGCGTGCTCGGCAACCAGGTTGGCGGCGGCAACGGCCGCAAACTGGCTACCGTCGCCGGTGCGGTCGGCGGCGGTTATGCCGGCAATGAAGTGGAAAAACGTACCCGCGCCAGCACCTCGTACCAGGTTCGCGTACGCATGGACGGCGGCGAAATCCGGACCTTCCCGTATGCGCAGCAACCGGGCTGGAGCGCCGGCGACCGCGTCAGGGTGGTGGACGGACAGTTGACTTCCCGGGCGTAATCAACTGATCGGCATCGGGTTGCCGACAGGCATTCGAAATGAAAAAGGCGGCTGTTTTGCCGCCTTTCTTTTTGCTATCTCGCCGGATCCGCTAACATGAATCAGACTAGTGGAGCAATCTTGATGGTGCGCTGCCGATGCCTTTCCAGCGCTTACCCCCGTAGAATCACTACGCTTCTTCGATCCACGCCATCTGGATCGCCTCCAACACCTTCTCTCCGCCGCGTTGGGGATCGTCGTCAAAACCTTCCAGCTCGCAGACCCACTTGTGCAAGTCGGTGAAGCGCACCGTCATCGGGTCGATTTTGGGAAACTTGTCGTGCAGTTCTTCGGCAATACGCGTGATGTCGATCCATTTCATGATGATCCTCCCGATCAATGGTTTTCGCTGACCTGGTTGATCGTGTATTTCGGAATCTCGATTACCAGATCTTCCCTGTCCAGAATCGCCTGGCACGACAGGCGGGACGTCGCCTCAAGACCCCAGGCCCGGTCCAGCAGATCCTCTTCCTTTTCTTCCGGCTCGTTCAGCGATTCGAATCCCTCGCGAACCACGATATGGCAGGTGGTGCAAGCGCATGATTTTTCGCAAGCGTGTTCGATATCGATATCGTGTTCGAGCAATACATCGCACACCGACTTGCCGGCGGGCGCCTCGATCACTGCGCCATCAGGACATAGGGTGGCATGGGGCAGAATGACGATTTGGGGCACTTGGTTTACCTCGATTGTAATGTTTGATTTTGGCGCTGCAACGTCATGCAATCTGGTCCAGCTTCTTGCCGGCCAGCGCTGCACGCACGCTGCGGTCCATGCGCCTCGCGGCAAATTCCTCGGTGCCTTTCGCGAGCGCGTCCACGGCCTCCTTGATGAGATCGTGATCGTCTCCCCGCGCAGTCTCGCGAACCGCGCTCATTAGCGCCACCATGTCCGCGCGTTCGGCGTCGGACAGCAGATCGGCATCCGCGTCGAGCGCCGACTGCGTCGCCAGCAGGATGCGTTCCGCTTCGACCTGTTCTTCGCGCAGCGCACGCAGTTTCATGTCGACGTCGGCCGCGACGTAGGAATCCTGCAGCATCTTGGCGATTTCATCGTCGCCCAGTCCGTACGACGGCTTGACGGAAATCGACGCCTCCACACCCGAGCGCTGCTCGCGCGCCGACACCGACAGCAGGCCATCGGCATCGACCTGGTAGGTCACGCGGATGCGCGCGGCGCCGGCCGCCATCGGCGGGATGCCGCGCAGCTCGAATTTCGCCAGCGAACGGCAATCGCTGACCAGTTCGCGCTCGCCCTGCACCACATGAATCGCCATCGCGGTCTGGCCGTCCTTGAACGTGGTGAACTCCTGCGCCCGCGCGCACGGAATGGTGGAGTTGCGCGGGATGACTTTCTCGACCAGTCCGCCCATGGTCTCGATGCCCAGCGACAGCGGGATCACGTCAAGCAGCAGCCAGTCGTCGCCTGCGGCCCGATTGCCGGCCAACAGGTTGGCTTGGATCGCTGCGCCCAATGCAACCACCTTGTCCGGATCGATGTTCGCATGCGGGATGGTGTGGAAAAAATCACCGACCGCCTTGCGAACATGCGGCATGCGCGTTGCGCCACCGACCAGCACGACGCCATCGACGTCGTCCGCCGACAGGCCGGCATCGCGCAAAGCCTTCCTGGTCGGCGTCATCGTCTTGGCCACGAGATGCTGCGTGATCTGAACAAAAGTTGCGGCGCTCAAGGTCAGATGCACCTCTTCGCCAGAATTCAGTACGGCGTCGATACGGGTTTCGGCTTGCGACGATAGCAGTTCCTTCGCCTCGCGCGCCTTCACCATCAGGATGCGGACGTCCTTGTCGGACAGCGGCGCCAGCTTCGCCTGTTCAATCATCCAGCACAGCAGGCGGTGATCGAAATCATCGCCGCCGAGCGCGGAGTCGCCGCCGGTCGACAGCACCTCGAATACGCCCCTGGTCAGCTTCAAAATCGAAATGTCGAAGGTGCCGCCTCCCAGATCGTAGACCGCGTAGATGCCCTCTGAGCCGCTGTCGAGCCCATACGCGATCGCCGCTGCGGTCGGCTCGTTCAGCAGGCGCAACACATTCAGCCCGGCCAGTTTTGCCGCATCCTTGGTTGCCTGCCGTTGCGCGTCGTCGAAGTATGCCGGTACGGTGATCACCGCGCCGACCAGCTCGTCGCCCAACGCGTCCTCGGCGCGCTGGCGCAGAGTGGCCAGAATTTCAGCGGAGATTTCAACCGGGCTCTTCACGCCGGCGGCGGTTTTCAGCTGCACCATACCCGGCGCATCGACAAAATCGTAGGGCAGATTCTCGACATAGGCGATGTCCTTCAGGCCACGCCCCATCAGGCGCTTGACCGAGACGATGGTGTTCCTCGGGTCGGTGGTCTGCGCGGACTGCGCCTTGTGGCCGATATGGGCATTGCCGGCCCCCAGATATCGCACGATGGACGGCAGCAGCGAGCGCCCTTCCTCGTCGGTCAGTACCTCGGGAATACTGTTGCGGACGGTGGCCGCCAGCGAATTGGTCGTGCCCAGATCGATGCCGACCGCCAGCCTATGCTGATGCGGTGCGGTGGACATGCCGGGTTCGGAGATTTGGAGTAGAGCCATATTATGTGGTCAGACTAGCGGGGCGACCTCTTCAATGAAGACGTCAGCCTTCGAGTTTTTCAAAAACAGCGTGCACTTCTTCCCCGAATTTTTCGAGAAACATCAATTGCCGCACACCCTGCGCCGCCGCCGCGAAATCGTTTGCATCGAGCAGCTCGCCGATCTGCGCGACCTGATTCTTGCGCACCGCGCGCACTTGCTTGTCGAGATGATCCAGCGCGTCGAGATTCCCGCCTGCCTTGGCATCGTCAAGCGCTTCACGCCATTCCATTTGCTGCATCAGGAAGTCGCGCGGCATTGCCGTGTTGGACTCGACCTGCAGATCGATGCCGTTCAGCTCGCACAGGTAGGCAGCGCGCTTGAACGGACTCTTGAGCGTCTGGTAGGCCTCGTTGGCGCGCGTTGCCCACTGCATCGCCACGCGTTTTTCGGTATTGCCGGCACTGACAAACTTGTCGGGGTGGACGCGGTTCTGCACTTCACGATACGCGCTATCCAACGCTGTCATGTCGACGGCGAAGCGCTGCGGCAGGTGAAACAATTCGAAGTGATTTTGCATGGCCATTCAAAACAAAAGCCTGTCCGTACTTCAACAGGCTTATGGTGAAATTCAATGCCCGGAACGCCCGCCAACGGGAATCCCGGTATCGGTCAGATACGGAAGCTTTCTCCGCAACCGCACTCGTCCTTCACATTCGGATTATGGAATTTGAAGCCTTCGTTCAAGCCTTCGCGCGCGAAGTCGAGTTCCGTGCCGTCGATGTACGGCAGACTCTTGGGATCGACGAAAACCTTGACGCCGTGCGATTCGAAAACGTTGTCTTCCGGCACGCTCTCGTCCACATATTCCAGTTTGTACGCCAGCCCGGAACAGCCGGTGGTGCGTACGCCGAAGCGCAAGCCGATGCCCCTGCCGCGCCGTTCGATATAACGGTTGATGTGCTTCGCCGCTTTTTCGGTCAGTGTGATTGCCATAACGCTTGCATCTCTCTCACGATTGCATCCCGGCCGAAACCGGGACGACAAAATCAGGCCGCTTCCTTCGAATCGGCAGCGTGCTTGGTCTTGTAATCCTGCACCGCTGCCTTGATCGCGTCTTCCGCCAGGATCGAGCAGTGAATTTTCACTGGCGGCAACGCGAGCTCTTCCGCGATCTGGGTGTTCTTGATCGACATCGCCTGGTCGAGTGTCTTGCCCTTGACCCATTCGGTCACCAGCGATGACGACGCGATCGCGGAGCCGCAGCCATAGGTCTTGAACTTCGCATCTTCGATCACGCCGTCGGCGCCGACCTTGATCTGCAGCTTCATCACATCGCCGCAGGCGGGCGCGCCAACCATGCCGGTGCCGACCGTGTCGTCGCCCTTGTCGAAGGCCCCGACGTTGCGCGGATTTTCATAGTGATCCAGTACTTTTTCCGAATAAGACATTTGCTGCTCCTTATAACTTATAGGTCAACGCGCTGCGGTTAATGTGCAGCCCACTGGATCGTGCTGAGGTCGATCCCGTCCTTGTACATATCCCACAGCGGCGACAGCTCACGCAGTTTGGCCACCTTGGTCTTGATCAGGTTGATGGTGAAATCGATATCTTCCTCGGTCGTGAAGCGGCCGATGGTAAAGCGGATCGAGCTATGTGCCAACTCATCGCTGCGGCCCAACGCACGCAGTACGTAAGAGGGTTCCAGGCTGGCCGAAGTGCAAGCCGAGCCGGACGATACCGCGATGTCCTTGATCGCCATGATCAGCGATTCGCCTTCGACGTAATTGAAGCTGACGTTCAGGTTATGCGGAACGCGATGCTCCATGTCGCCGTTGACGTAAACCTCTTCGATCTCGGTCAGGCCCTTGGCGAGGCGGTCGCGCAGCGCCTTGATGCGGACAATCTCCAGATCCATCTCGTCCTTGGCGATGCGGAAGGCTTCGCCCATGCCGACGATCTGGTGCGTCGGCAGCGTGCCGGAACGCAGGCCGCGTTCATGACCGCCGCCGTGCATCTGTGCTTCGATGCGTACGCGCGGCTTGCGGCGCACGTACAGCGCGCCAATGCCCTTCGGGCCATAGGTCTTGTGCGCGGTGAAGGTCATCAGGTCGACTTTCCATTTTTCCAGGTCGATATGCACCTTGCCGGTCGCCTGCGCGGCGTCGCAATGGAAAATGATGCCCTTCGAGCGGCACAGTTCGCCGATCTCCGGAATCGGCTGGATTACGCCGATCTCGTTGTTGACCAGCATGACCGACACCAGGATGGTGTCTGGACGAATCGCTTCCTGCAGTTGTTCAAGCGTGATCAGGCCGTTGTCCTGCGGCTGTAGATAAGTTGCCTCGAAGCCTTGACGCTCCAGTTCGCGTACCGTATCCAGCACTGCCTTGTGCTCGGTCTTGACCGTGATGATGTGCTTGCCCTTGCTCTTGTAAAACTGGGCCGCGCCTTTCAATGCCAGGTTGTTGCCTTCGGTCGCGCCCGAAGTCCAGATGATTTCGCGCGGATCGGCATTGACCAGCGCGGCGACATGCGCGCGCGCCTCTTCGACCGCCTTCTCGGCGGTCCAGCCATACATGTGGCTGCGCGATGCCGGATTGCCGAACTGTTCGCGCAAATACGGAATCATCTTGTCGGCAACGCGCGGATCGACCGGCGTGGTGGCCGAATAATCCATGTAAATCGGGAAGTGCGGCGCCTTGATCGTGTCGATCAGGCTTTTTTCCAAGGGGGCATTCATACGTTCAATCACTCCAATCAAGCGGCGGCGTGGGGGCGGGGCATCAGTACCACGCTGTGTTCAGCATTCTTTTCGCGTTGCTGGTCGACCAGATCCTTCAAGGACACGGAATCCAGGTATTCGACCATTTTGGCATTCAGGGTAGCCCACAGGTCATGCGTCATGCAGCGCGTGCCATGTTCATGTCCTGGCGTGTGGCAGTTTTCCTTGCCGCCGCACTGGGTCGCGTCGAGCGGCTCGTCGACGGCAATGATGATGTCGGCGACCGTAACATCCTCGGCTTTGCGTGCAAGCGTGTATCCGCCGCCCGGCCCGCGCACCGATTCGACGATTTCGTGACGGCGCAGCTTGCCGAACAACTGCTCCAGGTACGACAGGGAAATCTCCTGCCGCTGGCTGATTGCCGACAAGGTAACCGGCCCCTTGTCCTGGCGCAATGCCAGATCAATCATTGCGGTCACCGCAAAACGACCTTTCGTAGTCAGACGCATATACCTCAACTCCAGTGCGAATTTTTACTCGCGTTCTATCAATTCTACCGAATATCCGGAATTCCCGAAGATTTTAGTCAAGTATAACAAAGTTGAGTATTTTTGTCAGGTATTGGTCGAACGACTGCAGGCGCCATGAACCGGCTTGCCGCAACGCAACTTAAGCGGCTGCCATTATTTCATATCCCGCCGCCCATCGCGACGAACCCGCTCGAACGCAGGGGTTGGTGCCGGAATGGAAAGAAATTGCGAACGATTACTGTAATTTCAAGCGCAAGAAGAACATATAAGAAGTGGGATCGCTGCCATATGACGGAGCCGCTGCGGCCGGAATCAGATGCCGGCTCATGAATACGCCAACGTCGAACTTGAGTGGACCGCTGCTTTGCACTTCGTGAAAGTAACCGAGGCTAACGCGATTCATCTTGAACATTTGCCTTTGTGCCGTCTCGTTTTCTCGTATCAGGCCATCGCTGCCAACTTGCTCCAGCCGGCCGAATACCGCATGACTGCCACTGAACCGCAGCGTCGATTCGAGCAGGTAGCCCATGGTCGTCTCGCGGTATTTTCTGGCGTTGCGCCCCCACGCCAGCGTGGTTTGCCAGTTCCCATCCGTAAACAGCAGATTGTACGTGGCCGAAATGGTGGTTCTGCGCACTTCCTCGTTCGGCACCAGTTGATCGAGGCCGCTGAGAGAACCGCGACTCAGCTGGAACGCCCAGTTGGAAGAAGGATTGAATGAAAGCCGGGCAGATCTCGAATCCAGCCTGGGCCATCCGTTCCCGGGCGGCTTCGGATCCTCTTGCGCGAGACTGGAAAAGGCGGATCCTTCAAGCTTCAGGTCGCGCCACGCGTAACCGACGGTAAAAACCCTTGGGTTGCTGCCGGTGGAATCCAGCCAATGGCTGGCAAGCGCCGGATCCGCGCTGTCAAAACCCGCATAGCGCCGCATATACGATACCGGTGGACCCAACGCCGGCTCGCCCGGGATGCCGACGTAGCCGAACACGGATCTGCCGCCGCTGGCGGGAAGGCGGTACGACACCGCCAGATCCGGTACCCGGCGCACCAGGTGCAACGCATGGGAGAACGAACTTAGGGGCGCTTCCGGCTGAAGATTCAACTCGCCGGGAGCGGGGTGCAGGCCGCGCGACAGCTCTTCGCCACGCGAATATTCATTCAAATTGATGGAATCCGATGAGCGGGCCGCCCAGGATACACGGCGGTTGCGCGGATTGGTGTCGACTCCAATCGCATCGTTCTCCTCCATTGCGACCAACAGCATATCCCCGCCGGAATCGCCGGAATCGGCCTGCGCCCAGGCCGAATAGGCAACCAGCCAGCCCACCGATGCGAATGCTGCCATCAAGCTTGTCATGATGTAGCGCTCTTGCGTAAAACATCCGTGCTCTGTCCAACGCAATCCCCGTACCAGCGACGGAGCCCGTACCACGTGTCAGCTCCAACCCCTACCAGCCGCCTTCCTACTGTCGAATCGAGCACACCGCAATGGTAAGTTCGACATTCGGCGGAGTGCAGGTTTTACATTGCTGCGAGACTTGCCCGCGGCACGAAAAACCCGGAAGACATTTAAAGCGATCAGCATCAGCAAACGACCTCGCCGTGCCCCGCGCCAAGGCATCAATTTGAATGGCCGTTCCCTTTCAGATTACTTCAAAGAAACAATCAGTCAAGTGTTGCGCTCGCGTGACAGATCGCCCGCACCAAGCCCTCGCACGCATCCTCGATACAGTCCAGCACCAGGTCGAAATCCTTGGCGCTTCGATAGTAGGGATCGTGAACGATCGTGGCATTCCGGCTGGAGGCGTAAGCCATCAGCAGCCCGACCTTGGATCGATGCTCGATCGCGCAAGTGGCGTGCAAAGCTTCAAGATTGTTGAAATCCATTGCCAGCACCAGATCGAAGTATGCGAAGTCGGCGGGCACCACCTTGCGCGCGCGCAACGCGGACAGATCATAGCCGCGCCGGCGCGCTGCCGCCTGCGCGCGCGGATCGGGCGGTTCGCCCACGTGATAGCCGTGCGTGCCGGCCGAGTCGACGAAGACGTGCTCGCGCAAGCCTGCTTCCGCGACGAAGTGGCGCATCACGCCTTCCGCCGTTGGCGAACGGCAAATATTTCCCATGCACACGAACAGGATTCGGGTCGTTTTCATAAAGCGCTCCGGCGCTACCTAACAAAGGCTTGAAGCCGCATTAGCGCATCTTCGCAAAATCCATCGGACAGGCCATGATTTGCCACAACAACACGGCTTTTTCAGTGCCGGGATAGCGCCCGCCATCAGCGATATGGAACGCGGTCCGAGCTCGCCGTGCGTCGGACAAGCGTAGGTCGAGCGCCAGCCGAATTTCGGTCAGGCTTGCTTTTGTAGCAGGCGCATCGGTCCGAAGAGCTCCTGCATGGTCCGGTTGCCGATGAAGGGCAGATTGTATGGATGTTCGGACACTGCGCTTGGAAAACGTGCAGTCGCACGCAGCGCGCCGAGTTGCTCGGCGATCTTTCCCCATAACACCAGCGTCGGCGGGTGTGCGTTCCCGCGCTCCGCGTGCTCGACCAGCGCTTCGAGCACAGTCTGCAGGAACGGCCGCCAAGCCTTCGCATCCTTGAGCGGCGGCACATCGGGTCGATACACGAGGCTTGCATTCAATAGCAGGAAACCGTGCCTGGTCAGATTGGCCTGCAGCTCGGTCAAGGTCTGGATGAAAGGCGAGCCGATCGCGCGCGCCTTCAGCGAAATATGCGCGAGCGCTTCGCCCGAGCTGTTACCGGCATCAATCAAACCATCCGCGACCAGCAGCATCTTCATGAAATTGCGCAACGAGGTCGCGCGGTTCACCTGCTTCGACAGCCCCTTGTCCGACCATAGCAACTCGACCGCGCCGTCCATGAAACAAACGCCGGTCGCACTGGCTTCGCGCGGATAAGGCCCCTCGCCCACCAGCACGAAACGCACCGCATCCAGCGGCAGGGAAAATGCGGCAAAGATCCGGCCTTCGGTCGGCAGGTAGCTGGCCGTTGCCAATGCCGGCAGATAGGATGGATCGGCCTTCGCAACCGCCTGCAATCCCTTTGTCAATGTCGACCGCCAGGAAGGATGCGCCAGCGCCAGCGCATCGAGAATAGATTCGGGAATGAAGTGAGGCATGGCGGATTGCAAGCGAGTCGAAAGCGGCGATTGTAACGCCGCGGCACGCTTACCTTCCGGCCAAGGGTACGAGATTATCCGTGCCGGGCGCGCCGAACAACTGCTGCTTGAGCAGATGCAGTTGATCGCGTACCTGCGCCGCCTTCTCGAACTCCAGATTCTTCGCGTGGTCGATCATCAGCTTTTCCAGCCGCTTGATCTCCTTGCTCACCTGCTTTTCGCTCATCGACTCGTACTTCGCCTGCTCCTGCGCGACCAGCAGCTCGCTGCGCGCTTCCTGCGGGCTGTAGACGCCGTCGATCAGGTCGCGGATTTCCTTCTTGACGCCGGCCGGCGTGATGTTGTTCGCCTGGTTGAAAGCCAGCTGCTTCGCGCGGCGTCGATCGGTCTCGTCGATCGCGCGGCGCATCGAATCGGTCACCTTGTCGCCGTACAGGATCGCCGTGCCGTTCAGGTTGCGGGCCGCACGGCCGATGGTCTGGATCAGGCTGCGTTCGGAACGCAGAAAACCTTCCTTGTCGGCGTCGAGAATCGCCACCAGCGATACTTCCGGAATATCCAGGCCTTCACGCAGCAGGTTGATCCCGACCAGCACATCGAAGGTGCCGAGCCGCAGGTCGCGAATGATCTCGACACGCTCGACGGTATCGATGTCGCTATGCAGGTAACGCACCTTCACGCCGTTATCGCCGAGGAATTCGGTGAGTTGCTCCGCCATGCGCTTGGTCAGCGTAGTTACCAGCACGCGCTCGTTCTTTTTCACGCGCTCGGCGATTTCCGACATCAGGTCGTCCACCTGGGTGCTGGCCGGGCGCACCGCAATCCGCGGGTCGACCAGGCCGGTCGGACGCACCACCTGTTCGACCACCTGGTCCGCATGCGCGTCTTCATAGTCGGCCGGCGTCGCCGAGACGAATACCGTTTGCCGCATCTTGTTCTCGAATTCCGCGAACTTCAGCGGCCGATTATCCAGAGCCGACGGCAAGCGGAAGCCGTAATCGACCAGGTTGGTCTTGCGCGCGCGGTCGCCGTTGTACATGCCGTTCAACTGGCCGAGCAGCACATGCGACTCGTCGAGGAACATCACCGTGTCCTGCGGCAGGTAGTCGACCAGCGTCGGCGGCGGCTCGCCCGGCTTGGCGCCGCTCAGATGACGCGAATAGTTTTCGATGCCCTTGGTGAAGCCGATTTCCTGCATCATTTCCAGGTCGAAGCGGGTGCGCTGCTCCAGCCGTTGTTCCTCGACCAGCTTGTTCTCCTTGCGGAAGAATTCGAGGCGGTCGCGCAGCTCTTCCTTGATCGTCTCGATCGCGCGCAGCACAGTCGAACGCGGCGTCACGTAATGCGAACCGGGATACACGGTAAAGCGCGGAATTTTTTGCCGCACGCGGCCGGTCAGCGGATCGAACAGCTGCAGGCTGTCGATCTCATCGTCAAACATCTCGATGCGCACCGCCAGCTCCGCGTGTTCCGCCGGGAACACGTCGATCGTATCGCCGCGCACGCGGAACGTGCCGCGCCCGAAATCGACTTCATTGC
>UEXY01000126.1_pt1 | contig 11820 bp, 11 predicted proteins | sample 4301061 | NCBI WGS metagenome assembly UEXY01 (sample SAMEA4773184, study PRJEB27434) | metagenome | biome: 2259; feature: agricultural soil; material: soil | place: USA | collected 2014-09 | depth 0.25 m | reverse complement strand
CAAGGAAGTCCTGCACCTGATCAAGTGACGCCGGGATACGGCGCCGCACAGCGCATGCGGCAATCCTCATCATCGGCCGCGAGCGAGCGCGCTTGTTGCATGGAAAGCAGAGCGCAAGCGCGGTCGAAAATCGAGCGGGCAAAAAAAACCCTGGAGAAAGGGGAAGATCTCCAGGGTAGTAACGCCTTATCGTTAATGCCACGATAGGCCCCGCTCAGGGAGGAGAAGCGGGAGGTGAGTGATCACCTTTAATTAAGACTTGGGCGGCGCGGAAAGGTTCACCGGCAGATTAGAAAGTTGCTCGGCCGCGGCAACAAGCGCGAAAGCCTCGCACGCCGTGCCGCCCTTCCCGCCAGGAATCACTCGCCTGCGGCAAACGCGTACAATTGTTTCAACCTATTACACGGCTGTCCCAATGAAAATCCAGATCGCTTCCGACTTGCATCTCGAATTGCTCGAACAACGTTTTCCCGGCCATCGCGTCATCGAACCGACCGACGCCGACGTGCTCGTGATCGCCGGCGACATCCACCGTCATACGCGCGCGATCGACGCGTTCGCCGACTGGCCGGTACCGGTGATCTACGTGCACGGCAACCACGAGGCGTACCACGAGCAGTATGCCGGCCTGATCGATAAGTTGCGCCACGCGTCCGCGAGCGGTAACGTGCGTTACCTGGAACAAGACGAATACCTGCTGGGCGGTGTGCGCTTCCTCGGCTGCTGCCTGTGGACCGATTATCTGCTGGCGCCGGACGACCGGTCGGCCGCGATGGAGGCGGCCGGACGCTTCCTGTACGATCATCAGCGCATCGCTACGCCACAAGGACTTTTCACCACCGACGATGCGGCGCAACTGCACCAGGAATCGCGTGCGTGGCTGGAGGCCAGGCTCGCTGAAAATTTCGACGGCCCGACCGTCGTGGTCACGCACCATGGGCCGCATCCGGGTTCGGTCCATCCGCGCTTTGCCGGCACGCTGCTGAACGCCGCCTTCGTCAGTGACCTGACGCCGCTGATGGGCAAGGCCGACCTGTGGATCCACGGCCACGTGCATGACAGTTTCGACTATACGGTGGCGGGAACGCGCATCGTTGCCAATCCGCGCGGCTACGCGCTCAACCGCAAGGCCGCTGAATCCGTCGCGCAGATCGACTGGGAAAACCAGGCCTTCGATGCGCGATTCGTGGTCGAGGTCTGATGCCGCATCAGGCGCGCGTTCATTTCGCATCCAGTTCCGGGTAACGGCGGAACACGTCATCGTTATTGAACGCGAGCCGCCGCTTCGACTTCAGGTAAGTCTTGACCCGCTTGCGCGCCGCCACCCGGTCGTGCAGCGCAACGAGTAACGGATAGCCGGGCTCCAGCCGCTGCATCGCGCGCGGGAACGCATAGCGCACACCCGCGATCAGCTGGAACAGCGACAGATCGGCGTAGCTCAATGCAGCACCGGCCAGCCACGCGTGGCCATGCGGATTGCGCTGCAGGACCGATTCGAAGTAATCGAGATATTTCGGCAGCCGTGCGCCGGTAAAATCCGTCGCGCGCCGCAATGCTTCCGGTTTCTGCTCGCGGTAGTACAAGCCGCTCCCGATCGGATGATGCGTGTCGTGCGCCTCGCTCACCAGGTCGGCGATCGTCAGCTGCAACTGGTGCACCCACAAACGACCGGCCTCGTCGTCCGGCGCCAGTCCCAGGCGCGGCCCGAGGAAAAGCAGGATGTTGGCCGTCTGCGCGATCAGTTGCTCACCCGCTTTCAGGAAGGGCGGCGCGAACGGCAGCTGCGTCACGGCTGCGCTGTCCATCAAGCGCAGCATCGCGGCCATGCCCATGCCGCTGCGTTCCGAGCGGCGCGCGACGTCGACGTAGTCGGCGCCGGCCTCTTCCAGCGCCAGCCGCACAAATTCGCCGCGGCCCTGGATAGTCGGCCAGTAATAGAGTTCATAACGCATGCGAGATACCTCTACAAGTCAGAATGCGCGACACGCCAATGCATCGTACGCCGGCATATCATCGCGCAAGGATGCGGTACGCGCCTTGCCGAAGCGCAGCGCGACGTGCAGATACACTCCCCCACCGCTCGGCGCCATCGATATACTGAAAGCCCTCTCTTGCCGACAAGCGAATACCATGGCCGACTTCGACACCATCAAACAGCAGCTCATTGCATTCAGGGATGACAGGAACTGGCAACAATTCCACACACTGAAAAATCTCATCATCTCCTTGAATCTGGAAGCGGCCGAATTGCTGGAGCTGACCCAATGGAAAAGCGATGAAGAGCTGGCGCGCCTGACACCGGATCGCCGATTTCAGGAACAGCTGCGGGACGAATGCGCGGATGTATTGCTGTATCTGCTGCTGATTGCCGGCGAAGGCGGCTTCGATCTGCTGCAGGCCGCGCAAGAGAAGCTGAAGAAGAACGCCGCGCGCTATCCGGTCGGGCAGTCCTACGGCTCCGCAAAAAAATATACCGAGCTGAATCCGCCGGACGATCGGATCGACGGCAACTGACGCCTATTCCTCGCCTGCCGGCAGGCGCACCGTGTACTGACCGGTCTTGTCGTCGCGCGTCATCACCAGCAGATGGTGCTTGTGCGCATCCTCGATCAATTCCTTGAACGAGCGGTAGCCGTAAGCCGATTCGCTGAAGCCGGGTCGGCGCCGCTTCATCGTCTGCTTGACCATCGAACCCCAGATCTTTTCGTCGCCGCCGCGTTCGGCAACCAGCGCCTCGATCGTTTCGACTGCGAAGTCGAGTGCTTCCTGACGCTTGTCGTCGTCGCTCTTTGGCGGCGCCGCTTTGGCCGTGCCGCCGGGAGCCTTCTTTGCCGGGGCTTTCTTTTCGGCCGGTTTGCGCTTCGGCTTCTGCTCGCGCACCAGGTCGTCGTAGAAAATGAACTCGTCGCAATTGGCGGCAAGCAGATCCGATGTAGAGTCTTTCACCCCGATGCCGATCACATACTTGTTGTTCTCGCGCAGCTTCGACACCAGCGGTGAAAAATCGGAGTCGCCGCTGATAATGACGAAAGCATCGACATGCGCCTTGGTATAGCAAAGATCGAGCGCATCGACCACCATCCGGATGTCGGCCGAATTTTTGCCGGACTGGCGCACATGCGGAATCTCGATCAGCTCGAACGCCGCCTCGTGCATCGGCCCCTTGAATTCCTTGTAGCGCTCCCAGTCGCAATACGCTTTCTTGACCACGATGCTGCCCTTCAGCAGCAAGCGTTCCAGCACACGGCGAATGTCGAAGTGCGCGTAATTGGCGTCGCGCACGCCGAGCGCGATGTTCTCGAAGTCGCAGAACAGCGCCATGTTGGTGATTTCGAGTTGGGCTGCCATTGGTTACTCCCTTTTTATTGACGATTGCGTGAATGCACGCGGTGCATCATATATACCAGAAACACACCACACCGCCTGCAGGTGCTGCAAGATGGCGCGTGTTTGTTCCAGCAGAAAATCAGGCGCGAACATACGGCGACAGTGCCTGCTTGAGCACCGTCGCAAATTCTTGCGCCAGCAGCGAGCGCGGACGATGTGCCGGGTACATGATGCCGATGTCGAATGGGATCGGCGGATCGAACGGCCTGACTTCGATGCCGCGCTCGGCATAGGTGCTGGCAGTGACCGGATCGATGATCGACACGCCCACGCCGCCCGCGACCAGCGCGCATGCCGGTGCAAACAACAGCACTTCGGCCGCCACATTGAGCTTCATGCCCGCATTTTCGAAAGCGCTGACAATCCGAAAATACGTCATGTGATCCCGGTTGAGCGTGATGAACGGGACCGCGTTCAAATCCTTCGGCGTCAGCCGTTTCTTCGCGGTGAGCGGATGGCCTTCAGGCAGCACGCAAACACAGCGCATGCTGAGGGATTCGACTTCCACCGCGGGATCATCCACCGGCATTTCGGCGATGCCGATATCGAATTGCCGGGCGGCGATCCATTCCTTGATTTCGACCGACGAACGCACTTGCAGGGACAGTTGAATATCCGGCCGCTTCGCCATGAAATCGGCAAGCAGGCAAGGGACGAAATCGATGCCCAGTCCCGGAAGGGATGCAACGCGCAACTGGCCGGCTTTGCGATCACGAAGATCGCGCGCCAGTTGCGACAGCTTGTCGAGACCGGAAAGAATTTTTTCCGCTTCGTGCGAGATGTAATACGCCTCCGTGGTCGGGCTCAGCCGCCCGTTGCTGCGTTCGAAGACCTTGAATCCGACTTCGCGCTCCATGTTCGCAATCAGGCTGCTGAGCGCCGGCTGCGATACGCCGAGCAGTTCCGCCGCCTGCGTGACCGTTCCCCTGGCGATGATCGCCTTCAACGCCTGAAGTTGACGAACATTCATTACGTTTTCCCCCATGAAAACCTCGATCGAGCAACTATAATCCAAGCTTATAGTTGAGCCAATTTAAATTATTAGAAATTATGCCCCCCTTGGGCTATATTTCCGCTCAACCGCCCGAACAAGAGGCGATGCGCAGTACCGGAAGTGCGATCGGACCCATTGGTTCGAACTTCCCGGTGCCGCCCAAGGCAGGCGCCGCCGACCTGACACACTCACCGATTTAGGAGACCACCATGTACAAGCAAGATCCAAAGAAAACCGATACCGGCCGCCGCAACGTCATCAAGGCAGCGGCGGCGTTGACCGGTGCCGCGATTCTCGGTGCGCCCGCGATTGTCGGCGCGAAGGAACACAGGATCGTCACGCGCGATCCCGGCGGTCCGTTCAACAAGGGTTTCGGCAAGGCGTTTTACGAGCCGTTCAAGAAGGCAACCGGCATTACGGTGGTCGGCGTGCCGTCGCAGTCGGAACCCGCCGGCATGGTCAAGGCAATGGTCGAAGCGCGCAACTATACGTGGGACATGGCGCACCTGAGCAAATCCTCGCACCTGTCGCTGGCCAACCTCGGCTACCTGGAAGCGATTACGCCGCCGGGCGGCGCCGGGCCGAATCTGAGCAAGATCCCGGCAATCATGCGCGGCGAATTCATCCTCGGCATCGATGTCTATGCGACCTTGCTCGCATACCGCACCGATGCGGTGAAGAAGGTGCCGACCGGCTGGAAAGATTACTTCGACGTCAAGGGATTCCCGGCACGGCGCGCGCTGCGAAAAAATCCGTTCGATACGCTCGAACAGGCATTGCTGGCCGATGGCGTGCCGGCCAGCCAGCTGTACCCGCTGGACCTCGATCGCGCGTTCCGCAAGCTCGATCAGATCAAGCGCAACGTCGACGTCTGGTGGGAAAACGGCGCACAGAGTTCGCAACTGCTGCGCACCGGCGAAGTCGACATGATGCCGGCCTGGAACGGTCGCGCGCAGGTCGCGATCGACGATGGCGCGCCGGTCAAGTTCGTGTGGAACCAGTCGCTGTGGACCTATGAGGGCTTCACCATCCTGAAGGGCGGACCGAACGTATCGATGTGCCGCGAATTCATCGAATTCTGCGCACAGCCGCAGCAGCAGGCCTTGTTCACCGACGATATCGCCTATGGCCCGACCGCTCCCGACGCGTTCAAGTACATCCGCCCGGAACGCGCCAAGCTGCTGCCGACCAATCCGGATTATTTCTTCAAGATGATCCAGGTCAATTCCGAATACTGGGGCAAGAACCAGGGGCCGGTGACCGAGCGCTTCAATGCGTGGCTGCTGTCCTGAGTTAGCAGGATGGAGGTAGCGTTCACTCGCCCTTGCAGGGACTGATCCTTACCCACGATTTTGTACTACAGCCTTGCGCCCCTCTCCCGCAAGCGGGAGAGGGGCGGGGGTGAGGGTGGTCGCAATGGTACCGGCCTTGGCAGGCCCCCTCATCCCCAACCCTTCTCCCGCATGCGGGAGAAGGGAGCAAAGCGTATTGACGAAGATGTAGGTAACGATCGGCCCTGCGAGGGGAAAGAAATTACTCCCACACCTGCATCACCGAGCACCGTTCCAATCGAGAACAACCATGAAACACTCAACAGAATTCAAGCTGAAGATACGCAACGCGCGTAAAACCTACGGCCCCGTGGTCGCGCTGGAAAACACCAGCCTGGAAATGAAGGAAGGCGAATTCCTGACCCTGCTGGGCCCGTCCGGATCGGGCAAGTCGACGCTGCTGATGGCGATCGCCGGACTGAACGATCCGGACAGCGGCGAGGTGTGGATCGACGGCAAGCTGGCGACTTATCTGCCGCCGTTCGAACGCGATATCGGCATGGTGTTCCAGAACTATGCGCTGTTCCCGCACATGACGATCTTCGACAACATCGCTTTTCCGCTGCGCATGCGCAAGGTCGATGCGCATGCGATCAAGACCAGGGTCGAGCGCGTGCTGGAGACGGTGCAACTGGGCCACGTCGCGCAGCGGCTGCCGCGCGAACTGTCGGGCGGCCAGCAGCAGCGCATTGCGCTAGCGCGTTGCTTCGTCTACGAGCCGTCGATCATTCTGATGGACGAACCGCTGGGCGCGCTCGACAAGAAGCTGCGCGACGCGCTGCAGCTGGAGATCAAGCACCTGCATGAAAAGCTCGGCATCACCGTGCTGTATGTCACGCACGACCAGGAAGAGGCGATGGTGATGTCGGACCGCATCTGCCTGATGAACAATGCGGCGATCGAGCAGATCGGCACGCCGGAAGATCTTTATTTCCGTCCGCGCACCGTGTTCGCGGCGGACTTTCTCGGCGAATCGAACCTGATCGATGCGACGGTCGCCGGCAGCGACGTCGAGTGGATCACCGTCGCCATGAACAATGGCGCCATGGTGCGCGGAACAACGCACTGCCAATTCGGCGCCGGCGAAAAAGTGCGCTTCATGGTGCGCCCGGAATGCGTGCGCATGCTCGGCGAGCACGAACAAGCCGATAACGTCGCCGACGCGGTGGTCAAGGAAATCATCCTGTCCGGACCGGTCGTCAAGTATTACCTCGAACTCGCCGGCGGCACCGAAATGAAGATGACGCAGCTCACGCACGGCCCGCTGCGCGGCGTGGAAAAGGGCAAGCGGGTGCGCCTCGGCTGGTCGGCCGAACGCACCGTGATGCTCGACACTGTGCGACGGAGCGCATCATGAGCGCCGCCGGTTCGGTAAGGCCGCTGCGCGCAACGGCGCCGGCGGCTCCCGCACCGCGCCGCCGCGCCGGATTGTGGCGCAGCGCATGGCCGATCTATCCGGCGCTGCTGTTCCTGGCGCTGCTGTTCGCGTATCCGATCGCGGTCCTGCTCGGCATGAGCTTCGCCGACGATCAGGGCGCACTCGGATTCGATCAATACCGGCGGCTGTTCGCGAACGCCGTGTACCTCAAGGTGCTGGCGATCACCTTCAAGACCGCCGCCTGGACCACGCTGTTCGCGCTGGTCGCCGGCTACCCGGTCGCCTACCTGCTGGCGTCGGCCAAGGACAATGCGCGCAAATTGCTGATCATCCTGGTGCTGATGCCGTTCTGGACCAGCTTCCTGGTGCGTACCTTCGCATGGATGGTGCTGCTGGGCCGCAACGGCGCGGTCAACGATCTGCTGATGGCGCTCGGGCTGCTCGAAATGCCGGCGCGCATGATCTACAACTTCACCGGCGTGCTGATCGGCATGGTGCATGCGATGATGCCGCTGTGCGTGCTGACCATGCTGTCGGTGATGGAAAAGATCGACACCAACCTGATGAAGGCGGCATCCACGCTGGGCGCGCGCAAGGGTTCGGCATTCTGGAAGATCTATTTTCCGCTGTCGCTGCCGGGCGTGGCCGCCGGCGGGCTGCTGGTGTTCATCACCTCGCTCGGCTTCTTCGTGACGCCGGCGCTGCTGGGCGGCTCCGGCGAAACCATGATCGTGCAGCAGATCATCTTCCAGGTGCAGAGCATGCTGAACTGGCGCTTCGCCGGCGCGGTATCGGTACTGCTGCTGGCGTCGGCGCTGCTGGTGTTCGTGCTGTACGACCGGCTGCTCGGGCTGTCCACCCTGTCGGGCGATGCCGGCGGGGCACGCAGCGGACTGATTGGCCGCATTGCCGGTCGCATCGGCGGCCACCTGCTGAGCTTGCTGGCATTGATCTGCGATGGCGCGGGCAGGCTGCTTGGCGCCCTGCTGCCAGCCCGTTCCGACCGGCCGCGCAAAAACCATGGGCGCAAGCTGCTGTGGCTGGCCGGCATGGCCCTGATCCTGTTCCTCGCCCTGCCGGCACTGTTCGTGATTCCGATCTCGTTCACCGAAGACAGTTTCCTATCGTGGCCGCCGAAAGGTTTTTCGCTGCAGTGGTATGAAGGCGTATTCGCCAACGGCGACTGGCTGGCGGCCGCTAGCCGCTCGTTCGTGGTAGCGATCCTGGCGGCAGCGGGCGGCATGCTGGTCGGCGTGCCGGCGGCCTTCTTCCTGGTGCGGCAGCGCATGGCCGGCAAGACGGCGCTACTGGCTTTCCTGCTGTCGCCGATGATCCTGCCGCACATCATCATCGCGGTCGCGCTGTTCCACCTGTTCTCCCGCATCGGGCTGGTCGGCTCCACCTTCGGCATGGTGCTCGCGCATACGGTGCTGACCATTCCGTATATCGTGATCACGGTGATGGCGGTGATCAAGGGTTACGACACCCGCCTCGATCATGCGGCGTGGACGCTGGGCGCCACCAGGGCCAAGACCTTCTGGTACGTCACGCTGCCGGTGCTGAAGTCCGGCATGATCGCGGCCTTCATGTTCGCCTTCATCACCTCGTTCGACGAACTGACCATCTCGCTGTTCCTGACCGGCGGCGAATTCACCACGCTGCCCAAGCTGATGTGGGATGACGCGCTGCTCAAGGTCAGTCCGACGCTGGCGGCGGTGGCCACCTTGCTGCTGGCATTCATGACCGCGCTGATCCTGTTCTCCGAATACCTGCGGCGGCGCGGCGGAAAAACCGGCTGAGCATTGCCCTTACCTCAAGGCTGGACCGGCGGTCGGTCCAGCCTCCCCCTTACTCATCCACAAGGAGAACTGCCGTGTTGCTACAAGGCGGATACAACACCTACGGCATCCCGATCGGTGTGCTGGGCCTGGAATCGTATTTTCCGAAGCCGCCCGGGCATATCAAGAACCCGAGCAGCTTCCGCTTCCCCATCGTGCACAAGGTGATCAAGGGCGTCACCGTCAAGAAATTGCTGCGCGAACCGAGCGCCGCGCAGCTCGACCTGTTCATCGCGGCGGCACGCGAACTGGAAGCGGAAGGCGTGCGCGCGATCACCGGCAGCTGCGGTTTCCTCGCGCTGTTCCAGCAAGAGCTGGCGGATGCGGTGAACGTGCCGGTATTCATGTCCAGCCTGCTGCAGGTGCCGCTGGTGCACCGCATGCTGCGGCCGCAGCAGAAGGTCGGCGTGATCACCGCGCACAAGGAAAGCCTGACGCCCGCGCACCTGCAGGCGGTCGGCGCCGACCGCACGCCGCTGTGCATCGCCGGGATGGACGCGCAGCCCGAATTCGTCGACGTCATCATCGAAGGCAAGCGCAACGCACTCGATATGCGCAAGCTGGAGCACGAAGTGGTGTCGGTCGCCGCCGGCCTTGCGCGGGACAACCCGGAGGTCGGCGCGATCGTGCTGGAGTGCACCGACATGCCGCCGTTCGCGCACCGTATCCAGGAGCAAACCGGGCTGCCGGTATTCGATCTGTCCACCCTCACCAACATGGTCGGCGAGACCGTCACCCGCCAGCCTTATCGCGGCATCATGCCGCGCTGAGCCGACTTCACAAGCAGGATCACAACATGTCACAAGCATCTGGAACGCCGCGCAAGGTCACGATCATCGGCGCGGGAATCGTCGGCGTTTCCTCCGCGATCTGGCTGCAGCGCGACGGCTACGACGTCACGCTGGTCGATCGCCTGGCGCCGGGCGAGGGAACCTCGTTCGGCAACGCCGGCATCCTGGCCAGCTCCGGCTTCATCCCGGTATCGACGCCGGGCTTTGCGTGGAAAGCGCCGCGCATGCTGATGGACCCGCTGGGGCCGCTGTCATTCCGCTGGCCTTACATGCCGCGCATGATTCCGTGGCTGTACCAGTTCGTGCGCAGCAGCGCGCCACGCGCCGTCGAGCACATTGCCGATTCGATGAGCACCCTGGTCGGCACCAGCGTCGAGGACCACCAGGCACTGGCGGCGGGCACCGGCGCCGAAGCATGGGTGCGGCCATCGCCCTATCTGTTCGTGTACCGGGACGAGGCGGCATTCAATGCCGAGTCGTACGTCTGGGCGTTGCGGCGCGCACGCGGCGTGACAATGTCCTTCCTGAGAGGCGATGCGGTACGCGAGTTCGAACCGTCGCTGGGCGCCAGCTATCGTTTCGCCGCGGTGCTGGAACGGCACGGCTTCACGCCCGATCCGCTGCAGCTGGTCAAGGCGCTGGCCGCGCATTTCCAGCGCAATGGCGGCACCATCCTGCGGCGCGAGGTCAAGGATATCGAAATCGGCGCCGGCGGGCCGGTGCGTCTACTCACCGATCAGGGACCGCTCGATGTTGGCCGGCTGGTCATCAGCGCCGGCGCGTGGTCGGGCCGGCTGGCGGCGCGTCTCGGCAATCCGGTGCCGCTGGAGAGCGAGCGCGGCTACCACATCACGCTGCAAAGTCCCGGCGTGATGCCGCGCTACCCGATCATGTCGACCGGCGGCAAGTTCGTGTCCACGCCGATGAGTTGCGGCCTGCGCGTGGCCGGCATGGTCGAGTTCGGCGGACTGGATGCGCCGCCCAAGCCGGACATGACGCGCCGGCTGCTCGAACATGTGAAACGGCTGTTCCCCGGCGTCGCCACCGCCAGCTACACCGAGTGGCTCGGGCATCGTCCTTCGCTGCCGGACAGCTTGCCGGTGATCGGACGCTCGCCGCATTTCGCGTCGGTGTTTTATGCGTTCGGCCATCAGCATGTGGGTTTGACCGCCGGCCCCAAGACCGGACGCCTGATAGCCGACCTGATCGCCGGCCGCGCTCCGGCGATCGATCTGAGCCCGTTTCGCGTCGAAAGATTCAAGCCGGTCTGACCGACGGCAAACACTTCAAGGAGCAGCAATGAACAATATCGAGCGCCATCAAACCAACAAGCGTCTTAGCCAAATGGTGATCTGCAACGGGACGATCTATCTGGCCGGCCAGGTCGCCGCGGACAGGACGCAGGATGCGGCCGGCCAGACGCGCCAGGTGCTGGAAAATATCGACGCGCTGCTGCGGAAAGCAGGCAGCGACAAGAGCCGCATCCTGTTCGCGCAAGTGTGGTTGAAGAACATAGAGCGGGATTTCGGCCGGATGAATCAGGTATGGGAAAACTGGACCGCGGAAGGCGCAGCGCCGGCGCGCGCGACGGTGGAGTCCAATCTCGCGGCGGCCGACATCCTGGTGGAAATCGCGGTGACCGCATCGGTATAGCAGGCGATCGCCTACCGATACTTTTTACTCAGTAACGATCGAAGCATTGCTGCACGGCGCGGAAATCATGCGCCTTGCCCAACGCCAGCATCAATAGCACGCGCGCCTTCTGCGGATTGAGCGAATTCGCGGCGACCAGGCCGAGCGATTCATCGTCGGCCGACGAGGTGACGACGCCTTGCCCGACCCGGCTGGAGCGCACGAACATTACTCCGTGCTGCCTTGCCAGTTGCGCACCCCAGCGTGCCGATGGCGACAGGCTGCCGTTGCCGGTCCCGGCCAGCACGATGCCTTTTGCACCGGCTTCGACCGCGGCTCGGTAGAGATGCGTTCCCGCCCCCTGATGGTCATACAGGATGTCGACCTGCGGCAGCGCGTCGAGCTCTGCCAGCGAGAACTCGGTCGCCAGCGTATGCAGCCGCGTCGGCGCATTGAAAAAATGCACGAC
>UEXY01000143.1_pt1 | contig 11848 bp, 12 predicted proteins | sample 4301061 | NCBI WGS metagenome assembly UEXY01 (sample SAMEA4773184, study PRJEB27434) | metagenome | biome: 2259; feature: agricultural soil; material: soil | place: USA | collected 2014-09 | depth 0.25 m | reverse complement strand
ATCAATCCCGGAATCGTCTCGGGCGGCGTGCAAATCACGGCCAGATCCGGAACGGCCGGCAAGTCGCGCACTTTTGCGTAGACTTCGATCCCGCCGAGCGTGCCGTATTTGGGGTTGACGGGTAAAACCTTCCCCTTGAAGCCGCCTTTAATGAGATTGCTCAGCACAGTCGTTCCGACGCTATGGGAACGCTGCGACGCACCGATTACTGCAATCGACTGCGGATTGAACAGGTAAGTAAGATTTCTGATGCTCATCCGGTGGCATCCCATGGAGATAGGTTGACGGCTTGTAAGGTGCCGAAGCCAACGCGTCTGCGCGGCGTCGCCTATGCCATCGTATTGTGTGAACCGGCGCCGGCAAAAACAACTCGCTTCACTTGCTTGACGTGGCGCAAACGGCCTCATGAAAACGCGCTCAAAGTGAGCTGGCACCAGGATGGAATGGTGGATAAGGATGGGATCTATATATTGTTATGCTTCACCAGCCAACGAAATCCGACAGGGCAAGCCACTTGCCGCAGCAAGCCTTGCTGGTTAACGCTTTGGAATCCGTCGCAAATGCAATTTTCATCACCGACGCAACGGCACATATCGTCTGGACGAATCGGGCGTTTAGCCGGTTATGCGGGTACTCGCAAGAAGAATTGTCCGGCAATACGCCCGCAATATTGAGGTCGGGAAGACAGGACAAATCGGTTTATGCCGATTTGTGGCAGGCCATTCTAGCCGGCAATGTATGGCATGGAATAATGACCGACCGCAAGAAAGATGGAACGCTTTATACGGTCGATGAAACGATTACGCCCTTGCTGGACGAGCATGGGGTCATCACCCACTTCATCGCCATTCAGCAGGATATGACGCTGCGCAACCAGCAGCAGGAACAGGATCATTATCTTGCTTACCATGACGCCCTGACCGGGCTGGCGAACCGTACGCATTTTCTTGAATTGCAGCAGCAGGCAATGCTTCACGCCGCGCATACCAAAGATATGCTTGCATTGCTGTTTCTGGACTTGGACAAGTTCAAGGCGGTGAATGACACGCTCGGACACGATATCGGCGATCGCTTGCTTCAGGCCGTCGCCGAACGACTGAAGGCGGCCGTCCGTAAATCCGATACCGTTGCAAGATTCGGCGGCGATGAGTTCGCCATTCTTTTGATGGGCTTGCTCGATATGGAAGTCGCGATAACGCTCGCTTGCAAGCTGGTCGCCACGCTCGCGCAGCCATTCGTCATTGCCGAACACAAGCTTCATATCGGCGTAAGCATAGGTATTTCGATATATCCCGGTGACGGCGAAACGCAGGACGATTTGATGAGAAAGGCTGATCAGGCAATGTACGCCGCTAAACAGCAAGGTGGCGGGAAATATCAGTTTTATCGCAGTGCATGTTCGTGAGCGTGTTGCAAGGCGGGTTCACCGATGACCGATCATCAGGACGAAGTGTCCGTTGAGCCTGCGCAAATCCTTGCCCGACGTGATCGCTAACTTGTTCTCGCAGTATGGCCACGCGCGAGGAGAACGCCATGTTGTTCAAGAAAATTCTTATTCCGACCGACGGTTCCGATCTGTCAAAAGCGGCAGCGCGTGCCGGCGTTGACTTCGCCAAGGATCAGCAGGCAGAGATCGTCGGTATCCATGTCGCGCTGGACTATACCTATCCGATCTACATCGAGCCGGCGCCGCCAAGCTATCCCACTGAAGAGGAATACAAAATATCCGTGCGCAAAGTGGGCGAAGCTTATCTCAAAGAGATAGGCGAGCTGGCCCGGGGAGCAGGTTTGAAATATACCGGTGCCACCGCCTTGTCCAGCTCTACCGCCGACAAAATCGTCGAGACAGCGCGGAAGCTTGATTGCGATCTGATCTTCATGGGTTCGCACGGCCGTAGCGGGTGGGGGCAACTGCTATTGGGAAGCGTTACCGCCAAGGTGCTATCGCTATGCCAAATTCCTGTGCTCGTCTATCGCGTGAAACATGATCCTTCTGAATCGAAAAGCAGAAGAGGAAAAAGTTGACGCTCATTTGATAGGCAGATGGTAGCCAGAGTCGCCTGCAAAGAGGTTCCCATGTCTTATAAAACCATTCTCGTTCACGTAGACGAATCCCGAAGCGTCGATACCAGCGTCGCGCTTGCATGCAAGATAGCCGAGGTGGAGAACGCGCATCTGATTGGATCGGCCACGACTGGCGTGTCCCGCTTTCTCTATCAGTTGGCCGAAGGAAATCCACAGGACCCGACAGTCGGACCTCATCTGGAAGCAATGCGAAAGCGTGCAAATAACGCATTGAAAAAATTCGAAACCCAAGCCCGCCAATTCGATATCAAATCGGTTGAAACGCGGCTTGTCGACGACGATGCCGCGGGCGGTTTGATATTGCAGGTGCCCTACTGCGATCTGGCGGTTCTAGGGCAGTATGATCCGGAGGGGTTTTCTGCCATCGTCAACCAAGACTTGCCGGCATATGTCGTGATGAACGGCCGTTGCCCGATACTGCTTGTGCCGTACGCCGGGGCGGCTGATTCGATGGGAGAGCGGGTATTGATTGCCTGGAACGCCAGCCCGGAAGCGACCAGAGCGGTGCGTGATGCGATCCCGCTTCTCAAGCGGGCAAAGATCGTGGAGGTAGTACTGTTCAATCCGGATTCACAGCGGGATCGTGTTGATCCGCAACCGGGAGCCGCGATTGCTTTGTATTTGGCGCGTCATGGCATCGAAGTCGATGTGATAGTGCAGAAGACGGCGCTCGATGTCGGCAACGCACTCTTGTCCCTGGCCTCTGACCTGAAGTCCGACTTGCTCGTGATGGGTTGTTACGGACGTTCCCGTTTCCGCGAGATGCTGCTCGGAGGTGCAAGTCGTACCGTATTGCAAGAAGCGCTTATCCCGGTGTTCATGTCACATTGAGGCCGGCGCCGATGTGGTCATGCATGAGGCAAAAATTCGTTGCTCATGCATTTTCTGCTGAGTTGTATTGTCAAACAAGACGGGCAGAGCGGGAAATGTTCCGAATCAGGAGTGCGCCATGTCAATTGAAGGCGTGTTAAACGAAGGTTTCGTCACTACCGAAATAGACAAGCTCGTCAACTGGGTCCGTACCGGGTCGATGTGGCCGATGGCGTTCGGCCTGGCTTGCTGCGCGGTGGAAATGATGCATGCCGGCGCGTCACGTTACGACATGGATCGTTTCGGTGTCATGTTCCGCGCGTCTCCGCGTCAATCCGATGTGATGATCGTTGCCGGTACCTTATGCAACAAAATGGCGCCGGCGCTGCGCAAGGTATACGATCAAATGGCCGAGCCGCGCTGGGTGATTTCCATGGGCACCTGCGCCAACGGCGGTGGTTATTATCACTATTCCTATTCCGTCGTGCGTGGTTGTGACCGTATCGTGCCGGTGGACATTTACGTTCCCGGCTGTCCGCCAACTGCGGAGCAGCTGCTCTACGGCATCATCCAGCTACACAACAAGATCAAGCGCACCAACACGATTGCACGTTAACTCGCGGGAGGCATGTCAAATCCTGAAGGAGATTCAAATGCCAAAATTTCTCATTGAAGCCAACTATCTCAGCGAAGGCGTAAGCGGTTTGCTCAAAGAGGGCGGCACGCGGCGACGTGCTGCCGTCGACGAGTTGTTCAAATCGGTGGGCGGCAGCGTTGAGGCCTTTTACTTTGCCTTCGGCGACGAAGACGTTTTCGTCATTGGCGATCTGCCGGACAATGCCACTGCCGCAGCACTCGCCCTCAAGGTAAATGCTTCTGGAGTGACCGCATGCAAAACGACCGTGCTGCTTACACCTGAAGAAGTTGACCAGGCCGTCAAGAAGACCGGCACTTATCGACCGCCCGGATATGCGATTGACCAAGCCGAAGTCGCCAAGTGGGATGGCGAGGGCGGGCAACTTGCACAAGAGTCGCCTGGTAAAAAAAATCAGTGAATGAAATATACCCATCACAAATTTTGATGGTTAATTCAACGCTGATGCGGGGTTCCCATTGGCCGAACTCGCTGGGCGGATCACGCCATGGCAAAGCCGGTACGCTTGGTTTTCACCGAGCTGCCGGCGTTCGCGCTTGAGAGGCATAGGAATTCGCCGATAGCCACAGCGTACCCAGGTATGAGCAATCTCGTGCGCCCGCACAGCGCGCTTGACGGCAACACGCCGGATGCGCTTTACTACCGGCACCTGCCGGCGCTAAAGCAAGCGGCGCCGACGGCAGGCGGTGCCACCGCGCTGCACGCTCTGGCCGTGCGCTTTGGTGGGCGGCGAACGGCACTACGGATAACCCTCCATCCACAAAACCCGACTTAACGAATTCAAATTCGCGCCCAACTCAACGAGGCCGCTTCTCAACAACTCCACGGAAAGAAAAAAAATTGCGCCAATCTAATTTCTGGGCTGATTCAAAGCCAAGCGTGAGTGCGAAAGATCGGGATTACCGCGTGTACGCGGCAGTTAACAAAATTCCTTATGGCCGTGTCGCCACATACGGACAAATCGCAAAATTGGCTGGCCTTGGCGGAATGGCACGTGAGATTGGCTACGTACTTTTTGATCTTCCCGCTGATAGCGCAATTCCTTGGCACCGAGTGATTAACATGCGCGGCGAGATCAGCGCTCGCAGCATGCCGGGTGCGGAAAATGAGCAGCGGCTACGCCTTGAGCAGGAAGGGGTGAAATTCGACGAACACGGGCGAGTCTCACTTAAGCTTTTTGGCTGGATACAGGAGCCGGAGCCGGAAGACCAAGGTAGTTTGTGGTAATCCTTGCCGGCCGGTACAAAAAGTACATCATCCGGTGCCGCACGATTTGCGCCCCCCATTACCGGGTACGGTTTAGCGATTAGTTCGCGTCGACTTGCTTCAGCCAAGTGTTTAGCGAACAGGTTCGCAAGCGACAAGCGTCAATGTCGCCCAGCTAGTTACCACGTCCCACAGCCGCCAATAAAAAATCTTGCCCGGAGTGGATGGAATCTCTCCATAAATTGTATATTTGACAATATCGGCTACTTTTCTTAGACTGCGGGGGCCGAGTCTGATGTCAGAGTCGGGCAAACCCATAAAGCATTCTGCAGAGAACGCACAGTCCGGCGCATCATTCAAACCCCTAAAAGGCCATGATGAAGAAAATAACCATATCCGCACTGTTCCTTTCAGTTTGTTGCGCTATTGCGCTGCCCGGCCAGGCACAAAGTACCGTTTCCGAGGCGTCCGGCGCCAGTGTGCTCGTCACCGGTTCGCTCGTCGTAGCGGCCTCAACGCTGCCGATCGTGGCGGCGGTCTCGATTATGGATGCGGTAGTACGCAGCGTGCGTTCCCATCGCGGCGCTACGGAAATCCAGATTCGCCAGGATAAGTCAGGGCAAACCGCAACCATCCGAATTCCAACCAATGCACTGCAGGGAAAACGAGTAAGCGTCGGCATGCGTTCCACGCTTGTTGCCGACCCAACAGGCCATACGCTCGAGATCGACAACGCGCCGATCGCGTACCTTCCCGGCCCTGCCGCTGCGGGGCTGGTACATAGCAAAACCGTCAAGTGAGAATCAGCATGGATCGCGCATTCGCCAGTCTTGCAGCAAGCACGTTGCTGCTGCTGAGTATTGCAGTCGGCATGCCGCAAGCGCATGCCGGCACGCCGTGCGAAGAAACCGTCAATTCACCCGAAACTACCCAGAGGTCGCTGTCGATCGCGAAGAAAGTATTCAATTCGCTTGAAGCAGGCGGCGCCAGGGTCGCACTCGTCGCCCGGATCGGACAGGATCTTTCCAAATATGGGCTGCGCTTCTCTCATATGGGCTTTGTCGTGAAAGACCATCCGGACGGCCCCTGGAGCGTCGTCCATATGCTCAACCAATGTGGAACGGATCAGTCCGACATCTATGTCCAAGGGCTGGGCAATTTTTTTGCGGATGGCATGGTCGCCTATGAGTCGGCGATCCTGACGCTGCCGGCGGATGCACAGGATCGGCTGGCAAAATTTCTAACGGGCGCGCGCGTAAAACGTTTCTTTGAACCGAAGTACAGCGTGGTCGCATACCCGTTCGCCACCAGATACCAAAACTCCAATCAATGGGCGCTCGAGACGCTCGCGTCCGTGCTGGCGCAGGAAGGCGACGTCACCAATCGTGCAGAGGCGCAGCAATGGCTAAAGGATGCCGGCTATGAACCGAGCGTGCTGAATATCGGCGCGATGACTCGCTTGGGCGGTCGCATGTTTAAGGTCAATGTCGCCTTCGATGACCATCCGGGAGAATTGCGGTGGAACGACAAGATTGCCGTGGTAAGCGTCGAATCAACCTACAACTTCGTCCGCAAGAAATATCCGGCTGACTCGAAACGTATCATCGTCGATCTCCTCGATTGATACGGTGCATCGCAATACAGCTTACGATCGATTTGAGAGATGTGGTGTCGCCGATCTCCTTCACCACGCGAATAATCGGGGCGCAATCGTAGTACGGCAGTTCGATATTGCGGTATTCACGCAGGAATTTGATGTTAGCGAGCCGCCGCGCTTCACGCATTGCGCCCATGTTCGAATCTTTTGTGTTTAACGACATTTGACAGACCGGCCGCGGGTAGAACACATTAATCTGGCCGGATCGACAGCGTCTTGCGTATGGCAAGCAGCAACACGAGTGCGACAGTGAACGGCATTATCAAGGCGTCTTGAGATTTCATCGTCCAAAGAGTAGCGCCGCTGACGGCGCACCAGATGAGCGGAATGAGCATGGGCGTCCAAAGCGGCCGGTTCGGTCCGAGCAGCAGAATGCCTAGTGTTGCGATTGCAGTGGAGTCCGGCGTAACGCCGAAGATTTCCACTTGTGGCCATGGCCGTCCCATGGCTGGGCCGATCAGGGGATGGATCGTCAGGGCGAAAAGAAATACGCAAAGGCCGGCGAAATGAACAGCGTCGCCGGCAGGTGTAAGCCGCAGCCTGCCGAGGACAAGCCTGGTCCGGATCAGAAGCAGCGCTTCAGCCGTAAAACCGATCGCGAAGTAGTTTGCGGCCCAATTGATGGTTGCGTAGTACCCGGCATGAAACGCCCATGCCACCCAGAGCCAGCACGCAGCGAGAACCGTCGTCACCACATAGCCCCGCCCGGGGATAGCGCACAACAAGCACGCCAGGATGACGATGCCGAGCGTCAGCGCTACGAACTGGGCCGGCCAGATAGCGCGGTTGTAGAGTTCGAATAGCCGATAGTAGGTCTGCGCCGAAAACAGCAGAAAACTCGACAGCGTGTAGGTCCACCATTCCGACATCAGAGCTTCTCGGCATGGGCGGCCATGCGGCCCCGCATTGCCTGGTCCGGCAGACGGCCGAATGCCGCCCCCATGTTCTGGCGAACGTGCGCAACGTTTGAGCTTGCCGGAATGGCGCAGGTGACGGCCGGATGCGACACGATGAACTTAAGAAGGAATTGCGGCCAATTTGTACATTCGATTTCAGCCGCCCACGGGGGCAGCGGATGGCGCTCCACTGCCTTGATCAATGCTCCTTGCCGGAATGGCCGGTTGGCAATGACCGCAATGCCTCGCTCCCTTGCCAGCGGAAGAATGCGTGACTCGACTTCGCGGTCGAGAATATTGTAGGAGATCTGGACGAAATCGATCGGACGGCTCTGCATGATCTGCTCGATTTCCCGGTGGCGGCGGCCTTCCGATGTTGTGATCCCCACATAGCGAAGCTGACCGTTTGCCTTCATGGCAAACAGGGTTTGCAAATGCTCCTCCCAAGACAGTAGATTGTGGACTTGCAACAGATCGAAACGTGCCACGCCCCAGTATTGGCGAGAGGCCTCGATCTGACTCGGGCCGCGCGAACCGGGGGAGGTCCAGACCTTATCCGCCGAAAAGACATGCGACAGCATGCCCAGCTTCTTTAACCCGTAGCCGATGACTTGTTGCGACGAACCGTACATCGGCGAAGAATCGATCAAGCGGCCGCCTGCGTCAAAGAAGTTGCGCATGACTTCCGCGCAGGCATCACGAGCGACAGAGTCGTTGCCGACATTGAACGTGATCCAGCTTCCCAATCCGATCACGGGCAGGGGCTGGCCGGACGACGGAACGGGCCGGGTCAGGATAGCCGGTTGCGACGCCGCCCTTGTCAAAGGAGCGAAGATGGCACCCGCTCCCGCCACCAGAAAAGACTGGAGCAGTTTGCGGCGGTTCAGGTGTGAATATTGGCGCATGGCTGACACTCCTGTTGCATCCGCAGGTCACGATGGACGGTTTGCTACCCATTGGAGATTAATCGATTGGTTTGGCTTGTGATTCACTTTCCTCTTTCCTCCGGCTATTGGAAATTTCCACGGCAACTGCCGCAGCCTGCTCGGCTGCCATGCCTTCGGTACGCTGCTCATATTCCGCCTCGCTACGCTCATCCTTCATTTTCATCGTCACGTCCTCGATTTTTTCTTCCTCGCCCGGCAGTTCGACCCTGAGTTCGTCAACAATCATGAGTATTGTCGCGGCGACCGGCAACGCCAGGAGCGCGCCAACGATTCCAGACAGAGTTCCGCCTGTGATTAACGCAAAAAGCACAACTGAAGACGGCAGCCGCAGTGCGCGTCCATATACGATTGGAATCAGTACCCGGCTCTCGAATTCCTCGTAACAGAGCATCAGGACAAAGACAACCGCAGTGATAAGCATGCCCTTCCCGAGCGCAGCAAGGACCGCAGGACCCATGGTGAGGAAAATGCCGATGAACGGCAGTACGTCCATGAGCCCGCCGAAAACCGAGAGCGCCAACGCGTTCGGTATCCCGCAGGCCGTAAGGAGGATGAACATGAATACACCCATCAGGACACAAGTAATAACTTGCCCACGGATGTATCCGCCGACAATTGTCTGCAAGTTGATCAGAATGCGGGACAGCCGGATATGCTGCGAGCGGGGTACGACTGCGAAGAGAGCGCCCCGAAGGCGGTCGCGGTCGATCATCATGTATAGCGCAAGGAAAAATGCGCCGGCACTGTAGGCAAGGATTGCAAGAAACCGTGTCGAAACCGCAAGTACTTCCGCAGTATAGGTTTTAAGCAGCGTATCGTATTGAAGATTACGCAGGGCATCCGCAAGGGATGCAGTCAGCCGATACCCGGCAAGAAAATCGGCCAAGCGAGCCCTCAGAGCCGGTTCCTGCTCGATCAGGCTGGTCACCTGGGCCACAAGCGCCGGAATGGTTAGCGTGACAATCGAAACAATGACGAACAAAAGCAAACCGAAGACGATGGCAATTGCGGTCCCTCTTCCAACGCCGCTCGCCTCGAACCATTGGATCGCCGGGCTTAATGTCCCGATAATCATCAGGGCGGCGACCAGGACCAGTAAAACCGGCAAGAGTTGAATAAGTATCCAAGCGCTGCCCGCTACAAGAAGCGCAATGAGCAGAGTGAGAGGAGCAATTTCAATTCGCAACACCCGTTTTTGAATATTCTTGGAGGGCATCTCCTTGGCTTCATCGGACGGCATTATGACAATACCCAAGTATCGCGAAAAGCAATGGCTTGCTTCGGCACAAGACAGAAGTCGATAGCCTCAGCCGGAAATCCGAAAAATACGGCCCTTGACAACACCGCATATACATCACCTTACGTTAAGGTTCCGCACTGCAATCGATGTTGATTGGAATCTTCATCTTTATACCGTCTTAGTCTGCGGTAAATGCTTCATCGATCGCTCGGGACGGAGAAGTCCGCATCTTCCTTATCCAAGCAGGTCCTTACGCCAGGATCCGAACCGATGACTCCCGCTCCCATTGTCGTGTCTTTGCGGCAGCAATAAAGCCCTTGATATGCGCAGTATCGAAGATGCCTTTGTCCTTTTCGAGATTCGCTTTTTCCAGTAGCGATTGACCGCCCTTGTCGCCGACGATCGCCTTGAGATGACCGAATGCGTTGCGCACGAAATCGATGGCGGCAGATTCCTCGACGAGCAGTTTCGCTCCAGCGTCGGACAGGATGACGGCTATCGCATCGAACATCACGGACGGCGTGCCTGCCAATTGGCCGTCAGCCGGCAGCATCGCGCCGTCGGCAAGCTTCGCGCCGCCCACCTTGGGCGCCACAATCTTGGCCTGTCCGCCAGCGGCCGTGACAGCGTTCTGGACTTCCTTGATCATCGCGCCGTCCGAACCATCGGCGATCAGGATACCGACCGCGCGGCCTTCGAGTGTGTCCTTCATCTTGCCGATGATCTGCAATGCCGGCGAAGCAGGAAAATCCTGTACCGCAGCCGCTGGCACAGGCGCATCGGGCAACTTGCCCAGTGCAAGGCCGTCGCACACGCGTTGCGCGAGGTCTTCGTCGATATGACGCAGATGCGCCACCATCGCCTGTCGCACATGCACATGCGCGACCTTGGAAAGCTCGAACACAAGGGCCGAGGCAATATGCGCCTGCTCATGCCGGGTTTGACTGCGGTAGAACTGGCGCGCCTGGCTGTAATGATCGGCAAAGCTCTCCGCACGGATGCGGCTCTTATCCCCGCTCTCGGCTACCTGCGCATGGCGGAAGCCGTGACTCGGCGTCTCGCGCGGCGAGTTTTCGGACAAAGAGTTCGGCTCATAGGCGACACGCCCCTTCGGCTGCATCATCTGCATTTTTCCGTCGCGCTGATTGTTGGCGAACGGGCACTTCGGCGCATTGATCGGAATCTGATTGAAATTCGGCGACCCCAGGCGCAGCAACTGGGTATCGAGATAGGAGAAGAGACGACCTTGCAGTAGCGGGTCATTGGAAAAATCGATGCCCGGCACGATGTTGGCGGGACAATACGCCACCTGTTCGGTCTCGGCAAAGAAATTGTCTGGCCAGCGATCCAGCACCATGCGTCCGATCACCTGTAGCGGCACCAATTCTTCCGGAATCAGCTTGGTCGCGTCGAGGTGATCGAACGGAAATTTGTCCGCCTGTTCCTGCGTGAACATCTGCACGGCAAACTCCCACTCAGGGAAATTTCCTTTCTCGATCGCTTCGAACATGTCGCGGCGATGGAAGTCCGGGTCCGCGCCGGCGATCTTGATGGCTTCATCCCATACGGTCGATTGCAAGCCGAGCTTGGGGCGCCAGTGAAACTTGACAAAGATCGAGTCGCCTTCCTGGTTCACCAACCGGAAACTGTGAATGCCGAACCCTTCGATCATGCGCAGCGAGCGTGGAATCGTCCTATCCGACATGATCCACATCACCATATGCATGGATTCCGGCGTCAGCGAGATGAAATCCCAGAATGTGTCATGTGCAGAGGCGCTCTGCGGAAATCCACGGTCGGGTTCCATCTTGACGGCATGAACGACGTCGGGAAATTTGATCGCATCCTGGATGAAGAAGACCGGAATATTATTGCTGACCAGATCCCAGTTGCCTTCCTTCGTATAAAACTTGACGGCGAACCCACGCACGTCGCGTGGCGTGTCGACAGAGCCGGCTCCGCCGGCGACCGTGGAGAAACGAGTAAACACGGGCGTCTTCTCTCCGACCTCGGTTAGGATTTTTGCTGTGGTGTATTGCGAAAGCGACTTGGTCAGCTCGAAGTATCCATGCGCCGCCGTGCCGCGCGCATGGACAATGCGTTCGGGAATCCGTTCGTGATCGAAGTGGGTGATTTTTTCACGAAGGATGAAATCCTCGAGCAAGGTCGGTCCGCGCGAATTGTCCCGCAGCGAATTCTGATTGTCGGGAATCGGGATGCCCTGATTCGTCGTCAGTTCCGTATGCTTGCCGCCGGCGATCTGATGCAACTCCCCTCCATTGCCTGGGCGGGTTTCTCCATTCGAGGCGAGAGAGTTCTTTTCGTGTTTCCGGTTTCCTGAAGTATTTCTTT
>UEXY01000109.1_pt1 | contig 11904 bp, 9 predicted proteins | sample 4301061 | NCBI WGS metagenome assembly UEXY01 (sample SAMEA4773184, study PRJEB27434) | metagenome | biome: 2259; feature: agricultural soil; material: soil | place: USA | collected 2014-09 | depth 0.25 m | reverse complement strand
TCGTTCCGCCGTTCGTCGCTGATCGGGCTGGCGCTGATGTTCGTATTCCTGTTTCTTCGCCTGCCGGCGCGCAGAAAAATTTTCTTCGCACTGCTGGCCGCGGGACTGCTGGCAGCGGTCGCCGCCGTATTCTTTGAACAACGGCTGCAATTCAATACCAGCGGCGGCGTGCTCGAATCGCTGATCTACGACATCGCGCCGGACCGCGGCATCAAGAACGGACGCTTCTACGAGCTGTACGCAGCGGCGCAAAGCATGGATGGACACTGGCTGTTCGGGCGCGGCACCTGGGGCACCTTCATCGGCGATCGCGAAATGCTGTCCTACCACGGCAACGACTTCAGCTTCGTCCATAGCGGCTTCGGCCACGTGATCCTGAAAACCGGATTGATCGGCCTGGCGCTGTTCGTCGGCATCCTGGCGGCGTATGCATCGTTCTACTTCAGGCATTGCAACTACCTCGCTCGCAACGCGCGCCTGACCGCCGATGCCGGCTTCGCGGGATTCCTGTTCTGGGTACCGACGCTGCTGATCGGCACGCCGATCATCGAATTCCGCACCATGCTGCTGCTCGGCTTGACGCTGGCGATGCCCTTCGTCGCGGTCGGCCTGCAGAACTATCAGATCCGCACCTACCTGCACCGGATTCAATATGCTGCTGCGTAATTCGCTCTGGAATCTCAGCGGTTCGGCGGTGCCGATGGTGGTCGCGCTGGCGACCGTACCGCTGCTGATCGGTGCGCTCGGCGTCGAAGGTTTCGGCATCGTCACGCTGGTCGGCTCGGTCATCGGCTACTTCGGCGTGCTCGACATCAATCTCAGCGCCGGCTCGATCAAGTACCTGGCCGAGCATCATGCGGCCGACGATCGCGAGCGTTTTGCTGAAACCTTCTGGTTCGGCATCCTGTTCTACGGACTGCTCGGGCTGCTGGGCGCCATCGGTATTTTTTTGGGCGCGGAGTCGCTGCTCGAACGCTTCTTCCATGTGTCGCCGGCGATGCGCACGGAAACGGTCGTCGCGTTCCAGATCGCCGCGCTCGGCTTCGCGGTGACGCAGGCGCAGAATTACCTGCTGGTGGTGCCGCAGGCCTTGCAGCGCTACGACCGCTCGGCGCAAAGCGAAGCCTTCTTCGGCATCCTGGTCAACCTGGCATCGGTGACCGCCGCGATGGCCGGCACCGGGGTGGCCGGCGTGATCGCCGCGCGTGTCGGCGTATCCATCCTCAATCTGCTGTACCTGGCGTGGCTGATCAGCGGCTTCGAACTGCAACTGGCACCGCGCTGGCCGCGCGCCGACGTGCGCGCCGCGCTCACTTCGTTCAGTGCGTACGCGTATCTGAGCAAGATCGCGTCGACGCTGCACGAGCATGCGGACAAGCTGATCGTCGGCGCGATCGCCGGCCCGGTCGCCCTCACCTTCTATTCGGTGCCGGTGACGCTGGCCGGCCGCATTCTCGGCCTCACTTACCGGCTGTCCAGCGTGATCTACCCGCGCGCATCGGCGCTGGCCGGCGCCGGGCGCATCAATGAATTGCGCCCGATGTATCTTGACGTGATGCGCTACGTCACCTACATCAACCTGGCGGCGCTCGGCGTGATCGTGCTGGCGGGCGACGAATTCCTGCGGCGCTGGGTCGGCGAACAATTCGTGCAGCAAGGCTATCCGGTGCTGGTGCTGATGACGCTGGCGCTGCTGGTCGATTCGCTGACCAATATTCCTTCGCTGGTCAACGATGCGCTCGGCCATCCGCGCGTCACCGGCCGCTTTGCGCTCGCCAACGGCATTTTCGGCGTCGGCATGGTGTATCTCGGGATGCAGATGGGCGGCATCGTCGGCGCGGCCAGTGGACACCTGCTGTCGTCTGTCGCGCTCGGCCTGGGCTTCTTGCTGTTCGTGCATGGCCGCACCGTGCCGATCAGCTTCGGCGAAAGCCTGCGCAAGGGGTTCGGGCGCAGCCTTGGCGTCGGCACGCTGATCATCTGCGTGCTGGTGCCGCTGAAATGGCTGGCGCCCAGCGGGCTGGTCAGCACTTTATTGATCGTATCGACGGCGCTGCTGACGCTGGCACTCGCCGGGCTGTTCTTCATCGTCAGCGTCGACGAGCGCGCCGCCATGTTGTCGATGGCGCGCCGGCTGCGTTCATGAGGCGACATATCGTGCGTATCCTGCTGGTCAGCGAAGACATCCCGTACCCCAACATGGGTGGACTCGCCAGGCATGCATTGAACCTGGCGCGTGCGCTGGTTCGCGCCGGCCATGAGGTCGATCTGCTGGGCAGCGATGACCACCCCATCGAAGTATGCGGCGACGAAGGCAAATTCGGCGGCCGCTTTTTCGGCGAGCTCAACGGCCATCATGCCGGCTGGAAGGAAATCGGCTGCGGCATGTACATGCCGCCGAAGCGCACGTCGATCGCCCGCCACTTCGCGCAAATCATCATGCGCCATGCGCCGCACTACGACGTGATCCATTATCACGGCCATGTCCCGAACCTGGCGCACTTTCTGCCGGACGACCTGAATTTCGTGCAGACCCGGCACGATCAGGGCAGCGACTGCTTCAAGCACACGCGCTTCCGCGACGACAAGGTGTGCACGTCGACTGATCCCGCCGAATGCGCGAAATGCATCGCCGCGCAGCCGAACGCACTGCAACGCGCAGTGTCGGCATCCGCCGTGATCCGCTTCCGCAAGGAAGTGGCGGACAGCTTCCGCCGGCACAAGACCGTGTTTGTGTCCGATATGCTGCTGCGCAATCTGCAGCGTTCGCTCGGCCCCGGCGCCTGGGGCGCCACCGTGCACAATTTCGTCGATCGCGCAAAGCTGGAGAAGATTCGCGCCGCCGCCGCCATGCAGCCGCCGGCATCGGGCTTCCAGGTATTCGTCGCCGCCAAACTGTATCCGGCCAAGGGAGTTGGGCCATTCCTGCGTGCGCTGGCGCCGCGCCTGCCGCCGCAGATGCAGGTAACGATTGCAGGCGACGGCTCCGAGGAGGCACGCCTGCGCGCCGATTTCGCAAGCGAGCAAATCCGCTTCCTCGGCTGGTGCGCGCCGGACACCACGCTCAAGCTGGCTGCGTCCGCGCATGCGGTGGTGGTGCCTTCGGTATGGGAAGAGCCCTGCGCGACGACGGTGCTGGAAGGGCTGTTCCTCGGCAAGCCGACCTTCGCGCTGCGGCGCGGCGGCACGCCCGAGCTGGCTATCTATGCGGCCGAGCCGGGCCAGCTGCGCCTGCACGACGATATGGACGCGCTGGTGTCCGACTTGATCTCCTTCGATCCGGACACGCACTACGGATTCGCGGCGGACGGCCTCGGATGCGCGGACAGCGCGGCACAACGTCTGCTCACGATTTATCGCCAGCCCCTCCGTTGAAAGGCTTTCTTCATGGCGCTTACCTTTTCCGTCATTACCTGTACCTGGAATAGCGCAAGCTACCTGGGCGAGTCGATTGCGTCGGTGCTGGCGCAAGACCATCCCGATATCGAATACATTTTCGTCGACGGCGGCTCCAGCGACGGCACGCTGGAGCAGATCCGCGCGTTGCGGCGGCCGTACCGGCTGCTGGAGAACGTGCGCGGCGGCGTCAGCCGTGCGATGAACGAAGGCTTGCGCGCGGCCACCGGCGATGTGATCGCCTATCTGCATTCGGACGATTATTACCTGCGCCCGGACGTGCTGTCGCACGTGGCGCGCCGGCTCGACGCCAGCGGGCGCGGCTGGCTGTTCGGCCGCACCATGGCGCTGATCGACGGCCGGCTGCATGCCGATAATTTCGTTGCGCCGCGCTTCAGCTACGCCAATCTGCTGCGCGGTAATTTCATTCCTCATCCCGCCACCTTCGTGCGGCGCGAGCTGATGCTGCGCGCCGGCGGCTTCAGCGCCAGCCTGAAATATGCGATGGACTACGACTTGTGGCTGAAGCTGGCGAAGCTGGGTGAACCGGTGCAGCTCGACGAACCGCTGGCGGCATTCCGCGAGCATGAAGGCAGCCTGTCGAGCTCGTCGCGCACGCGGCTGGCGGCGATGGCGGAAGACTTTCGCGTACGCCTGGCCTATGCCGGGCGCAATCCGCTGCAGCGGGCCGCGCATTACGCACGCTACTTCGTGCGCCGTCAGCGCATATTGCATGCCCATGCGCATGCGAAGGGACAGGCATGAGAACGCCGGACATCTCGCTGGTGCTCGCCACCGTGGGACGCACCGATGAACTTGCGCGTCTGTTCGATTCGCTGGCCGCGCAAACCTTCAGCAATTTCGAAGTGATCGTGGTCGATCAGAATGACGACGACCGCCTGCTGCCGCATCTCGACCGCGCGCGTTATCTCGGCGTCGCCGTTCGGCATGTCAGATATCGTCCGGCCAACCTTGCCGCCGCGCGCAATGCCGGAATCGGGGCCGCCAAGGGCAAATGGATCGGCTTTCCCGACGATGACTGCTGGTACGCGCCGCGCCTGCTGGAACGACTGGTCGCGCGTTTTTCGCGCCGGGACCAGCCGGCCGGCATCATCGTGCGCTGGGTGGAACAGGACGGGCAGCCAAGGTCCGCCGCCAACCTGTCATGGGAACGCTCGCGCGCATTCCGCGACATTCCGGTCAGCTCGATCACGCTCTTCTGCGAACACGCGTTATGCCGGGATATCGGCGGATTCGACAGCCGGCTCGGCATCGGCCAGTGGTTCGGCGCCGGCGAGGAAACGGATTTCGTGCTGCGCGCGCTGCATGCAGGCGCTTTCTTCACCTACGAACCGCTAGGCGAAGTGCATCACGCGGTGAATCCGCAAAAGCCCGATACCGATCCGCAAGCGCGGCGCGCGGTCAGGCATCGGGCGCGGGGAACCGGTGCGCTGTATGCGAAGCACCGCCTGCCCGCGTGGGTGATCGCGCGCGGCCTGGCGGCGCCGCTGCTGCGGCCGCTGCTCCGGGGGTCGTTCGGCGCGGAACTGGTGCTGGGCTATGCGACCGTACTGGGCCGCATCGACGGCATGCGCGGCTGGCGACGCACGCAATCGTGACAAGAATCTCGTCATTCGTATGCATAAGAATTGTTACAAAAGAGTCGCCGGGAAATAGCGATCCTTTGATGTAGGCGGGATCGACGTGCGCCGCCGCCTTCACAATTTTAACGTCACGGTTGCCGATCGCGTGCAACCGGCCGCTGGCGGACCTGCGGAAAACCTGAAAGACCTTGATTCACGCCGATGAAAAAATGCAAAGACCAGCAAGTTCCGCATCGCCATCCTTTCGGAGCCCAGGTTCTATTCCGTCAGGCCTCGGAGTAGATGATGTTAAGAATCGCTTTGATCACCAACCACCCACCGCCGTTTCGGATTCCGATTTACGAAAGAATCGCGCAGACGCCGGACATCGATCTGCAGGCCGTGTTCTGCAGCGCGCGCGAACCGAACCGGCAATGGGAGTTGCCGCCGCTGCGCTTCAATCATGTTTTCCTGAAGGAGCGTTTCGTCACCAAAGGATCGAACTTCATTCACAACAACCCCGACGTGCTGCCGGTGCTGAAGCAGTTGTCGCCGGACGTGATCGTGACGACCGGGTTCAATCCGACTTTCCTGTACGCGTTCGGCTATGCGACCGTGAAAGGAATTTCGCACGTGCCGATGACCGATGGCACCGATGTCTCGGAGGCCGCGCTGTCGCGGTGGCACCGAGCGATGCGGCGCCTGGTGTATGCGCGCTCGCAGGCATTCATCGCTGCCAGCCATGGCGGACAGCGCCTGTACCAGAGCTACGGCGTGGCGCCGGAGCGCTGCTTCCAGTCCTGCCTATGCACTGACAATAATGCGTTTGTATCCGCCGGCGGGCAGCCGGAAAAGCGCTTCGACCTGATCTTTTGCGGGCGCATGGTGGAGGAAAAGAATCCGCTGTTCGCATTGCACGTCGCGGCGAAACTGGCGCGCCGAACCGATCGGCGAATCAGTATTTTGTTTGTCGGCAGCGGCGAGCAGGAAGAAGAAGTGAAGGCGGAAGCGGCCCGCGTTGCGCCGCTGGTCGACGTGGTTTTTCACGGCCATGCCGATCAACATGAATTGCCGGCGCTATACCATTCCGCGCGCATCTTCCTGTTTCCGACGCAGCGCGATGTGTGGGGCGTGGTCGCCAACGAAGCCTGCGCGGCCGGGCTGCCGGTCATCGTGTCGCCGCATGCCGGCGTCGCTGGCGAACTGGTGCTGAACGGAGAAAACGGATTCGTTTGCGAAATCGACATCGAGCGCTGGGTCGACCGCGCGGCGTTGTTACTATGCAGCGAGGACGGCCTGCGGCGCTTCGCGCGCCGCAGCCAGGCACTGGTGGCGCGCTACACATTCGACCATGCGGCCGCCGGCATCATCGACGCATGCCGCCACGCGATCGGTGTGCCAAGCGATGCGCGGCTCGGCACCGCCCACCGGAAAGCGGGATAGTTCGCATGAATGCCATGTCCATCACCGCAACCGCTTTCATCAATCCGGCGGGCCGCGCATCATGAGAATCCTGATCGCACACAATGCCTATCAGCAGCATGGCGGCGAAGACGCCGTCGTCGATGCCGAACTGGCCTTGCTGCGCGACTACGGCCATGAAGTCGAGATCTACCGGCAGCACAACGATGCGCTGAACCGAATGCCGCGCGCGGCAGCCGCCGCGGCCACCATCTGGTCGCAGCGCAGCGCCGGCGACGTGGAAGACTTGTGCCGCCGTTTTCAGCCGGACGTCATTCATGTGCACAACACCTTTCCGCTGATTTCGCCGTCGCTGTACTGGGCCGCGGCGAAAAGAAAAGTGCCGGTGGTGCAGACGCTGCACAACTTCCGCCTGCTGTGCCCGCAAGCGATCTTCCTGCGCGACGGCAAAGTATGCGAGGACTGCATCGGCAAACTTCCGTGGCGCGCGGTGACGCGCAAATGCTATCGCGAGTCGGCGCTGCAGTCGGCCGTCGTCGCCGGCATGCTTGCCACCCACCGCGCGCTCGGCACCTACCGCGAACGGGTGACGCGGTATATCGCGCTCAACCGCTTCGCTCGCGCCAAGTACATCGAAGGCGGCTTGCCGGCGGAGCTGTTTCGCATCAAGCCGAACTTCGTGCGTTCCGCCGCCGTGCCCTCGCCGCAGGATCGCAGCGGCGGACTGTACGTCGGCCGGCTCTCGCCGGAAAAGGGGCTAGCCGTTCTTGCCGGCGCGCTGCCGCTGGCGCCCGGCGTGCAAGTCGATGCGATCGGCGGCGGGCCGCTGGAGGCGCTCGCTCAGCAGGCGTTCGGCGCGCGCCATCTCGGCTACCTGCCGCTGGAAGAGGTCATGGCGCGCATGGCGCGCGCGCAGTTCCTGGTGCTGCCGAGCATCTGCTACGAGAACTCGCCGCGCACCATCGTCGAAGCCTTTTCCTGCGGCTTGCCGGTGATCGCCAGCAGGCTGGGTGCGCTGGCCGACATGGTGCGCGACGGCGTGACCGGCCTGCTGTTCAATCCCGGCGATGCCGTCGACCTTGCCGCAAAGATGGCATGGGCGGCCGCGCATCCCGAACAAATGGTGTGCATGGGGCAGGCGGCGCGCGCCGAGTACGAGACGGAATACACGCCGGAACGCAATCACGAAATACTGATGGACATATATGAAGATGCCATTTCCACACTCCACCGAAAATGCCGCGCCGCGTAAGGGCAAGCCCGTGCTGGAAGCCTTCATCGATGCGGTGTCATGGGATGAGGCGATCGGGCGGATCACCACATGGGGAGCCGCGCACGAATCGCGCTACGTCTGCATTTGCAATGTTCATTCGGTCGTCACCACGACGCGCGACGTCGAATTCAAGATCGCGGTGAACAACGCCGACATGTCGACGCCGGACGGCGCACCGATCGCATGGGCGCTGCGCCGCCTCGGCCATCCGGCGCAGGAGCGCATCAACGGGCCGGACCTGATGATGAAGTACCTGGCGCAGGCCGAGCGCCTGGGGCAGGCAGTGTTCTTCTACGGCAGCACCGAAGCGACGCTGGCGAAGCTGCGCACGGCACTGATGCTGCAGTTTCCGCGTTTGCGCATCGGCGGCGCCTGCTCGCCGCCATTCCGCCCGCTGTCGCGGCAGGAAGACGAACGGATCATCGACATGATCAACGGCTCCGGCGCGCATGTGGTGTTTGTCGGGCTGGGCTGCCCGAAGCAGGAAAAATGGATGGCCGATCATTGCGGCCGCGTCAACGCGGTGATGATCGGCGTCGGCGCCGCCTTCGACTATCACGCCGGCGTGATCCGGCGCGCGCCCGCCTGGTGCCAGCGCAACGGCTTCGAATGGTTGTATCGCCTCGGCTGCGAACCGCGCCGCCTGTTCAGGCGCTACCTGGTCACCAACACCCTGTTCGTGGTCGGTTTCCTGCGGCAGGTGGTGCTGGCCAAACTGCCGGTCGGCGATACGGAGACCGGTTGAGCCGCACTGGCGTCAAACCGCACTCTTATCGCATATCAACTCCACAACTTTTAAAAATGAAATCATAGCGGCTGGACAATCTTCTCCGCTGCAACAACCAAGGCGCCGACAGCCACGCCGGCCGCAGGCGGAGCCTTTCAAGAAAAAGCTCTTGATGAATGTCACGGCAACCCAGCCCTATCGGCCGGATATCGACGGACTGCGCGCCATCGCCGTACTGGCGGTGATCGCGTTCCATGCGAGCGCCAGCCTGTTGCCCGGCGGCTTCGCCGGGGTCGACATCTTCTTCGTGATTTCCGGCTACCTGATCACCGGGCTGATCGTGAAAGGCATCGAAAACGGCAGCTTCAGCTTCGCCGATTTCTATACACGACGCATCAAGCGGATCTTTCCGGCGTACATCGTAGTGGCGCTGGCGACGCTGGCGGTATCGTCCTGGCTGCTGATCCCGAACGATTATATTTTTTACACGACCTCGCTGGCGGCGTCCTGGGCGTTTGCGTCCAACATCTTCTTCTCGATGCTCAGCTGGGGCTATTTCGGCCAGCGCACCGAGGAATTTCCATTGCTGCATACCTGGTCGCTGTCGGTGGAAGAGCAATTCTATTTCGTGTTTCCGATCCTGCTGATTGTGCTGTTCCGCTACGGCAGAAAGCATATCGTGTCAGTGCTGCTGCTGCTCGGCATCTGGTTCGTGACGCTGTCCGAGCTGAAGACCGGCGAAGTCAAATCCTATTTTCTGCTGACCTCGCGCGCGCATGAACTGATCATCGGTGCACTGACTTTTTTCATCTCGCAACGGTATCCGCTGCGCTCGCGAGTCGTGTCCGACGCGCTGGCGACGCTCGGCATGGCGCTGATGCTCGGCTCGCTGTTCCTGATCAGCAAAGGGATGCCATTCCCGGGCATCAATTCGCTCTACCCCTGCCTGGGCGCCGCGCTCGCGATGTATGCGTGCCAGACGGACAACGCGCTGACGCCGGTGCTGAAGAGCCGGCCCCTGGTGTCGGTCGGCCTGGTTTCGTATTCGCTGTACCTGTGGCACTGGCCGGTTTTTTCCTTTCTACATTACCGCAGGATCGAGATCGGCTTGTGGGTCGGCCTGGCCGCAGTCGCGCTGTCGTCGCTGCTGGCCTTTCTCACATGGAAGTTCATCGAAATGCCGATCCGGCAAAACCGCCGTATCCGCTTCCGGCACGCGTTCGCCCGGCTCTACATGCTGCCGGCGGCGGCCTTCATGGCCGTCGGCCTGTATTCCTACGTAACCGAGGGCGCGCCGCTACGCTTTTCCGGCGGCATGCGCGAGCTGATTTCCAGCTATTCGTTCGAGCGCGACCTGGCGCGCTCGTGTTCGATCCGCGCCGAAGATTATCATCGGATCACGCTGGACTACCTGCTCGCGCATTGCGCGTTCGGCGACACCGGCCAGCAGAAAGCGCAAGTGCTACTGATGGGCGATTCGCACGCCCATCACTTCAAACCCTTCGTCGACCAGCTGGCGAAGGATGCGCATCTGAAGGCGGTATATCACGTGCAGGGAAACTGCTTCCCGACCGCCTTGCAGATCACCGACCGGCATCCGGACGAAGAGCCGTCGTCCTGCCAGAAACGGAATGTCGACCTGCTCGCACTTGCGGGCAATTTCAAGTACGTGGCGATGGCCGGATTCTGGGCGTCGGAACCGGAACGCGATCTGGAAAAGGAAATGATGTACGTGGCCGGCAAGGTGATCGCGGCCGGCGCGACGCCGGTGATTTTCAAGGACAACCCGTACTATGAACCCGACCTGTCGCAATGCATTTTGCACCGGACGCGCGGCTGGGTGGCGGCGGATAAGAACTGCAATATCCCGTACAGCTTCGTCGCCGAAAGCCAGGCGCTGGTCGACCGGATCATCGACAAGGTGAAGGCGACCTATCCGCGCACCATCGTCATCGATCCGAAAAAAATCATGTGCACTTCATCGGAATGCGCGACCTATATTTCCAACATCGCGCTCTACAAGGATGCCAACCACATCAATACCAAGGCGTCGAAATTGCTGGGCGATCGATACATTGCGCGCATCGGCAATCCGTTTGCCGCGCACGTCACGCGCGCAGCCGTGGATGCCGGGAACGGGAAGCTGCAACGCCAGATCGGGTTTCCCTAAAATCCCAAGTTATCTGCAAGCCGACCCGCTCTCCGCAACATCAGACCGATTCGACGATCCGGCCCGCCGGCGTCCATAGCGCGCGCGCAGCCAGCTGCTCGTTGCTCAGGCGATCGTGCAGCGCGATCCTTTCCGCGACATAAGCGAAGAAGGCATCGATCTCCCGCCACGCATCGAGTTCATCGAACTGCTTGGAATGGCCCCACAGATGAAACGTCGCGCCATGCCTGCACGCATGCTCGAACATCGCGTACAGCCGGCACAGCCAGTTGCCGTGCTGGAGTGCGAGCTGCAGGCCGTCGACTCTTCTCAGCCAGTTGCCGGAACCGACGAAATTGCGGACGTAGACAGTCCTGTCGTGCGGATAAAACTGGACCGTGGTCGGCATTTCGTAAGGCCTGTGGCCGGCATCGAAACACAGGTTCATGGTGGTCCGCGCATAGGTGAAGCGGCAGGCGCGTACGAGCTCGATGTCGCGCCGGCGATAGCGGCCGCCCGGGTAGCAAAAGCCGTGGACCGGCGCGCCGAGCACGTCTTCCAGGTATTTCTTGCCATCGTTGATCTGGTGGTATGCCTGCCAGATATCGACCTTCTTCAGATAGCAATGATCATAGGTATGCGAGCCGATTTCAAACTGGCGTCCGAGCTCCCTGATATGCGCGTCGGACAGCACCGCGTCCCCTTCGCAGTTCCTGATCGGCACGAAAAAGGTGCCGCTCAAGCCATGCTTGTGCAGCAGCTCGGCCGTTCTCAGGTCCAATGGATGGCCGTCGTCGATAGAACACGTAAACACAGAGCCCATCATTCACTCCACGCGATTTCCCAGGGGCCTGCTTATCTGAAGCCTTGCGCCGAGCGGCCGGCCTTGCCCGGCGCGCCGTCGGACAGCGCATGGCGGCATGCATCGACCAGACCGATCGCCGCATTGTCGAACGTGTATTCGCGCACCAGCGCGAGACTGCGCCGGGAAAACCTGGCCCGCATCTCCGGTTGCGCGAGCAGCCATGCCGCCCGTTCCGCCCACAGCGCGGCATCGAGTTCGCACACGAAACCGTTTTCGCCGTCGAGCACCAGTTCGCCGGCGGCGCCGGCATGCGGCGACACGATTACCGGCAGCCCGGCCGCACACGCCTCATTGGCGACCACGCCCCAGACGTCGGCGAGCGTCGGGAACAGGAATATGCGCGCGGAACGGTACAGCGCCGGCAAATCCTTCTGCAGCGCAAAGCCATGAAAATGAGCGTCGACCAGATGCGCATTTTCCGCGGCCGCGGCCTTCACCCGTTCCTCGTCGCTGCCGGCGCCGGCAAACAGGATGCTGAGCTTTCTTCCC
>UEXY01000191.1_pt1 | contig 12010 bp, 11 predicted proteins | sample 4301061 | NCBI WGS metagenome assembly UEXY01 (sample SAMEA4773184, study PRJEB27434) | metagenome | biome: 2259; feature: agricultural soil; material: soil | place: USA | collected 2014-09 | depth 0.25 m | reverse complement strand
TGGCGAAGGCCCAACCGCAAGTTTCCGCACGCGATCACCGCACGGTCTTTGTCAACCAATTTATTCCGGACACCAGTGCGTGCAGGCGGGAACAACGAGGTGGCTTTTAGTGAGGGATGTACTGTAGTCACCCGCGGGCGAGTGCCGCGGCGATCCGCACGTTGCGGTGTGCGATGTCAATCGATGCACCAATCGCCGCTCGCAGGGAAAAAAAGGCGAAACACCGGCACGAGCCTGGTCATCCGGTTTTGATTGGCGACGACGGCGCGCTGCACATCGGCGGGAACGCAATCGTCACCGCGAGTCCGCCGAGCACCGCCGCGCCGAGCCACACGGCGGCGCCATGCCGTTCGGCGATCGCCTTGACGATGGCCAGGCCGAGTCCACTGCCGCTCGGGTTGGTGCCGGGCACGCGGTAGAAGCGGTCGAACACGCGCGCGCGATCCGGTGCGGAAATGCCGGCGCCGGAATCCTCGATGGTCAGCTGCACGTTCACGTCGTCGGCGGCCAGTTCGATCGACACCCGGCCGTGCTCGGGCGTATAGCGCACCGCATTGTCGAGCAGATTGCGAACCATGATGCGCAGGCTCTCGGGATCGCCGCTGATCGCGGCCGGTGCGAGCCCGCGCCGCTCTATCTCGATGTGACGCGACGAGGCGAGCGAAGCGACGTCGCCCATCGCCATCTCGACGCAGGCGGACAAGCACACCGTTGCCGGTTCGGCAGCCTGCGACAAGGGATCTTCCCGCGCCAGCGACAGCAACTGCTCGACCAGCCGCGACGCGCGGTCGACGCCGCCCAGAAGGCGGCCGACGCCTTGCGCGCGCGCCGCTTCATCGCGGGCGCGCGCCAGCGTCTGCACCTGCAGTTTCAACGCGGTCAGCGGCGAGCGCAATTCATGCGCGGCATCGGCGACAAAACGCTGTTGCGACTGCAGCGCGCGCGCCATGCGCGCCAGCAGAGAATTCAGTTCGGCCACCAGTAACGACACTTCCTTCGGCACCCCCTGTGCGGATACCGGCGCCAGCGAATCGGCGTTGCGGTGCGCCAGGTCGTGGCCGATGCGATTAAGCGGCGCCAGCGCGGACGTGACCACCCACCAGGCGGCCGCCAGCAGCAGCAACGCGACCGGCACGATCGGCCACACCGAATGCAGCGCCAGTGAAATCGCGCGGTTGCGCCGGCTATCCATTTTCTGCGCCACCTGAATCACGCGCGTATTGTTGTGCGTCGAATAGATGCGCCAGTCGCCATTGTCGAGCGCCACTGTCGAATAGCCGAGCGCGCCCCGCTGCGGCAGCGTGCGATAGGGGCGTGACTGGTAGACGCGGACGCCGTCGTCGGTCCAGATCTGGATCACGAAATCGAAGTTGGCCATCTGTTCGTCGCCCGGCATGTACCAGTCGGGCTGCTGAAAGCTGCTGTCCTGCAAGGCCAGCGCCATCTGCTGCATGTGGTAGTCGAACAGCGTGTCGGCCTTTTGCATCGCGATGCGGAAGGTGGCGGCGAACTGCAGCACGGTGGCCGCCACGATGGCGATCCCGAGCAGCAGGATCAGGCGGATGCGCAGCGAGCGCATCAGGTTTTCCCGACCATGTAGCCGAGCCCGCGCACGTTGATGATGAACTGCGGACCGAGCTTCTTGCGCAGGCCGTGGATATAGACTTCGACCGCGTTGCTTTCGACGTCGCCGGACCAGCCGTACAGACGCTCTTCGAGTTGTGCGCGCGACAGTATCGCGCCGGGACGCGCGATCAGTGCATCGAGAATCGCCCATTCGCGCGACGACAGGATGACCTGGCGGTCCCCGGCCAGCACTTGCCGCGTCGCCGGATTGACCGCGACATCGCCGTTGCGGTAGACCGCTTCGACGCCGCCGCGCGCCCGGCGGATCAATGCGTGCAGCCGGGCGATCAATTCCTCGAGGTCGAACGGCTTGACCAGGTAATCGTCGGCGCCGCTATTCAAGCCCTGCACGCGCTGCCCCACCGTGTCGCGCGCGGTGATCACGATGACCGGCATGTTGTTGCCGCGCGCGCGCAAGCCGCGCAGCACATCGATGCCATCCTTCTGCGGCAACCCGAGATCGAGCAGTAGCGCGTCGTAGGTCTGGGTGCCGAGCGCCGCCTCGGCTGCCGCGCCGTCGGTCAGCCAGTCGGCGGCAATGCCTTCGCCATCCAGTGCGATCTGGATGTTTTCACCAATCATCGTGTCGTCTTCGACCAGAAGTACTTTCATGCGGTGCTCGTGCGGCAGGCGGCGGGCATCAATTTTCGCACATGGCGGCTGCTTGCAAGCGCCGCGGCCGATGATCGGGTCGTCCGTCTTTTTTACATGCCCAGGTACGCGCTCTTGACCTGTTCATTGTCGAGCAGCTCCTTGCCCGGCCCGCTCAAGGTAATGCAGCCGGTCTCGATCACATAGCCGACGTCGGCGATCGACAGCGCCGCATGCGCATTCTGTTCGACCAGCAGAATCGTGATGCCCCGCGCCTTCAGGCTCTGCACGATGCGGAAGATTTCCTCGACCAGCAACGGCGCCAGCCCCATGCTCGGCTCGTCGAGCAATAGCAGCGTCGGCCGCCCCATCAACGCGCGCGCCATCGCCAGCATCTGTTGCTGGCCGCCCGACAGCGTGCCGGCCGGCAGCTGCCGCTTCTCCTTCAGGATCGGGAACAGGCCATACATCTGGTCGAGGTCGGCCTTCGGCCGCGTGAACGCGCCCAGTTTCAGATTGTCTTCGATCGACATCGGGCCGAACACCTGCCGTCCTTCCGGCACCTGGCAAACACCGGCACGCACCCGCTTGTCCGGGCCCAGTTGCGTGATGTCCCGTCCCTGCAGCCGCACGCTGCCGCCGCTGGCCGGCTGCACACCGGAAATGGTGCGCAGCAAGGTGGTCTTGCCGGCGCCGTTGGCGCCGACCAGCGCCACCAGTTGCCCCGCGCCGACCGCGAGATCGACGCCATGCAGCGCCTGGATGCGGCCGTAATGGCTGGTCAGACCCCGGATGTCGAGTACCGTTTTCGTCAGTGTTTCCATCCGCGTCTCCTTACGCCGCCGCGCCGAGATAGGCGGCGATTACATCGGGGTTGGCGCGCACTTCGGCAGGCGTGCCTTCGGCCAGTTTCTTACCGTAATCGAGCACCGTGATTTGGTGCGACAGATTCATCACCAGCTTCATGTCGTGCTCGACCAGCACCACCGTCACGCCCGATTGCGCGACCTTGTCGATCAGCGCTTCGATCTCGCCGGTCTCGGTGTGATTGAGGCCGGCGGCCGGTTCGTCGAGCAGCAGGATTTGCGGCCGCGCCGCCAGCGCGCGCGCGATTTCAAGGCGTTTCAACGCGCCGTAAGGCATCTGGCTGGCGGCATGGCCGGTGTATTTGCCGACGCCGACGAAGTGCATCAGTTCGGCTGCCTCGTTGCGGCAGGCGCGATCGGCGCGCCTGACCGACGGCAGGTGCAGCAGGCCGGCGATCAGGCCCTGGTTCAGCCGCAGGTGGGCGCCGACCATCACGTTCTCCAGCGCGCTCATGTTCATGCACACCTGCAGGTTCTGGAAGGTGCGGCTCATGCCGCGCTGCGCGAGCTGGTCCGGCGACTTGCCGGCGACGTTTTCGTCGCGGAACACGATATCGCCGGAGGTCGGCGTGTAGACGCCGGTGATCAGGTTGAACAAGGTGGTCTTGCCGGCGCCGTTGGGGCCGATCACCGCATGGATCGCGCCTTGCCGGATATCGATGCTGACGTCCTCCACCGCGTTGACGCCGCCGAAGGTCTTGCTGAGATTGCGGATGCTTAACATGTCACGTCCCTTTCCGGCCGAAGCGCTGCGCCAGCGTCGGCACCAGACCTTTTGGCATGAAGATCATCGTGGCCATCAGGATCACGCCGAACACCACCGTTTCCCAGCCTTCGAAGGTCGACAGCAATTGCGGCAGCACGGTCAGCAGCGCGGCGCCGACGATCGAGCCGAAGATCGACGCCATGCCGCCGGTGACCACCATCGTCACCAGCTCGATCGAGTGGAAGAAGCCGGCGATGCCGGGCGTGACGAAGCCGACATAGTGCGCGCTGAGACTGCCGGCGAAACTGGCGACGACCGCCGACAGCACGAAGATGCGCACCTTGAAGCGGGTGGTGTCGACGCCGACCACGCGGGCCGCGACTTCGGAGCCGTGGATCGCCTGCAGCGCGCGCCCGGCCGGCGAGTCGATCAGGTTCAACGCGGCCCAGGTGATCAGCAGCAACAGCACCGCGACCACCGCGTACCAGCTCTTCTCTCCCGCAATGGCCCAGCCGAACAGCTCGAATGCCGGCACCGCGATGCCGTCCGGGCCGCCGGTATATTGCGCTTCGTTGGTGAGCACGATCGCGATGATGATGCCGAGGCCCAGCGTCGCCATCGTCAGCGTATGGCCCTTGAGCTTGAGGATCGGGCGCGCGACGATGAACGCCAGCACGCCGGTGGCGGCCGCGCCGGCCAGCAGCGCCGGCAGCGGCGACCAGTTGAACTGGGTGGTCAGCACGCCGGACGCATAGGCGCCGATGCCGAAGAAGCCGGCGTGGCCGAGACTGATCTGGCCGGTGTAGCCCATCAGCAGATTCAGGCCGATCACGACGATGGCGTTGATCGCGATGCGGATCGCGACATCGACGTAGAAGCTGTTGGGCAGGAATAGCGGCAACAGCGCAAGGATCAGCGCCAGCACCGCGAGGCCCTTGTAGCGGCCGATGCCGCGCTCCATCGCGGCGGGCATGGCGGGCTTGGCGGCCGCAGCGGCGGCAATGGAAGAGGTGGATTTCATACGCGCTCCGAGAGCTTGGCGCCGAACAGGCCGCCCGGACGGAAGAACAGGATCAGCAGGATCAGCACGAACGGCACCGCATCCTTGTAGGCGGACGAGATGTAGCCGGCCGCCATCGACTCGGTGACGCCGAGAATCAAGCCGCCGGCGATTGCGCCGACGCCGCCGCCCAGGCCGCCCAATACCGCGGCGACGAAACCCTTCAAGCCCAGCATGATGCCGACGTCGTACGAGGTGTAGGTGATCGGCGCCAGGATGATGCCGCCGACCGCGCCCAGCACCGCCGACAGGCCGAACGACAACAGCAGGATGACCTTGGTGTTGATGCCGACCAGTTGCGCGGCGAGCTTGTTGTAGGAGGTCGCCAGCATCGCCTTGCCGAGCGCGGTGCGGCCGAAGAACCAGCCGAGAATGACGACGATCAGCAGCGCCACGCCCAGCACCCACAGGCTTTGCGGCAGCAGGCTGGCGCCGAGAATCTGGATCGGCGTATCGCCGGAGAACGCCGGCAATGCGTGGTTGCCCTTGCCCAGCCACACCTGCACCAGGCCGCGTAGCGTGAGCGAGGCGCCGATGGTGATGATGATCAGCGTCACCACATCCGCGTTCTTGGCCGGCTCGATCGCCAGTTTCTCGACCAGCAGGCCGACGATGCCGGTGGCCACGATCGCCAGCGCGATCGCCGCCGGCAACGGCAGGCCGGCCGCCAGCAGCGCAGTCGACAGCATGCCGCCCAGCATGATGAATTCACCCTGCGCGAAATTGATCACGCTGCTGGTGTTGTAAATCAGGGTGAAACCCAGCGCCGCCAGCGCATAGGCCGCACCCACCGTGATTCCTGAAAACAGGAATTGCAGGAATTGGGCAAGCATGCTCTCTCCTTGGGGATTCTGAAATGGACCACATACGTGCTCCTTCCCCCTTGCAGGAAGAAGGTTGGGATGGGAGTAGTGCGGCCGATTCACCGAATGCGATGATTCGACCGCACTACTCCCATCCCAACCCTCCCCCTGCCAGGGGAGGGAACCGGCAGTCTCTCGGTGTGCGCTACAACCTTACTTCAGCAACTGCCAGTCGCCATTCTTCACTTCGACCATGCGGAAGGCGCTGAGATCGAGACCCATATGGTCGGCCGCGCTCATGTTGAACGCGCCGGTGGTGCCGATGAAGCCCTTGGTCTGCTCGATCGCGGCGCGGACTTTTTCCTTGTCGGTCGAATTCGCGCGCTTCATCGCATCGACGGTCAGTGCCAGCGCATCGTACGCATAGCCGCCGAAGGTCGACGGCTCAGCCTTGAACTTGTCGCGGTAGGTCTTGTTGTAGCCGACCACGATCGACTTCTGCGGATCGTTGGCCGGCAGCGCGTTGGCGACCAGCATTGCCGGCGTCGGCAGGCGCACGCCTTCGGCGGCCTTGCCGGACAGCTTGATGTACTCGTCGGAAGCGACGCCGTGCGACTGGTACAGCGGCAGATTGATGCCGAGTTGGCCGTAGTTCTTGGTCACCACGGCCGGGCCCTGGCCGAGGCCGAACACGAAGATCGCCTGCACGCCGGGCGCACCCTTGATCTTGGTCAGCTGCGCGGTGGTGTCGGTGTCTTTCGGGCCGTAGGTTTCATCGGCCACCAGCGTGATGCCGTATTTGCCGGCAACGTGCTGCACTTCCTTGCGGCCGGACTGGCCGAAGCCGCTGGTCTCGGACAGCAGGCCAACCTTGCTGATGCCGCGCTTCTTCATGTCCTCGAACACTTTTTCAGCGGCCATGCGATCGGTATGCGGCGTCTTGAACACCCATTTCTTGGCCGGTTCGATGATCACCACCGCGCCCGCCAGCGACACGAAAGGCACGCCGGCCTTTTCGACCAGTGGCGCCATTGCCATCGTCGCGCCGGTGGTGGTGCCGCCGATGATCACATCGACGTTGTCCGATTCGATCAGCCGTTTGGCGAAGCTGTTGGCCTTGTTCGATTCGCTGCCGTCGTCGTAATGCACCAGTTCCAGCTTGCGTCCAAGTACGCCGCCGTCGGCATTGATCTTGTCCACGTATATCTGCAGGGTCTTCAGTTCGGGGTCGCCGAGAAACGCGGCCGGGCCGGTCACCGACAGCACCGAGCCGATCTTGATCGGATCAGCCGCTACTGCAACGGATACCGCCGACATCAGGATTGCGCCGGCCATGACGGTTTTGCCAAACATTCTTCGATTCATATCGATCTCCACCACTAGGGGTTTTATAAAAATTGTGGAACTACGCTTGCTGCTAAAACTATTCCTTCCCCCTTGCAGAGGAAAGGAACCTGTAAGCGGGCCTTTGAATCAGCCTGCTCAAACCCGCTCGATCACCAGCGCAATGCCCTGGCCGACGCCGATGCACATCGTGCACAGCGCATAGCGGCCGCCGCTGCGTTCCAGCTGATTCAGCGCGGTGGTGACCAGGCGCGCGCCGGAGGCGCCGAGCGGATGGCCGATGGCGATCGCGCCGCCATTCGGATTCACCTGCGCGGCATCGTCCGCCAGGCCGAGATCGCGCGTCACCGCCAGCGCCTGCGCGGCGAAGGCTTCGTTCAGCTCGATCACGTCCATCTGCGCCAGCTTGAGGCCGGTCTGCGCCAATACTTTCTTCGATGCCGGCGACGGGCCGAAACCCATGATGCGCGGCGCCAGGCCGGCGACCGCCATGCCGAGCACGCGGGCGCGCGGCTTCAGGCCGTGCCGGTCGGCAGCCGCGGCGGATGCCAGCAGTACCGCGCAGGCGCCGTCGTTGACGCCGGACGCATTGCCGGCGGTAACGCTGCCGTCGGCACGCACCACGCCTTTGAGCCTGGCCAGCGTCTCCAGCGAGGTCTCCGGGCGCGGATGCTCGTCGGTCGAAAAGATTTTCGGATCGCCCTTCTTCTGCGGAATCGTGACCGGCACGATTTCCGACGCGAAGAAGCCGGCGGCATTGGCGGCGGCCCAGCGCTGCTGGCTGCGCAGCGCGAATGCGTCCTGGTCGGCGCGAGCGATGTGGAAATCGGCGGCCACGTTCTCCGCGGTTTCCGGCATCGAATCGATGCCGTACTTCGCCTTCAGCAGGGGATTGACGAAGCGCCAGCCGATGGTGGTGTCTTCGATTTTGGCCGCGCGCGAAAACGCGCTGTCGGCCTTGCCCATCACGAACGGCGCGCGGCTCATGCTTTCGACGCCGCCGGCGATTACCAGCCCGGCTTCACCGGCCTTGATGCTGCGCGCGCCGATGCCGATCGCGTCCATGCTCGAACCGCACAGGCGGTTGATAGTGTTGCCCGGCACCTCGACCGGCAGGCCGGCCAACAGCGCGGCCATGCGGCCGACGTTGCGGTTGTCTTCGCCGGCCTGGTTGGCGCAGCCGTACAACACGTCGTCGACTTCGGCCCAGTTCACGCCCGGGTTGCGCTCCATCAACGCCTTGATCGGCAGCGCGCCGAGATCGTCGGCGCGCACCGACGACAAGGCGCCGCCGTAACGGCCGAACGGCGTGCGGATGGCGTCGCAGATAAAAGCTTCAGTCACGTTGGATACTCCAATCAATTAGCTATCGGCCCCTTTCCCCGTTGCAGGAGGAAGGAGCCGCAAATTTGTTCATTTAAAACTTACTGCGCCACCTTCGGCCGCTTGTCGATCACGCGGCGCGCCTTGCCGGTCGAAGTGCGTTCGATCGTTTCCGCCGCCATCACGCGCACGCGCGTGCTGACGCCGACGTAGGTCTTGATCTGGTGCTGCAGTTCGCGGCACACCGCCTCGGTGTCCAGCTCCGACAGTCTTCCGGAAAATTCGGGGCGCAGTTCGGTCAGCACGTCGAGCTTGTCGAGATGGCCTTCGCGCGTGACGATCAGCTGGTATTGCGGCGCCAGTTGCGGCTGCTTCAGGATCAGTTCCTCGATCTGCGACGGGAACACGTTGACGCCGCGGATGATCAGCATGTCGTCGGAGCGGCCGGTGATCTTGCCGATGCGGCGCATCGAGCGCGAGGTCGGCGGCAGCAGGCGCGTCAGGTCGCGCGTGCGATAGCGGATGATCGGCAGCGCTTCCTTGGTCAGCGAGGTGAACACCAGTTCGCCCTCTTCGCCGTCCGGCACCACTTCGCCGGTTTCGGGATTGATGATCTCCGGATAGAAGTGGTCTTCCCAGATCACCGGGCCGTCCTTGCTTTCGATGCATTCGCTGGCGACGCCCGGTCCCATCACTTCCGACAGGCCGTAGATGTCGACCGCGTCGATGCCGGCGCGCGCTTCGATTTCGGCGCGCATCGCATCGGTCCACGGCTCGGCGCCGAAGATGCCGACCTTGAGCGAGCTTTCCGCCGCGTCCAGGCCTTGGCGCTGGAATTCCTCGATGATGTTGAGCATGTAGGACGGCGTCACCATGATGATGTCCGGCTTGAAGTCCTGGATCAGTTGCACCTGCTTTTCGGTCTGGCCACCCGACATCGGGATCACCGTGCAGCCGAGGCGTTCGGCGCCGTAGTGTGCGCCAAGGCCGCCGGTGAACAGGCCGTAGCCGTAGGAGATGTGCACGATGTCGCCGGCGCGGCCGCCTGCGGCGCGGATCGAGCGCGCGACCACGGTGGCCCAGGTGTCGATGTCGTTCTGCGTGTAGCCGACCACGGTCGGCTTGCCGGTGGTGCCGCTCGATGCATGCACGCGCACCACTTTTTCGCGCGGCACCGCGAACAGGCCGAACGGATAGTTGTCGCGCAGGTCTTTCTTGCCGGTGAACGGAAACTTCGACAGGTCGGCCAGCGTCTTCAGGTCGTCGGGGTGCACGCCGGCGGCATCGAAGGATGCGCGATAGTGCGGCACGTTTTGATACGCGTGCTTCAGCGTGCGCTTCAGGCGCTCCAGCTGCAGCGCCTGCAGTTCGTCCGTGCTGGCGAGTTCGATCGGCTCCAGGTCACCCGGATTCGGTTTGCGTGTCGGCATGAAAGTCTCCTTCGGTTCAAATGGTGGATCGGGTAGCGTCAGGAGCCCGTATGCCGGTGTTCCGGCGCGAAAGCCTCTAAAACTTCGCCCTTGATCTGGTAGGACTTGCCGCGAAACAGCGCGATGCGCATCCCATCCTGGTTGGTGACGGTGACGTCGTAGACGCCGGTGCGGCCGGCGCGCGACTGCTCGATCGCCTCCGCCGTCAGCAGGTCGCCTTCGCGGCCGGGCGCCAGGTAGTCGATGGTGCAGCCGGAAGCGACGGTGTTGAGGTTGTAGCTGTTGCACGAAAACGCGAACGCGCTGTCGGCCAGCGCGAAGATGAAGCCGCCATGGCAGGTCTTGTGGCCGTTCAGCATGTCCGGCCGGATCTTCATGGTCAGCTTCGCGTAGCCGGGTTTCATCTTGACGATGCTCATGCCGAGCGTCTTCGATGCCTCGTCGCGCGCGAACATCACCTTCGCGGTGGTATCGGCGAGCGCCTGTGCGTCGGCCTGCTTCTGAATGTCATTCATGGAATTTCGCTCCGGTCGCGACTTTGCGCTGGATCAGTGGAGAAATGCGGTAACGGTCCTCGCCGTAAGTCGCACCGAGATTGTCGAGCACCGTCATCAGATACTCGATGCCGATCGCGTCGGCCCATGCCAGCGGGCCGCGCGGATAATTGACGCCTTTTTGCATCGCGGTATCGACCGCCTGCACGCTGCACACGCCCTGGTTGACCGCGTCGGCCGCTTCGTTGGCAAGCATCGCGACGCTGCGCATCACCGCCATCCCGGGCACATCGCCGAGCCGCGACACCGCGAAGCCGGCGGCCTGGAACGCGCCTGCCGCCGCCCGGTAGGCGGCGTCGCTGCACTGGTCGGCGCGCGCCAGCGCGACCCGTTTCGCGCTGGCGAAATCGAATGCGAGATCGACCAGCACGGTATCGGCAATGCCGCTGTCGTGCGCGCGCTGCGTCGCAGTGCGGCCGTCGGTCAGGAATACGCTGGCGCCGCCGCAGATCATGAACACGTCTTCGTCTTCCGATGGCGGCAGGCGCTGCAACTGCATGCCGCCTGTTTCGATGCGCGCGGCAAGCGCTTCGAGACGGGCATCGGCGCCGAAAATCAGGATGCTGGCCGGCGCCGGGAACGCAGACTCGGTATGCGGCGCCGGCAGCGCCGCATGCTCGCCGTACTGATAAAAACCGCGCCCGCTCTTGCGGCCGAGGAAACCGGCATTCACCAGTTCCTGTTGCATCAGCGAAGGCGTAAAACGCGGATCGTTGAAATAGGCGGCGAACACCGAGCAAGTCACCGCGAAATTGACGTCGTGGCCGATCAGATCCATCAGCTCGAACGGCCCCATGCGGAAGCCGCCGGCTTCGCGCAGCACCGCGTCCAGCGTCGCCGGCGTGCCGCCCTGCTCGGTCGCGACGCGCAGGCTTTCCGCGTAATACGGGCGCGCCACGCGGTTGACGATGAAGCCGGGCGTCGATGCGGTGTGCACCGGGCTCTTGCCCCAAGCGATCGAGGTTGCGTAAATGATGTCGGCGACTTCGCGCGCGGTCGCCAGCCCGCTCACCACTTCGACCAGCGCCATCAGCGGCACCGGGTTGAAGAAGTGCATGCCGGCCAGGCGCTGCGGACGGCGCAGCGGCGCACCGATCGCAGTCACCGAAATCGACGAGGTGTTGGTGGCGAGAATGCAGTCGTCGCCGACGATCGCCTCCAGGTCGGCGAACAGATTGCGTTTCGCATCGAGGTTTTCGACGATGGCCTCGACCACCAGCGCGGCATCGGCCAGCTGGTCGAGCGTGTTCACCGCTTGCAAACGCGCGCCGGCCGCAGCGGCCGCTTCCGCGCTCATCTTGCCTTTATCGGCGAGCTTGCCATAGATCTTGCGGATCTCGGCGATCGCCTTGTCGGCGGCTTCGGCGCGCGTGTCGTACAGCTTCACCGGATGGCCGGCTGCCGCCGCGACCTGGGCGATGCCGGCGCCCATCGCGCCGCTGCCAACCACGGCGACGACGCGGGAGGTATCGAGTGCCGAAGTATTGAGTGCGTTGGTCACTGCTTATGCTCCCTTGAACTGCGGCGTACGCTTTTCCATGAAGGCACTGACGCCTTCGCGATAGTCGTCGCTGTTGCCGAGCTCGCGCATATAATCGCGCTCCAGGTTCAATTGCTGCTCCAGCGTGTTGGCCGGGCTCGCATACAGCGCCTGCTTGGTGCGCGCCAGGCCCTTGGTCGGCGCCGATGCAAAATGTGTCGCGAGCC
>UEXY01000004.1_pt1 | contig 12154 bp, 16 predicted proteins | sample 4301061 | NCBI WGS metagenome assembly UEXY01 (sample SAMEA4773184, study PRJEB27434) | metagenome | biome: 2259; feature: agricultural soil; material: soil | place: USA | collected 2014-09 | depth 0.25 m | reverse complement strand
ACCCATTGAATATGCGTCGGCCATGCCTGAGGATATACAAATACTTCGATCACCGTAGTCATCACGAGAAGTAACAAGGCTGCCGGGCGCGTGGCCAATCCCAGCACCAGGAGAACGGGCGTCGTCAATTCGACGGAAACGGCGAGATATGCGGCGAGTTCCGGAGGCAGCACCGGAACCTTGTACTCTTCCCGGAAAAGCTCGACCGCTGTATTCCAGTTTGCGAGTTTTGTCATTGCAGAATTCCAAAAGACCGTTGCTACCGCGAAGCGCAACGGTAGCGCGAGCAACGTATACGGGATGTTGTCGAGCCAATGGAGAAGGCGCATCCAATAAGAAATCGCGGCTGAACCGGCTGCGGTGGAGTGCGACAAATGTGTCATGACATGCTCCTCGAAATCGACGAAAGAACGCTAGTCAGCTGCTCGCGTATTGATAAAGCACCCACGTGCCAAATACCTGGCAAGCAAGACATGCGGCTCGGGACATGCCACCTCCGCAAGCGCCATTTGTAGCGGATGTCCGGCAAACAGCGCGGCTGTGAGATCCCATTGCGGTTTACTTAGGCCAGCCAATTCGACGCCCGCCGGCGAGCGCGAAATCAGCAGCCAGACGGGTCCTCGGGTCACGTCAATGGATGCCATCGCCGAATCATCGCGTTCCACTACTGCGTGCCAGATGGCATCGATCGGATAATCCGAGTGAAGGAGCCGTACTGCGGGATGCGGTTCAAATCGCATGCGTCCAAGCGCGGCTTCGTCCAGTGTCGTGAGAGAGGAAAGCGCTAATGGATCTGCATTGGGAGCGTGCAGTACGGTATTGACGAGCCAATCCAGACGGGCCACGTCAGGCAAATAGACAAGCGATGCGGCTTGCGGAAAGCGTTCGAGAAAGGCAGGAAAGCCTTCGCCATAGTCATCAAGATATGCGGTTTGTGGCGGAGACTCACTGATAAAAAGACGGGCAGCGCCTTCGAAAAATTCAGGGCCTACCAGATAGTTTACCGCGGGGTAAGAAAGACGAAGTGCTCTCACCAGCACTGTCATGACGGTGTTGCGATAAATGTCCAGCCGTTCTTCCATCACCAGACCGTCACCGAGCAACGAGGTGTGAGCCCCGGCATCTGGGCGAAGCAGCGCTTCGCAAAATCCCTTCTGAAGCTCAAGCAAGGTCGGACTGTACGCGCTCATTTCGCCACTCCTTCAACGCAACTTCCGCCAAACCGGCTTCCGCCAATAGTATGTCCAGTGATGGCACGTTGTTGTCCCACTCGATCAGCGTGGGCACCTGTCCGAAACGTTTCAACGCCTCGCGATAAAGCGCCCAGACTTCCGCCGAAACCTGTGTGCCATGGTCATCGATGCGGATGATCTGCCCTCCATCCAGTTCTCTCACACTGTGCCCGGCGAGATGGATCTCGCCGATCGATGCCGGAGGCAACGCAGCGAGATAGACGATCGCATCCCAGTCGTGGTTGCTGGCGCTGACATAAATATTGTTGACGTCGCATAAGATGCCGCAGCTCGTGCGCTGCGCTACCTCGGCGATAAACTCCCATTCCGGAATGGTCGAATGGTGGAAGCGCAGATAGGTTGATGGATTCTCAATCAGGATCGGCCGCTTGAGATTGTCCTGAACCTGTTCGACATGGCGGCACACAAGATCGAGCGCCTCTTCCGTCATCGGAAGCGGAAGCAGGTCGGCTAGATAGACGCCGCCGACAATGCTCCATGACAGATGTTCAGAGACAAGCCCCGGCTGAATCCGGTCGACAAGATCACGAACACGCGCGAGATGCGCAGCGTCAATCCCTTCCGCGCTGCCAAGAGACAACCCCACGCCATGCAGCGAAATGGGGTAGTCGCGCCGGATCATATCGAGATAGTGGGCAGCGCTCCCTCCTCCCAGGTAGTTTTCGGTATGTACCTCAAACCAGCCAACAGCGGGCCGCACATCCCTCACGATTTCATGATGCTGGAAACGCAGGCCGATCCCTGCGGTAACAGGGATCTGGCAACACGCCGCCCAGGATTTACGAACGGGGGGATTATCCATGGATCGGTGTGCTTAGCCTGCTTTCAGCTTGCCACCCTGTATCTTGCTGCAGTCGCCTGCAGGCAGTAGCACGAAGGACTTGGGGTCGCGCGCTTGGGTTGACTGTCCGGCGCAGGAATGTGCCCCCTCTGCGCAGTCGTTCTTTGCTACGGTATTAATGCCATAGCATTTTTCCAGCTTGTTTTGCGCCATTCTTGCCATGTTGTCCTTGACGATCTGTGGCGCATTGTCCTTCATCCCTTGCGCTTGTCCCGGTAGTGCCTGAAACATGAGCGCCAACCCAACAGCAGCCGAAAGCGTGGAAGCAGCGAGAGCAGGCTTATTCATGGTGTGGTCTCCTAAATATTGGGCCGCGGGATCGCAACCTTGTCAGAAAATTCGATTGGCATCGACAAAAGGTTACGCATTGACCGAATTATTTATGCATCGCGACGATCCAATTGTGAGGCGGACTGCAACCATGCTTTCTAAAAAAGGCGACAACACGACACTCGGCTCTGATGAAGTCGCTTCACGGAAAGATATGCCCGGCGAATGGGAACATGGGTCGGAAACACGTCCTGACGGAACCTTGAACTGGTCCATTTTCATGGCACGCACGCAAGCCGGCGACCGTGATGCCTATCGCCGTCTGCTGCAAGAAATGACGCCCTATTTGCGTGCTGTCGTCTCCAGGCGGATCGGAAACCGCCAAGATATGGAAGACACGGTGCAGGATATTCTGTTGACAGTGCACAAGGTCCGCCATACCTACGATCCAGCGCGTCCTTTCGGGCCCTGGGTGGTCGCTATCGCTAACAGGCGCATTACCGACACATTGCGTCGCCATGGTCGAATCCTCGGCCATGAAGATACTCTTGAATCGGTCGATGAAACCTTTCCTGCGTGTGAAACGAATCTTCCTGAGCACGCAGCGGAAGCAAGAAATTTGCGAGCGTTCGTGGAACGCTTGCCTACTGCCCAGCAGCAAGCAGTCCGTTTATTGAAACTGGAGGAACTGCCACTTGAACAGGCGTCGGCACTCAGCGGAATGTCTGTTGTCGCACTCAAGGTAGCGCTTCACCGCGCTCTAAAAAGTCTGCGTAAATTGATGGAACAAAAGGTAGCAAGGCATGATTCCGACCTCTGAATTAGTTGATTCGCTCGTATCTGACATGAAACCCGTAAGGCGCTTGCGGCCACCGATCGTGCGTGCGTCATGCTGGCTGCTGATCGCAATGCTCATGCTTGGCATGGCTGCACTCGGACACGGCGTGCGTCCGGATTTGATGGAAAAGCTGCGGCAACTGACTTTCGCCATCGGTATTGCAGCCGCCATGGTCACTGGGGTGCTTGCCGCAATGGCGTCATTCATCGTCAGTCTGCCGGATCGCTCACGCAAATGGCTGCTATTGCCAGTGCCGCCGCTAGCTATCTGGATTTCGACGATTGGGTATGGCTGCCTGACGAATTGGATCAGCATCGGGCCTGATGGCGTATCTCTCGGCGAATCGGCGCGTTGCTTCGCCACTCTGGTGCTGGTCAGCACTCCTTTGTCGCTTCTGCTACTGCTCATGCTGCGATACGCGGCCTATTTTTCGCCGGAACCGGTCGCGATGACGGCAAGTCTTGCGGTTGCCGCGATGACCGCAATCGCGCTGTCCATTCTGCATCCGCTGGACGCAACGATCATGGTCTTGATGGCGAATATCGGCATCCTCGGTTTGCTGTTGATCGTCAGCGGCGTATGGGGACGACGGCTATTCGAGTGGATCGGCTCAAAATGAAATGCATCACGCGCATGCGACGCATGTTTGAACCGTCCGCCGGTGCACTCCAACGTTAACCCGGCACCGGGATTGGAAATTTCATGTTTCGGCAATCAGAACAGATGCTTCCCAGCTTGCTGGTAATGGCCTGGATGGTGGAAGCGCGCGATCCTTACACCGGAGGTCATCTATGGCGGGTATCGCGATACTCCAAATTGCTTGCGATGCGCATTCGTCTTGACGAGAGAGAAGTCGCTCGCGTGACTTTGGGCGGATTCTTGCACGATCTCGGCAAGATAGGCATCCCGGATGCCATCTTGCGAAAACCTGGCCCGTTGACCCAAGATGAGCACGAAGTCATCCGTACGCATCCGGAAATTGGCATTCGCTCGCTTGCGGTGCATCCACTGGCAGAACTGGTTCGCGATGCAATACTGTCACATCATGAAAGGCCCGATGGAAGCGGGTATCCAGAAGGATTACGCGGCGACGCCATACCGCTCGTCGCACGCATTGTAGGAATATGTGACGCGTTCGATGCCATGACGAGCTCGCGCCCTTATCGTCGCGGCATGCCAATCCAGAATGCTCTTTCACTTATTGAGGAAAGTCTGGGACAACAATTTGACGCGGAACTTGGGCAGCACTTGATTGCAATGGGTAACGATAAGCTTCTGGATCATATCGCCAGTCATAGCGACGATGGTATTCCCTTACGTCAGTGTCCGATGTGCGGTCCGACGCTCGTCGTCGGCCGGAACATGGGTTCCGGTACGCAAATCTACTGCCGTAATTGCGGCGGCGAGTTTCTTTTGCAAGACGACGCCTCTGGGGTATTACAGGCCATTCCTACCGGTCGTCACGGTTCGCCACGCGATTTGGAACCCGAGGCGGATACCTCGCTGATTCACCAGATTGTGCGAGAGGCGTCCGCGGCAGTTTCAACGACCAAACTTTGGAAGGGCCTTGGTTGGTCTCTTAAATAGGTTGGCTCGCTCTGAGCGATACAGCGAAAATTCCAGTTCTGCACGCGCTCGGCAAAGAATCTCCTTGACTCTGAAGTTAGCTCCAAGGTTTATCCTGTCATTGTGATCTGCGGGCCAAGCACGCCTTGCTCCGATCCACGCACGCGCCAAAGACAACGGTTCATCTTCTGGATCGTCGTACGCTGCTGGCGAGCCTTTTGGCCGTGCCTTGGCTGGCACCGTTGCTCTATTGAAAGGGGTTTCCCATGCGCAAACCACTAATCGCCGTGCTCGCCACATTGCCGCTCGCTGTGCTGGCCGGCACACTTAACACCGTCACGCTCGATGTGAGGAACATGACCTGTTCGCTATGTCCGATCACGGTCAAGAAGTCGCTGGAGAAGGTGGCCGGCGTCAGCGCCGTCCAGGTCGATTTCGACCGGAAAACGGCAACCGTCACTTACGACCCGGACAAGACCCGGCCGGAGGCGTTGACCACGGCAACGACGAACGCGGGTTACCCGTCCACCATGCAGAAGTGAGGCTGCGATGCGCGCCGTCATCCTCGAATCCGTGCTGACCTGCACGGATTGCGGCTTTGCCCGCCAGGAAACCATGCCGACGGACGCTTGCCAGTTTTACTATGACTGTCCGGCCTGCCATACGCTGCTGCGCGCGAAGCCGGGCGATTGCTGCGTATTCTGCTCCTTCGGCTCGGTGCCATGTCCGCCGATTCAGCAGCAGCGCGGATGTTGCAGCGACTAGGGACGTAGCCGGCTACAACGGTCGGTATCGTCGGCCGCAGTGGTTCCGGTAAAAGTACGCTGACCAAACCCCTGGAGCGCCCCTGGCCAGCAGCACTGCGGCATCAAGAGGAAAAGGCAGCTGGCAGCAATGGGGCTGTGCAGGACTATATATCGAGGAAGCGGCTGTTTTGAAGCGAATGCAGCTTCGCCCCTGCTACTGCGGAAAGAGAAAAGTGCTGCATCAAAATCTTAGCGTACGATTTATTCCGTTTCGTGAGCAGGCCCCAGGATGCTCGACGCGCAAAAACTAATGGTGACGACGAGGGGGCGGAGACTCGTCATCTCTTCTTGCAAAACAGGGAGTTATCCCAGTTTCTGCTGTTTTTCAACCGTTTCCCTGCCAACCCTCTAGTCCTCCACCAGCGCGCGAATAATCGGACATGTCTCCTGCCCGTCGCCACGGCCACAGCGTCCGATCATGTCCATAAGCGCCTCTTGCATCGAACGCAGATCGGCCATTTTTGATTCCACCATCGCCAGCTTGCGAGTGGCCAACTCGCGCGTTTCCGCGCATGTTCGCGATCCCTCCAGCTTCAACAGGTTGGCGACCTCCCCCAAGGTGAAGCCCAGCGCCTGTGCGCGCTTGATGAAGCGGATACGGCCTCCATCCGCTTCCGTATAAGTGCGGTAGCCACTGGCTGGCCGAACAGGTTCGTCGATCAGGCCGCTGCGCTGGTAAAAACGCACAGTCTCCACGTTCACGCCGGCCGTCTCAGCCAGCCGGCTGATCGTCATTTTTCCATTCATACGCTTGACTCCGTACTCATATACGGAGTTTATTTTATAGCAGTGCCCACAGTTCCGGAGTTGTGATGTCCATCATCAATACCAAAAGTTCATTAGTGGCCGGCATATTGGCGGCGTTCGGAGCATCAGCTTGCTGCGTCGGGCCGCTCGTCCTGCTCGCGCTGGGCATCGGCGGCGCCTGGATCGGCCGCCTCAGTGCGCTGGATCCTTACCGGCCGGTCTTTACCGTGCTGACGCTGGTGTTCCTGAGCGTGGCCTTTCGCCAACTTTATTTCAAACCACGTGCCTGCATGCCGGATGAGGCTTGTGCCGATGCACGGGTGATCAAACGCCAGCGCCTGATGTTCTGGTTGATCAGCCTGTCATCGATGGCCCTGCTGGCCTTCCCGTGGTTCGCCCCCTTGTTTTATTAAAAGGAGTTCTTGATGCGTCTCGCACTTTGTTGCCAATGGATTGCAGGATCATGACTGAAACGACTCTCGAATCGGTGCTGACTTGCCCGTGTTGCGGCCATAGCGCCAGGGAAACCATGCCGACCGACGCCTGCCAGTTTTATTACGAATGCGGGCACTGCAAGAAGATGCTGCGTCCCAAGCCGGGAGATTGCTGCGTGTTCTGTTCGTACGGCTCGGTGAAATGTCCGCCGATCCAGGCGCAACGCGGATGTTGCCATCCAGGCTGAAGACCCCGGTCAGTCCCAGCGCGCATCGCGCACTTGCACCATGCCCGCCGCAACGCGTACCGGAAACGTGGTCAGATCTTCATACGCGGGCGGTCCCAGCACCTTGCCCGTCCTGATCGAGAAGCGCGCGCCGTGGCGTGGGCAAACAATCTGTTCGCCATCCAGCGTGCCGCCGGTCAGAATCCCGCCGTCATGCGTGCACACGTCTTCAATCGCGTAATATGCGCCGTCGAGCTTGAAGACCGCAATCAGTGTTTCGTCGATCTCGACCGCGCGCCAGCCGCCATCCGCAAAATCGTTTTCGGGCGCGACATCGATCCAGTTCGACATGGTGCTTCCTTAGAGCAATCCCAATTCGAGCCTGGCTTCGTCGCTCATCGAATCGACGCTCCAGGCCGGCTCCCACACCAGTTCCACGTGCACGTCGCCGACGCCCGGCACTTCTTTCAGGCGCTCCTCGACCATGCCGGGGAAGGTGTTGGCGACCGGGCAGGCGGGCGCGGTCAGCGTCATTTCAATCTCGACCTTGCCGTCGGGGCCGATGTCGATCACGTAAATCAGGCCCAGATCGAAAATATTGACCGGGATCTCGGGATCGTAGATCGTGCGCAGCACCTCGATCAGGTTTTCTCTCAGCTGCTCTTCGGGTTCCGGCGTCGGATCGATGCCGGCTGTCGTGGTCGGATCATTCATTTCTGCTCCGTATGCTATTCGGTGGAAACCGGGATCTGCTGGTTCTTCAGCGCAGCGCGCAGCGTGTGCCATGCCAGGGTTGCGCATTTCACGCGGGCCGGAAATTCGCGCACGCCGGCCAGCACCTCGAGCTTCTCCAGTTCCGGATGCGGCAGCGCCTCGGCATCGGTCACCATGTGGTGAAAATCCTCGAACAGGTGCTCAACCTGATCGAGGCTCTTGCCTTTCAATGCCTCTGTCATCAGGGACGCGGAAGCGGTCGAAATCGCGCAACCGGAGCCCTCGAAACTGAGATCCTCGATCACGCCGTTCTCGACCCGCAGATACACCGTGACCTGGTCGCCGCACAAGGGGTTATGGCCCTTGGCCCGGCGATTGGCGCGATCGAGCGCATGATAATTGCGCGGCCGCTGGTAGTGGTCGAAAATCACTTCCTGATAGAGCTCTCGCAAGTCGCTCATCGCCGGAACATCTCCTGCACCTTGAGCAAGCCGGCCGCCAGCGCATCCGCTTCGGCTCGCGTGTTGTACAGCGCGAACGACGCGCGCGCGGTGCCGGCGATGCCGAAGCGCTGCATCAGCGGCATCGCGCAGTGATGCCCGGTGCGGATCGCCACGCCGTCGTGATCGAGAATGGTGCCGATGTCGTGCGGGTGCACGCCGTCGAGCGTGAAGGACAGGATGCTGGCTTTGTCGCGCGCGGTACCGACGATGCGCAGGCCGGGAATGCCTTCAACCAGGCCGGTCGCATAATCGAGCAGATCGCGTTCGTGCGCGGCGATGGCATCCATGCCGATCGCCGATATGTAGTCGAGCGCCGCGCCGAGGCCGATCGCGCCGGCAATATTCGGCGTGCCGGCCTCGAATTTGTAGGGCAGATCGTTGTACTCGGTCTGGCCGAAGCTGACCGAGCGGATCATGTCGCCGCCGCCTTGATACGGCGGCATCGCGTCGAGCAGCTCCGCCTTTCCATATAGCGCCCCGATGCCGGTCGGGCCGAATACCTTGTGGCCGGAAAACGCATAGAAGTCGCAATCCAGCGCGCGCACATCGACGCCGAGATGCGATGCGCCCTGTGCGCCGTCGAGCAGCACCGGCACGCCGTGCGTGTGCGCCAGTTCGATGATGCGCGCTACCGGCGGAATGCTGCCGAGCGCATTCGACAACTGCGTCACCGCAACCAGCTTGGTGTGTTTGCCGATCAGTTTTTCGAACATGTCGAATTCGAATTCGCCGGCATCATTGACCGGTACCACGCGCAGCTCGGCGCCGGTTTGCGCGCACACCATTTGCCACGGCACGATGTTCGAATGATGTTCCATCGCGCTGATGATGATGTTGTCGTCGGCGCCCAGGCGCGGCCGCGCGTAGCTTTGCGCGACCAGGTTGATCGCTTCGGTAGTGCCGCGCACGAATACGATTTCCCGCGTATCGGCGGCGTTGACGAAGCGCCGCACCTTGTCGCGCGCCGCCTCGTACGCATCGGTGGCGCGCTGGCTCAACATGTGTACGCCGCGATGGACGTTGGCGTTGGTGTGCCGGTAATACGCGACTTCCGTGTCAATCACCGACTGCGGCTTCTGGGTGGTCGCGGCATTGTCGAGATACACCAGCGGCTTGCCGCGCACCGTCTCGCGCAGGATCGGAAAATCCTTGCGCCAGCTTGCCGCGGCGCGTTCGGCGGCAGCGGCATTGCGTAGCACTTCCATGTCCATTTTCATGACAGCTCCCTAATACGTTCACCCTGCGGCAGGCGGGCAAACAGGATTTGTTCGAGCCGGGTGCGCAAGGATGCGACCCGGATGCGTTCGATGATGTCGTGGGCGAACGCATGCACCAGCACGCTTCTTGCCATCGCCTCTTCCACGCCGCGCGAACGCAGGTAGAACAGCTGCGCTTCGTCGATCTGGCCGATGGTCGCGCCGTGCGCGCATTTCACGTCGTCGGCGTAGATTTCCAGTTGCGGTTTGGTGTCCACTTCCGCATTGCGCGACAGCAGCAGGTTGTGATTGGCCTGGTAGGCGTCGCTCTTCTGCGCGCCTGGATGGACGATTACCTTGCCGTTGAACACCGCGCGCGAAAAACCGTCAAGCACACCGCGATAGTATTCGTGGCTGGTGCCGTTCGGCGCCAGATGATCGATGCGCGTGTGGTTGTCGACATGCTGCCGCCCGCCGGCCAGGTACAGACCGTTGAGCATGGCCTCGCAGCCGGGCGCATCGAAAGCGGTCGTGATGTCGTTGCGCGCGAGCGCCGCACCGATGCTGACCGAATGCGACGCCAGGCGGCTGCCGCTGCCCTGCCGCGCGTGGATGCCGGCGATATGGAAGGCGCGCGCGGCGTCTTGCTGCAGCTTGTAGTGCTCGATAGCCGCATTGTCAGCCGCAAGGATTTGCGTCACGGCATTGGCGAAGTACATCACATCATCGGGGCCGGCGTAGTGTTCGATCACCGTCGCCTGCGCGCCCGCTTCCGCCACGATCAGGTTGCGCGTGTGGATCGCGCCGCCCGCCTGCGTCGCGATGAAAAGCAGGTGGACCGGAGCATCCAGCGCCGTATCGCGCGTCAGATGCAGATAGGCGCCGTCCGCCATGAATGCGGTATTGAGCGAGCCAAACGCCGCTTGTTCCGCTTGTCCCTCTTCCCGGCCGAGATAGGGTTCCAGTGTTTCCGGCCTCGCGTCCAGCGCCTCTGCCAGGCTGCACAGCGTCACGCCGGCCGGAAGGCGTCCCGGCGTCGACAGCGCGGGAACATGATGGCCGTCATGGAATACCAGCAGGTGCTCGGGCGCATGGTCGAGGACGAAGCCGCTGACCAGCGCAGCCGCCGGCCCTTCTTCGGCGCTTCTTACGGGCATAGCCAGAAACGCATGCTTCTCGAATCCGGCGAGGCTGGTGTATTTCCATTCTTCGTCGCGCACGGTCGGAAAGCCGGTCTGCGCAAAAACGTCCAGCGCGCGGCGGCGCACGCGCTGCAGCCATGGCACGCGCGCACCAGGCAAGGCGGCGCCAACGCGCGCGAAATCGGCGAGATAGTGGACTCTGGCTTCGATGTTCATCGTGCCACCGCCCCAAGCTCTTGGTGCGCCGCATCTTCCAGCCAGCCGTAGCCGCGCTGTTCCAGTTCCTGCGCCAAATCCTTGCCGCCGGTCTTGACGATTCTTCCCTGCGACAGCACGTGCACAAAATCCGGAACGACGTAATCCAGCAGCCGCTGGTAATGCGTCACCACGATCATCGCGCGCTTCGGACTGCGCATCGTATTGATGCCGCGCGCCACGACTTGCAGCGCATCGATGTCAAGTCCGGAATCGGTTTCGTCGAGGATCGCGAGACGCGGTTCGAGCAAGGCCATTTGCAGAATCTCGTTGCGTTTTTTTTCGCCGCCGGAAAAGCCTTCGTTGACCGAACGGTACAGCAGGTCCTCGCTCATATCCATCTGTTTGAGGTTGTGCTTGATCAGCTTGAGAAAGTCGAACGCGTCCAGCTCCGGCAGCCCGCGATGCTTGCGCACATTGTTGAGCGCCGCCTTCAGCAGGTAGACGTTGCTGACGCCGGGAATTTCGACCGGATACTGGAACGCGAGGAATATGCCTTCGCGCGCGCGTTCTTCCGGCGCCAATGGCAGCAGGTCGCGGCCCCGGTACAGGATTTCACCGGCGCTGACCTCGAAGTTTTCGCGTCCCGCCAGCACTTGCGCGAGCGTGCTTTTGCCCGAGCCGTTCGGCCCCATGATCGCGTGGACTTCTCCCGCGTTCACCGTCAGGTCGAGGCCTCGCAAGATGGGGTTGCCGTCGACCGAGACGTATAGATTGGTAATGTTCAACATGGATTCATTCCTTCAATATGGTGATCAGCCGATGCTGCCTTCCAGGCTCACGCTCATCAGCTTCTGCGCCTCCACCGCGAATTCCATCGGCAGCTCCTTGAATACTTCCTTGCAAAACCCGTTGACGATCATCGATACCGCGTCTTCGGCGGAAATGCCGCGCTGCCGGCAATAGAACAACTGGTCCTCGCCGATACGCGAGGTCGATGCTTCGTGCTCGACGCGCGCGGTCGGATTCTTGACCTCGATGTACGGGAAGGTATGCGCTCCGCACTGGTCGCTCAGCAGCAGCGAATCGCACTGCGTGTAGTTGCGCGCACCCTCGGCGGATTTCAGCACCTTCACCAGGCCGCGATACGCGTTCTGCCCGCGGCCGGCGGAAATACCCTTCGAGAGAATGGTGCTGCGGGTATTGCGGCCGATATGAATCATCTTGGTGCCGGTATCGGCTTGCTGGAAATTGTTGGTGAGCGCGACCGAATAGAATTCGCCGATTGAGTTGTCGCCGCGCAGGATGCAGCTCGGGTACTTCCAGGTGATCGCCGAACCGGTCTCTACCTGCGTCCACGAAATATGCGAATTGGCGCCGCGGCAGTCGCCGCGCTTGGTGACAAAGTTGTAGATGCCGCCC
>UEXY01000164.1_pt1 | contig 12220 bp, 10 predicted proteins | sample 4301061 | NCBI WGS metagenome assembly UEXY01 (sample SAMEA4773184, study PRJEB27434) | metagenome | biome: 2259; feature: agricultural soil; material: soil | place: USA | collected 2014-09 | depth 0.25 m | reverse complement strand
CCTTGCTACCTCGACCACAGCCGAACATCTGCTCGCGGGACGCGCGCACCACTGCTTCTTCCTTGTGTCGGCAGACGGCTCGAACCGCTTCCCCGGCTTCGGCAGTACGGCCGCCGCGGCTATTCTGGGGCGGGTCGGGCCGAACTTCCATGCTATTCGTGAAGCAGTGCAGATAAAGGTTTCGCAGCCTGGAACGATTTTGTCGTCCGTCACGTCAAACTTCCGAATAGAAACGGATTTTCCTTTCAGTTGCGCTTTCTGCGCAGCATCAAACACATGTGTGCATCTAAGATGTCACCTTCACTATCCTCGATAAGTGCTTAATTTTTTTGAATATTCATCCGATGACTTGCCTCAATGAAGCGCGCTAAGTCCTTGACTTCATTAGAAAAAATCGTATTTTTGTTTCCGTTTATTACTTGACCGCAAATTAAGCATCCTCTAAAGTGGGCAACAGTGTGAAAAAGTGTATTTTTGTGGGGCAAGAATCTGGAAAGTGCCCGACAGACACCAATCACAATAACCACTAAAAACGACAATCACGAGGGTAATCAGGGTGTTTCAGGGCGCGTCAGCGTTGAGTCTCGATGCCAAAGGGCGGATGACTATTCCGGCCAAGCACCGTGACGCCTTGTCGCTTCAATGCGAAGGCCGTGTCACGCTGACCAAGCATCCGCACGGTTGCCTGCTGTTCTTCCCGCGCCCGATCTGGGAAAACCACCGCGAGCAGATCGCCGCATGGCCGATGTCGGCGCGCGCCTGGCAACGCATCTTCCTGGGTAATGCCTCCGATGTCGACATGGACGGCGCTGGGCGCATCCTGATTGCGCCCGAACTGCGTTCTGCGGTCAATCTGTCGCGCGACGTGATGCTGCTCGGCATGGGCAGTCATTTCGAGATCTGGGATGCCGGAAAGCTCGCCGAAAGCGAGGCGCAGGCGGTTGCGAACGGCATGCCCGACGTATTGAATAATTTTTCGTTTTAACGGCTCGTGATGACAGACAAAGCGGTGCCGGAATTGCAGCACCGTACGGTGCTGCTGGAAGAAGCGGTCGATGCGTTGCAGATCGATGGTGGACGCGCCGACGGCGTATACGTCGACGGCACCTTCGGCCGCGGCGGTCATAGCCGCCTGATTCTGGAGCGTCTCGGCGCGCGGGGTCGCCTGATCGCGTTCGACAAGGACATGCAGGCGATCGCGACCGCAAGAACGATTGCCGATCCGCGCTTCGAGATCGTGCACGACAGCTTCGCCACGTTGGGCGAAGCGCTGGCGGCGCGCGGCGTGGTGCGGGTGGATGGAATTTTGCTGGACCTGGGGATCTCGTCGCCGCAGGTGGATGAAGCGGCGCGGGGTTTCAGTTTTCGACTGGACGGCCCGCTCGACATGCGCATGGATACCACGCGCGGGATGTCGGCGGCGGAGTGGCTCGCAAGCGAGACGGAACAGACGATAGGAAAGGTGATACGGGATTATGGGGAAGAACGGTTTGCTTTTCAGATTGCAAAGGCGATTGCTGCTCGCCGGGCAGTCGAGCCAATTTCAGGCACACGACAGCTTGCCGAGATCGTGGCACACGCCGTCAAAACGCGCGAGAAAGGCAAGGATCCGGCCACTCGCACATTTCAGGCTATCCGGATTTACATCAATAAAGAGCTTGAAGAACTCGAAATAGGACTCGACGCCGCACTACAAAAACTGGCTCCGCACGGGAGATTGGCTGTGATCAGCTTTCATTCACTGGAAGATCGCATCGTCAAGCGCTTCATGGCTTCCAAGGCCAACGCGCCGCAGCCCGACCGTCGCCTGCCGATTCGCGCGGTCGACCTGCCGCAGCCGCAGTTGAAACTGCTGGCGAAAATGAAGCCGTCCGCCGCCGAAGTCGCCGCCAATCCGCGCGCTCGCTCGGCCATCATGCGCGTCGCCGCACGCACTACCGCGCCGCTCGGGAGCGCGCAATGAGCGGCCGCATCAATCTCGTGCTGACCGTCGCACTGGTGCTGTGCGCACTGTCCTTGGTCAATGCGCAATACCAGGCACGCCGGCTGTTTATCGAACTCGAACGCGCGCAAGCCGCCGCGCGCCAGCTCGACATCGAATGGTCGCAACTGCAGCTCGACCAATCCACGCTCGGCAAGCATGCGCGTATCGAAGCCAACGCCCGGCGCGATCTCAGCATGGTGGCGGTGACGCCGACGCGCACGCAATACCTGACGCCGGGAGCGAAATGATGCGCGCCGCCTCCCGCACCGCAACCGGCAAGGGTATTCAGTTCAGCGCCAGCCCGGTGCTCGCCGTCAAGCTGCCGGTATGGCGCTCGCGCGTTGTCCTGTTTGGCCTGTTCGCCGCGTTTGCCGCGCTCGCCGGCCGCGCGCTCTGGCTGCAGGGGTTGTCTACCGACTTCTTGCAGAGGCAGGGCGAGTCGCGCTACGCACGCACGCTGGAATTGCCGTCCACGCGCGGCAAGATCACCGACCGCAATGGCCAGATGCTGGCGTCGTCGCTGCCGGTAAAAGCGATCTGGGCGATTCCGGAGGACGTGGCGGAAGCACCGCCGGAAAAGCTGCGCGAACTGGCAAAGCTGCTCGACATGAGCGAGCGTGACCTGCGCAAGAAGCTCGATTCCGACCGCAGCTTCGTTTATCTGAAGCGCCAGGTCGAACAGGACACCACCGACAAAATCGTCAAGCTCGGCATCGCCGGCATCGAAACCCGGAAGGAATACAAGCGCTACTACCCGGAAGGCGAGGTGATGGCGCATATCGTCGGTTTTACCAACGTCGAGGATGCCGGTCAGGAAGGCATGGAGCTGGCCTATCAGAAAAGCCTGGCCGGCATGAGCGGCAGCCGCCGCGTGATCAAGGACCGTCTCGGCCGCATCGTCGAGGATATCGGGTCGGCGCGCATGCCGCACGACGGCAAGGATCTCGCGCTGTCGATCGACCGCAAGATTCAGTACATTGCGTTTTCCCATCTGAAGGAAGCGTTCGACAAGCACAAGGCCAAGGCGGCCGGTATCGTCGTGCTCGACGTGAAAACCGGCGAAGTGCTGGCGCTTGCCAATTTGCCGACCTACAATCCAAACGACCGCAGCAAATTGACTGGCGCGCAGCTGCGCAACCGCGTGCTGACGGATTCGTTTGAACCGGGGTCCGTGATGAAGCCGTTTACCATCGCGCTGGCGCTGGAAAACAAGGTGGTCACGCCGAACACCATGATCCAGACCGCGCCGGGCCGCATCACGATCGGCAAGGCAACCATCGGCGACGCGCACGCGCACGGCTTGCTGTCGGTCGCACAGGTGCTGGAGAAATCCTCGAACGTCGGCACCACCAAGATCGCGCTGCAGATGCAGCCGCAGCAGATGTGGGAAATGTTTACCAGCGTCGGCTTCGGCCAGCAGCCGAAGCTCGGCTTCCCCGGCGCTGTCGCCGGCCGCGTGCGCCCGTACAAATCGTGGCGCCCGATCGAGCAGGCGACCATGAGCTACGGCCACGGCATCTCGACTTCGCTGATCCAGATGGCGCATTCGTACATGATCTTTGCGCGCGACGGTGAAATGATTCCGCTGACGTTCCAGAAATCGGGCGACCGGCCGATCGGCCAGCGCGTGATCTCGGAAAAGACCGCGCGCGAAGTGCGCGACATGCTGGAAATGGCGGCCGGCCCGGCAGGCACCGCACCGAAAGCGCAGGTGCCCGGCTATCGCGTCGCCGGCAAGACCGGCACTGCGCACAAGCTGGTCAACGGTCAGTATGCGAACAAGTATGTAGCCGGCTTCGTCGGTTTTGCGCCGGTTTCCGATCCGCGCATCATCGTCGCGGTGATGGTCGATGAGCCGTCCAACGGTTTCCACTATGGCGGCGACGTCGCTGCTCCGGTATTCGCCGCCGTGACCGCGAATGCCTTGCGCGCATTGAACGTCGCCCCCGATTCGTCGGTGACCGACATTATCATTCCCGCGGAAAGCGTGAAGGAGAGCATGTGATGAGCACTGCTACTTCCACCATCGCAAACCTGGCTGACATCCTCGCGTGGCTGCGCGCAGCCGCACCCACGGCCCAGCTGTCGTCCGACTCGCGCGGCGTCAACGCCGGCGACATCTTCCTCGCCTATCCGGGCGACGCCGCCGACGGCCGCCACTATATTCCCCACGCGATCGCCAGGGGCGCCAAGGCGATTGTCTATGAAGCCGACGGCTTCGATTGGGACGATGCGTGGAACCTGCCGCACCTGGCGGTCGCGAACCTGAAGCGGATTGCCGGTCCGATCGCGAATGCCTATTACGGGCAGCCCGACCTCGACATGTTTACGGTGGCGGTGACCGGCACCAACGGCAAGACCTCGTGCACGCAGTGGCTCGGCAAGGCGCTGTCCCGGGTCGGCCAGCCGACCGCGGTGATTGGCACGCTCGGCGTCGGCCTGTTCCGGCGCGGCGACCATGCCGGCTTCAGCGCGACCGGCTATACCACGCCGGACGCGGTGCTTCTGCAGCGCCGGCTGGCTCAGCTGCGCGACGGCGGCGCGCGTGCGCTGGCGATCGAGGCGTCGTCGATCGGCCTCGATCAGGAGCGGATGAACGGCATGCACGTCGACGTCGCGCTGTTCACCAACTTCACGCGCGATCATCTCGACTATCACGGCGACATGGCGGCGTACGAAGCCGCGAAGCTGAAGCTGTTCGATTGGCCGGGGCTGCGACATGCAGTGATCAATCTCGACGACGAGATGGGCCTGCGCCTGGTGCAGTATTTGAGAAATGCCAATCCATCGCTGCCGGTCACCGGCTATACGCTGACCGGTCGCGAAGTGCCGGGCGTGGTCATGCTGCGCGCGAGCGATGTTCGCATCAGCCATGGCGGCACGACGTTCCGGCTCGATGCCGACGCTGGATCGAGCCCGGTCAGAAGCCAGCTCGTCGGACAGTTCAACGTCAGCAATGTGCTCGGCATTCTCGGCGTGCTGCTCGCCAACGGCGTTGCGTTCAAAGTCGCGATCGACGCCGCCGAAACCCTGATCCCGGTGCCGGGGCGCATGCAGCAGTTGGGTGGGCAGGACGCGCCCTTGATCGTGATCGATTATGCGCATACGCCGGACGCGCTGGAAAAGACGCTGGCCACCTTGCGCCAGGTGGCGCAGCAGCGAGGCGGCCAGTTGTGGTGTGTGTTCGGCTGCGGCGGCGATCGCGATCCCGGCAAGCGGCCGCAGATGGGTGCGGTATCGCAGGCGGCCGATCACATCATCGTCACCAGCGACAATCCACGCAGCGAAGAGCCGGCCGCGATCCTGGCGCAGATCATCGAAGGCATCGACACCGCGCGCCTGGGGAAAGACGCGCTGCATGTGATCGAAGACCGAGCTGCGGCGATTCTGTGGGCGGGTCGTCACGCGGCGAAAAACGATGTGGTTCTGCTGGCCGGGAAAGGCCACGAGTCATATCAGGAAATCAAAGGCAAGAAATTGCCGTTTCTGGATATAGATCATGCCGCGCTCGCGCTGGCTGCAAGGGTAACAATGAAGGGGATGAATTAATGAAATCGTCATTGGCTGAATTGCAGCCATGGATTTCGCGTGCGGCCATGGCGAACTCCGCCGCGGCGGATGCGGCATTCGACGGTGTGTCGACCGACAGCCGTCAGGTGGCGGCAGGCAGTCTGTTCGTTGCGTTGCGCGGCGAGCGTTTCGATGCGCATGATTTTTTGACCGATGTGGCGGCGCGCGGCGTGGCCGCCGTGGTGGCGGAACGCGTGCCGCAAGGATTGAAGGTGCCGGCGCTGGTGGTGCCGGATAGCCGCGTCGCATTGGGCGAGATCGCTTCCTACTGGCGCCGGCAGTTTTCGCTGCCCGTGATCGGCGTTGCCGGCAGCAATGGCAAAACTACGGTCAAGGAAATGATCGCATCGATTCTGGCGGCGGCATTTGGCACCGAACGCATGCTCGCTACCCGTGGCAATTTGAACAACGACATCGGCGTGCCGCTCACGGTGTTCCAGCTGAACGCCGCGCACCGGGCGGCGGTGATCGAGCTCGGTATGAACCACCCCGGCGAAATCGCCGCGATCACCGCGATCGCGCAGCCGTGTGTCGGACTGGTGAACAATGCGCAGCGCGAGCACCAGGAATTCATGGAAAGCGTGGAAGCCGTCGCCAAGGAAAACGGTGATGTGATCCGGGGCTTGCCGGCGGACGGTGTCGCGGTATTCCCGGCGGACGATGCCTACACCGCGTTGTGGCGTTCGTACGCCGGCCGACGTAACACAATGACATTCGGCCTGTCGCCAGCTGCCGATGTAAGTTGCACATTCCAGGTGAACGATTTTGGCAGTGACCTGTCCATTACTGCCGATGGGAAACAGTTTCAAGTCAAGCTCTCCGCTGCCGGCGTGCATAACGTGCGCAACGCACTGGCGGCAACCGCCTGCGCGCTGGCGATCGGCGTGCCCGAGGCGGCGGTGATTCGCGGCCTGCAGGCCTTCGCGCCGGTCAACGGCCGCCTGCAGCGCAAGACGGCGAAGAGCGGAGCGCTGGTGATCGACGATAGCTATAACGCCAATCCGGATTCGGTGCGCGCGGCAATCGACGTGCTGTCGCATGCGGCGCCACCGCGCGTGCTGGTGCTGGGCGACATGGGCGAAGTGGGCGATGAAGGTCCGCAGTTCCATGTCGAGATCGGCGCCTATGCACGCGATCAGGGCATCGAACACGTGCTGACACTGGGCGGGCTGGCGCGGCACGCGAGCAGCGCTTTCGGTGCGGGCGCGCGGCATTTCGACGATATCGAATCGATCAAACAGGCAGCCGAGGCACTGGTTTCCGCCGATACGACGGCGCTGGTGAAGGGATCGCGTTTCATGAAGATGGAACGCGTGGTCCAGCACCTCGTTACTCAAAACGATCAAGGACAGGGAACCCACTAACATGCTGCTCTGGTTAGCGCAATATTTTCAACAGGATCTAGGGCCGCTGCGGGTCTTCAACTTCATTACCTTTCGCGCGGTGTTCGCGACGCTGACCGCGCTCGCGATCGGTTTGATCGCCGGCCCGGCGATGATCCGCATGCTGACTCGGCTGAAGGTCGGGCAGGCGGTGCGCACCAACGGGCCGCAAACGCACTTGATCAAATCCGGCACGCCGACCATGGGCGGCGCGCTGATCCTGCTGGCGATCGGTATTTCGACGCTGCTTTGGTCCGATTGGAGCAACCGCTTTGTGTGGGTCGTGCTGGTGGTGACGCTCGGTTACGGCGCGATCGGCTGGGTCGACGACTATCGCAAGGTTGTTTACAAGAACCCGGAAGGCATGTCGTCCAAAGAAAAATATTTCTGGCAGTCGCTGATCGGCGTCGCCGCCGCGCTGTACCTCGCGTTCTCGGTGTCGGCGCCGACCAATACCAAGGTCTGGGAGCTGTTCATGGAGTGGGTGCAGTCCGGCTTCAATCTCGATCTGCCGCCCAAGGCCGACTTGATCGTGCCCTTCTTCAAAACCATCAGCTATCCGCTCGGCGTCTGGGGCTTCATCGCGCTGACGTATTTCGTCATCGTCGGCACCAGCAATGCGGTGAACCTGACCGACGGCCTCGATGGCCTGGCGATCATGCCGACCGTGATGGTCGGTTCCGCATTGGGATTGATCGCTTACCTGACCGGCAGTGCGCTGTATTCGAAGTACCTGTTCATCCCGTACATTCCCGGCGCTGCCGAGCTGTTGATCTTTTGCGGCGCGATGGCGGGCGCCGGGCTGGCCTTCCTGTGGTTCAACGCGCATCCGGCGCAGGTGTTCATGGGCGACGTCGGCGCGCTGGCGCTGGGCGGCGCGCTCGGCACCATCGCAGTGATCGTGCGGCAGGAGATTGTGCTGTTCATCATGGGCGGCATCTTCGTAGTCGAGACGCTGTCGGTGATGCTGCAGGTCGGCTATTTCAAATATTCCAAGAAGCGCTACGGCATTGGCCGCCGCATTCTGCTGATGGCGCCGCTGCATCATCACTTCGAACAGAGGGGCTGGAAGGAAACGAAAGTCGTGGTGCGTTTCTGGATCATCACGATGATGCTGGTGCTGTTCGGTCTGTCAACCTTGAAGCTGCGCTAATGGACTACCAGGGAAAACACGTTCTTGTACTCGGCTTGGGCGAATCCGGCCTGGCGATGGCATTGTGGCTGGCGCGTTGCGGCGCGACGCTGCGCATCGCCGACACGCGCGCCGAGCCGGAACGCCTGCCCGCGCTGCGCGCAGCGGTGCCTACCGCGGAATTTGTCGCGGGGTCGTTCAGCACCGCCCTGCTCGACAGCATCGATTTTGTCACGGTCAGCCCGGGACTCGCGCCGAACCGCGAGTTGGCCGAGGTCATTCCGGCTGCGCAGGAAAAAAACTTACCGCTGTGGGGCGAAATCGAACTGTTCGCGCAGGCGCTTGCCGCACTGCGCACGCAGCGTGACTATGCGCCAAAAGTCATAGCCATCACCGGCACCAACGGCAAGACCACCGTCACTAGCCTGACCGGCTTGCTGTGCCGGCGCGCGGGCCTGAAGACCCAGGTCGCCGGCAACATCAGCCCGGCCGCACTCGAGGTATTGCGTACGGCGCTCGACAAAGATGAATTGCCGCAGGCATGGGTGCTCGAGCTGTCGAGCTTCCAGCTGCACACGACTTGCAGCCTGCAGGCCGACGTCGCCACGGTGCTCAACGTAACGCAGGACCATCTCGACTGGCACGGCGATTTCGATGCGTATGCGGCGGACAAGGCACGCATCTTCGGCGCACACACCATCCGCCTGCTGAACCGCGACGACGCGCGCGTGATGCAGATGGCGTCGCCGCTCGCCGCCAATATCAGTTTCGGCGCCGACGAGCCGGATCAGGCGGACTGCCTCGGCCTCGTCGACGACAACGGCATGCAGTGGCTGTCGGTGGCGATCGCCGCGGAAGAGGGCGAAAAGCGGCGCCGTAAAAAAGACAACGTCGAACTGCCGGTCATCGTCAACCGCCTGATGCCGGCCGATGCGCTCAAGATCCGCGGTCAGCACAATGCGGTCAATGCGCTGGCTGCACTCGCTTTGTGCCGCGCGATCGGCCTGTCGATGGCGCCGTTGCTGCACGGTCTGCGCGAATATCGCGGCGAGCCGCATCGCGTCGAACTGATCGCCAATGTCGGCGGCGTCGATTACTACGACGATAGCAAGGGCACCAATGTCGGTGCGACGGCCGCCGCGCTGAACGGGCTGGGCCCGACGCAAGGCGCAAGCCGCCTGGTATTGATCGCCGGCGGCGACGGCAAGGGGCAGGATTTTTCCCCGTTGGCCGAGCCGATCGCCAGGTATGCGCGCTCTGTTCTGCTGATCGGCAAGGATGCGCACGCGATCCGCGCCGCGGTCGAACAAAGCGGCGTCGAACTGATCGATTGCGCGACGCTGGAAGCGGCCGTGCAAAAAGCGGCGGAAATCGCGCAGACCGGCGATGCGGTATTGCTGTCGCCGGCCTGTGCCAGCCTCGACATGTTCAGGAATTATGCGCACCGTGCCGATGTGTTCGCCGGCGCGGTGCGTGAAGTGGCGTTATCGCGCGGCGAGGTGATCGCATGAAGTTCGCGCTGCCATCCTTCGGCGCATCGCCGGCGCCGGCGCCGCTGCCCGGCGTCGTGCAGCGTTCGAAGATGACGGAATACGACCAGCCGCTGGTGTGGGTGGTGCTGTTGCTGATGCTGTTCGGGATGGTGATGGTGTATTCCGCCTCGATTTCGCTGCCGGATTCGCCGAAGTATGCGAGTTACAGGAATTCGCATTTCCTGATTCGGCAGGCCAGCTTTATCAGTCTTGCGTTGGTCGCCGGCCTGCTGGCCTTTCGTGTGCGGATCGAAACCTGGCAACGGCTGGCGCCCTATCTGTTCGTCGGCACGCTGGTACTGCTGGTGCTGGTGCTGGTGCCGGGGCTGGGCAAAGGCGTCAACGGCGCGCGTCGCTGGCTGTCGTTCAAGGTGTTCAACCTGCAGCCGTCCGAACTGATGAAGCTGTTTGTCGTGTTGTACGCGGCCGACTACACGGTGCGCAAGCAGGAGTATATGCACAAGCTGACCAAGGGCTTCCTGCCGATGACGGTGGCGATCGGTTTCGTCGGTTTGCTGCTGCTGCTTGAGCCGGATCTCGGTGCGTTCGGCGTGATCGTGTGCATTGCGATGGGTATCCTATTTTTGGGTGGCATCAACGGCATCTGGTTTGGCGGCATCGGCGCGACGCTGGTCGGCATTTTCAGCCTGGTGATCGTCCTGTCGCCGTGGCGACGCGAACGCATCTTCGCCTACCTGAATCCGTGGGTCGAAGAGAATGCACTCGGCAAGGCCTACCAACTGTCGCATTCGCTGATCGCTTTCGGCCGCGGCGAACTGTTTGGCGTCGGCCTCGGCGGCAGCGTCGAGAAACTGCACTACCTGCCGGAAGCGCATACCGATTTCCTGCTCGCGGTGATCGGCGAGGAGCTCGGTTTCGTCGGCGTGCTGGTGGTGGTCGCGATGTTTTACTGGATCATCAAGCGTGCATTCGACATCGGCCGCCAGGCGATCGCGATGGATCTGACCTTTGCCGGCCTCGCCGCGAAGGGCATCGGCATCTGGATCGGCGTGCAGGCTTTCATCAACATGGGTGTCAATCTCGGCCTGCTGCCGACCAAGGGCCTGACCTTGCCGCTGATGAGTTACGGTGGTTCCGGTGTGCTGATAAATTGCGTCGGCTTGGCGATCCTGCTGCGCATCGACTATGAGAATCGCGTGCTGATGCGTGGAGGGCGTATATGAAACGCCTGCTGATCATGGCCGCCGGCACCGGCGGCCACATCTTCCCCGGCCTGGCGATCGCACAGACGATGCAGGCGCGCGGCTGGCAGGTGTCGTGGCTCGGCACCACGCACGGCATGGAGCGCGACATCGTGCCGAAGCATGGGATCGACATGGATGCGATCGACTTTGCCGGCCTGCGCGGCAAGGGCTTGAAGCATACGGTGCGCGGCGTGTTCAAGCTGGTCGCCGGCTTCGCGTCCTGCTTCGGCATCATCGGCCGCCGCCGGCCGAGCGTGGTGCTTGGCATGGGCGGCTATGTGACGGTGCCGGGCGGGATGATGGCGAAGCTACGCGGCGTGCCGCTGGTGCTGGTCAATGCCGACGCGGCGCTGCTGCTGTCGAACAAGACGCTGGCGCCGTTGGCGAAACGCGTGCTGTTCGGTTTTCCGGCTGACTTCGGCAGCGCGGCGAGCAAGGCATTGGTCACCGGCAATCCGGTGCGCAAGGAAATTATCGACGTGCCGTTGCCGGCGCAGCGCTACGCGGCGCGCAGCGGCCCGTTGAAACTGCTGGTGGTCGGCGGCAGCCTTGGTGCGAAAGCGCTGAACGATTGCTTGCCGGCGGCGCTGGCACGCATCCCGGTCGAGCTGCGGCCGACGGTTACGCATCAGTCCGGCAAGCAGCATGTCGATGCCTTGCGCGCCGCGTATACGAACGCGCGAGTGCAGGCCGAAGTGGTGGATTTCATCGACGACATGCCGCGCCGCTACGCGCAAGCGGACCTGGTGATTTGCCGCGCCGGCGCGATCACGGTATCCGAGCTGACCGCCGCCGGCGTCGCCAGCGTGTTGGTGCCGTTGGTCGCGTCGACCACCTCGCACCAGCGTGACAACGCGCAGTGGATGGCGAAGCAGCATGCGGCGATTCACCTGCCGCAGACCGAGATGTCGGCGGAACAGCTGGCGGAGATGCTGCGGACGCTGACGCGGGATGAATGCCGCACCATGGCGGACGCCGCGTACGGCGTAGGGAGGCGCGAGGCCAACGAAGCCATCGCCAACGTATTGGAAGAATTAGCGAAACAAGCATGAAACATAAAGTCAAAAACATTCACTTTGTCGGCATCGGCGGCTCAGGCATGAGCGGCATCGCCGAGGTTCTACTGAACCTCGGTTACACGGTGTCCGGCTCCGACCTCGGCAGCAACGCGGCGACACAGCGTCTCGCGAAGCTCGGCGCCAAAGTCACGCAAGGCCATGCGGCGGACAACGTGCAGAACGCCGACGCCATCGTCACCTCGACCGCGGTCAAGGGCGATAACCCGGAAGTAATCGCCGCGCGCGCCAGACACATTCCCATCGTGCCGCGTGCGATGATGCTGGCCGAGCTGATGCGCCTGAAGCAGGGCATCGCGATCGCCGGCACCCACGGCAAGACCACCACCACCAGCCTGG
>UEXY01000134.1_pt1 | contig 12239 bp, 10 predicted proteins | sample 4301061 | NCBI WGS metagenome assembly UEXY01 (sample SAMEA4773184, study PRJEB27434) | metagenome | biome: 2259; feature: agricultural soil; material: soil | place: USA | collected 2014-09 | depth 0.25 m | reverse complement strand
GTCATCATCGTCGGCGGCACCAACGGCAAGGGCTCGACCTGCGCGATGCTCGAATCGATCCTGCTGCAGGCCGGCTATCGCGTCGGCTTGTACACGTCGCCGCACCTGATCGATTTCAACGAGCGCGCGCGCATCGACGGCGAGCCGGTTTCCGACGACGCGCTGGTGGCCCAGTTCGCCGAAGTCGAAGCCAAAAGAACGGAAGGCGGCGAGGTATCGCTGACGTATTTCGAGTTCACCACGCTCGCCATCCTGCGCCTGTTCGCGCAGGCGCGGCTCGATGCGGTGATTCTCGAAGTCGGCCTCGGCGGCCGGCTGGACGCGGTCAATGTGATCGATGCCGACGTCGCGATCGTCACCAGCGTCGACATCGACCACACCGAGTACCTGGGCACCACGCGCGAGCAGATCGGCTTCGAGAAGGCTGGCATTTTCCGTCCCGGCCGCGCCGCGATCTGCGGCGATCCGGTGCCGCCGCAATCGCTGATCGACCATGCGCAGGCCATCGGCGCCGACCTCCGGCTGTTCGGCCGTGACTACAACTATTCGGGCGACAAGCAGCAATGGAACTATGGCGGCCGCGAGCAGCGCCGCAACTCGCTCGGCTACCCGAGCTTGCGCGGCGCCAATCAACTGTTGAATGCATCGGCGGCGCTGGCGGCTCTGGAAGCCTTGCGCCTGCGTTTGCCGGTCGGCGCGCAGGAGGTGCGCAACGGGCTCGTGATGGTCGAACTGCCGGGGCGCTTTCAAGTTCTCCCGGGCCGGCCGACCATCATCCTCGACGTCGCACACAATCCGCACGCGGCGGCGACGCTGGCGCAGAATCTCGACAACATGAGTTTCCATCCATACACCTATGCGGTGTTCGGCGCCATGGGCGACAAGGATATTGACGGCGTGATCGCGCAACTGAAGGATAGAGTCGATCACTGGTGCGTGACCGACCTGCCGTTGCCGCGGGCGGCCAGCGCCGAACAGTTGAAGCGGAAGCTGCTCGACGCCGGTATCGCGCCGCAGGCGAGCGCCGGCAGCGAACGCTCGATCGAAACCTTCTCTTCGCCCGCCGCGGCTTTCGCGAACGCACGAAGCAGGGCGGGGGAGAATGATAGAATTGCGGTTTTCGGATCCTTCCTCACCGTCGCCGGCGTGATGGAGGCGCGAAGGTCCGAAGGCGGGGTCTGAAGAGCATGCCGTTTTTCCAACACTGCCGCAGAATTTCACCGATGGACTTCATTTTTATCGCATGAGCTTGTTCTCGTTCCTTCGCAAAAACAAGCAGGAATCCACCGCCGACGATAGCGCGTTTTATTCACGCGCCGAGGAAGAGTCCAAGGCGGTGCGCGGCCGCAAGCGTCGTCAGGGCAAGCTGGGGACGCAGGGTGATGATGCAGCCGACCCGGTTTTGCCGGAAAAGAAACGTGCACGGCGCCGCCTGATCGGTGCTATCGCCTTGGTGCTGGCCGCGATAATCGGCCTGCCGATGATTCTCGATTCCGAACCGAAGCCGCTGGCCGACGATATCGCCATTCAAATCCCGTCCAAGGACAAGATCGCTCCAGCCTCGAATGTTCGCCCGGAGGCAACTGCGAGCTCCAAAGTGACGGCATCCGCTTCGCTCGACGCCACGGAAGAAATGCTTGAACCGGCGGATGTGCCCGTCGCGACCGCCAGTCTCAAACCGACGCCCCCGAAATCCGAGATTGCCGATACCGCAGCAACTGCTCTCGTGACCGCGCCCGTCAAGCCGAAGGGAGACGGCAAACCTGTCGCGGAGATCGCCGACAAGCCGCATGCCCCCACGCCGCCGTTGGCGAAGATCGATACAAAAGCTGAAACTGGGTCGGTGGAAAAAGCAGTGGAAAAGGCCGATGACGCAGCGCGCGCCAAGGCACTGCTGGAAGGGAAGCCCGATCCCAAGACAGTCGACAAAAAGCCCGGAAAGTTTGTAATCCAGGTAGCGGCGCTGGCGACCAAGGAAAAGGTCAATGAATTGCAGGCCAGGCTGAAGGACGCCGGTATCAAGTCATACACGCAAAAGGTCGCGACCGAATCGGGCGACCGCACGCGTATTCGCGTCGGCCCATTCGCCAGCAAGGAAGAGGCGGAAAAGGTGCGCGCCAAAATCGTCAAACTGGGGCTGAATGGCACACTGGTGCCGGCCTGATCGTTGCCGATCGTGACGATTTTCGATTATCTGGTGATATTTGTGCTGGTTTGCTCGGTCGTCATCAGCACTTTGCGCGGCCTGGTCAAGGAAATGTTGTCGTTACTGGGCTGGATCGTGGCCTTTGTGATTGCCAATGCCTACGGTGAAGACCTGGCCAAACTGCTGCCGGATGCGATTCCGGGCAGCACCACGCGACTGATCGTGGCGTTTATTGCATTGTTTATCGGTGTGCGATTGCTGATGATGTTATTGAGCATGGCGATCGATGCGCTGGTCAAGGCAGCCGGCTTGACGCTCGCCGATCGCGGTCTCGGCGGTTTGTTCGGATTGGGGCGCGGACTGGTGATCGTGCTGGCCGCCGTGCTGTTGTGCGGCATGACCGCGATTCCGCAGCAGCCGTTCTGGAAAGAGGCGTTGCTGAGTCCGCTGGCGGAAACCGCCGCGCGTACGGTCAAACCATTCCTGCCGGGCGATGTCGCACGGCATGTGCAGTTTTAAGTTCTTGTTGAGGAGTCCACCATGTGTGGCATTGTTGGCGTTGTTTCCCACGGTCCGGTCAACCAGCTGATCTACGATGCGCTGCTGCTGTTGCAGCACCGCGGTCAGGACGCGGCGGGTATCGCAACAAATCACGGCAATACGTTCTCGATGCACAAGGCCAATGGTCTCGTGCGCGACGTGTTCCGCACCCGCAATATGCGTTCGCTGCCGGGCAACGCGGGCATCGGCCAGGTGCGTTACCCGACCGCCGGTTCCGATAGCGAGGAAGAAGCGCAGCCGTTTTACGTGAATGCGCCATTCGGCATCATCCTCGCGCATAACGGCAATCTGACCAACTGGGAACAGCTCAAGGTCGAGATGTTCCAGAACGATCGCCGGCATATCAATACCGACTCCGATTCCGAAGTCCTGCTAAACGTGCTCGCGCACGAGATCCAGGAGGCGACGTCCGGTTACTCGCTCGATCCGTCGGCACTGTTCAAGGCGGTATCAATGGTGCACAAGCGCGTGCGCGGTTCGTATGCGGTGGTCGCGCAGATCGCCGGCTACGGCCTGCTCGCCTTCCGCGATCCGTTCGGCATCCGCCCGTTGTGCATCGGCTTCAACGATACGGAAAAAGGCCAGGAGTATCTGCTGGCGAGCGAGTCGGTTGCACTGGAAGGGCTGGGCTTCCGCTTCCTGCGCGACGTTATGCCTGGCGAGGCGATTTTCATCGATCTCGAGGGCAAGCTCTATAACCAGCAATGCGCGGACAACCCGGCGCTCAATCCGTGCGCATTCGAATTCGTCTACCTGGCGCGTCCCGATTCCGTGATCGACGGCGCCTCGGTCTACGCGACGCGCCTGAAAATGGGCGAGTATCTGGCGGAGAAAATCAAGCGACAGTTTTCATCGGGTGACATCGATGTCGTCATGCCGATTCCGGATTCGTCGCGTCCGGCGGCGATGGAGCTGGCGCTCAAGCTGAACCTGGAATACCGCGAAGGCTTCATCAAGAACCGTTATATCGGCCGCACTTTCATCATGCCGGGCCAGGCGGCCCGCAGGAAATCGGTACGGCAGAAGCTCAACGCCATCGGCAGCGAATTCAAAGGCAAGAGCGTGCTGCTGGTCGACGACTCGATCGTGCGCGGCACCACCAGCCGCGAGATCGTGCAGATGGCGCGCGACTCCGGCGCCAAGCGCGTGATCTTCGCATCGGCGGCGCCGCCGGTGAAATTCCCGAACGTCTACGGCATCGACATGCCGACCCGTAACGAGCTGATTGCCTACGGACGCACCGAAGAGGAAGTGTGCCGCGAGATTACCGCCGACTCTCTGGTGTACCAGGATGTCGCGGCGCTGAAGCGCTCGATTTCGGACGTGAACCCGATGCTCAAGAGTTTCGAAGCCTCGTGCTTCGACGGCATCTACGTTACCGGCGACATTTCACGCGACTATCTGGATCGCATCGAGTTCGCGCGCAACAACCCCAAGCCAGCCGTTGAAGACGCCGTGCGCTCGCAGCTGAATCTGAACCTGGCGCGCGTCGACTGACCTCTGCATATATCGACCCGTTCCGGCGCGTGCTGAACGGGTTTTTTTACCGATCATGACCGATACTAAAAAATACGGATTTACGACCACCATTTTGCACAGCGACCGGCAGAAGCCGATCGAGCACGGGGCGCTGCACAAGCCCATCCACACCTCGGTAACCTTCGGCTATCGGGACGCGCGGCAACTGGCTGAGGTGTTCCAGGGCAAACAGCCTGGCTACCGTTACGGCCGACAGGGTAACCCTACGGTCTCCGCGTTGGAAGACAAGGTGACGAAGATGGAGCAGGGCTTTGCGACCATCTGCTTTTCGACCGGCATGGCTGCGATCGGCGCGCTCGCGCAGGCCTTGTTGCGCCAGGGCGATCATGTGGTGTCGTCCGCCTTCCTGTTCGGAAATACCAACAGTCTCTGGCAAACCGTCAGCGGCCAAGGCGTCAATGTGTCGATGGTGGATGCCACTGATGTGAAGAACGTCGAAGCTGCACTGACGCCGGCGACTCGCCTGGTATTCGTTGAAACCATCGCCAATCCGCGCACGCAGATCGCCGACCTGAAGCGCATCGGGCAGCTGTGCCGCGATCGCGGCATTCTCTACGTGGTCGACAACACGATGACTTCGCCTTACCTGTTCCGTCCGAAGATGGTCGGCGCCGGCCTGGTCGTCAACGCACTGACGAAGTCGATCGGCGGCCACGGTAATGCGCTGGGCGGCAGTCTCACCGACACCGGCTTGTACGACTGGACCCGATTCCCCAATATTTTCGACACATACAAGCGTTTCGCGCCTGCACAATGGGGCATCGCTCAGATTCGCGCCAAGAGCCTGCGCGATTTCGGCGGCTCGCTCGGGCCGGAAGCCGCGCACCATATCGCCGTCGGCGCCGAAACCATAGCGCTGCGCATGGAGCGCGAATGCGCGAATGCGCTCGCGCTCGCGCGCATGCTCGAAGCGGACAAGCGTGTCGCCGCCGTACACTATCCCGGCCTGGCTTCGCATCCACAGCACAGTATTGCGACCGAGTTGTTCGACGCGTACGGCAGTCTATTCAGCTTCGAATTGAAAGAGAGCATCGACTGTTTCGACTATCTCAATCGCCTGAAGCTCGGGGTTCCGGCAAGCAATCTTGGAGACACACGCACGCTGGTGATTCCGGTCGCCCACACGATCTTCTTCGAAATGGGTGCGGAGCGCCGCGCAAGCATGGGTATTGCCGAATCGCTGATTCGGGTATCGGTCGGCATCGAGGATACCGTCGATCTGGTCGACGACTTCCGGCAGGCGCTTGACGCCTGAACCGCAACAATCGACGAAATTTCTCAATAAAAACAATTCGCTACCGAAAGTGGATTCTGGCTAAAATACGCGAGTGATATTTCCTTGGTAAGGAGCGCGTATGGCACGGCCGGAAAAGGTCCGCCTGGGCGAAATTCTGGTGCAGCAAAAGCTGCTGTCGGAAGAACAGCTACAGTTTTCGCTAGTCGAGCAAAAGCGGACCGGGCGCAAACTCGGGCGTGTTTTCATCGAAAACGGATTTGTCACCGAAGAACAAATCTCCGGCGCGCTTGCCAAGCAGCTCAGCATCCCTTACATCAACCTCAAGTTCTACAACATCAATCCAGACGTGGTGCGCCTGCTGCCGGAAACACAGGCGCGGCGCTTCCGTGCGATCGCGCTCGAAGACCGCGGCGGCACGCTGCTGATCGGCATGGCCGATCCGACCGATCTGTTTGCGTACGACGAAATTTCACGCTCGGTCAGGAGAAGCATCGAGCTGGCAGTGGTCAATGAAGGCGAGCTGCTGCAGACGGTTGACAGGATTTATCGGCGTACGGAGGAGATCAGCGGCCTCGCGCGCGAGCTTGTGCAGGAACTCGGGGACAGCTACGTCGATTTTGGCGCATTGGTTAGCGGCGCGACGGGAAACGAAGAGGCGCCGGTCGTCAAGCTGCTGCAATCCGTCTTTGACGACGCGACGCAGGTACGCGCATCCGATATCCATATCGAACCCCAGGCGGAGCGGCTGCAAATTCGTTTTCGCATCGATGGCGTCCTGCACATGCAAACCGAGGCGGACATAAAGATTGCGCCTTCGCTGGCATTGCGGCTGAAACTGATGTCCGACCTGGATATTTCCGAAAAACGCCTGCCGCAGGATGGCCGCTTCGCAATCAAGGTGAGGAATCAGCAGATCGACGTCCGTATCTCCACCATGCCCACTCAGTTCGGCGAATCCATCGTCATGCGTCTGCTGAATCAGGGTAGCGGCATACTCAAGCTCGATGCGATCGGCATGCCGGTGGGAATGGTAAACAGGTTCCGTGCGATCCTGCAAAGGCCGAATGGACTGGTCCTCGTTACCGGGCCGACCGGCAGCGGAAAAACGACCACGCTATATGGTGCGCTCGCGGAGCTTAACTCGATGGAGCGCAAGCTGATCACGGTCGAGGACCCGGTTGAATACCGGCTGTCCGGCATCAATCAGGTTCAGGTCAATGAAAAAATCGAGCTGAGCTTTGCCAAGGTTCTCCGTTCCGCGCTGCGGCAGGATCCCGACGTGCTTCTGGTCGGCGAAATCCGGGATCAGGAGACAGCGCAGATCGGCATGCGTGCCGCGCTGACTGGCCACCTTGTCCTATCGACGCTGCACACCAATGATGCGGTCAGCACGCCGGTTCGGTTGCTTGATATGGGCATACCGCCATACATGGTTGCTACTTCGCTTCAAGTGGTACTCGCGCAGCGCCTGGTTCGCGTGATTTGTGAAAGCTGCTCCGAGCCCTATCAATTGAAGCCGAGCGAGCACGAATGGCTGAGTTTCGAGCTGGGAGAAACTGTCGACGCACGTCGATACCTGCATGGCCGCGGCTGCGCGCACTGCAACGGAACAGGCTACCGGGGCCGTACCGGCGTCTATGAAATGCTCGAAATGACCGAAACGGTAGCGAGGGCCGCGGGCCATCAGGACCCCGCGCATTTCATTAAAGTCGCGCAAACGCAGATGGCCGGGCAAACCCTGCGCAGGCACGCGGTCGCGCTGGTTATAGCGGGAAAGACAACCGTGTCCGAAGCCATGCGCATCAGCAATCAGTTCGAGGACTAACAGGTGCCGTTTTTTGCCTACAAGGCGCGAAACGCGCGGGGAGAGCTGCTCACCGGTGTGCTGGAAAGCGTTGACAGTAGCGCCGTCGCCGACCAACTGCTGAATACGGGCGTGACGCCGGTCGAAATCGTACCGACGAAAAAGCCGGCTTCCGCCAAAAACGGCAATGCACTGACACGTCTCTTTGAAGAAAAAGTGCAGCCCATGGATGTCCAGTTATTCAGCCGGCAGATGTATACCCTGCTCAAGTCCGGCGTACCCATATTCCGTGGGCTGGCGGGCCTGCAAGAATCTGCCATCAATCGAGCCTTTGCCAAAATCCTGCAAGACCTGCGCGAAAGCCTGGATTCCGGAAGAGAGTTATCCGCCTCCATGCGCAGGCACCCTTCAGTTTTTTCTTCGTTCTACGTGAGCATGGTGCGAGTGGGCGAAATGACGGGCCGGCTGGAGGAGGTGTTTCTACGCCTGTTCAGTCACCTCGAATTTGAACGCGAAATGCGCGAGCGCATTCGTACCGCGCTGCGCTACCCGTCATTCGTGCTGGGCGCCATGGTGGTCGCCATGGTGGTCATCAACATCTTCGTGATTCCGGCGTTTGCGAAAGTGTATGCGGGGTTCAAGGCCGAGTTGCCGATCATGACCAGGGTGCTGATCGCGGGATCGAACTTCATGGTGAATTACTGGCCGGTCCTGCTTGCGCTGGTGGCGGGGGGGCTCATGGCATTCCGGCTCTATATCGGCACGACTCGGGGGCGCTATAAATGGGACAGGTTCAAGCTCAAGCTGCCTTTGGCCGGCCACATCATACAAAAGGGCACGCTTGCCCGTTTCGCCCGTAGCTTTTCGCTGGCTTCCCGTAGCGGAGTTCCTGTCGTGCAAGCGTTGAGCGTGGTCGCGCAGGTTGTCGACAACGCCTACATCGCGAGCCGGATCGAACAGATGCGCGACGGCGTCGAGAGGGGCGAGAGCGTGCTGCGAACCGCCGCCACCACCGGCGTTTTCACGCCCATCGTGCTGCAGATGGTTGCCGTAGGCGAGGAGACAGGGGAGATCGACGATCTGATGGATGAGATTGCCTCGATGTACGAGCGCGAGGTCGAATACGAGGTGAAAACGCTGAGCGCGCGGATCGAGCCGATTCTGCTGGTCGGACTCGGCATCCTGGTCCTCATTCTCGCTCTCGGCATCTTCCTCCCGATCTGGGATCTGGGCAGAGTGGCGTTTAATCGCTAAGGGGCGGAAGAGTCGCGATGGCGAACCTGGAACAAGTCTCGAAGTCCGCCGCATATGATGGGGGCGGCCTGCCGCTGCGCGGATGCGCGATCCGGCGCACGAGCGGTTTTACGCTCTTTGAGCTGATCATCGTCGTTATCGTTGTCGCGATATTCGCCGGCATCCTGCTCGGACGGTTTCTGACCTACCAGGAGTTGGCCGAAAAGGCGGCGATGGAGCAGACCGCCGGCGCGGTCCGGAGCGCGTTGAACATCCAGGTCGCAGGCTTGATTGCGAGAGGAAGAGCCGGAGAAATTCCGAAGCTTGCGACGATCAATCCGATGAGGTTTCTGACCGATCAGCAGAAAAATTATGCCGGAGAGTTTTTTGACATTGACCCCGAAGGCATCCCGTCGGGGAGCTGGTACTTCGACCTGAAACACAAGGAGCTGGTGTATCTGGTGGATCGCGGCACTCATTTTGCGCCTGATGGGAACGGACAAAAATGGGTGCGCTATAAAGTCGTCGTTGTTCGAAATGAAGACTTTCCTGCGTTGTTCGGCAACCGCAACGACGTTGCGGGCATCGCGCTCAAGGAAGTGAAACCGTACAAATGGGACATTCGATAATCAAAGCGCAGGCTTGGGGGCAGACGGACTTGCCGTCTTCGACATATGGACATCATCGACAACATTGCTTGGCATTCGACCCTCATTTTCCTGTGGGTAGGGAGCGGACTTGCCATATTGCTGGGTATCGGACTGCTGTTCGCGCCGCAGAAAACTGAGCGCATCAATAGATTCTTTGCCCGCTGGGTGGACACGCATTCGTTTGAGGAAACGCTCGATCGCCCACATTGGACAGAGCGCTATCTCTATCGTCACCATCGATGGGTGGGGGGCACGCTGCTAGCCGGCTCAATCGTAATCCTGTATCGCTTCCTGTTGCATCCGCCGAGGCAAAAACTTGCAATGCTCGCAGCCGGCGACACCTTCGGCCTTGTCGATGCGGCCATCGCGTTTTTTGTGATTGGCGCGGTGCTCGGCGCAATCATCGGCATGCTCATGATCGGCAAACCGAGCGTTCTGCGTGAACTTGAAACGGCATCCAATCGCTGGATTTCGACCGACAAAATATGGGGGGTTTTTAATCGAATGTATCCGTCCGTAGATCGATTCGTATTTCAACATCGTCGAGCTGTGGCGGCAGTTTTATTGCTTTGTGGTATCTATGTGTTCTTGATTTTGGGTGTACTGTTGTTCAATGGCAATTGGAAACTGTAAACCCTGGAAATTACGTTGACTTCGATTAAAAATTCAGTAACATCGTGCCAGTGGGAAAGAATATTCCTGATTGGGGTTGCGACCTCCATCTCCTGAGGCTGCGGCCTTGCTAAAACAGAGGACGGAAATATGAATATGAAGCAAAAACAGGGTGGCTTCACCCTCATCGAATTGGTCATGGTGATTGTCATTCTCGGCATTCTCGCTGCAACGGCACTGCCGAAGTTTGTGGACCTTCGTACCGAGGCATCGACAGCGGCAACGCAGGGTGTCGCCGGCAGTCTAGGGGCAGCTTCGGCCTTGAACAAGGCTGCGCGCCTTGCAGGTAATACCACTGCGGCAACAATTGCAACAAACGCTAATTGCAACGTGGCAGCAAGTCTTCTTGATGGGGGATTGCCCGCCAACTATACAATTTCTTCGACACTTAGTGGCAGTGTCGGCACTTGCACGGTGACTGATAATAATGGCGCGACGGCAACCTTCACGTTGCACGCTGTCAGTTAACCTCCATCGTTTCTGATAGAGCCCGCCTAGGCGGGCTTTTTTACTAGTATGCCTTTGCTCAATTCCGAATTCATATCGCAATGAAGCTGTTTAGTTTTATGTCAGGCGGATTGGTGGATGGGGTCGCCAAGGAGTTGGCGAATGAATTCGCCAAGGCGTGCCCATTGAGCGGTTCGACTGGCAAGAAGGACGAGTTGGAAAAACGCGTCGAAAAAGCGCTATCTGGCATCTTTATTCGGGCAAAAGCGTTCCGGGAAACCCATCATCTGGGAATATTCAAGCGTGCGCGCCTTGCGAAAAAATTTCAGGACGAAATGCTGGCGCATGGCTATGAGGCAGACTTGGTCAACCGGGTAACAACTGCTCTCGTGGCCAACGCGCTGTCCGCCAAGTAGGACGCCACATTCTGTGCTTTCAAGAGAGGAAGGCGCTGATGACGCGAAACCTCATTCTTCTCTCCCGAATTCCCGTGTCACATATAGCCATTCTGCTTTGGAGGACGCTTGGGCACCTGTTGGAGCGCCGGAATCTGGCCGTGCTTGCCGAGCTCTGCTTTCGCAAGGCGATTGACCTGGCACCCGCTCGCGATACCGGAAGTCGGTTCCGCCTCGCCCGCTTGCTTATCGCGCAGAAGCGCTATGCCGATGCTCTTTCGGTACTGGAGGCCGCGGCATCCGGCGTGCCGCAAAGTGCGGAGATATGGAACGCCTTGGGTGTTGCCAGGCGCGAGAATTTCGACATGGAGGGGGCAGGCGAGGCGTTCAAGCACGCGCTGACCCTTAACCCGAAGCTGATCGACGCTTATAACAACTTCGGTAACTGGCTTCTTGCAACCGGCGACGCGCGGCAGGCGCTCTCATGGTTCGACAAAGCGCTGGAGAACAAGCCTGATTTTTATGAAACGCTCAATAATCGAATCGTCGCTCTGCTGGACCTGGGAAGCAGCGTCGAGGCGGAGAAGTGCGCCAAACGCGCTCTGGAACAATACCCCAATAGCGCACCGATTTACCTCAACCTCGGGAATAGCTATTTACAGCAAGGTGAAAGGTTTCAGGCTGTAAAGGCATTCAAAAAAGCGCTTGAGATCGATCCGACCTTCGAGGAAGCGCATTTCAACCATGCGTTGCTCGACGGGACGGCTGAACATCTGGGGAAGGCGATCAATTTTCTGAGGAAACAGATCCACATGCGCGGCAGGACGGTGGATTTGTTAAGCCGTCTGGCAGCTGCTCATACGGCCAATCAGTCCTATGGCGAAGCGGAAGCAACCTGCAGGGAAATTTTGGAAAAAAATCCCGGATTCGTTCCCGCGTACATTTCACTCGGGTTGGCGTTGAGCGGAATGGGGGAGAGTGGGGAGGCATTAGACTGGTATCAAAAAGCTCTTCGAGGAATGCCTGAAGATTCGCGTATTCATTCGAATTATCTGTTCGAACTCAATTATTTACCTGCTTACTCAAAAGAGTTCGTGTTCGATAAACATATGGAGTGGGCGAACAAGCATGATCGATCTACAGCAATCGATGTTATGCCCAAAATGCGGAGCAAGGACGAGAATCGTCGGTTGAGAGTCGGCTACGTGTCGCCCGACTTCTGTTCACATCCGGTCGGACATCTGATCCGCGGCGTATTAAGTCACCATGACAAGAAAAACTTCGAGATACATTGTTTCTCACGTGTCGCCAAATCGGATGCGATTACTGAGGAATGCCAGCGGAACACCGAAGTCTGGCATGACACATTAGGGGCGAGCGACACCGAGGTGGTGAAGCTTGTCGTCGACCGCGAAATCGATATCCTGATCGACCTGTCCGGCCACACCGGGGGACATCGCCTTGCGGTTTTCTCAGAAAAACCGTCGCCTGTCCAGGCGACCTGGATCGGATATTTCCATTCAACCGGGATGCGCAGCATCGACTACTTCATTAC
>UEXY01000034.1_pt1 | contig 13048 bp, 10 predicted proteins | sample 4301061 | NCBI WGS metagenome assembly UEXY01 (sample SAMEA4773184, study PRJEB27434) | metagenome | biome: 2259; feature: agricultural soil; material: soil | place: USA | collected 2014-09 | depth 0.25 m | reverse complement strand
GCCCGGCACCGACGGCAACGGCGCCGGCTCCTTTAAAAAAATCCCTGCGTGAGATCATGACCGCATCCTTTCCTTAATGTTCTTTCGGCGCTTCGGCTGCGGGTTTGCCGCGCATCTGCGTGATGCCGCCGCCGCTGCCGTTGATCGCCAGCTGCAATTCGGTCTCGGCGATCCAGAAATCGCGTTGCGCCTCGATTGCGGTGTTGACGCTGTTAACCTGGTCGCGGGCATCGGCCAGAAGCTCAAAGACGCCGGTCAGCATGCCGTTGTAGCGCAGCAGCATCTCATCCGAAATCCGCTTGCGCAGGGGGACGACCTCATCGCGGTAATGTCTGGCGATGTCATAGGAAGTGCGGTATGCCGAATAGGCTTCGCGCACTTCGGAACGGGCGCGGATCGCGATGTCGGCAGTCCGGTGGACGGACTGCATGTACAAGGCTTCCGCCTTGGCGATACGGGCGCCGCCCCAGTCGAAAATGGGCAGCTCAAGATCGATCTGGTAGCCGTTGGCGCGTGGCTTGCCGGTCTCGCTCTTGTTCGCATAGCCGGCGTCGAGCACGTTGATGAAACCGGTCGTTTTGCCGAGGCCGAGTGCGCGTGCCGTGGCCTCCGCATCGCGCCGGGCCATTTGCACATCGAGACGCTGAGACATCGCCTGCGACTCGATATTGCGGACTTCGTTTGGCGCCTTGGGTAAGTCGGGCAAACGGTCCGGCAGTTCGAACGCGGTAGCGGTGCCCCACAGGCCCATGAATCGCGTGAGCTGCTCGCGGCTGGCGCTGGCGTTGTGGCGCGCACGGGCAAGGCGCACCGTGGCGTCCGCATGGAAGGCTTGTTCGCGCGCTTGCTCCAGCCTGCTCCAGTTGCCCACACCGGCCATTCGCCTGGCCAGTTCGGCGCCGGCTTCGGCAGCGCTTTCCACTTGCTCCATGTACTGGACCGTTTGCCGGGCAGCGACCGCGTTGAAATACGCACGGCGCGTGTCCGCGGCAAGTTGCACGGCCCGGGATGCCGCCTGCAGCTTTGCTTGTTCGAAGCGCTGCTGTTCGATGCCGCTGCGTATCGGCAAGGTCAGCAAGCCAACCAGGTCGAACATGATGCTGCGGTCGATGTCGACGTCTTCGCCGCCGCGCATGCGGCTGAAGGAAAAGCCCGGGTTGCGTATCCGGCCGGCTTGTACCAGATCCGCTTCCGCTATGCCAAGCTCGGCCAGCGATGCCTGCAAGCCCTTGTTATTCATCAACGCAATCCGTACCGCCGAATCCGCACTGAGCGGCCCGGCAGTCAGCTGTGACACCACCGAGTCGATAGCGGCCGCATCTTCCGCGGATCGAATGCGTTGAACGGACTGGCCCGTACGGTCCCTGCTCATCGCCGACACGGAGTCCAGTCCGCCATCGTTCGAGAAGGTCGCGCAGCCGGCCAGCAGGATCGCGGATAGTGCAGCGAGTAGTGGTTTAAGACGCGGCGCCTGTTGTTGATGGCGCATGCTTATTTTCCTTTGCCGTGATGGCCCTGATGAGCGTCGTCCGTGGACGATGACGGACGATTGCGCGTTTCCGAACCTCTCAGATGACCTGCGTGGCCGCCCAGGCGTTGCATTTCATCGTTCGCCGCACGCCAGGATTTGTCCGGCGATTGATTTTCGTCAGCTACAGCCTGAAAGTTTTCAAATGCGGAGTCGTAAACTGGCGCAGGAACGACGGAGTTTGCATCGCCGGGGTCCGGCTGTTTCTGTTGGGCGGCAGCCGCGAGCGGTAATGCCAGCAAGGCGGCTGAAAGCCAGTGTGAAAAGGACATGATTTCCTCTAAATCGATAGGTCAGGCGCGCGAAAGCACGCGACTAAAGCAAGCGACCGGATGGGCGGACGAATGATGTTCGGCGCGTCCGGTTCTTTACGTCGATTAAGCGGAGATGTGGCGGGGAGGGCGTTCCAGGCCGCCCGGAATATAGCCGGCGGCCAGTGCTGCAGGAGAGGTGAGAACGATTTCTGAGCTGCTGTACGCGAGAGTCGGGATCGATGCAGGGGGCGGTCCCGCCATGCCAACGCAGCATGCGGCGCAGGCGCTGCAGTACGTGCTGTGATGTTTATGCGTGCCTGACGGTCCGTCTGCTGCTACCAAGGTCTCGGAATCGTCAGAGACCGCGTGCATGGCGTTGCCATCCTCATGATGATGCGCGTCCGTCGCGACGGCGGCCGGCAACGTACCGTGATGAGCCGGACCGCAAGAAGCCTTCATGGCAGCGGCGAATCCTTGTACAGGAAGCGCGGCTACCAGAAGCCAAAGCAATAATGTCTTGAGGACGCGGCTCATATGAAGAGTCTAATACCGCCGAAAACCGGATAAAGTTTGTATTCTAGAGTTTCCCACAGGGGGAAGGTCAAGCATAAAAAGGCAGCTTCTTGTCTGGCTTCAAATCTGTCCGGAAACTGGCGGCGTAGTCCGATGATAAAGGCGTCACGCGGCGTCCAGAATCTTGCTGCCCAGTTCCGCCAGCAGCCCTTGACGCACGCCGGATTCCTGCGGCGCCACGCCGAAGCCGAGCATCACGCCGGCATCATCGTAATAGCGGCAGACAATGCGTGCGCCGCTTTGAGCGTCGCGCCAGCCGCCGCCATTCTGCCCGGCTGGAGGCGGCACCAGCGCCAGCGGGAACGATGGTGTCTTGACGATCACCGGCGCCGGTTTCATGTCGATCGCGGTCGGCTGGCCGGCGAGCGTGCGCGCGATTGCGCGGGCGGCATTCATCAGCGGCGCTATGTAAGGCAGCACGCCGGCCGTGTATTCGGCGCAGTCGCCCAGCGCATACACATCCGGTACGCTGGTTCGACCGCTGGCGTCGACCACGACGCCGCGCGCGGTCTTCAGTTGAGCAGCTTGCGCGAGCCGCAGGTCAGGTCGCAGGCCGACTGCCGACAGCACGACATCGGTGTCGAAGCGCCGGCCGTCGGCGAGCGTGATGTGCAAGGCATCGCCGCCGCGATCGATGCGGGCAGCGGTGGTGCCGAGCTGCAGCGTCACGCCGCGCTCGCTCAGCGCCGCCTGCAATCCGCGCGACAATGCCGGTGCCGCCAACGCGGCCAGCGGCAACGGATTCGGATCGACCAGCGTGACCTGATGGCCGCCGCCGGCGAGATCGTCGGCAAACTCGCAGCCGATCAGACCGGCGCCGAGAATGGTGATGCGTACTGCTGCCGCATGCTGCGCGAGACGGTTGCGAAAGCGTGCATAGTCGTCGATGTGATTCACCGACATAACCTCGCCCGCGCCATCGCCGTCGATCGAAAGACGTATTGCTTGCGCGCCGACCGCCAGCACCAGTTTGTCGTAGTCGAAAGCGCCGACAGCGGTGTCGACCGTTTTGCGCGCGGTGTCGATATTGTGCACGCGGGCGCCGGTGACGATGGTGGCGCCGAGTTGCGCGGCCATTTGCGTGACGTTCTGGGTCACCAGCTGCGCGGCCTCTTTGCGCTGCGCAAAAGCGTTCGACAGCATCGGCTTCGAATAAAAGCCGCCGTCATCGGCGGTGAGGATGGACAGCGGAGTGGCTTTATCCAGCTTGCGGAACTCGCGTGCCACGGTATAGCCGGCGAGCCCGGTTCCGATAATGACGACTGGTTTCATTTTTTTCCCCTTGCGTGTCGAGCGCCGTGCGGCGCAGCTTAAATTTCGACCATCTCGAAGTCGGCCTTGGCGACGCCGCAGTCCGGGCATTCCCAGTCCGCCGGAATATCGCTCCACCGCGTGCCTGGCACGATGCCGTCTTCCGGCATGCCGGCCGCTTCGTCGTAAATGAAACCGCAAACGACACACTGATATGTTTTCATGATGACCCTTTCCGAATGTTTTGATAGAGATAGGTAGTCGTAATACCCGGGCTTACTCGACAGTCGCAGCCAGCGCCTGGCGGTAATGGTTTGCATGGCGCTGTTCCACCTTGGCCAGCGCGGCGAAACGCTTGGCGGCGATTTCCAGCGTGCGCCTGAAGTTGTCCGCGTGTTCTTTCGATTCGGCGATCTGTTCGTCGAACTCGGCAAGCGCGGCTTCGTTACCTTCCTGCACCGCGAGATGGCGGAACTTCGGATACATCTCGGTGTATTCGTAGGTCTCGCCTTCGATCGCGATTTCCAACGCCCTGGCCGGCGTCAGCGCCGCTTTCGGATACAGCAGGTCGAGGTGGCCGAAAGCGTGCATGAGCTCCTGCTCGGCGGTTTCTTCGAAAATTCTTGCCACGTCTTCCGCGCCGGCTTCACGCGCCAGCCTGGCGAAATAAAGGTACTTGATATGAGCCATCGACTCGCCGGCAAAGGCGGCTTCGAGGTTCTGGATAGTGACGGACGGTTGACTTGTCATGGTTCGCTCCATTGGTTGATACGATTTATTTAATGCAATTAACATGGAAGGAATGATAGATGCCATTTATCAATAGATAAAATTGATTATTTTTATTATTTCAATAGCCTTTTATGGGGATGGACTTTTGACCCTCATGCCGAAATTGCATGGAGCTAGGACAAATACGTATCAAGTCGACTAACCCCCTCTGCTAAAATCAATAGCTTTCCGTAAGCTAAAAAGGAAGGCCGCATCATGGAATCCACGCTTGATTCAAAAGAGGAACTTCGCCAGCAATTGCGGCTGGCGGCACTGGAATACCATGAGTTCCCCACGCCCGGCAAAATCAGCGTCACCCCGACCAAGCAGCTCACCAACCAGCGCGATCTGGCTCTCGCCTATTCGCCCGGCGTCGCCGCGGCCTGCGAAGAAATCGTGGTCGATCCGGTCAATGCCTACAAATACACCGCGCGCGGCAATCTGGTCGCCGTGATCACCAACGGCACCGCGGTTCTCGGACTCGGCAACATCGGTCCGCTGGCTTCCAAGCCGGTCATGGAGGGCAAGGGCGTGCTGTTCAAGAAATTCGCCGGCATCGACGTGTTCGATATCGAAGTCAACGAAACCGACCCTGACAAGCTGTGCGATATCATCGCGTCGCTGGAGCCGACCTTCGGCGGCATCAACCTGGAAGACATCAAGGCGCCGGAGTGCTTCTACATCGAGCGCAAGCTGCGCGACCGCATGAAGATCCCGGTTTTCCACGACGATCAGCATGGCACCGCGATCATCGTCGGCTCGGCCATCCTGAACGGACTGAAAGTGGTCGGCAAGAATCTCAAGGAGTGCAAGCTGGTCGTGTCCGGCGCGGGTGCGGCGGCGCTCGCCTGTCTCGATCTGATCGTCGACCTCGGCTTCCCGACTGAAAACATTTTTGTGACCGACCTCGCCGGCGTGGTCTACAAGGGCCGTACCGAACTGATGGACCCGGACAAGGAGCGCTTTGCGCAAGACACCAGCGCCCGCACGCTGGCGGATGTGATTCCGGGCGCCGACATTTTCCTCGGCCTGTCGGCCGGCGGCGTGCTCAAGCCGGAGATGGTCAAGCAGATGAACACCAAGCCGCTGATTCTGGCGCTGGCCAACCCGACGCCGGAAATCCTGCCGGAAGAAGTGAAGGCCGTGCGCGACGACGCGGTAATCGCTACCGGTCGCTCGGACTATCCGAACCAGGTCAACAACGTACTGTGCTTCCCGTACATTTTCCGCGGCGCGCTCGATTCCGGCGCGACCACTATCACGCGCGAAATGGAAATCGCCGCAGTACACGCGATCGCCGACCTGGCTCAGGTCGAGCAATCGGACATCGTTGCTTCCGCCTATGGCATCAGCGACCTGTCCTTTGGTCCCGAGTACGTGATTCCCAAGCCCTTCGATCCGCGCCTGATGATGAAGATCGCGCCGGCGGTCGCCCGCGCCGCCGAGGATTCCGGCGTCGCTTCGCGCCCGGTCCGCGACATGCAGGCCTATCTGGCCAGCCTGCAGCAGTTCGTATATCGCAGCGGCACCTTCATGAAGCCGATCTTCCAGATCGCCAAGAAAGCGCCGGCCGGCAAGAAACGCATCGTGTTCGCCGAGGGCGAGGAAGAGCGTATCCTGCGCGCCGTGCAGGTAGTGATCGATGAAAAAATCGGCAAGCCGATCCTGGTCGGCCGACCGGCGGTGCTGGCGCAACGCATCGAGAAATTCGGGCTGCGCATGCGCCCCGAGATCGACTTCGAAACCATTAACCCGGAGTACGACGAGCGCTACCGCGAGTTCTGGCAGGAATACCTGTCGATGACGCGCCGTAAGGGCGTCACCGAGCAGTACGCGAAGCTGGAAATGCGTCGTCGCCACACGCTGATCGGCGCGATGATGATCCACAAAGGCAATGCCGACGGCATGATCTGCGGCACCTTCGGCACTACCGATCTGCATCTGAAGTACATCGACCAGGTGCTCGGCAAGCGCCCCGGCGTAAATGTGTATGCGGCGATGAACGCGCTGATCCTGCCGGACCGTCAGGTGGTGCTGGTCGATACCCACGTCAACGAGAATCCGACCGCTGAGCAGGTCGCCGAGATCACGATCATGGCAGCGGAAGAAATGCGCCGCTTCGGCCTGTGCCCGCGTGCGGCCTTGCTATCGCACTCCAATTTCGGCACCAGCAACAGCGAGTCGGCGAAGAAGATGCGCGCCGCGCTGGCGATCATTCGCGAACGCGCGCCGGAGCTGGAAGTCGACGGCGAAATGCATGGCGATGCTGCACTCGATCCGGTGCTGTTGAAATCGATCATGCCGGATTCGCCGCTCAAGCGCGATGCCAACCTGCTGGTATTGCCGAACATCGAGGCCGCGAACATTTCGTACAACCTGCTGAAGACCGCAGCCGGCAACGGCATCGCGATCGGCCCGATCCTGCTCGGCTGCGCCCGTCCGGTGCATATCCTGACGCCGTCGGCGACGGTGCGCCGGATCGTCAACATGGCGGCGCTGTGCGTGATGGATGCGGTGGCCGAGCGCTAATACTTCCAGCTTGCGAGCTATACAAAAAAGCCGTTCTTCCATTGCGGAAGAACGGCTTTTTACTGCATCGGACGCGCGACGCCATGATCGGTACGGCCGCGTCAAAGTACTTGCTATTCAGTCGAGTCGGCGTGCCGCAGCAGGTTCACGGCCGGTACGCGCCCAGTCTGCACCAGCGGCGCCGCGCGGTCGCAATGTCCGGGCTGGTCGTCGAAAAAGATGTGCGGCTTGAACGCGGCGAGCACATCCGATTTGGCGACGCCACCCATGAAGAAAGTCTCATCGATCGCCACATCCCATGCGCGCAGCGTGCGGATCACGCGCTCGTGCGCCGGCGACGAGCGGGCGGTGACCAGCGCGGTGCGGATCGGCGCGGAGCGGCCATCCGCCGCCTTGAAGTTGTTCTGGATATAGGACAGCGCTTTCAGCAGACGCGCGAATGGTCCTTCGGGCAAGGGCTTCAACGCATTTTCGCGCTCGTGATTTTCGAAGGCTTCGATGCCCTGCGTCTGGAAAATCCGCTCCGATTCGTCGGAAAAAATCACGGCGTCGCCGTCGAATGCGATGCGAATCTGGTCGAGCTCCTCGAAAGCATTGTCCGGCTTCTGGTAGAGCAGCGCGGAAGCGACGCCGGAATTGACTGCCGCCTGCACGTCGTCCTCGTGCAAGGACAGGAACAGACTCACATTGAACGCGCGCAAGTAAGGCGTCAGCGACGCGCCACCCGACAGCACCGCGCGGGTAATGTCAAGATCGTAGTGTTTGATGGAATTGAAAATGCGCAACGATGTCTCGGACGAGTTGCGCGACATGATGACGACCTCGACAAAACGTTGCTTGTGCACCAGCAGGTTTAGCTTCAGCAATGCGCGCACCAGCGCAAAGCCGGCGCCGAGTTTCAGGATCTCGTTTTCATTGTCGATCTGGTGCTTGCGATAGGCTTCCAGGCCCTGCGTGCGAAAGATGGTTTCCTCCGTTTCCAGATCGAACAGCGCGCGCGAAGAGATGCCGACGACGAGCAGATTATCGAGAGAGACGGGCATGGAATTATTCGGCAGGGGTTGTGATTGCAATCAAGACGGTCAGCATGAGGTATCGCTAGCATGCCCAGTATAAACGCCGGCAGCGATGCACGCGCGCGCCGTCGCAAGATGAATGCGAGGGATGCCTCGCGAATGCTGGAAATGAAATACGCACCTCGCCGGGTGCGTATTCATTGTCGTTGCTAGTGGTGCCGAGAGCCGGAATCGAACCGGCACGCTGTCTCCAGCGCGGGATTTTGAGTCCCGTGCGTCTACCTATTCCGCCATCTCGGCAACGGGTCCGGTATTATCGCCGATTTGCGTTGAACGAGCAACAGACGGCAACCCGTTGCATTGTCACACCGAAATCGAAACGGCGTATCATCGCCTACTTCCCGCAACTCGAACCGCATACGCGTACAACAAGAATGAAGTCCGCCAAAATCCGCGAGATCGTCCTCGGCAAGGCGCTCGATCCGATGAAGACCGAGACGCGCCACTCACTGGCGCTGGTCGCTTTTCTCGCCTGGGTCGGTCTCGGTGCGGACGGCCTGTCGTCTTCCGCTTATGGTCCGGAGGAGACTTTTCGCGCCCTCGGCGAGCACAGCCATCTCGGCCTGTATATGGCGCTTGCCACCGCGATCACGGTGTTCGTCATTGCACTCGCGTATAACCAGGTGATCGAACTGTTCCCGACCGGCGGCGGCGGCTACCGTGTCGCTTCCATCCTGGTCGGCCCTTATCTCGGCCTGATCGCCGGTTGCGCGCTGATTCTCGATTACGTGCTGACAATAGCGATTTCGGTGGCGGCTGGCGTCGAAGCGCTGGCGTCGCTGCTGCCGCTCGGCTTTCATGAATACAAACTGTGGGCGGAAGCGTTTTTCATCGGCCTGCTGATCATCCTGAACCTGCGCGGCATGAAGGAGGCGATCCAGGTGCTGCTGCCGATTTTCCTCGGCTTCGTGGTCACGCATTTCACGCTGATCGTGTACGGCATCTTTTCGCACGCGTCCTACCTGCCGGACCTGGTGCCCAGCACGCTGGCGGAAACCGTCTCGCTGGCCGATAACATCGGCTGGATCAGCGTGGCCGGCATGCTGCTGTTGGCGTACTCGCAGGGCGGCGGCACGTATACCGGCCTGGAAGCGGTCTCGAACAACGTCAATATCCTGGCCGAGCCGCGCGTGCATACCGGCAAGATGACGATGAGTTACATGGCGCTGTCGCTGGCGTTCACCGCCAGCGGCATCATCTTGTTGTACCTGTTGTGGGACGCGCGGCCGGTCGAAGGGCAGACGCTCAACGCCTCCACCTTCCGCGCGATCATCGAAAGCGTCGGCTTCAGCGAATGGACCAATCAGCTCATCCTGACGTTCGTGCTGATCTTCGAAGCCGGCCTGCTGTTCGTCGCCGCCAATACCGGTTTTCTCGGCGGTCCGGCGGTCCTGTCGAACATGGCGGCCGATTCGTGGGTGCCGCACAAGTTCCGCTATCTATCGACGCGGCTAGTCACGCAGAACGGCATCCTGGTGATGGGCATTGCCGCACTGGCGATCCTGTTCTGGACCGGCGGCAGCGTGACCTTGCTGGTGGTACTGTATTCGCTGTCGGTGTTCCTGACGTTCGCGGTTTCGCTGTTCGGCCTGTGCCTGTACTGGTGGCGGCACCGCAGGGACAAGGAGCCGTGGATTCGCCGTTTCCTGCTGTCGCTGATCGGCTTCGTGATTTGCGCCGGCATCCTGCTGGTGCTGCTGATCGAGAAGTTCACCACCGGCGGCTGGGCCGCCGCGGTGATCATCGGCGCCATCGCCGGACTTTGCATCTACATTCGCAATCACTACCGCGATACCAAGAACGCGATCCACTCGGTCGACCAGGTATTCGCCAACCAGCCGTTCGGCGCGCACGTCGGCCCGAAGGATCCCGATCCGGAAGATCAGACAGCGGTGTTCATCGTCGGTTCGTCGCGCGGCGGCGGGCTACATGCATTGCTGTGGGTGCAACGCATGTTCCCCGGGCATTTCAAGAACTTCATCTTCGTCAACGCGCGCACCGTCGATTCGCACGCATACGGCGGCGAAGGCGCGGTCGAGCACATGCGCGCGGAAGCCAATGCCACGCTCAAATTCTTCGTCGATTTTTGCCACAGTCACGGCATGGCATCGGCCGCCTATCTCGGTTTCGGCACCGACGTGGTGGTCGAAGTCACCAAGCTGTGCGAGACCATCAGCAAGGAATATCCGAATTCGATTTTCTTCACCAGCAAACTGATTTTCGAACACGACAACTGGTTCACCCGGCTGTTGCACAACCAGGCGGCGCTGGCGATCCAGCGGCGCTTGCATTTCGAGAGCTTGCAGATGGTGATTTTGCCGATGAAGGTGTAGTGGAGCCCTGCATTCTTATTCGACGAACTTCCGACTCAGGACACTAGCGCGGCATGTGCTTGCTGCCGTGCCGCGCGAGGAATTCACCGACTTCCGCGTGATTCGGAATACCGGCGCGGCCGCCGCGTCGCGTGCATTTGAGCGCGGCGACCGCTGCATTGGCCGCCATGCCGCCGCTGAGCTCCAGATAGTCGTTGGCCCGGTATTTGCCGCCGGCGTCGGCAGTTGCGACAGCGGCCAGACTTTATCGAGGGTGGAGTTGCCGAGGCAGATGATGCGGATCGTCATGGCATTCTCTGGATGTCAACAGCCGACATGTTATCTGCAAGCGCGCGATCGCACCATGCGCATCAGGCTTCGCGCATTGCCGCGCGCTGCACGACGCGCAAGTACCAGAGCAGGCCGGCCGCCACCAGCGCCAGGCTGGTACTGTTGCCCATCCAGAATCCGGCGGCGCCGTGCAGCGCAGGCGGGCTGACGCCGAAAGGATCGAGGCCGAGCACGTAGCCGCCGCCGAGCCCGATGCCCCACAAGCTGACCGCATACATCAGCGTCGGGATGACAGCCACCTTGTACGCGCGCAATACGAATGCGGTTGTTACCTGGAGCGAATCGAACAACTGGTAGAACGCGATGAAGACGAACAGCGGCAGCGCGGCGCCGATGATGGTCGGGTCGGGCGTGTAGGCGCGCACGATCGCGTCGCGCGACAGCCAGACCAGGCAGCCGATGCTGACCGACAAGATCGCCGCGAGGCGAATGCCGGCATGGCCGATGCGGCGCGCTGCCTCCATCTGGCGCGCGCCGATCGCCTGCGCGACCAGCGTGCCGGTGGCGTTCGCGATCGCAAGCGGCAACATGTACAGCACGGTGCCGAAGTTGGCCGTGATCTGGTGGCCGGCCACTGCGGTGGCGCCCAGGCGCGCGATGAACAGTGCCATGAAGGTAAAAGCAGTCACTTCGATCAGATAGCTGAGTCCCATCGGGATGCCGAGCTTCAGCAGCTCGCGCTGCGCCGTCCATTTCGGCCGCACGAAGCCGGTGCCGAACAAGCCGAACGCGCGGTAAGAGGAGCCGTTGCGCAGGATGATGGCGCTGGCGATGAAAGTCAGCCATGCCGTCGCCGCCGTCGCCAGCGCGCAGCCCGGCCCGCCGAGCGCGGGCAGGCCGAAGCCGCCGAAGATGAACAGGCCGTTGAGCGGCAGCTTCAAGGCCAGGGCCGCGATCTGCAGCGCCATGACCATCTTCGGCCGGCCAATCGCCGTGTTCAGCGATGCATAGAGCCGAAAGCCCAGGGTTGCCGGCAGCGCCAGCGCAAGGCCGCGCAGATACAACGTGGACTTGTCGTTGAGCTCGGCGGATGCATGTGCGAGCGACAGCAGCGGCTGTGGAAACAGCAGCACCAGGAAGCCGGCGAGAGTGAGGAACAGCGCCAGCCATGCGCCTTGTTTCATCTCGACGCCGATCGCGTCGAAGCGTTGGCCGCCGTACAGCTGGCCGATGACCGGCGCGAGCGCCGCCAGCACGCCGTTGAGGCCGACAAACACGCTGATGTAGATCGATGCGCCGACCGCGAGCGCCGCCAGATCGGTCGCCGAAAAACGCGAGGTCATCGCGGTATCGATCACGCCATTGGCGATCACGGCCAGCTGTCCGATCAGGATCGGCCAGGCCAGCGCGACGATGCGGGATGTGTGGCTGGAAGCTGCTTTCAATTCAGACGCTGATAAAGTCGGTAGCGCTCGTCGCGATCGGACGGGCGCCGCCCTTCCCACAGCAGGCGCCACTGATCGCCGGAGCGCTTGATGATTTGCGCATCGCTCTTGCCCCGGTTGTTGTCCTGCAGCAGGAGAAACGCGCAATCGCCGTCATGGAACTGCGCGAACGGCACGCCGCCGAAATAGGCGAACGACGCGCGCTGCGCCGGTCCGACGTTGGTATCCACGCAGTACCGGCCGGAAGGCAGTTTCTGCGCAAGCTGTTGCGCCACGCCGGCATAGCTCTTGCCATAGTTGATCCATGGCAGCCACAACGTCATCAGCAGCAGCCAGCACAGGATCACACCGCCGGAAGATAGCACTACCGCGCGCCACAGCACCGAAGGCCGGCGCGAGATGCGCCAGTGCACCAGCACTACCCAGCCGACCGTTGCCAGCGCCGCAGCGATGCAGGCGATCAGATTGAATTCGGGCTTGAAGCCGGGTGCCAGCTTGAACGCATTTTTCGCGATTTGCGCCGGCCAGCCGGTCTGCTTGGCAATCCAGCCAACCCAGATAAAGCCGGCGCAGGTGGTCAGCGTCATCACCGAGAACCAGTCGACCGCATTGATCGCGCCGCGTTTCATCGTCGGCAAGCCGAACGCCGCAAGTATTGCCAGCGGCGGCAGCAGCGGCAACAGCACGCCCTCTTCCAAGTGGGCATGGAACAGCGCCAGCAGCGTGCAGGCGGTGATGAAGACCAGCGGCAAGGTGATGTGCTGCGCCTGATACTGGCGGCGCCATGCATACACCGCCCAGCCGGCGAACGGCCACGCCGGCCATGCGAACCAGATGCCATTCTTGAAAAGATATTTCAGTGCCGCCCAGGACGGCAGGTCGATCTGCTGATAGTTCCACTGCATCCATGCTTCGTAAGGCGAGCTGTCGAATGGCTGCACCATGCTGGTGGGCAGCAACCAGGCGCAAGTCACCAGCATGGTGCAGCCATTCGACAGCTCGCCTTACGAAGCATGGA
>UEXY01000059.1_pt1 | contig 13057 bp, 14 predicted proteins | sample 4301061 | NCBI WGS metagenome assembly UEXY01 (sample SAMEA4773184, study PRJEB27434) | metagenome | biome: 2259; feature: agricultural soil; material: soil | place: USA | collected 2014-09 | depth 0.25 m | reverse complement strand
CAAACGAACAGTCGATCAGGTCGCCGAGTTTTTCGGCGACGTCCCGCGCTAGATTGCTGGAGTGCAGATCCTTCATCGCACCGGCATCCGGCAGCGGCTGGTGACCGCGCGCTTCCGCCAGCAGCGACACGTAGTAGCCCTGGCTTTGATAAGCGTAGCTGCGGCAGAGGTTGAAAACTTTGGTGGAGCCTGCGTCCCCGTAGCCGGGGTCCATCAGATAGGTTTGTGCAGGTATGACGGTGACGCCTGGGATGTCGCACGGCCAATCTTGCTGCTGACTTACGACGAAAAGGATGTTCATGGTACTTCCTGTCGCGGCGGACACCGCGGATGAATGATTAACAGGTTCGCGTCGTGCGTCACAATGCCGAGCAGCACCGCACCGACAACCCGATCGACACTCAGCCAGTATTCATGCGAGCTGGCGTAGGGGTTCTGCTGGTAGGGGTCGACCACCAGCACCTTGCGGCGCTCCCTGTCGTAGCCGGCCATGATCACGAAATGCCCGGAAGGCAGGCCGCGCACATCGTCCGGCTCGTCGTCGACGCCGTATTCGCGCGGCATCCGATACAGGTAGGTGGAGCTGAGGCCGGTGATGATCGGCAGCTTGCGCCGCAGGATGCCGCGGATCAGGCCGCGCGACAGGTCGAGCAGCCGCAGCCGGCCGCCGAGACCGAGAAATTCCAGGTAGCCGGTGGTTGCATGCTGCAGCCGGTAATCCATCTTGATTTCACGTTGCCGGCGCAGGCGGTCGGCGATGTCGATACCCGGCACGGTAAGCCAGGTCGGATCGAATACGTTCAGGTTATAGGTATAGATGGTCGCCTTGTAGCCCAGGCGCAACGCGTCGCATGCAAGAAACACCGCGAACGTGCCGCCGTGTTCCAGGCGGCCTGCGCGCGCGATCACCGCGTCTAGCGATTCGTCCTCGCCCCAATAGCGATACACCGCCTGCAGGCAGGTCGGACCGCAAGTGGTTTCGTCCGGCTGCGGCAGGATCTTGACGGGCAGTTGCAGAATGGCTTGAGTCACGGGAACTCGCGGTTGCTGTCTCTGATGATCAATGGCCGGCAAAACGGAAGAAGGCATTTTGCGCTATTCAACGCGCATAGCATTTTCGGTGCCAGCGACCAAAGACGGCGACCGGAGTGCATGAAGGCGGTTGATGCATGTCATGAACGAGCTTGAGTGACTGCGACCGCATGTAAAAGTTTCCAACGATTGCATCTCTTTCCGACTCGTTGCGCGAAGACCCGCTCATCGGCCGACGGGCACGGATGATGCGTACCGGGGTTGGTATTCAGTCGTTTCCGGAGGATTCAACATGAACACCAGAACCAGTCTGATATTCGCCGCCGGGTTCGCCCTGCAGGCGATCGCGGCGCAGGCGCAGCCCCAGTTGCCGCAACCCGACGCGGCGCCGTCCGCACCACAATCCGAGGCCGTGCCGTCGCGCGACCTGTCGTCGGGCGGAGCCAACACCACCCAGGCCGAGGCCGGCATGGAGCAGCAATCGGCACCATCGCCGTTCGCGCATCTGAAACCGGTCACGCAAAATGATGTGACCTATCTGTGCGGCGGCGTCGGCGCGGACGAAGCCAGTTACATGAAGCATGAAGCGAAAGATTATGATCTGATGCTGACTTTCGCTGCGCGCGACGGCTCCTACCTGGCCGATGTCGACGTCGACATCAAGAACGCCAAAGGCGATTCGGTGCTGCAGGCGTCCTGCGATGCGCCGATCCTGCTGGTTGATTTGCCGAAGAGCGGCAATTACCGGGTGCGTGCCGATGCAGCCGGCTATACGCTTAACCAGACAGTCAAAGTGAGCGCTGGAAAAACGAAGCGACCGCATGTCGCCAGCGCTGTGCTGAGCTGGCCGCAACAGGCCGCGGAGGCGCACGGATCGGCCGCTACCTCGACCGGCGCCAGCGGTGTGGGCGAGAGCGGCGAGCGGGCCAGCGGCGGAACGCCTGACAGCGGTACGCGCTGACCATGCCGGCCGGCAGGGATTCCCGCGGCGGCGCGTTGCCGAAGCCTGAATCCGTGACCGGGCCGGGCGGCGGCAAGCCGGCGTGCCAGTCGCGCGAGCATGCCGCAGAACAGGAGCTGGCGCAGGAGCTGAGCGATACGCAATTCTTCCGGCGTACCATGCTGGTGGCTAGCCTGATCCTCTTCACCGGCCTGATGCTAGCGCTGATCTGGTATGCCAGCGTAGCCTTCCTGGTGCTGTTTGCCGGTATCCTGCTGGCGGTGCTGCTGCGTGCGCCGACCAACTGGCTGACCGGCCATACGCCGCTCAGTGAAAAATTCTCGCTTTTCGTGTCGGTCTCAGCGGTCGGCGCCGCGCTGGCGTTGCTGGTGTATCTGTTTGCGGTGCCGCTGGCCGAACAGGCCGGGCAACTGATGGATACCCTCCCGCGCGCGCTACTGCGGGCACGGGAATGGATGCGCCATTACGAATGGGCGAAACCACTGCAGCCTCTATTGGCGGACCTCGGGCGCATCAAGCTCGATTTCCAGTTGCTGGGGCGGGCCGGCGGTTTCATCACCTCGGCGCTGTCCGGTTTGGGCGGCCTCGGCGTGGCGCTGTTTATCGGCGTCTACCTGGCCGCGCAACCGCGCTTGTACCAGCGCGGCTTCATGCGTTTGCTGCCGCACAGGGGGCGGCCGCGCGCGTACGAGGTGCTGGACGAAATCGCGGTCACGCTGCGCTGGTGGCTGGTGGGGCGCATGGTGACGATGGTGACGGTCGGCATTGCCGCCGGCATTGGCTTGTGGTGGCTGAATATTCCGCTCGCGTTCACGCTGGCTGTGATGAGCGGCTTGCTGGAGTTCATCCCCTACATCGGGCCGATCCTGGCGGCGCTGCCGGCCTTGCTGATTGCCTTCAACATCGACCCGGAGCAGGCGTTCTATGTGCTGCTGCTATATATCGCGATCCAGAGCGCCGAAAATTATCTGCTGACGCCGCTGATCGAACAGCGCGCGGTATCGCTGCCGCCGGCGCTGGTGATTTTTTCCACACTTCTGCTCGGCGCATTGGCCGGGGCGCTGGGCGTGATACTGGCGTCGCCGTTGACGGCGGCGGGAATCGTGGCGGTCAAGCTGTTGTATGTGGAAGACGTAGTGGAACAGCCGGCGAAGACGCAGACCATGTGAACGAGCGTCCGCCGACAAGGAGTCCTGCGACGAAAAAGCAGGCCGCGCGGCCTGCTTTCACGGCTCTGCCGCGCGTCGGGCATGCAGTTTCACTGCTTGGCTTTTTGTGCCGCGCCCTGGACTTTTTCACCGCCGCGCTCGACGTCCTTGCCGAAGCCCGACATCGTGTTGCAGGCGGTCAGGCCGACGGCGAACGCCAGAAGGGTTAGTACGGAGATGATTTTTTTCATGATTTCTTCCTTTCAGGTTAACGAGTGAACTGAATTTCCTCCCCTACATATCGCAATGATCGTGCCTGCCTGTCAGGCATCAGGCACGCTCCGCTGCAACACTAGCGTGAGTGCCTGTCGCGTCCCTGCACATACGCCGCCGCCAGCGCCAGGAGTCGACCGACGACGTCGAGATTCGATCGACTGCGTGCGGTCAAATTGGTCAATGCGGCGCCGCCAGTGACCAGCTTGCGCGTGATACGGCGCGGACCGATCGCGATGATAGCGGCGACGCCCAGTGCGCAATAGAACGGATGCTCGCTCAGCAAGCGCATCAGGCCGCTGCGCGGAAAAGAGGCAGGCATCGTCGCGTGCGTCGTTTGCACCGGCGCGTACGTCGCTGCATGGGCGGGCATATAGGTGTGCTCGGTATTCAGGCTGTGATCGACCGGCAACTGGTCGAGCGCGTCGCCGTTGACCAGCATGCGCCGGTAATTTTCGCGCCGCATCTTCATGCGGGCGAGAATCGCCTGTCTTTCCGCTTCCAGAGTGTGAACGCTCATAGGCTTTCCCGGATGACGTCGATATCGCGCTGCAGCTCGCCGCGCAGCGTGTTGGCGAGCGGCGGCGAGCGAAAGTGCCTCATGCACACGTTGAAACAGATTGCCGCGACCGCGCCGTACAGCAGCACCACGAACCAGGCGGCCGGCGTGCGGTATGCGCTGTCCCAGAAGCTGACGATGACCGCCAGGCCGAAGAAAACCGTTGCCAGCAGCGTGAACAGGAGAGCGACCAGGAAACCAGCGATGCGTATCGCCAGCTGCTGCTCGCGGAGCTTCATTTCTACCCGCAACAGATCCATGTAATCGCCGATGCGATCGAGCGTGATCAGGTACAGCTGCCTGGATTTGTGAAGGGCCGCAAACATTCCGTTCTCCCGGGGACGAGGTGGAGGAAATCAACGAGCACGCCGCGGCGATCAGCGCCGCCTGAACAGCAAGCCGAGCAGCAGGCCGGTGCCGACTGCGACCGCCACCGATTGCATCGGCCTGTCCTTCACGTATTCGGTGGTCGTCTCGACACCGCGATTGAGCTGGCGGCTCGCTTCGCTGGCAATACCCTTGGCCGCATAGCGCATCGAGCTGAACCTCGCCATCAGCTGCGCATGTGCCTTGCTCAGTTCATCGTCTGACAGATTGGATGCGCGGTTGACCAGCGAATCGAGATCGTTCTTCATGTCCGACAGCTCGCTGCGCAACGAAGCGGCGGTGCGCTGAGCGGCGCCCTTGACCTCGTTGTACGTGCCCTTGGCTGCCTGGGCGACGGCGGAAGCCTTGTCGCTACCGTTGCCGGTGATGTGAGAGGGATTAGTATCCATGAAACGCTCCTTGACGAGAGTGTGGACGTGCAATTGAAATACGATGAAGGGGATACCACTCACCGTGCCTGCGATGCACGCCATAAAAGCGAAGAACTGCGAACCCTGCGGCGAGCGATCACCTGTGCGATCCGGGCGGCATCGGCCGCAAACCAGTGTTCCCTGCACAAGCTTATCGTCTGCGCGGAAATGTGATGACGCAGGTCGCATCGGCCCCCGCTTTTACGGCCGTGCTCATACCCTGTGCAAACGCTGTGCCAACACGGCGAAGGCGCATTTTGCGCATGCAATCGCCGGTCAATCGCGCGCAATGGGAAGGAAGGCGACGGTTATTTTTGTACACGTTGCATGTAATTCTTGCAATGCAAGTCATGCGCTGATCATGGCACTCGCCACGTTGCGCGCGCCGCGCGGAGAAACTCCTTGCGAGGGTAGCTGCCAAGAAACATAATTGCGTCGACTGCATGCGCGGACGCCGCATGCTTAAAAACTTCGCAATGGAAAGGTAGTCATGTCTTCCAATTTCGGCCCCGACGAAGCGCGCGCCTACATGCATCAGCTGTTGAAGGTGATGCATCAGCAAGGCGGTTCGGACCTGTTCATTTCCGCCGACTTCCCACCCAGCATGAAATCGCAAGGCGCGATGAAACCGCTCAGCCAGCAAAAGCTCAACGGCGAGATCACCAAAAAGCTCGCACTGTCGCTGATGAACGACAAGCAGAGGAACGAGTTCGAGAGCGAGATGGAATGCAATTTCGCGATCTCGCTGCCGAACGTGTGCCGCTTCCGGGTCAACGTCTTCGTCCAACAGCAGCAGGCCGGCATGGTGATCCGCACCATCGCCGCCGAGATTCCCAGCTTCGAAAAGCTGCAGCTGCCTGAGACCCTGAAAGACGTGATCATGACCAAGCGCGGCCTGGTGCTGGTGGTCGGCGGCACCGGCTCGGGCAAGTCCACCACGTTGGCGGCGATGATCGATCACCGCAACGCCAGTTCGTCTGGTCACATCATCACCGTCGAGGACCCGGTCGAATACGTGCACAAGAACAAGTCCTGCCTGATCACGCACCGTGAAGTCGGCGTCGACACGCTGTCCTGGCACCATGCGCTGAAGAACACGCTGCGCCAGGCGCCGGACGTGATCCTGATCGGCGAAATCCGCGACACCGAAACCATGGAGCATGCGATCGCGTTCGCCGAAACCGGCCACCTGTGCCTCGGCACGCTGCACGCGAACAACGCCAACCAGACCATCGACCGCATCATCAACTTTTTTCCGGAAGAGCGGCGTAACCAGTTGCTGGGCGATTTGTCGTCCAATCTGCGCGCGATCATTTCGCAGCGCCTGGTGCGTACCGAAGACGGCAAGGGCCGTCGGGCGGCGATCGAGATCCTGTTGAACACGCCGACCATCGCCGAGCAAATCCTCAAGGGCCAGTTCCACGGCATCAAGGAAATCATGGCCAAGTCGCGCGAACTCGGCATGCGCACCTTCGACCAGGCGCTGTTCGACCTGTACAACGACGGCCACATCAGCTACGACGAAGCGATCCGCAACGCCGACTCGGCCAACGAGCTGCGGCTGCAGATCAAGCTGCGCGCCGAGCGCGGACAGCCGGGCCAAAAGTCCGGCTTCAACCTCGCGATCGACGAGGAGAAGGAAGAAGAGGAAGAGAAGGAAAAGAAGTAAACGCGCCCGACAAACGCCGCCACATCCGCTATCTCATACAAGGAACCCCCCATGCGCCTGCTGCTCGCTGAAGACGAACAGGAACTGGCGAACTGGTTGTGCCGCGCGCTCAAGCAGAACGGCTATATCGTCGACTGGATCGACGACGGCCGGCTGGTCGAGAACAGCGTGCGCCAGATCCGCTACGACGCGCTGATCCTCGATCTCGGCTTGCCGGGCATCGACGGCCACGCGGTGCTGGCGCGCCTGCGCGAGACCGACGCCCGCCTGCCGGTGCTGATCCTGACCGCGCGCGATTCGCTGATGGAACGCGTCAGCACGCTGAAGAAAGGCGCCGACGATTTCATGGCCAAGCCGTTCGCGATCGACGAACTGGAAGCGCGGCTGACCGCGCTGATCCGCCGCGCACGCGGCAGCGAGCATCCGCGCCTGGCTTGCGGCCCGCTGGCCTACGATGCGGTGACGCGCCAGTTCACGCTCAACGACAAACCCTTGTCGCTGTCCAAGCGCGAGCATGCGCTGCTGTATGCATTGATCCAGTGCAGCGGCGAGCCGCTGTCGAAGAAGGACATCTACGATAAGGTATTCGAAGACGACGTCGACGCAATGCCGGAAGCGGTCGAGGTGCTGATCTATCGCGTGCGCAAGAAGCTCGAAGGCAGCCCGCTGCACATCGTCACCTTGCGCGGCCTCGGCTACCTGCTGGAGCATCGCTGATGCGCATGCTGTTTCGCTGGAGCCTCAAGCGCACCGTGCTGACGCTGCTGGTGCCGACGCTCGCCGCGATCGGCGCCATCGAGCTGTGGGCCGCCTATCGCACCGCGGTCGACGCCGCCAATTCCGCCTATGACCGCTCGCTGCTCGGCGCGATCAAGGCGATGGACGCCAATATATCGACCGCCTCTGGCGGCGTCGCGGTCGAGCTGCCGTACACGATGCTGGAATTCTTCGAGCTGACCGCGGCCGGCCAGGTGTATTTTCGCGTCAGCACCGAAGACGGCCTGGCCGAAGTCGGCAGTCCCGATCTGCCCGAACCGCCGGTGCCGCTCAAATCGCGCGTGCCGCATTTCTACGATGCCGAATATTTCGGCGACAAGGTCCGCATCGGCGCCTACGCGCGCGAGCTCGACAAGCCGCTCGACCACGCCGCGCACGCGTCGCGCCGCATCGTGATCCAGGTCGCGGAGACGCTCAACTCGCGCTCCGATTTCATCCGCAAGCTGGTGTTGCAGGCGGCCGGACGCGATTTCCTGATGCTGCTCGCCGGCGGCGGCCTGCTGGCCTTCGTGCTCAACCTGACGCTGCAGCCGCTGGCGCGCCTGCGCGACGAGGTGCGCTCGCGCTCGCCGCTCGACCTGACACCGATCGATTCCGCTTCGGTGCCGGTCGACGTGCGGCCGCTGGTGGAGGCGATCAACGTGCACATGGCGCGCAACCAGCAGATCATCGAGGCCCGCGGCCGCTTCGTCGACGATGCGTCGCACCAGCTGCGCACGCCGCTGGCGACCTTGCGCACGCAGCTCGACTACGCGCTGCGCGAAACCGATCCGGACAATGTGCGGCAGGCGCTCGGCGCGATCTCGAAGCAACTGGACGATGCCACTCACCGCACCAACCAGATGCTGTCGCTGGCGCGCGCCGATGCGGCCGAAGTGACGCTGTCGACGGTCGACCTGCGGGCGCTGGCCGAGCAGGTGGCGCGCGAGGTGGTGCTGCACGCGCGCGAAAAACGCATCGACCTGGAGCTCGACGGCCCCGATCATGCGTTGCCGGTGCTGGGCGACGCCGGCTTGCTGCGCGAAGCGATGCTGAATCTGCTGCACAACGCGATCCGCTTCGCACCGGAAGCCGGTCGCGTGGTGCTGCGACTGGATCAATCGCAACGCCATGTGTCGTTCGGCGTGATCGACAATGGCCCCGGTATTCCGCCCGACCAGCTGCCGCGCATGGGCGAGCGCTTCTTCCGCGCCCGCAACACGCTGCTGGACGGCTCCGGCCTCGGGCTGGCGATCGCGCGCGCGGTGGCCGAACAATGCGGCGGTAAGCTCGTCATTGACAACGTGGCAAGCGGGTCCGGCTGCATCGCCGCGCTCTACCTGTTGTCGGTGGCGGACAATCGACAGCCGTTTGACAGGATTGCGTTGCTACAGTCGTGAACACTGTCGGCCAAAACGGGTCGGAGCAGTTCACAACGAGGAGAACGTAATGAAAAAAACACTATGCCTGCTGGCGCTGTCGCTGTACTTCGGTTCCGCTTTCGCCGGTCCGCTCGATAAAACCGAATGCATCGCGGCGGCCAAGCCGGGCGGTGGTTTCGACCTGACCTGCAAGCTGGCGCAGACCGCGCTGTACGACGGCCACGCGATCAAGGATCCGATGCGGGTCACCTACATGCCGGGCGGCATCGGCGCGGTGGCGTACAACGCGATCATCGCGCAGCGCCCGGCCGAAGCCAACACCATCGTCGCTTTCTCCGGCGGCTCGCTGCTCAACATCGCGCAAGGCAAATTCGGCAAGTACACCGACAGCGACGTGCGCTGGCTGGCGATCGTCGGCGCCGACTACGGCGCGGTGGTGGTGCGCAAGGATTCGCCGTTCAAGGACCTGAAGGATCTGGTCGCCGCGCTCAAGGCCGACTCCGGCAAGGTGGTATTCGGCGCCGGCGGCACTGTCGGCAGCCAGGACTGGATGAAGGCGGCACTGACCGCGCGCGCCGCCGGCGTCAGCCACAAGACGATGCGCTTCGTCGCGTTCGAAGGCGGCGGCGAAGCGATCTCAGCGCTGCAGGGCGGCCATGTGCATGTGTACTCCGGCGACGCTTCGGAAGCGGCGTCGCAGATCAAGGCCGGCGCCAACATCCGCGTGCTGGCGGTGTTCGCCGACAAGCGTCTGCCCGGCGCGCTGGCCGACGTGCCGACCGCCAAGGAGCAGGGCTTCGACGTCGAATGGCCGATCGTGCGCGGCTTCTACATGGGGCCGAAGGTCGGCGACGCCGACTTCAACGCGTGGACCGACTCGTTCAACACGATCATGCGCAGCAGCGAGTTCGCCAAGCTGCGCGACGAGCGCGGACTGTATCCGTTCTCGATGACCGGCGCGCAACTGGATATCTACATCAAGCGCTACACCCAGCAATATCGCAAGCTGGCCGCCGAGTTCGGCCTGGTGGCGACGAAATGAACAGCGACCGACTGCTCGGGACCGCCGCGATCCTGCTTGCCGGCGCGATGAGTTTTGCCGCCTGGGGCTACGCCGCCCCATTCGAATACGAGCCGGTCGGTCCGCGCGCGTTTCCGCTGGTGCTGGCTGCGCTGATGGTGCTCGCCGGCGCCTGGCTGGTGGCGCGGCCAGCGCATCACGCCAGCTTCGTGGGCGGCGCGCATTCACGGCGGATCGCGCTGTTCGCGGCCGCGGTGGTGCTCTACGCGATTGTGTTCCAGCTGCTCGGTTTCGTGGTCGCCACCGCGCTGATGGCCTTGCCGGTCGGCCGCATCTTCGGCGGCAGCTGGCGCCAGTGCGCGCTCACCGGCGTCGGCATGGGCGTGGTGCTGTTCGTGATGTTCGATAGCTTGCTGGACGTGGTGCTGCCGGCCGGCATGTTGAAACCGGTATTCAACATGATGGGATTGTGATGGACTCCTTTTCTTTTCTTGCAGCCGGCTTCAACGTTGCGCTGCAGCCGATCAACCTGCTGGTGGCGTCGATCGGCGCCTTCATCGGCACCGTGGTCGGCCTGCTGCCTGGCCTCGGTCCGATCAACGGCGTGGCGATCCTGCTGCCGCTGGCGTTCGCGCTCAAGCTGCCGGCGGAAACCGCGCTGATCCTGCTGGCCGCGGTCTACATCGGCTGCGAATACGGCGGCCGCATTTCATCGATCCTGCTCAACGTGCCGGGCGATGCCGCCGCGATCATGACCGCGATGGACGGTTATCCGATGGCGAAGAAGGGGCTGGGCGGCGTCGCTTTGTCGATCTCCGCGTGGAGCTCCTTCGTCGGTTCGATGATTGCCACCGTCGGCCTGGCGGTCGCCACGCCGATCCTGGCGCGATGGGCGCTGGCCTTCGGTCCGGCCGAGTATTTCGCGCTGATGGTGTTCGCGTTCGCCTGCCTGACCGGCCTGCTCGGCGACCAGCCGGTGAAGGCGCTGCTGGCGACCCTGATCGGCCTGTCGCTGGCGACCGTCGGCGTGGATGCCAATTCCGGCGTGTACCGCTTCACTTTCGATTCGGTGCACCTGGCCGACGGCATCCAGTTCATCGTCGTCGTGATCGGCCTGTTCTCGATCAGCGAACTGCTACTGATGCTGGAAGATGCGGCGCACGGCACCGCGATTCCCGACACCGGCCGCAACCTGTTCACGCTCAAGGAAATGGCCTATACCTGGTGGGGCACGGTGCGCTCGTCGCTGGTCGGCTTCGTGGTCGGCGTGCTGCCGGGCGCCGGCGCCACCGTCGCCAGCGCGATCACCTATTCGATGGAAAAGCGCCTGACCGACAAGGAAGGCACCTTCGGCAGCGGCGACATCCGCGGCGTCGCGGCGCCGGAAGCGGCCAACAATGCCGCCGCCAACGGCTCCTTCGTGCCGATGCTCACGCTCGGCGTGCCGGGTTCCGGCACCACCGCGGTGATGATGGGCGCGCTCACGCTGTACAACATCACGCCGGGTCCGGCGCTATTCGAACAGCAGCCGACGCTGGTGTGGGGCCTGATCGCATCGATGTTCATCGGCAACGTGATCCTGCTGGTGATGAACATCCCGCTGGTTGGCGTGTTCACGCGCATGCTGAAGGTGCCGAACTGGGCGCTGGTGCCCGGCATTCTCGCGGTCAGCACGGTCGGTGTGTACGCGGTGCATGCGACCACCTTCGACCTGGTGCTGATGTCGGTGCTCGGCGTGGTCGGCTATGTGCTGCGCAAATGCGAGGTGCCGATGGCGCCGTTGATCCTCGGTTTCGTACTCGGCGAAATGATGGAACAGAACCTGCGCCGCGCGCTGTCGATCACCAACGGCGAACTGTCGATCCTGTGGCAAAGCCCGATCTCGATCGGACTGTGGGTGGGCGCAGCGCTGATGCTGACGCTGCCAGTGTTGTACCGCACGCTTGCGCGCGGCCGCCGCGCACCGGCGATCGCATGAGGCGCCGGCGGCAGTCCGGCCGGACTGCCGCCGCTGCGATGGTGCTTGCCTTTGCCCGCTGCTGAAGCGGGCTTTTTTGTCTGATACCATGGCCGGCGTACTCGTAGGTTTGTTTCCGCAATCCTCCCCTTGATAGATGTCGATACGCGATGATTTCCAGCTCTCCTTTCCAGCATTTGCCGACTCCCGCACTCATCCTCGACCGCCAGCGCCTGCAGGCCAACTGCGCACGCATGGCGCAACGCGCGCGCAGCGCCGGCGTGCGCCTGCGCCCGCATCTGAAGACCGCCAAGTGCGCGCAAGTGGCCGCGCTCGCCACCGCCGGCGAGTTCGGCGGCATCACCGTTTCCACGTTGGCAGAACTGGAATATTTCTTCGCCGCAGGCTTCCGCGATCTGACCTATGCAGTCGGCATCGTGCCGTCCAAGATGGACGCGATCGAACGCCTGCTGGAAAAAGGCGCGCAGATCCGCATCGTGCTCGATTCCGTGCAGGCGGTCGACGAGCTTGCGGCACGCGCCACGCCGTATCGGGGCAGGGTGCCGGTGCTCATCGAGATCGACTGCGGTGGACACCGCGCCGGCATCGCCGCCGACAGCGAGGCCTTGCTCGCCATCGCGCAGCGTATTGCCGCCACGCCGCGCCTCGTTCTGGACGGCGTGCTCACGCATGCGGGGCACTCCTATCATGCTGCCGATGCCGCTGCGCGCACCATGATCGCGATCGCCGAACGCGACGCCGCGGTTCACGCCGCGCAGCGGCTGCGCGAGAGCGGCTTCGACTGTCCGACGGTCAGCATCGGTTCGACGCCGACCGCGCTGACCGATATCCTGCTCGACGGCGTGACCGAAATCCGGCCGGGCGTCTATGTGTTCTTCGACCTGGCGCAAGCCGCGCTCGGGGTTTGCGGTGTGCGCGACATCGCGGTCAGCGTGCTCGCCACCGTGATCGGCCATCAACGCGAAGCCGGACATCTGCTAATCGATGCCGGCGCGCTGGCGTTGTCCAAGGACATCAGCGCCACTGAGTTCAATGCGCACATCGGTTACGGCCTGGTATGCGATGTCGATGGCGAGGTAATTCCGGGCCTGTACGTGGCCGACGCGCACCAGGAGCATGGTTTTGTGAAGAGTGCCGGCGATGCGTTGCCGTTCGAGCGTTTTCCTATTGGTTCGCGCGTGCGCATCTTGCCGAATCATGCGTGCATGACGGTGGCGCCGTATGGTGAATATCATGTGGTTGATCGGGATTGCACGGAGCTGCTGCGCTGGGAAAAAACTTGCGGGTGGTAAGGGGGCAGCGCTGTTATGGTAGAAGTTGAAATTCTGCATCGTAGGGTGGGCACGCAGTGCCCACGGTGCGTTCTCCGGTAATGCAACACTTGAGGTTCTTCGTGGAGACAAGCCGGGGGCGGCCCGGCAGCCGCTCACTTTTCTTGTCTCGCCAAGAAAAGTAAGCAAAAGAAGGCGACCGCGGCGAGC
>UEXY01000219.1_pt1 | contig 13070 bp, 12 predicted proteins | sample 4301061 | NCBI WGS metagenome assembly UEXY01 (sample SAMEA4773184, study PRJEB27434) | metagenome | biome: 2259; feature: agricultural soil; material: soil | place: USA | collected 2014-09 | depth 0.25 m | reverse complement strand
TCTTCCAGCGGGTGGCGGCGCACTACGGTAAATTGCTCGATACCGGGTATATTGCGCGGCCGAATGTGAATTGCGAAAGCAATGCGCGCTCTTTCGATACAGCATTCGAGTCGCGGCGACTGTACCTCATGTCCTCCGCTTTTCTGAAAAATCCGTTCGCGGTGCCGCTCGGTTTCCAGGCTGCAGCGCGACGCGGCGAATGCGTGCAGTGGCGCGCGGCGATCGCCTGCCGCGCGCAGACGGACGACAGCTACTGGCGCAGCACCGGGCTGGACGTCGAGCGCATTCCAGCCTTCGATGCCCGTCGGCTGACGTGGCGCGCGGACGAATTGCCGACGCTGGTCGGCATCGTGAAAGACGGCCGCCTGGTGCCGGCGCACGGCAACCAGGCGGGTTTTCTCAGTTACGGCCCTTACATCACACTGTCGCCGGGCCGTTATCATTACGCAATCCGGTATGCGAGCGCGACCGAGCCGGACCGCGAAGCCGGCCGCTGGGATGTGGTGCTGGGCAGCGGCAAACCGGATTCGCGTGAGATCGGCGCGGGCACCTTGCGCGGCACGCGCGGTGAAACGGCGAGCATCGACGGCATGTTCGTGATCGACCGATGGAGCGGTCCGCTGGAAATCCGCACATTGTTCAATGCCAACGGGGATTTGCAGATCCTGGACATTGCTTTGGAAAAAACACCGTAGCGGGAAGGAAAAGATTGTGACGCATTTGATTAGCCTGGTAATTCCCGTATACAACGAGGAAGCGATTATTTTCGATAACCTGGCGACGATTCTGAAAGCGGCCGAAGGCGACGACTACACGCTGGAGCTGCTCGCGGTCGACGACGGTTCGGGCGACGCCAGCGCCGCCGAGATCAGTCGTGCGGCGGATGCCGATGCCCGCATCCGTCTCGTGTCGTTCACCCGTAATTTCGGCAAGGAAGCAGCGATTCTCGCGGGCCTGGCTGAGGCGAAAGGCGAAGCGGTCGTGGTGCTCGACGGCGACCTGCAGCATCCGCCGGCGCTGATCCCGCAGATGGTCCGGCTCTGGCGTCAAGGGCTATACGTGGTGGAAGCGATGAAGGCCGATCGCGGCAACGAGGCGCTGCACGACGGCTTGTTTGCGCGCGCGTTCTATGCGCTATTCCGGCGCTTTGCAGGACTGGATCTGAACGGCCATTCCGACTTCAAGCTGCTCGATCGCGCGGTGGTCGATGCCTATCTTGCCTTCCCCGAACGCAATCGCTTTTTCCGCGGCATCATCGGCTGGGCTAAATATCCAAGCGCGCAGATCCCATTCGCGGTGCCGCAGCGCGCGGGCGGCGGTGGCGGCCAATGGAACAAGCTGAAGCTGCTGCGCTATGCGATCAACAATATCACCAGCTTTTCGAGCCTTCCGCTGAAGCTGGTGTCTTACGTCGGCACGCTGACGCTGCTGTTCGGTGCGGTCATCGGCGTGCTCAGTCTGGTGCAGAAATTCGAAGGGAAAGCGCTGGACGGCTTTACCACGGTGAATCTACTGATCATCATCATCGGCGGCGCGATCCTGCTGAGCCTAGGCATCATCGGCCACTACCTGGCACGGCTGTATGACGAAGTGAAAGGCAGACCGTCATACATCATCAAGCCCGCAAGGAAAACGCCGCAATGAAAGAACCGCTGATCGCCTTGATCGCCGTGCTGTGCAATGTCGGTGCACAGCTGTCGATGAAATATGCGGGGCGTGCCGGCACGGCCGGTGCCGGACTGGAAGCATGGCTGTCGCCGTGGCTATTCGGCGCGATGGTCTTATACGGCCTGAGCTTTCTACTGACTGTGCGCGTGTTCGCCGCCAACCCCTTGTCGGTGGCATCACCGGCGATGGCGGGCGCGACGTTCCTGCTGATCACGCTGTCGAGCTGGCTGGTGTTCGGCGAAGGGCTGGGCGTGCAGAAGGTGGCGGGAATCGTGTTGATCTTTATCGGGATTGCGGTGCTGACGCGAAGTTGAGCGGATACGCCGGTGCGGAATCGGTAGGGTGGGCACGTAATGCCCACGCAGCTAAACAAGCTTCAGCGTGGGCACTACGTGCCCACCCCACCTATTTGCTTTTCCTGCGCGCGCAACCTGCGTCGCCATTGCAGCACCGGACGCTCGATCAGATACTGCGTGAATGCCGAGACGATCAGGCTGGCGACCAGATACACGAGTAGTGCCTCCCCGCCCGCCGGCTCGCCGACGAACGCCCATTGAATCAGGAAATGATTCAGGAACACGCCATACGACAGATCGCCGAGACGGTTGTCGAGCGGGTGCTGCGGCAGACGCCCCAGCATATACAGCAGCGGCAACCCGATGCCGAGTCCGAGCAGGGTTTCCTTGTTGTACAGCAGGTGCAGATGGCCGTGACGCGCCAGCACCACCGTGCTTGCGGCTGCAAGCGCAATGCCGCCGGCGACGATCAATTTTCCCTTGTGGCGCCGTGCATCATACAGCGCGGAACCGAGCAGGAAGAACACCAGCACGCCGGGCAGCAGGCGATAGCCGAAGGTATCGGTATTGAGCATGCCCGATGCGGCCGCGCCGAACACCAGCGCGCCGACCGCAAAGGCGGCGGCGCGCAAGCGCCACAACAGCAACAGCGGAATCAGCAAATAAAACTGGATTTCAGCACCGAGCGACCATGCAGGTGGAACCAGCGTGAAGCTGTCGCTGCCGTTGAACATGAAATAGTTGAGCGGCACGACGCTCAGATTGGCGACCAAGTCGTTCCACTGCGGCGCGCGCTGCAGAAAAGCGGTCGGATGCCCAGCGAAGAAAAACCACGCCAGCGTCAACCCGACGACCGCCAGGTATTGCGGAAACAGGCGCAGCGCGCGGTCGAGATAGAAATGCGGAATGCGCGCGGCAGTCGAGTAATGCGTGCGCAGCAGGCCGGTCATCACATAGCCGGAAATCAGATAGAAGCACACCACCGCGACCACGCCGGGATTGAGCCCGGCGATTTTCACATTGACATGGCTGAGCGCGACGAGCAGCGCGAGAATGAGCCGAAATGCGCCGAGCATCCGCTGTCAGCGATTCAGTTCGTCTTCCACGCCAGCAGCGCGAAATCCTGCGGGCCGTAGAACAGCTGGTTGATGCGGCGCGCGGCTTCGCTGTCTTCGGCGATATGCATGGATTCGGGATGCGGGTGCAGGCGCAGGATTTCGGCTCGCGCGAATCCGCGCTGGCGCGCCATGAATTCGATCACGACCGGCACCAGCGGATGGCGATGCGTCGGATCGTAATAGAAATTGCAGGAGCCGACCGACACGTTTTCCGGGTTGGGCGTCTCGAAGATCACGAAGCCGTCCGGGCGCAATGCATGCAGCGCGGCGTCGAATAGCGCGATCAGTGTGTCGAACGGCAGGTGTTCGATGATATGAAAACCGGTTACCGCCGCCAGGCTGCCTGCCGGTTGTTGACGCAGCCAGGCAACGGCGTCCGCGCATTCGGCCTGCAATCCTCGCTCGCGGCAGCTTTCGACCATATCGGCATTGGAATCGATGCCGATCGCGTCGACACCTTGCTGCTGCAGCAGTTCCAACCACTCGCCGCGGCCGCAGCCGATGTCGACCACACGCGCGCCACTGAGGGCGGCGACATGCGGCAGATAAACCTTGAGGCGATTCTGGATGTCTTCGCGCGTGCCGCGGAACTTGCCTTCGAATTCGACGTAAAAACTGTCCATGTCGAAACCGCTGTCGGCAACTGCGGCCGGCATGCCGCTCGCGGCAACCGGCACCGGTCGGGGATTGCGGCGCAGCTCCTGCGCGAGGGCGGCGATGCGGTTGTCGCGCTCGATGTTCGCGGCCTGGACGGCGCCGAGCAGTTGCTCGATGCGCGCCAGGCGGTTTGCGCTGTCGGCACCTTCGAGCTGAGCCAGGCGCTGTGCGAGCTGCATGTCATCGAGTGCGTTCAAGCGGCCGCCTATGTCAAGCGCGTCGATGCGCTCGAGCCGCTCGCTGAGTTGCAACAGATGGCTTTGTTGCAGTTCACGCAATTCGGCGATATCGAAGGCGATATGGCGGCGAATCGCGTTCAAGCGGACGATGCCGTACAGCCATGCCAGCGTGGGACCGATGACGGGCAGCGCACGGATACGCTGCCGCAGGCTGAATGTCGATGGATGTTGTTCGGGTTGTGGTGTGGACTGCATATTCAGGAAGGGCTCCGTCGCCTCGACCTGCGGCGACTCGAAAAGAAGCCAAGTATAAATGAATACGCTTGCCGGGTTACCACTTTCCCGGCCCAAGCCGGCCTTGCTTGTTTGCTCTATGCAAGATCGAACAACAGCACTTCCGCGTCGCGGCCGTCGCCGAGTTCGATAGCAACTTCGTCGCTCGCCTTCAACGCATCGCCGGCCCGAAGCACGACGCCGTTGACCTTGATTTCGCCGCGCGCGACATGCACATAGGCACGATGTCCGGCGGGCAGCGCGAGACTTGCGCTTTCGACACCGTCGAACAAGCCGGCATACAGCCGTGCGTCCTGGTGGATTGTGACCGAGCCGTCGGCGCCGTCGGGACTGGCGATCAGGCGCAGGCGGCCGCGCTTGTCGGCATTGTCGAAATGTTTTTCTTCATAGCCGGGCGGAATGCCGTGCACGTTCGGCTCGATCCAGATCTGCAGGAAATGCGTCACACGCTCCGGCGCATGGTTGTATTCGGAATGCATGACACCGCGTCCGGCACTCATGCGCTGCACGTCGCCGGGGCGGATCGCGCTGCCGTTGCCCATATTGTCCTTATGCGCGAGTTCGCCGTCGAGCACATAGCTGATGATTTCCATGTCGCGGTGGCCATGCGTGCCGAAGCCGGCGCCGGGTTCGATGCGGTCTTCGTTGATCACGCGCAGCGGGCCGAAGCCCATGTGCCGCGGGTCGTAGTAATCGGCGAAGGAAAAACTGTGATACGAGTTCAGCCAGCCGTGGTCCGCGTGGCCGCGTTCTTCGCTTTTGCGTAATTCGATCATGGCGGCTATCCTTTCAAGCAAATCAATTTGACCAAGAGACCAGTTTGACATGAGTTGCCAAAGCGAGTTTGGCAAGCCTGCCATTCCAGGATGGACATGACACCTTATATCGGCCGCTTCGCGCCCTCCCCCACCGGCCCGCTGCACCGGGGTTCGCTGGTGGCGGCGCTGGCAAGCTACCTGGATGCGCGTGCGCATCACGGGCAGTGGCTGGTGCGCATTGAAGACGTCGACGAGGCGCGTGCGGTGCCGGGCGCCGCCGACGCGATCCTGCACAGCCTGCGCGCGCTCGGCATGCATTGGGATGGCGACGTGGTGTGGCAGAGCGCGCGCAAGGCGCGGTACCAGGCGGCCTTCGAGCGCCTCGGCCGCCATGTATATGCGTGCGGCTGCACGCGCAAGGAAATCGCCGATTCGCGCATCGGCCTGGCTAGCGACGGCGCGGCGGTGTATCCGGGCACCTGCCGCAATGGACTGGCGCCGCGCAAGTCGGCACGCACGTACCGGCTGCGCGTGCCGGACGATGCCAGCGAATACATCACGTTTGAAGATCGCTGGGTCGGCGCGGTCGGCCAGCATCTGGCGACCGAGGTCGGCGATTTCGTGCTGAAACGCGCGGACGGCTTCTGGGCGTATCAACTGGCAGTGGTGGTCGACGATGCCGACCAGGGCGTCACGCATGTCGTGCGCGGCGCCGACCTGCTCGATTCGACGCCACGGCAGATTTACCTGCAACACCTGCTCGGCGTGCCTACGCCCGCCTATCTGCATGTGCCGCTAGTGATCAATGCGGCAGGGGAAAAATTGTCGAAACAGACCGGCGCGTCGGCGCTGGATTTGACGCGGCCGCTGGAGGAATTGCGCGAGGCGGCGGCATTTCTGGGCTTGCGCGCGCAGCCTGCGCGGTCGCTGGAAGAATTCTGGACGGACGTGGTCGCGGAGTGGGCTGAGCGTTTTCCGTAGACCGGAATTCCCGCGTCGCCAATCTGCCGTCAGCGCTTCGGTGTGCCGCCCAGCAATGCCGCGACCTTGGCCTTTTGCGGCTTGGAGGGATGCGTTTTGTCTTCTGCCTGCGGCGCCGGCGCGGCCGGCTCGTACGGCTTCAGGAACCATGGATCGATCTTTTCCTTGCGCGGCGCATACGCGCTGCGGCCGTATTGCGATCCGCGCGACGACGATGGCGCGCGCTCGCCGCCTTCTTCATAGCGCGAGCTGCGATCGGTGGAACGCGGCGGCACGAAACCGGACAGTTGCAGGCGCGAGATGTTGTGCTTGATCAGCTTTTCGATATCCGCCAACAAGCGTGCATCCTTTTCCGAATACAGCGAAATCGCATCTCCGGATGCGCCGGCACGACCGGTGCGGCCGATACGATGCACGTAGTCTTCCGCGTTGTACGGCAGGTCGAAGTTGATCACGCAAGGCAGTTCCGCAATATCCAGGCCGCGCGCCGCGACGTCGGTCGCGACCAGCACTTCGATCGTGCCCTGCTTGAATGCTTCGAGCGCGGCCATGCGTTCGATCTGCGTTTTGTCGCCGTGGATCGCGGAGGCGTTGACGCCTTCCTTTTCGAGATGGCGCGACAGGCGTGATGCGCCAATCTTGGTGTTGGAGAACACGAGCACCTGTTTCAGGCTGCGCGCGCGAATGATGTGCGCCACCGCGTCACGCTTGGCTTCTTCGTCGACCTTGTACAGTACCTGCGTGACGTTGTCGGCGGTTGCGTTGCTGCGCGCGACTTCGATCGTCACCGGATTTTTCAGGAAACTGTTGGCCAGCTTCTTGATCTCGCCGGAGAACGTCGCGGAGAACATCAGGTTTTGCCGCTGCTTCGGCAGCAGATTGATGATGCGCTGCAGGTCAGGCAGGAACCCCATGTCGAGCATGCGATCCGCCTCGTCCATTACCAGGATCTGGGTCTGCGACAGGTTCAGCGTCTTTTGCTGCACATGGTCGAGCAGGCGGCCCGGCGTGGCGATCACGATTTCGACGCCGGCACGCAAGGCGGCGGTCTGCGGCGCCATATCGACGCCGCCGAAGACGACGGTGGCACGCACCGGCGTATGGCGCGAATAGGCCTTGACGTTGTCAGCGACCTGGTCGGCCAGTTCGCGCGTGGGCGTCAGGATCAATGCGCGCACCGGGTGGCGCGCGGGCGAGGCGCTGGTGTTCGCCTGCGCGAGCAGCAGCTGGATGATCGGCAACGAGAAGCCGGCGGTCTTGCCGGTGCCCGTCTGCGCTGCGCCCATCACGTCGCGTCCTTGCAGCACGATGGGAATCGCCTCCGCCTGGATCGGCGTTGGATGAACATAACCTTGGTCAGCGAGCGCGCGCAAAATGTCGGGCGAGAGTCCGAAGTCTTCAAAGCGGACCGCAGGCGCGGCAGTTGGCGTGGGTGCTAGCAGGGTGTCTGACATGGTCGGTATCGATAGGCCGGAAACGGCCGCAGGTTAGGCGCAGTGCCGCGGATCGATCCGTATGCACTGCCTGAATAAAACAACCTTCCATTATACGCCTGCATGTTATACGTTGATTTGTCGGCTTCATGACAGGCCGGCCGAAGCCGCGTGCTGCCCTGATCGTCGTCGCGCAAAAAGATTGCATTTCATGCTTTTCCGGCAAGGTTTTTCGTCGCAATTCGAAGCGAAATGCCTTTTTGATATCTCGCATCGGTGTCGGTGGCCTGGTGATTGACCCGTTCGAGATAATCGCCACGGATTTCCGATATACATGCGAGTTACTTTGTTTTAGTCTTGTCCGCTGATGCGCCGCAAGGGCGACAAATACCAGAGAAATAAATGCAAGCAGAAACAGCAATCACCGAACAATCGATCCGCCTGATGGTTGACACTTTTTACGAGGGCGTACGCAGCGACGAGATTCTGGGGCCGGTATTCGAGAAGACGCTGCACGGTGCATGGGATGCGCACATGCCGCGCATGTATGCGTTCTGGTCCACGGTGCTGCTGGGGACCAGCAGTTTCCAGGGGAATGTTTATGGGAAGCACATGGCGCTTTCCGGGATAGAGAAGGAACATTTCGCCCGCTGGCTGGAACTGTTCGAGGAGACGGTGACGCAACTGTATGACGCCGAAACGGCAGGCGAAATCATGCAGGTCGCCGACCGTATCGCCGGCAGCCTTCAGCTCGGATTCTTTGGCGAACGGCTGGTGTGACACGTGCGCTTACCAGTAACAACCCCCCCCTCGCCGTCCTTTCAGCCTGTCCTGGGCTAACGAAACTTCGCCAGCGCCGGATCTTCCACTTTTTGCTCCGGTATTCCGCTTATCTGTGGAATCTCGGAAAGACGGGGCATGCCGGCTTTTATATTTACCTTTCCCTGCCTGTCTTTCCAGACAATTCCCGGTGTCCCGGTAATGCCGAACGCCTCCATTAACTCGCCGTTCTTATGGATTTTTCCCGCGACATCCGGCTTGGCGGCTTCGGTAAACCGAACTGATTCCTGCCAGGCCTTTCCGTAATTTTCTTCCATCTTGCGGAAGGCCGCGGTTTTGTCAGTTGCCGCCATCACCTCGATGGCCTTCGGCATGCTGGTAGGCCCAAGTGTGGCGACCGGGATCCAACGCACCTGCAGTCCGGCTTTTTGATAGGATTGCAATGCCTTCCACGTGTAATGGCAAAACGGGCAATTGGCGTCGACAAAGGCGTAGATGACGCTCTTTGGATTTCTTGCCGTTCCCTCGACGACATACGCTGACTTCTCCAGACTCTGAAAAAGCGCCGCCATGTCCGGCTTGGGCAGATATTTATCCTCGTACTGCGCGGACAGGCTTTCGCCGTTTTCGCCGATTAGCGCGCCGGCCAGCAACGTCTTCCTGTCCGGAGTCGTAAACACCACCGAGTGACGACCGCCCTGTGATAGCACCCACCCCGTCAGGCCGGATGCGGCTGGAAAAGTCTTGACGACTTTCAAGCCGGCGTCCACTGCTCCCTGTATCGCCTTTGGGTAATCTTCTGCCGCAAAAGCGCCTACCGGCGTGAGCAGTACGACGCTGACGGCAAAACGGGAGACCAGCGTCAAAATGGTATTAGTGCCGTGAAACTTTACGTGGGTGGGCATGCGTGAGTCCATGTATAAATGAGTAGTCGAATAGGGGATAGTGGAACTTGTCATGCGCGAATCGAGAAAGATGAACTTCCATTTCCTGCCACGACACGCGATTCTTTTGCTCTCCGTCATCGGCGGTGCTGCTATTACTCTCTGCGTAAGGCCTCGATACGTTGCATCAGTGTGGCGGATGAAAGTTCGCCCATGCGGCGGTCAACCAGCATCCCCTGCGCATTGAAAAACAACGTGGTTGGCAAAGCCCGGGATCCGGTTTGAGCGCCGACCTGCAATCGGGGATCGAGCAGTACGTTATCGAGGGCAAGACCTTCCAGGGCGAGATACTTGCGCACTGCGTCCGCCGATTCACCCTGGTTTACAAAGACGAAATCAATATCCTTGTGACGCACCTGTGCGTCGCGGAGTACCGGCATCTCGCGTCGGCATGGCGGGCACCAGGTCGCCCAAAGGTTGACGACGAGCGGCTTGCCGGTCAGCGAATCGAGCCGCATCGAGGTACCGTCAAGGCGTGCCAACGCGATTTCCGGCAGTGGCATCGGCGCAGCGTGGAAAATGGAAGTCGCCAACGTACCCGCCATCCAGAACGTTGCTCCCGCCAATGCTGACAGCAGCAAAGGTTTTCGTGCTTCCCGCCTCTGCCGGGCGAACCACGCCGTCAGTGCGGCCGCAGCAAGAAACCCCGCCGATGCGATAAATCCCCCATCGCGAATATCCACGATCTTCCATGGGGAGTTCTTGTACGACTCAAAATAAAGGGCGACAAATGCGATTCTTGCGACCAGCACGCCGGAGACCAGAATCTTCCATAGCGCCGGCTCAACGTCGATCGACCTGTTTCGACATACCCATTTCGCAATGCCCGAGCTGACCAGCAGTGCGCCCAGCAGCAGCAAGGGGCCGATCGGAAACGCAAACGGTCCCAGGTTAACTGAAGTCATCAGTTCTCCGGTCGGACAAGACTGATTGCCAAGAACAGGATCGGCATCTCACGCCGCCAATATTAGCTCTCGATAAAATACGCATGCACAATCTCACTTGGATCAATGCGGGAAATCATACCGGTGCCCCTGGCCATTGCTCTATGCCTGAGGCAACTTTTTCTTGCAGTCCACGATGCTACGCCGGCGAGATTAAGGCAACGTTAACGCGCCCTTAATCGTCGGGCTCTATACTCGACTTTTCTTTTGAAGTGACTGGCATGCACGCTTTATTGATTGAAGATGATGCTCTTGTAGCAAGTGGAATCATCGCTGGCCTGCGCCTGCACTCGCTGACTGTGGACCATGCAGATACCGCCAAGGCGGCACAGGTCGCTCTTGAAACAGGCCATTTCGATATTGTTGTGCTCGACCTCGGACTACCGGATGAAGACGGCATGAGCTTGTTGAGCCGCTTGCGCAACGCCGGGCATTCCCTTCCCATCCTCGTATTGACGGCGCGCGATGCGATCGAACATCGGGTAGCCGGCCTGCAGGCGGGAGCGGACGACTATCTGCTTAAACCCTTCGACCTCAGCGAGCTGGTCGCCCGGTTACAGGCTTTACAACGCCGCATGGCAGGACGCAGCATGAACGTGATCCGGCATGGCCCCCTCTGTTTCGATCCGGCGAGCTGCCAGGCAACCCTTGACGGCGCCCCGATTGAATTGTCGCGGCGAGAGCTTGCGCTGCTGCAAACCTTGTTGAATAACCCCAAACGCATCCTGACGGCCGACCAGGTTAAGGACAGCTTGTATGGTTTCGAAGAAAACGTTGAAAGCAACGCAATCAGTGTCCATATACACCACCTGCGGCGCAAATTGGGGCCAGGAATTGTGGAGACGGTTCGCGGTGTCGGGTACCGGCTTGGAGCAGCGGGCGCATGACATTACGACTTCGGCTGATGATGATCATCGGCCTATCCTTCACCGTTCTATGGGGAGCGACCTCGGTATGGATGTTCGTCGATGTGAGGGCCGAGTTTCGCGATGCGCTGGACGAACGGCTGGCGGCCTCCGCCCGCATGGTCGCCGGCCTGGTCTCCCAATTGCCGGAGTCTCCGCTTGCCGCATCTTCACGCCCGCATGACGTTCTTGATGTGATCGCAAAGGATGGCGTCGCATGTGAAGTCAGGCTACTGCGCGGCGAAGTCATCGCACGTACGCTCGATAGTCCGGGAGGTCTCGGGCTGGCAAGCATCGGCTACAGCACACGTACCATTAATGGGCAGCAATGGAGAAGCTATACCTTGGAACAAGGCGGCAAACGCGTGACCACCGCCGATCGACTCGACAGACGCCAGGCACTGCTGCGCAATATCATCCTGGCGACTGTTGTGCCGTTCCTCGTTGCGATGGGCGGCGGCCTGGTGGTGCTGTGGTTAGGCATACGGCGAGGCTTGGAGCCGCTTGAATCAATACGCCAGACCCTCGCGGAACGGCAGCCGGATGCGGTCACCCCCCTTCCGCCCACGCAGGTACCGGGAGAGCTGGCGCCCTTGGTGCGAACCATCAACCTGTTGCTCGACCGCACACAGAGCATGATCGAACGGGAACGGCGCTTTACCGGCGATGCTGCCCACGAATTGCGAACTCCGCTTACTGCCGTCAAAACACATATTCAGGTAGCGCGGCTTGCCACCGGTGACGAAACCGCCAAAGCACTGGAAAACGCGGAAGAAGGTGTTCAGCGCCTGCAGCATACGCTTGAGCAATTACTGATGCTGGCACGCGTGGAAGGCCCCTTTTCTTTCGACGGCGAAGAAACGGCAAGCGCGTCGGAGCTTGCAAAGCTTGCGATAAATGAGATTTCGCCAGACCTAAGGAAGCGCATCGCGCTCGATGAAATCGACAGCCATCATCAGATTGCAATTCCACGGATACTTGCGGTAACGGCACTACGCAACCTGCTGGACAATGCGTTGCGCTACTCGCCGCATGACACGCCGGTCACGCTTCGCCTGACCGAATCAGCAGATTCGTTCAGCTTTTCCGTATTCGATGAAGGGCCGGGCATGAATGGCGAAGGCCGTTGCCGTGCCACACAGCGTTTTTGGCGGCAGGGATCGGGGCAAGGCAGTGGTCTTGGTCTGTCCATCGTGGACGCCATTGTGAAACGCTTCGGCGGTGAATTCGAGTTAGCGGCGCGGCCGGAAGGAGGCATGATGGCCCGGATCAATTTTCCTAGGTCATAACGCCGCAATTAAGTATGGGCAACCGCATCCCGTCGCTCATGATGGTGGGTTAGCTCCCTCTGCGGGACCAATCACTGCAGCGGCAGCAATTTTGCCTGTGTTCTAGAAAAACCCCTGTCAAAACCATCGTTCTCTGAAACAAAACGAGCAATACCTACACCGCCATCCAAAATTACCGCTGTCGGAAGTTTGTCGGAAGTTGGATAGAAAAAAGGGGTTACGCTGAAACGTAACCCCTTGATTTTATTGGTGGGCCTCCCGTGAGTCGAACACGGCACCAACGGATTATGAGTCCGCTGCTCTAACCAAGCATGAGCTAGAGGCCCTTAAAAGTCTTATATGTTATTCCAGCCCGGTGCGTCATTCCCGCGAAGATGGGAATCCAGCGCCGTAGCACTGGACTGTGAATGACACACCGTATCGGAATCAACTGCCTTCGAGGAAGCTCTTCAGCTTGTCGGAGCGTGATGGGTGGCGCAGCTTACGCAGCGCTTTTGCCTCTATTTGTCGAATGCGCTCGCGCGTGACGTCGAACTGTTTGCCGACTTCTTCCAGGGTGTGATCGGTCGACATTTCGATGCCGAAGCGCATGCGCAATACTTTCGCTTCGCGCGGCGTCAGCGAGTCGAGCACGTCCTTGACCACACCGCGCATCGACGCATGCAGCGCTGCATCGGCCGGCGCCAGCGTGTTGTTGTCTTCGATGAAATCGCCGAGATGCGAATCGTCGTCGTCGCCGATCGGTGTTTCCATCGAGATCGGCTCTTTGGCGATCTTCATGATCTTGCGGATCTTGTCTTCCGGCATTTCCATCTTGATCGCCA
>UEXY01000112.1_pt1 | contig 13076 bp, 16 predicted proteins | sample 4301061 | NCBI WGS metagenome assembly UEXY01 (sample SAMEA4773184, study PRJEB27434) | metagenome | biome: 2259; feature: agricultural soil; material: soil | place: USA | collected 2014-09 | depth 0.25 m | reverse complement strand
CCGTTTCCGTTTCCGTTCTTGTCACCATTCCTCTTTTCGTTGATGGTGTTTTCCTTCTTGCTTTCGATCTTCGCCGATTTCGACAATTGCACCGGCTGGCCCTTCAGGTGACTCAGCGCCTGCGCCAGCTGGAAGTCGTCCTTGCCGCCGAATTCCAGCGGCTTGCGCTTCTTCTCCAGCGCGGCGAGACGCTGCTCTTCTTCCAGCTCGTCGATCTTGTGCACTGCTTCATTCTTGTCCTTGTCGTTGGACAAATGCTTGGTCAGATCGGCTTCGCGCAGGCGCAGGCCGTTCAGGCCGTCGTCGTCGGCGTTTTCATCGACCAGCAGGTCGGGCACGATGCCCTTGGCCTGGATCGCGCGGCCGTTCGGCGTGTAATAGCGTGCGGTGGTCAACTTGACCGCGGTGTCGGCCGACAGCTGGCGTATGGTCTGCACCGAACCCTTGCCGAAAGTCTGCGTGCCCATGATGGTGGCGCGCTTGTAATCCTGCAGTGCGCCGGCGACGATTTCGGACGCCGATGCCGAGCCGGTATTGACCAGCACCACCATCGGCACTTTCTTGATCGCTTCCGGCAGCTTGGCCAGCGGATCGCTGGTGGCGATGCGCGACGAGGTGTAGAACTCGCGGCGCGCGTAGAAGGTCTGCTTCGAATCAGCCAACTGGCCGTTGGTCGATACTACCGGTACATCCTTCGGCAAGAACACGGCGGAGACGCCGATCGCGCCCGGCAGCACGCCACCCGGATCGTTGCGCAGGTCGAGCACCAGGCCCTTCAGGTTCGGTTCCTGCGCGTAGATCGTGCTGATCTTCTTCGCCAGGTCGTCGACCGTCGGCTCCTGGAACTGCGCGACGCGCAGCCACGCATAGCCGGGTTCGATCACTTTCGCCTTCACGCTCTGCACGCGGATTTCCTGGCGCACGATGGTGACGATGATCGGCTTGTCTTCATCCTTGCGGGCGATGGTCAGCGTGATCTTGGTGCTTGGCTCGCCGCGCATGCGCTTGACCGCCTCGTCCAGTGTCAGGCCCTTGACCGGGGTGTTGTCCAGCCGGGTGATCAGGTCGCCGGCTTTCAGGCCAGCCTTGAACGCCGGCGAATCCTCGATCGGCGAAATGACTTTCACATAGCCGTCTTCCATGCCGACTTCGATGCCGAGGCCGACGAATTTGCCTTGCGTGCCTTCGCGCAATTCCTTGAACGCTTTCTTGTCCAGATACGCGGAATGCGGATCGAGCGACGCGACCATGCCCGAGATCGCCTCGGTCAGCAGCTTCTTGTCTTCGACCGCTTCGACGTAGTCGGTCTTGATCAGGCCGAACACGTCGGCCAGTTGCCGCAATTCTTCGAGTGGCAGCGGCGACGTGTTTTTCTGCGCGCTTGCCTCGAACTGCATCGATCCCGCGATCCCTGCGATCACGCCCAGACCGATAAGGCCGAAGTTTTTAAGTTTGCTGCTCATTTGTCACCTTAGTGTCACCCACCCGAGAGGGTCGATCGCACGGCCCTGATGCCGCATTTCGAAGTATAAACCCGATTGTTCGTTACCACCGCTATTGCCGGCGCTGGCAATAGCGTCGCCTGTCCTGACGGTGTCGCCGGCCCGTTTCAGCACTGCCTGGTTGTTGCCGTAGATAGTCATGTACTGGCCGCCATGGTCGATGATGATCAGATTGCCGAAGCCGCGCAGCCAGTCCGCGAACACCACCCGGCCGGCCGCCACCGCCTTCACTTCGGCGCCCTCGGCGGCACGGATGAACAGGCCCTTCCAGCTCGGCCCGTCACCTCGCTTGCTGCCGAACTTCGCGATCAGGTCGCCTTTCACCGGCAGCCGCAACTGTCCACGCAGCGCGCTGAACGCGCGGCCGAAGCTCCCGTCTTGGACGTTATGCTCGGGCGTGAGTTCATTTCGGGCCGACAATTTCGGCGGCTCGTCATTGTCAATTGCATCAGGATTGGGCCTGGCCGTCTTGACGGAGCTCATTCTCGCGGCGGCAGCGGCCTCGCTTTTTGCCTTGGCGCGCGCGAGTTGCTCCTGGCGGCGCTTTTCCTGCGCGGCGGCTTCGGCTTTTCGTTGTTCTTCGATTAATTTCGCCAGCTTGTCGACCAGGCCGGCGAGGCGCTGCTCGTCGCGTTCGATGTTGCCGGCTTGTTTGCGCTGCCCGACCAGTTTGCTCGACAGCTGCGTCAGTAGCGTCGCGCGGCGCGACTTTTCCTTTTCCAGTTGCGCCTTCTGTTCACGTTGCTCGTGCGCGATTTCGTCGAGCTCGTCCCTGGCTTCCTGCGTCGCCGTCTTGTTGGCCTCGATCGCCGCCAGGTTGGCGCGCAGCGCGTCGATCAGTTTCGTCTGTGCCTGCGACACGTAACCCATGTACTGCAGTTCGCGGTTGATGCGGTTCGGATTGTCGCCCGACAGCAGCAGCTTGATGCGGTCTTCATTGCCGGCGACGTACTGCTCGCGCAGCAGCTTGGCAAGGCGTTTCTGCTGCGCGTCGATTTCCTTCGCGAGCCGGTTTTGCTCTTCCGACAGGCGCGCCAGCTTCGCTTCGGTGTCGCGCTGGTCGTCGGCCAGTTCATGCAGCGCGCGGTTGGCTTCCGAAATCGCCGCTTCCGAATGCGCCAGCGCGTCGGCGGCATGGCTCTTCGCCGCTTCGGTCTGGCTGATGTCGCGCTTGAGCGCGCCGAGCTTTTGCTGTAGCTCCGCGCGTTCGGCTTCGGCTGCGCGCTTTTGCCGCGTGCGTTCGCTGACCTTGGCGGCGTGCGCCGGCACGGTCAGCAACACCGTCATCCCGAGCGCGAACAGAAGCCGCCAGCCGATATGCATGCGTGCTACTTCGCCTTGCCCTGGCTGGCGACTGCTTTCATCGCCGCTTCGATCGCTTCCCGATCGCCCAGGTAGTAGCTCTTGATCGGCTTGAGGTCAGCATCCAGTTCATACACTAGCGGCTGGCCGTTCGGGATATTGAGGCCGACGATATCCTGGTCGCTGATGCCGTCCAGGCTCTTGATCAGCGCGCGCAGGCTGTTGCCGTGCGCCGAGATGATGATGCGCTTGCCGGCGCGGATGGCCGGCGCGATCGATTGGTCCCAGGCCGGCATCACGCGCGCGACGGTGTCTTTCAGGCATTCGGTCAGCGGGATTTCTTCCTTCTTCAGGCGTGCATAACGCGGATCGTTGTACGAGGTGCGCGGATCGTTCGGCTCCAGCGGATTGGGCGGCGTGTCGTAACTGCGGCGCCAGACCAGTACCTGTTCGTCGCCATACCTGGCGGCGGTTTCCGCCTTGTTCAGGCCTTGCAGCGCGCCGTAGTGGCGCTCATTCAGGCGCCAGTCGTGCGCCACCGGCAGCCACATCAGATCCATCTCGTCGAGCGTCAGCCACAGCGTGCGGATCGCGCGCTTGAGCACCGATGTATAGGCGAGATCGAAAGTGAAACCGGCGTCCTTCAGGATCTTGCCGGCATGGCGCGCTTCGGTGATGCCCCTATCGGTCAGATCGACGTCGGTCCAGCCGGTAAAGCGGTTTTCGAGATTCCACGTGGATTCGCCGTGGCGCATCAATACGATTTTATACATGGTGAGGTTGGAAAAAAGATAAGAAATTCGGTGAGCTTGGGGGCGATTTGAAATGCGGCTTCAGCTTCTATTTTATAATGTCGGGATTGCTTAAAACCATTGAACCTATTGGAACACCGTGAAATTTCTTATTGATAACATCTGGTTGATCGGCGTCGCGTTATTATCCGGCGGCGCATTATTATGGCCGAGCCTGCAGCGGCGCGGCCACAAGGTAACGATCTTGCAGGCGACGCAACTGATCAACCAGGGCAAGGGCATCGTCGTCGACGTGCGCGAGCCGGCCGATTTCGCCGCCGGTCATCTGCGCGACGCCAAGAACATCCCGTTGAAGGAGTTGTCGAAGCGCATGGGCGAGCTTGACAAGTTCAAATCGAAGGCAGTGATCGCAGTCTGCCAGGCCGGCGTGCAATCGGCGAAAGCCGCCGCGCAACTCAAGAAGGCGGGATTCGCCGACGCCGTCAGTCTCGATGGCGGCGTTGCCGCTTGGCGGGCGCAGGGCCTGCCTATGGCCAAGTAAGGGAGCAAATAACATGAGCGCACGCGTTTTAATGTATAGCACCGGCGTCTGCCCGTATTGCGTGATGGCCGAGCGATTGCTCAAGGCCAAGGGAGTCGACAACATCGAAAAGATCCGGGTCGACTTGCAACCTGAGCAGCGCGCTGAAATGATGCAGAAAACCGGCCGTCGCACGGTTCCGCAGATCTACATCGGCGACACCCATGTCGGCGGTTTCGATGATCTCAGTGCGCTCGATCACGCAGGCAAACTCGACCCGCTGCTACAGGGCGCGTAGCCCGGCAGTGTTAGCATTACCGATTGAAGGGACGGCGTGTTCGCCGTCCTTTTTCCTTCCTATTCTCAACGAAAGCAACTCATGGCCGAGCAAAACCAACAGCCCGTATTCCAGATCCAGCGCGTTTACCTGAAGGACCTGTCGCTGGAACAGCCGAATTCCCCCGCCGTGTTCCTGGAGCAGGAATCGCCCAACATCGAAGTCGCGGTCGACGTCGGCGCCGAAGCACTGGCCGAAACCATTTTCGAATCGACCGTCACCATTACCGTGACCGCGAAGGTCAAGGACAAGGTCGCGTTCCTGGTCGAAGGCAAGCAGGCCGGCATTTTCGAAGCCGCCAACATCCCGGCCGAACAGCTCGACCCGCTGCTCGGCATCGGCTGCCCGAACATCCTCTATCCGTACCTGCGGGCCAACATCGCCGACATGATCACTCGCGCCGGCTTCCCGCCGGTGCATCTGGCCGAAATCAATTTCGAAGCGTTCTACCAGCAGCGCCTGCAGACGCTGGCCGCGCAGCAACAGCCGGACGGAGCAGGCCTGGTAATGCCGGACGGCTCTGCTGCCAAACATTAAGAACATGCGAAGCCGGACGCGACCGGCAACAGGGGGGTAAGGATGAAATCTGCGCGTCTGTTCCTGCTGTCCGCCGCCTTGCTGTGCGCGGCAAGCGCCGCGCAGGCGCTGGAGTTCAAAGCGATCGGCGCGGCGCCCGCAGTGCTGTACGACGCCCCTTCGGTCAAGGGCCGCAAGGTGTTCGTCGCGCCGCGCGGCATGCCGGTCGAAGTGGTGCTCACTTATGGCGAATGGACCAAGGTGCGCGACGCCGGCGGCGACCTGTCGTGGATCGAATCGAAGCTGCTGACGCCGAAGCGCAACGTCGTGGTCCGCGCGGCGAGCGCGCGCGTGCGCGAATCCGCCAGCGATTCCGCGACGATCGTCTTCATCGCCGACAAGAGCGTGCTGCTGGAACTGCTCGATCCGTCCGCCGGCGGCTGGATCAAGGTCAGGCATCGCGACGGCCAGAGCGGTTTCGTGAAGGCCGCCGAAGTGTGGGGCGAATGAGATCCGGCCTCGATATTCCGTCGACCGCGACAATAATATGAACATCACCATACTCGGCGCCGGCGCGTGGGGCACCGCGCTCGCCATCGTACTGGCGGACCGGCACCAGGTGCTCCTGTGGGGGCGCGATCAACAGGCGCTGCGCGACGCTGCCGCGCGGCGCGAAAACACTGCCTATTTTCCCGGTTTTGCATTGCCTGCCGGCCTGCAGCTGAGCGCTGATTTCGACCAGGCGCTGGCCCATGTCGGCGGCGACGGCGAACAGCTGCTGATCGTCGCTTCGTCGATGGCCGGACTACGTCCGCTGGCGCAGCGGCTGCAAGGGCATCCGATCCCGAATATCGTCTGGCTGTGCAAGGGCTTCGAGGAAAAGACGCGGCTGCTGCCGCACCAGGTAGTGCGCGAAGTGCTGGGCACCGGCATTCCGCACGGCGCCTTGTCCGGTCCTTCTTTCGCACAGGAAGTCGCGCGCGGCATGCCGTGCGCGCTGACTGTCGCGTCCGACGCGCCGGCGCTGCGCGAATGCGTGGTGAGCGCGGTGCATGGCCGCTCGATACGCGTGTATTCGACCGACGACCTGGTCGGCGTCGAAGTCGGCGGCGCGGTCAAGAATATTCTCGCGATCGCCACCGGCGTCATCGACGGCCTCGGTCTCGGTCTGAATGCGCGCGCCGCGCTGATCACGCGCGGACTGGCCGAGATCACGCGCCTCGGTATTGCGCTCGGCGGCCGCCCGGAAACCTTCATGGGACTGGCCGGCGTCGGCGACCTGATTCTCACCTGCACCGGCGACCTGTCACGCAACCGCCGCGTTGGTCTTGGCCTGGCGCAGGGCAAGAAGCTGGATGCGATCGTCGCCGAACTCGGCCATGTCGCCGAAGGGGTGCGCTGCGCGCAGGCGGTGCGCGCGCTCGCGCTCGATGTCGGCGTCGACATGCCGATCACGAATGCGGTGGCGGCGGTCCTGTTCGATGGCGATTCGCCGCGCGACATGGTGGATCGTTTGCTAGCGCGCGATCCGCGCGACGAGGCGAGCTAGCCCTCTATTGCTTGAGCATGACGGCTTCGTCCCCGTGCAAGGCGAAGGGGACGCTATTTAGTTTTCCGGGGCCTGATCGTTACCGCATGCTGCCCGCGTAACGCTCGGTGACCGCTTTCAGATACCCTTCCTTGCGCAGCGCCTGCAGCGTCCGCGTCAATGCATTCAGCGTCGCTTCCGATGTGCGCGGATGGCAGGCGAGGAAGTAGTCGACTTCGCGCACCACCAGCACCGGCTTGATCGCCTTGCTGTCGACGCTATCCGCCGACTGCTTGTACAAGCCGGAAATCCACAGGTCGATGTGGCCGCTGAGCAGCTTCGCCAGGTTCAGCTGCTCGTCCGCCACCATGTCGACATGCGGAAAGCCGAGCGACTTCAGATACATCGCCTTGGCATCCAGCGTGATGCCGCCGATCCGATAGTTCTTCGCGTCGTCGATGCTACGGATCTGGCCGCTGAAATCGTTTTTCGCGAATAGCGCCCACTTGTTGGTGGCCAGCGGCCCGATCCATTTGAACAGGGCTTCGCGTTCGGGCAAGCGCACGGTCGAATACACGCAAGTGTCCGGCATCTCGAGCGCGGCCTGATAGGCGCGCGCCCACGGCTGCATGTGAATCGTCAGCGGCACGCCGGCGCGCCTGCCCATCTCCGTCAGGATTTCGGTCGACATGCCGGTGACGCGCTGGCCGTCGAGATAATTGAAGGGCGGGTTGTCTTCGGTGGTGATGTCGAGCGCGAATGCCGGCAAGGCGAGCCAGATGCACAGCGCCGGCAGGATACGGGCCAGGTTCCTCATCTCGTCAGTCGTCCTTGCGCAGCATGGTCATCAGGATCGACGCATCTTCCAGTGCATACAACGCGTAACGCACGTTGCCGTTCAGATGCAGTAGTCGACCCGCCTGCAATAATTGCGTCCCGTCGAGCATCTGCACTTCCACCGTTCCTTCCAGGCCTTGCAAAGTGATTTCGCCGGGCACATGGTGCTCGGGAATCGACTTTCCCTTGGGCAGCGCTAGCCGCATCACTTCGACGGCGTCGGTCCGGATCAAGGCGATCGAGGCGGCGTCGGCCAGTTTGTCGCCGAGCGGACGGATATCGATCAATTCGCCGGACACGGCATGGTGCAGCGACATCGGCATTCTCCTTTCATCAGCAGTCTCCGCGCGATGTTAAGCAGACTACATTCGCACCCGGTTTGTTCCGTTATAGCGCGCGCCGGGTATTACGTGATTGACAATTGCTCATAACACCATGCGAGCGTGCGCCGCGTTTTTTTGTATCGGTGCATCGATCCGGCAAACTATTTGACGAAACTCAAGTCAGAGAGAGACGGCACGGCAATGTGCCGCCTCCCACTCGTTGGTATCAGTGACTCCGGATACTTTCCGTTCGCCGTTTCGGGCTTTGATGTTTTCGATACGTCAAGCTTCTGCGCGGCAAGCAGCGCCATAATCAGATCGAGAACGCGCCATGCATGCCGGCACCCGAAGCGCCGGCATGCATTCATCCGGCCTTATACTAGGAGTTTGTTTGCTAACATTGAAAAGTAACTTTATGCATAAAAATTCCGCATTGCCGTCCAGCCGCGCGCTGTCCCGCGTCGCGAGCCGCGGTTTTACCCTGATTGAAATCATGGTGGTGGTGGTCATCATGGGCATCCTCGCGGCGCTGGTGGTGCCCAAGCTGATGGGGCGCGCCGACGATGCGCGCATCACCGCCGCGCGCCAGGATATCGCGACGCTGATGTCCGCGCTCAAGCTGTACAAGCTCGACAACCAGCGCTATCCGAGCACCGAGCAAGGTCTGCAGGCGCTGATCGCCAAGCCGACCAGCGGTCCGGCGGCCAACGGCTGGAAAAGCGGCGGTTATGTCGACAAGCTGCCGAAAGATCCGTGGGGCAACCAGTATCAATACCTGTCGCCGGGCGTCAAGGGTGAGGTCGACATCTTTTCCTACGGTGCCGACGGCCAGCCGGGCGGCACCGGCAACGATGCAGACATCGGTTCGTGGGATCTATAGTTCTGACAGTTCCTCAAGCGACATCACGCGCAGCGCGCGGATTTACCCTGCTTGAACTGCTGGTGGTGCTGGTGATCGCCGGCATGCTGCTCGGCCTGGTGGCGTTCAATGCGATGCCCGGCGAACAGCAAGTGTTGCAGAAAGAGGCGCAGCGCATTGCGTTGCTGCTGCAACTGGCGCGCGATGAAGCGATCGTGCGCAACCGGCCGGTCGCGTTCGAGGCGCAAGCCGATCGCTACCGTTTTCTGATGCGCGACGGCAGCCAGTGGCAGCCGATCACTGACGACGACTTGCTGCGCGAGCGGCAATTCGAACGCGGGCCGGTGGTGCTGACGATCGCGCCGGCGGCTGTCGCCGAAAACAATCCGTTGCGCATCGTGTTCGGCCGCGAGCCGGTCGATAAACCATTTCTGCTTACCCTGTCCACGGGGAACAGCAACGTCGGCATCCGCGCTGACGGCGTCGGTCACTTTACGGTGGAATGATGAAAAAAAGCGCCGGCTTCACGCTGCTCGAAGTGCTGGTTGCGCTAGTGGTGATCGGCACCGCGCTCGGCGCCAGCCTGCGCGCGGTCGGCAGCCTGACGCAAAACAGCAGCGGCCTGCGGGCGTCGATGATGGCCACCTGGTCGGCCGAAAACCGCCTCGCGCAAATCCGGCTGGCACACGAGTGGCCGGCATTCGGCAAACGCAGTTTCGATTGTCCGCAGGGCGAACTGGGCCTGACCTGCGAGGAAGAAGTGCTGGCGACGCCCAATCCGTTTTTTCGCCGCGTCGAAGTCAGCGTGTTCGATGCCGCCGACCCCGGCCGCCGCCTGATCAAGCTGGCGCAAGTCGTCTCGGAGCGATGATGAACAGGCTAAACAGGCGCCGCGGATTCACCTTGATTGAATTGCTGGTTGCGATCACCGTGCTGGCGATTGTGGCCGTGCTTGGCTGGCGCGGACTGGACAGCATCGTGCGCGCGCGCACTTCGCTGAATGCGGACCTCGACCAGACGCGCGGCCTGCAGCTCGCCTTCGCGCAGATGCAAAGCGATTGCGGCCGCATCGCCGACGGCGACAAAATCGGCGGCCGCAGCGTGTTGTCCGTGCAGGCCGGCCGCCTGACGCTGGTGCGCACGGTGTTCGCGGACAACCAGCCGTCGCGCCTGCAGGTGGTCGCTTACCGCATCCGCGACGGCGCGCTGATCCGGCGCGAATCGGTGGCCACGCGCAACCTGGCCGAACTCGACACCGCGTGGAGCGCCGCGCTGAGCGACGCCGATATGGCGCCGGCGGTGACCTTGAGTTCCGACGTCGGCTTAATGGCGATCCGCGTATATGTCGACGACGGCAAGGGTTGGCGCGCCGCCGGTGAAAGCCCGGTTAGTCCGAGTCCGCCGCAACGCGCAACCGCGCCTGTGACGATGGCCGGTCCGACCGGCCTCGAAGTGGCATTGCAATTGCATAATCGCCCTGCCAATCTGATCAAGATATTCTTGCTGGGGGCGGTATGAGCACGCGCTTCGCACGTCAACGCGGCGTCGCGGTGATTACCGCGCTGTTGCTGACCACGCTTGCGATCACGATCGTCGCCAGCCTGTTCTGGCAGCAGCAGGTACAGGTGCGCTCGATCGAAAACCAGCGGCTGCAATTGCAGAAGCAATGGATTCTGCGCGGCGCGCTCGACTGGACGCGGCTGATCCTGCGCGCGGACAAGAGCGTGACGGTTGGCGTCGATCATCTCGGCGAACCGTGGGCGGTACCGCTGGCTGAGACGCGGCTCGACGAGTACGTGGACAAAACCAGCAACGAAACGGAGATTCCCGACGCAGTATTGTCCGGCAGTATTGTCGATGCGCAGTCGCGCCTGAATCTAACGAATCTGTGCGAGAACGGAACAATCAACCAGGCGGAGGTCACGGTGTTTGCGCGCCTGTTGTCGTCGCTGCAGCAGAATCCGGCGCTGGCGCAGGCGACCGCCGATTTGATGGCGGCTGCGCAGAAGAAGACTATCGCAACTCCGGGCGCGCCCCCGAATGCAGCACAGGCGCAGCCGATGAACATTCTGCAAGTCGACGATCTGCTGGCGGTGCCCGGCATGACGCCGCAGATTCTCGCCGCCATCAAGGATTTCGTGATTGTCTTGCCGAAGGTGACGCCGGTCAATGTCAATACCGCACCGGTTGAGGTGCTGGCTGCCAGAATTGATACACTGTCAGCTTCCGACGCGGCCACCCTGGTGGCCACGCGCAAGAGTGCCTGGTTCCGAAACATCAACGAGTTCACCCAACGCGTGCCGGGAAAGAGTTCCGGAATGGACGCCGGGCGCCTTAGCGTCGGCTCCGATTATTTCCTGGTGAACGGCAAGGTTCGCTTGAACCGCGCCAGCATGGAAATGCAAGCGCTGATCGATCGCAGCGGTGGCAACCCGAAAGTCCTGTGGATTCGTGAAAACTGAAAAGAGAAAGAACAAGGTCTTGAGCACACTGTATATCCGCCTGCCGTCGCATGCCGTTGCCGAAAGCCAGCAGCCCGGCATGCCGCTGTACTGCCACTTCGCGCTGGCCTCGAACAGCGGCGCGGTCGAGCGTGACGGCGTGGCGGCGCTGCCGGACATGGCCGAGATGGCCGGCAAGGCGCAGCGCGTGCTGCTGCTGCTGGCGGCCAGCGATGTCACGCTGTTGCGCGTCAAGCTGCCGCCGCTGTCGCCGGCGCGACTGAAGGCGGCGCTGCCGAATCTGATCGAAGAGCAGTTGATGAGCGATCCCGCCGAGTGCGTGGTGGTCGCCGACAATACGCGCGGCGAGTCGCGCACGGTCGCGGTGACGCAGCGCCACTGGCTGGAACTACTGAGCCGCAGCTTGCGCGCGCTCGGCGCGCGCAACGTCGCCGCCGTGCCCGCGCAACTTTGCCTTCCATATCTGCCGGAGGCGGTGAGCGCGGCGGTGGCGGAACACGGCGTTGATGTCGATGTCGCGGTACGGCTGACCGAGCACGACGGCATCGGTCTGTCGCTGATCGCCGATCAGCCGGAATCCGCCGCCTTCGAAACGATGCAGGCGCTCAGCGCGGTCGTGCCACAGGCGCCGATCACGCTGTATGTGCCGCCGGCGCGCGTGCGCGACTACCAGGATTCGCTGCACATTGCGCCGACGCTGGATCAGCGCATCAGCTTGCAGGCGGACGACTGGCGGCGCTGGATCGCGGGCGCGGACCAGGCCGGCATCGACCTGATGAGCGGGCTTGGCGCGGCTGCCGGACCGAAGCTCGACTGGCGCCCGTGGCGCTGGCCGCTGGTGCTCACGGCGGCGCTGCTGCTGGTGCATATGGTTGGCCTCAACGTCGACTGGCTGCGCCTCAGGCGCGAAGCCGACGCCCTGCGTACGGGTATGGTACAGACCTACAAGACGGCTTTCCCGAAAGAAAACGTGATCGTCGATCCGCTCGCGCAGTTGCGGCAGAAAATGGCCGCCGCGCAACGCGAATCAGGCCAGCTGGCGGCCGACGATTTTCTCGCGCTGGCGGCCGGTTTCGCCGAGGCGTGGAGCAGTGCCGGGCTAGGAAATTCGCCGGTGGCGGGGCTCGAATACCGCGATCGCAGCCTGACCGTCAAGCTGAAGCCGGGCGTCAGCGTGCCGATGGACCAACTCAACAGCGCGTTGGCTGCGCGCAATCTTTCGCTCGCACAGCCGAACGCCGGCGTGTGGCAGATCAGGAGCGGCAAATGAGCGCGGCGACCGCCATGAACGGACTCATGCAAGCGCTGTCGGCGTTCTGGAACGAACGCAACCAGCGCGAACGCAATATGCTGACCGCCGCCGCCGCGGTGATTGTGCTCGGCCTGCTATACGCGCTGCTGATCGACCCCGCCATCGGCGGCCGCGCCGATCTTGCGAAGAAACTGCCGGCGTTGCGCCAGCAGGCGGCCGAAGTACAGGCGCTGGCCAAGGACGCCGCATCGCTCACTACCCAAAACGCCGCGCCGCCACCGGTGGTCAGCAAGGAAAGCATCGAAAGCTCGCTCGCGCGCAAGGGATTGAAAGCGCAAAATGTCGCGATGACCGGTGAAATGGCAAAGCTGCAGTTGAACGGCGTGTCGTTTGCCGCGACTGTCGATTGGCTCAACGAGATGCAGCGCACCGCGCGGCTGTCGGTGGTCGACGCCAACATCGAGGCGCAGGCGCAAATCGACACGGTGAACGCGACGCTGACGCTGCGCCAGCAACGCGGCGGACAGGCGCAATGATGGAGGCGGATTTCCGGTGCGCCGCCTGCTGATATGGTTGCTGGCGGGTATCGCCAGCGTTGCGCTGACGGTGATCGTGTTCTGCCCGGCTGCGTGGATGGCGGCGCTGGTGGAAACGCAGACCGGCGGTCGCTTGACGCTCGGCGATGCGCAAGGGACCCTATGGCGCGGCTCCGCATTCATCGGCGGCGCGCCGAGCGGCGCCGATCCGGTCACGCCCTTATTGCCGGGGCGTTTTGCGTGGCGGCTGTCGCCGCTGGTGCTGCTGGGACAGGTCGATGTTGAGCTGAAGAATCCCGAAGCGCTGTCGCAGCCGGTGCGCATTACCGGCAGCTGGAACCAATGGCAGC
>UEXY01000091.1_pt1 | contig 13123 bp, 12 predicted proteins | sample 4301061 | NCBI WGS metagenome assembly UEXY01 (sample SAMEA4773184, study PRJEB27434) | metagenome | biome: 2259; feature: agricultural soil; material: soil | place: USA | collected 2014-09 | depth 0.25 m | reverse complement strand
GACAGCCATCGTCCACAATCCCAGTCCCTATCGGCCTTTTTCTCATCTCTTCAAATTTATTCCGGACAGTAGTGCGCCTTCGCGGGAATGACGATGATTTGAGAGACGAGGATTCAGTACTGCCAAAAGACTTTTGCATACCTGCTTAGCCGGGTGCATTGAGATACGTTCGGTTTCGGGTTGGGGGACTTCTTTCGCTGCTGGTCGAACCAAATTGACCAGCAGCACGAAACCGGATCACCGTGATATCCCCGGCCCGTTCAACCAGGCCGGGGTATCACCATAGCTTACGACCGACGATCAAAAATTATGGCGCATGCCGACCATGAAGCCGGTTTGCGAAGCGCCTGCCGCCGGATTGCTTCCCGCCGCGCCGGTGCTGACCGACAGCGCGCTGGTGCCGCCGTTTTGCATGTGGCCGGCCGTGACGTAGGCCACTGTGCGCTTCGACAAGCCATAGGTGCCGCGCACTGCCAGCAGCGTCGACTGGTTCGGGCTGTTTTTATAATCGAGCTTGTACAGTTGCGCGTCGAGCACCAGTGCCGGCGTGAGCGGATAAGCGGCGCCCAGGTAGACCATGTCGCTCTTGGACGTCGCGCTTCCTTCATTGTTACGGCGAATCACACCGGAGCCGATTTTCGCTTTGCCGAACTTGACATAGCCATTGAGCACCGTCCGGGTATCGGTAAGCGCGCTGCTGGTCAGTCCTGCCGCCGCGCCGGGACCTCCGCTGATCTCGTCACGCGCCAGCGCGACGCCCCAGCCGTCGGCATCGTATTTGGCGAGGGCCGACCATTCGCGGCACGCGCGCTTGTCCGCTGCGTTCTCGCCGGCGCAGTTGCCGACCGTATCGCGGCCCAGGCTATACGTCGCGCCTAGCGTCAAGCCGTTGAAAGTGCCGCGATAGGCAATGGCGTTGTCGGCGCGAGCATTCGGAATGTAGCTGTCGACCGAACCGGAACCGTAGATGTTCGGGCCCAGGATGTCGGTGTCGGCGATGGACGCGACCAGCATGGTGTACTGGCGACCCAAGGTGAGCGATCCCCACGCGCCGGCCACTCCTACAAAACCCTGGCGGCCGAACAAGCGCCCGCCCTGACCCGAGACGCCAGTGTCCAGGCCAAAGCCGCTCTCCAGCGTAAAGATGGCCTTCTGTCCGCCGCCGAGGTCCTCGCTGCCGCGCATGCCCCAGCGGGACGCCACGCTACCCGTCAAGGTAGGCATCCGCGTGAGGCCCTTGCCGGCGGCGCCGACGTTGGTCACGTGCTCCACGCCGGTATCCAACACGCCATACAGCGTCACGTTCGACGACTGTGCGTAACTGAGCGCGCCTGCGCTCGCCAACAGGCAACCGGCAACGTACTTGCTCTTCATCTTCATACAGTTCTCCCCTCTTTTAAAAAATTTAGGCAAAGCCTATCCCCAGGGTGTGACTTGGCAGTTCACCCTGCTTGAAACAACAACGTTGAAATACGCGGTCTAGATGGGCGTCAGCGCTTTACCTGCCGCCCGCGATCCTTGCCGCCGCGCTGGTCAGGACGAGGCGCTGCGCGCAGCCTCGTCCGCAAGGAAAATGTCGGGAAATGGAATTTGGTTTTTCATGATGTCTCGATCGTTGTAGTTGTTAATCAATTTGCGGGATGCGACTGCTAGCAGCAGGATTCGCAAATCACGTCGGGATTAAGCAAGTCGGCGGGATGCCAGCTGTGGCGGCCAAAGCCAAGCGAGGCAATCAGGTTTTCCGCGGCCTGCCGGCTGTGGTCGATCTGTTCCGAGGTAGCGGCCGCCGCCAGCCGGCACTGAATAAGGCGGTCCGCAAACAGCGAAGGAAGGTCCGCCACCACAGCGGGACCAAAGCTGATCAATCTGGCGTCCGGCTTCATCAAGGCGATCTGCTCGGGGCGGATCGACATGCAGTCCGCCGATTCCGGCGCGGCGATGATGACGAAATCCGCGCGCGACCAGAACTCATCGGACGCGAACGTCGGCACACCGGACAGCGACTGCGCGGCCGACGCGATGACCGGGATCGCAGCCGCTTGCGCCCGTCTTGCCAGCGATTGCAGTAGCGGCCCGTCGCCATGGAAGCCGACGGTAAAGATCTGCGGGTTGACGCCGAAGCTGATATTGCGCCGCCACTTCGTGCTGTAACTGCCGACACCGGCGGATTCGGCGGACGCCGAAACGGCTGCTTTCCGCAGCACGTCGAGGAGCGCTTCCCACGCGCTGTTCGCCAGCGACTCGGAGGCCGCTTCCGGCGTGTTCGTGGCGCGAATTCCGGCGGCGGTAAGCGCCTGCAAATCCATATTGCGGTAATCGGATTCCATGTTGCAGACTGCCTTGAGCTTGGGCAGTTTCCTGACCAGCGGCGCGTCGAAGGTGTTGAGGGTATTGGTCATCACGCCGGCCTTGTCGGCCAGCGATGCGAGCAGCTCGTCGAATTCGAGTCGCCTGTCCTGGAGACGGACCTCGACATCGAAGAAAAGCGCGAGTCTGTTCAAGGCGGCCTCCGAGACCGGCTGAGTGACGAGAACGCGATGCTTGAACTGAGTGTCATCCATTTGGAATTTCCAGCGAGTTAAAGGTGTTCAAGCCGCGCGGATCAAGTCCGCCGCCCTTTCCGCAATCATGATCACCGGCGCGTTGGTGTTGCCCGAAGTCAGATCCGGCATGACCGAAGCATCGACCACACGCAGGCCGGACACGCCGCGCACCCGCAACTGCGCATCGACCACCGCCAGCGGATCGGCGGCGGCGCCCATGCGGCAAGTCCCGACCGGATGGTGAACGGTGATGGCGGTTTTTCGAATGAAGGCGTCGAGTTCCGCGTCGGAATCGCACAGCGGACCCGGCGCGATTTCCTTGTCGATATAGGCGGCGAGGGACGGCTGGCGGCCGATCTCGCGGATCGTCCTGATCGCGGTGCGGGTTCTTTTCCAGTCGCTGTCGGTGGCAAGGAAATTCTGGAAAATCCTGGGCGCGGCCAGCGGGTCGGACGACGCAAGTTCGACCCTGCCGCGACTGTCCGGATGCAGCAGCACGGCACGGCAGGCGAAACCATCGGTGAACGGTTGTTTGAACGGCTGCAGGTAAGGCCAGGCGCCCAGCGGCGCGGCCGTCAACAGCATCTGCAGATCCGGCGTCGGCAAGCCGGGCTCGCTTTTCAGGAAGCCGACCATTCCGCCCGGCACATCCGACGCGAAGCCGGTGCCCGCAAGATAGGCGCGAATGATCGCGGGCCCGATGCGGTCCAGCCGCATCATCTTGTGAAACGGGCCCCGCTCCTTGCGCTGGTAATTGACGATCACGGACACGTGGTCCTGCAAGTTGGCGCCGACGCCGGCGAGCGGCACCTTGACTTGAATGCCTTTGCTCGCGAGCTGCTGCGGCTCACCGATGCCGGACAACATCAGTAGCTGCGGCGAATTGATGACGCCGCCCGCCAGGATCACTTCGCGCGCCGCATGGACGACTTTGCGCTGCCCGTCTTCGATATATTCGAGCCCGCTTGCCTTGCCGCCATCGAGCAGCACGCGGCTCGCCATCACCTTGACCTTGACGTCGAGGTTCGGGCGCTTCAGCGCCGGGCGCAGATAGGCGACCGACGCGCTGCAGCGGCTGCCGTCGCGGATCGTCATCTGCAGCCGGCTGAAGCCGTCCTGGCGCGCGGTGTTGTAGTCTTCGGTCCAGCCATGGCCGGCCGCGCGTGCGGCTTCGGCGTAAGCACCGATCAGCGCATCCTCGAAGCGGCAATGCTGCACCGCCAGCGGCCCGTCCTGGCCGCGCTCCGCGCTCGCGCCGCCCTCCCAGGATTCCTGCTTGATAAAGTAAGGCAGCACCTGCTCATAGTCCCATTCGGGCACGCCGTAGGTGTCCGCCCAGCGCCGGAAGTCGCCGGGATTGCCGCGCACATGCGCCATCGCATTGGTCGATGAAGAGCCGCCGACGACCTTGCCGCGCGCGCATTCGACGCGCCGGCCGCCGACGCTCGGCTCCGGCTCGGCGAAGTACATCCAGTCGTGCAGGCGGTTTTGCAGGATCTTGCCCCAGCCGAGCGGAATCTTGATCCAGGGATCGCGATCCCAGCCGCCGGCTTCCAGCAGCAGCACCTTGACGTCGCGGTCTTCCGACAGGCGATTGGCCAGCGTGCAGCCGGCCGAGCCGGCGCCGACGATCACGTAATCGTATTGCTTGCTCATTGCTAAAGATCCTTGCGCGCAACGCGGCGCAGGCTGATATGGATATTCTTTTCCTGCGTGAACGACAGCAGCTCGCTCAGGCATTCCTCGCGGCCGATGCCGGACTGCTTGACGCCGCCGAAAGGCGCGCCGAGGAAATGCTTGCCGACTTCGTTGATCCAGACATAGCCCGCTTCCACGCGTTGCGCGGCGCGGTGCGCCTTCTCCAGGTCGTTGCTCCAGATCGAACAGGTCAGGCCGTAGTCGACCGCGTTCACCTGTTGCAGCATGTCGGCCTCGTCAGTCCATTTGAACAGCGCCAGCACCGGGCCGAAGATTTCTTCGGTAGCGATGCGCATCGCAGGCGTGACGTCGGCGAACACGGTCGGCTCGATGTAGAAGCCGCCGGCCAGTGTCGGATCGGCCGGCACCTTGCCGCCGTACACCAGCGTCGCGCCCTCCTGCTGCGCCGAGTGGATATAGCCGAGCACCTTGTCGTGCTGCTGGCGGCTGATGAGCGCGCCCATGGTGGTGGCGAAATCGGTGGGAATGCCCGGCACATACGCGGCGCAGCGCGCCTTGACGCGCGCGACCACGGCGTCATGCACATCGGCGTGCACGAACGCGCGGCTGGTCGAGCCGCACGACTGGCCGCACCAGGTGAAGTTCATGCCGGCGACGATGCCGGCCGCGATCTCGTCGGGGTCGGCATCCGGATACGCGATCAATGCATTCTTGCCGCCCAGTTCCAGCAATACTGGCTTGAGCCGCTCGGCGGCCTGGCGCATGACGGCGCGGCCGGTCGCCACGCTGCCGACCAGGCCGACCATCGCGACATCCTTGTGGCCGACCAGCGCGCTGCCGACTTCCTGGCCGCCGGTCAAGACGGTGAAGACGCCGGGCGGCAGCAGCGGCCCGACGATTTCCGCCAGCCGCAGCGCCGACAGCGGCGCCTGCTCGGGCGGCTTGATGATGATCGCATTGCCGGCCGCGAGCGGCGCCGCCATCTTGCCGGCGGCGAACAGGAACGGGTGGTTGAAGGCGACGATGCGCGCCACCACGCCTACCGGTTCGCGCACCGAAAAGTTGACGGCGTTCGGTCCCATCGGAATCGAAGCGCCCTTCATCTCGGTCACCAGGCCGGCGAAGAATTCAAACAAGGCGGCGGCCACCATCACGTCGGCCGCCATTTCCTTTACCGGGTTGCCGCAATCAGCGGCGTCCAGCAGCGCCAGCTCATCGACATGCTTGCGCAGTTCGGCGGCGATCTTTTTCAAGATCGCAGCACGTTCCAGCGGCGCCACGTCGCGCCAGGCGAGAAAGCCCTGGCGCGCACCGGCCACCGCCAGCTCAGCGTCGGCGGCAGTTGCAACCGCCACCCGGCCAAGCCGTTCGCCGGTGCCCGGACTGCTGACGTCGGCATAGCCGCCGGCGATCGGCGCATGCCAGGTGCCGCCGTAGAACAGGCCGTCGTGTTGCGGCAACAGCAAAGACCCGACTACTTGTGCTTGTGCGCTCATGTTCCTTCGTATTCCATTTGCTGTTGAGGATTTAGTAGTCCTCTGCGTCAAAAATATAGCTTCACAGTTCCCTCCCCCTTGCAGGGGGGAAGGAGCCGTTCAGCCATGCGCGCCAGTCCTAGCGGCGTGCCGGATTGGCAGCGTCAAGAAAACGCATGTCGAAGCCGGCGGTGGTGCTGGCGTCCTTCGGCAGCACGCCCTGGTTGATCAGCGTTTCAGCGGTCTCTTTCCACTGCTGCGCGGAGATCGCGCCGATGCCGCGCGCCTTGGTGTTTTCGCTGAAGAAGGTCTGCTTGATGTCGGCGTCGAGCTGCTTGGCCAGCGTGTCCGCCTTCGCCGCGTACTCCGGATTCATCTTGACGACGATCTTGACCGCGTCTTGCGGATTGTCGATCACGTACTGGAACGCCTGCAGGTAAGCCTTGACGAAACGCTGCACCAGTTCCGGCTTCTCGGCGATGGTTTTTTCCGATGCCACCAGGCCGGAACCGTAGGCCTTGTAGCCGTAGTCGGCGCCCAGCAGGATCGACAGCGAGCCCGGGCCGCCGGTCTTGGCTTCCAGCTCCGGCACCTCGGCGTCGATGTAGCCCGGCACCGCGTCGACGCGGCCCAGCATCAGCAGGCTTTCATACGGCGGCGACACGGTGCTTTGCTTGACGTCGGCCAGGACCATGTTGTTGGCCGCGAAGAACGCCTTGAGGAACACGTAGGTGGAGCCCGACGGATGAACGCCGATGTTCAGCGGCCTGAGGTCGGCCGGCTTGCTGAGCGGGTTCTTCGCCTTCAGCGAAATCACCGCCAGCGGGCTGCGCTGGTTGACCGCCGCCAGCGCTATCACCGGCACCTGGCGGGCGCGCGCCACCATCAGGGTCGGCAAGTCGGCAAAGCCGAACTCGGCATTGCCGTTGGCCACCAGGCGCACTGCATCGGTCGAGCCGGTGCCCTTGCGCACCGCCGTCACGTTGATGCCGTTTTGCGCGAAGAAGCCCTTTTCCTGGCCAACGAAGAACATCGCATGATTGGCGCGCACCACGTAATCGAGCTGCACCGATACATTGTCGGCGGCCTGCGCCAGCGCTCCGCTCAGCAGTGCCACGGAGGCGGCGATGCCGGCGGCGAGGCGGGAGAAATTCGCGGATTTTTTCATTGTCTCTTCCTTTTGCTTTCTAAAAATACGGATTGAATCCACAGGCAGAAGCGCTGCCGACGCTATTGCTTCATGCTTTCGGCGTCCAGGTGATGTACCGCCATTCGACAAACTCCAGCGCGTAGTAGAACAACATGCCGAGCGCCGACACTTCCACCAGCGCGGCAAACACCAGCGCCGTCTCCATCTGCGTCGAGGCGAACTGGATCATGTAGCCCAGGCCGGCGGAGGCGCCGGCGAATTCGCCGACGATCGCGCCGATGACGCTCAGGGTGATGGCGATCTTCATGCCCGACATCAGGTAAGGCAGCGAGTTCGGGATCTCGACGCGCCGCAGGATTTCGGTACGGCTCGCGCCCACCGAACGCAGCAGCACCACCAGGTTGGGATCGACCGAACGCAAACCCACCAGCATGTTCAATGCCACCGGGAAGAACGCGATCACGACGATCAGCACCACCTTGGGCGCCAGGTCGTAGCCGAACCAGAGGATGAACAGCGGCGCCAGCGCGATCTTGGGCACGTTCTGGAAGAACACCATCAACGGGTAGATCGCCTGGCCGAACTTCTCGAAGCGCACGATCACCAGCGCCACCGCCGCGCCGATCACGGCCGACAGCCCGAAGCCGTAAAACACTTCCAGCGCCGTGACCCACGCCGCCTGCGCCAGCGCCGCCTGCTGCTGGATCAGGATCAGCGCGATTTCCGTCGGCGCCGGCAGCACGAAGGCGGGGATGTCGAACAGGCGCGTCACCAGTTCCCACACAAGCAGGATGGCGGCGGTCAGGACCAGCGCCGGCGCCACGTCCTTAAGGGCCACGCCGAGATGGCCCAGGATCTTGCCCTTGCGGCTGCGGGTCGCGGAGGCGGACACCGCCGAGAGATTGGGATAGGCGTTGCTCATGCTGCGATCCTCGCTCCATGGCCGTCCTTCAGCAGGCGGCGCAGTTTGCCGGAAGCCGCGCCGAATTCCGGCGCGGAATAGGTTGCCTCGACCCGCGGATAGGGGAGCGTTACGGGCAGGGTTTCAATGATTCGTGCCGGATTGGTCGCCATCACATGGACTTCCTTGGACAAAAATACTGCTTCGTCAATCGAATGCGTAACCAGCACGATGGTCTTGCCGGTGCGCTCCCAGATCTCCAGCAGGAATTCGCTCATCTCTTCGCGCGTGATGGCGTCGAGCGCGCCGAACGGCTCGTCCATCATCAGGACTTCGGGGTCGAGCGCCAGCGAACGCGCAATGGATACGCGCTGCCGCATGCCGCCGGAAAGCTGCGACGGGCGCTTTTCCGCCGCCTGCCCCAGGCCGACCAGTTGCAGCATTTCGCGGGCGCGCTCCTCGATCTCCTTCAGCGGCCGGTTCTTGTGTGCGATTTCCGTCAGCAGCATCACGTTCTGGACGGCGTTCTTCCATGGAATCAGGGTGGCTTCCTGAAATACCAGGCCGATGCGGCGCTGGCGCGCCGCCTCGATCGGATCGACACCGGCGACCCGTACCTGGCCTTCGGTCGGCGGCAGCAGGCCGGCCAGCACCTTGAGCAAGGTGCTTTTACCGCAGCCGGACGGCCCGATCAGCGAAACGAAGCCGCCGCGCGGGATGCTGATGTTGATGTCATGAAGCACTCGATTACGCTGGCCGGCATGCGTAAAGTCGACCGAAACACCGCTGGCCCAAATATGCGGCCGGGTATCGTTACTAGTGTGTTGAGCAGGCATGTTCATTTCGCTGGGCACGTAAAGTCATGAGTCATGGCGGCGAGGCCGGTCAACCGGCTGCCACCGCCTTCTTGAATGCCTCGCGCTGGCTGAGCTTTTCGACCCAGGCGGCGATATGCGGCGTGGCTGGCAGACCCAGCGGGAAGGCGATGCAGCGGCGCACGATCGGTCCCATGCAGACGTCGGCCAGGCTGAATTGCTTGCCGCCGACCCATTCGGATTGGGCCAGATGCTTTTCCAGGATCGCCAGTTCCGCCGCCAGGTTCTTCGCAGTGTCGGGCGCGCGCTCGGCCTCGGCCTTTTTCGCGTCGCGGAAGCCGGCCAGGTAAGCCGGGTTGAGCGCAGCCAGGGTCCAGTCCATCCAGCGCTCGATATGGGTGCGCGCGGCGAGATCGGCCGGATACAGCGAAGAGTTCGACTTGCCGGCGAGGTAGCGCAGGATGGTGTTGGATTCCCACACCACCAGTTCGCCGTCGACCAGCGTCGGCACCTTCTGGTTGGGGTTCATCGCCAGGTATTCCGGCGTCGTCGTGTTTTCGTATTGACGGCCGTAGTCCTGCCGCTCGTAGGGAACGCCGAGTTCCTCAAGCAAAAAGATCACTTTCTGCACGTTTCCGGAGGTAGCGCGGCCAAGCAACTTCAACATCATTCTTTCCTTTCAAGTGGGCATTCAAGTGGACGATATGCGATACATTCGATTTCGATTTTGGTGCTGATGGCGGCGCGCGCCTCCATCGTCGTGCGCGCCAGCCGGCCTTCCGGGAAGTACTCCTTGAACACGCCGTTGTAGCGGCCGAAGTCGCGCGCGTCTTCCAGGAAAGTCGTGACCTTGACGATGTCGTCGAGGTCGCAGCCGGCGGCTTGCAGCACGCGCTTGACCGCCTCGATGGTGGCGCGCGTCTCTTCTTCGATGGTGCCGGCGATCATGTTGCCGTTTTCATCTTTCGCGACCTGTCCCGACACGAACACAAAGTCGCCGGCGCGTACCGCCGGGTGAAACGGGAGGTTCGGATTCTTCTTGCCGTACACCTCGATCAGCTTGTTACTCATTGCTCTTCCTTATTTCGTGAAACACTCGATGACATCCAGGCCCTGCTGGCGGTCGAGCAGGTAAACGATGCCGCGCTCATCCATGGTGACGTCGTTGGACGACACGCGGTCATAGCCGGCAGGTACGTCCGGCTCGAAAAATCCGACTTCTTTCGGCGCGAACGGATTGGTCAGGTCGAGCAGGCGCAAGCCCTGCGCGAACCAGGCGAACGGCACCACGTCGCCGCTGAATTTCTCGGCCGGCTGGTGGCAGCCGGTCATCATTTCCTGCGGCCGGCCGTCGGGGTCGATGCCCTCCACCTGGAAGGTCGAGATCGGCATCGGCTGCCTTTCGTCGCTGATGTCGTAGATCCAGGTGAAGGCCGGCGGCGACGGCCGCAGCTTGGCCACGTCCTCGTCGGCCACCACCATGATCTTCCGGCCCCGGAACAGGCCGGGCATGGGCAGCGCGGTATGCGTCGGATGCGGATGCGCCGGGCTGCTGTTGACCGCCGACACCAGCTTCGGCTTCGACATGTCGGCGATGTCGAGAATGAAGAAGCCGTGGTGCCAGTAGGAGACGTACAAGCGATCACCCATGCGCAGCGGATGGTGGCAGCGCGGCGTGACGAAGTTATCCCACGGATATTCCTCGCCGCCGGCGACGTGCTGGCCGGGGATCCACCAACGGCCGACTTCTTCCGGCTTTTCCGGGTTGGCCAGATCGAGGATCTTGACGATATTGCCGACGTAGCCTTCAGCGGTGGGCGAGATGTACGCGTAGCGGCCGTCGAAGCTGAAACGGTGCACGCCGCCGCCCTGCCCACCGACCTGCCACTTGGTGATCAGGCGCGGCCGGGCCGGATTCGACACGTCGAAGATGCCCAGCCCGCCGCCGAAATCGGGCGCGCCGTCGCGGAACTTTTCGTAATTGACGATCATGATGCCGTCCTGCACCCGCACCTTGTGCGAATGCCAGCCCATCGGCACCTCCATCCTGTGCAGCAGCTTGGGATTGCAAGGGTCCGACACGTCATAGATCGAGGTGCCGGCCGGCGGGCGCATGTGCGCGATGTACAGGATGTTCCGGTCGACCCACACTTGGCCGCCGCCGGGACAATCGATATGGCTGAGCAGCCGGGTGTTTGAAGCGCGCACCAGGATTCTCCTTAGACCAGGGACACGACGTCGCCGCCGGCGGTCTTGCCCCAACGCTTGAGCAGGCCGAACGCTTGCAGCGCCGGTTCGTCGCTGGCGATGAACAGGATCGCGGGTTCGGTAGCGCTGGTGTTGACGTACTGGCTCCAGCAGCCGCCGGGCACGGCGATCGTGTCGTACGGGTCCCAGTCGAACTGCTGGCCATCGATCAGGCACTGGCCGCACCCTTCGATCGGCGACACCAGCAGGCTGGCGGTCTGCTTGATCGGCAGCGTGCGCTCGCCCGGCCGCAACATCTGCATGAAGAAGGTCATGGTCTTGTAGACCGGGCCGCCACGCACCGGATCGACGTACTCGACCAGCAGGCCTTCGTGCAGGTTGCCGTCCCAGTCGCGGTGCTTTTCCAGCAACTCGCGCATCGCTTCATAGCGATAGACGTACATCGGCGAAGAGCCGCCGACGCCGCGCCGATGGTCGACGAAACGCGGCATCAGGCCGCCGCTGCCATACACGTCGGCGGAATAGTCGGGCGTGAAGCGCGCGCTCTGCTTCTTGGCGTAAGCGCCGTCTTCCTTGTAGTCGTGCTCGAAATGCAGCGCGTTGAGCGTTTCCACCAGCGGGTAATCCAGCACCGACAGGTTGATCGCCGGCTCGTCGCCGACGTTGCCGTGGTTGTGCCAGGTGTCGCGCGGCGTCAGCACCATGTCGCCCGGGCCGAACACGATGTCCTCGCCCTCGACGCCGGTGAAGTTCTGCTTGCCGGTCAGGCCCAGCCGGATCGCGCTGGCGGTGTGGCGGTGCGCCGGCATGACTTCGTTCGGATCGTTCAGGCGGTACGCGGTATACAGCGTGGTGACGGTAGCGCGACGCGGCTTGAGGCCGGGGTTGACCAGGATCAGCGAACGCCGGTCCGAGTCGTCGGTGCTGATCAGCTTGGCCGATTGATGGATCAGTGGTTCGAGGTCGCGCTGAAAGCTCCAGTGATGCGGAACCGCTTTCACCCCCTGCATCAATTGCTTGATGTCATCGTGCTCGACTCCCGCATTTCTGGCCCAGAACGGAAACAGATTACGTGCATGAATTTCTTCATACATCGACTCAAGCATTTTTTCGCGACTTGCAGAACTCAATACTTCGTCAGTTAAGTGTGCCATGTGGACTCAGCAGGTTTAGGTTGAACAATGCAACGGAATTCTTAAGATGGTTGCATTGGAACACGTTCAACCAATAATGTAAACCATCAACATTGGTTTTATATTGGTTGAATATTGGTTGAAACTGATGAATACTTTTGAATAGTGCCAATCAGACATCGCTAAACCCATCCGGGAACGTGGATTTATCGATAAATTGTTTGAAGGCATAGTAGAATTGCGAAAATCTTGAGCTGCTAAAACGCATGAAAAATCAGGATTTTTCGCCAAATTTTATTTAAAACATTGGTATTTGGGCGATGCCAGGAGCGAAGAAACCCTCTTTCCGCCCCTCTCGCACATAGCACGGAAGTCGCCGGAATGTGCGGCTTGGCAAGCTGTTATAGCTTGCCGTTTAGTGTTTTCGGCACATTAATGAATTACAATGAATTACGTATTTCAAAATACAACCACTACAAAAACCAGATCCAACCAGTGATCGATTCTCCAAAGGTGGGCAACATGAATACTGTTGATCAGTCATCCAATAACAATGCCGACGAGAGTGATCTGGCAAACGTTCTACGCCAGTGGGTTGCGGAAAAACGCGCCTTTCCGTCCGAACGCATCCTGGCCCAGCAGTTGAACGTCAAGCGGCATCAATTGCGCAAGGCGCTTCAGGCCCTCAAAGTGTCGGGTGAATTGCCGGCAAGCTCGCCGCGCAAGCTTCCTTCATCCTCCAAAAGCGGAGCCGCCCTGGTGCGGGGCACGAATCCGCTCGAAGTCCTTGAATTAAGGCTGGCGCTCGAACCTGTGTTGGCGCGGCTGGCCGCACTGCGCGCCACGCCTCTTGACATCGCCAACATCGAACGCGCGGCGACGACGCTGGCGGGAACGGAAAGCGGTTCCGCCGATCTGGCTTTTCATAAATTGATCGCCGCCGCCACGCACAATACGCTGGCAGCGGATTTTTACGCGCTGCTACGCCAGGTCGGATCGGATTCCCGGCTGCGCGTCGAAAGCCCCAAATCGCATTGCCCGGACCGCCTCAGGCAGCGGGATGAGGAACACCATGCGATTGCCGCGGCGATCGCTTCGCGTGATCCGAACAAGGCCGAGGAGGCCATGCGTGCGCATCTCAACATGGTGCAGCGACTGGTCCTGAACCGCATCGCGCCGTAAGCTCCATGATCGACTGCGGCCGATCATGCCGATCGGTGCAGCGCCTCCAGCACGCGC
>UEXY01000214.1_pt1 | contig 13382 bp, 8 predicted proteins | sample 4301061 | NCBI WGS metagenome assembly UEXY01 (sample SAMEA4773184, study PRJEB27434) | metagenome | biome: 2259; feature: agricultural soil; material: soil | place: USA | collected 2014-09 | depth 0.25 m | reverse complement strand
CTGGGGCGCGTGATCCGCATGATGAGCGCGAGCGACTGGGCGGCGAAATACCTGGCGCGCCATCCGATCCTGCTCGATGAATTGCTGGACAATCGCACTTTGATGGCGGCGCCCGACTGGCCGGCCTTCGCGCAGGAAGTACAGCGCCAGCTCGACGCTGCCGAAGGCGATACCGAACAACAGATGAACGTGCTGCGCGATCTGCACCATGCGCAGCTGTTCCGTCTGCTGGCGCAGGATCTGGAAGGCGCGCTGACCGTAGAGAAGCTGGCCGACCATCTATCGGCGCTGGCCGATATCCTGGTTGACGCCACCATCAAGGCGGTATGGAAGACGATACACAACCGGCATCGCGAAGCGCCGAAGTTCGCGGTCATCGCATACGGCAAGCTGGGCGGCAAGGAGCTCGGCTATGTTTCGGACCTCGATGTGATCTTCCTGTACGACGACGAAGACCAGGAAGCGCCGGCGCTGTATGCGAAGCTGGCTCAGCGCTTCATCACCTGGATGACCAGCCACACGCCGGCCGGCATCCTGTTCGACATCGATATCGCGTTGCGGCCGGACGGCGCCAGCGGCTTGCTGGTATCGAGGCTGGTCGCGTTCGAAAAATACCAGGCCGAATCAGCCTGGGTGTGGGAACACCAGGCATTGACGCGCGCGCGCTTCTGCGCCGGCGATCCCGACATCGGCGCGCGCTTCGAAGCGACCCGAGAGGCAGTGCTGCGACAGCCGCGCGATGAGGAAAAATTGCGGCAGGAAGTGCGGGCGATGCGCAGGAAGATGCATGATGCGCATCCGAACCGCTCGCCGCTGTTCGATCTGAAACATGACGCGGGCGGCATGATCGATATCGAATTCCTGGTGCAGTTCCTGGTACTGCGCAATGCGGCACGTTACCCGCAATTGACGCCGGATATCGGCAACATTGCGTTGCTGAAACTTTGCGGCGAGCTCGGGTTGATCGATGCCGGGCTGGCGGCGGATGTTGCCAACGCCTATCGCGGTTTCCGCAAGCTGCAACATCAGATCAGGCTACAAGGAAGCGAGCGCGCCAGGATCGAACCGGATCGCGTGGCATCCGATGTCGAGCGTGTAAAACAACTCTGGTCGGCGACGCTGAAGGAAGACTCGCACCCATAAATCATCACCAAGTTTCCACGGAGCATCCAGACCGGCATGTTGCAATCGTCCCATAACCTACTATCTTGGTAGCTGGACATAATGCAAGGCCGCGCGCACCACCGTGCGGTCGGGCTATGGAGACTCGCATGAGCAAGCCGAACGTCAAGGGTCAGCGCCTGGTTGCGTTATTCCTCCTCGGGAATGCGCTATTCAACTATCCACTGCTGGCTTTATTCAATCGACCGGCAACCGTGGGTGGCGTTCCGCTGCTGTATCTCTATGTTTTCGGTGCCTGGGCCGTTCTGATTGCATTGCTCGCATTCGCCGTCGAAAAGAGGTAAGGGCGTGCGCGATCCGATCTTTTTCCGGAACGAGCACTAGATGCTGCCGGGATGGGTTATCGCGCTGACCGCATTCGCCTATCTCGGCGTGCTGTTCGCGATCGCCTATTATGGTGATTGGGCGGCTGCGCGCGGACGCAGCATCATCGCCAATCCCTACGTGTATTCGCTGTCACTGGCGGTCTACGCGACCGCATGGACCTTCTACGGTAGCGTCGGGCGCGCAGTGGGCAGCGGCATCGGTTTCCTGCCGGTGTACCTGGGGCCGACCGTGATGGCGACACTGTGGTGGGCGATGCTGCGCAAGATCATTCGCATCGCCAAGGACAACCACATCACATCGCTGGCGGATTTCGTCTCTTCCCGCTACGGCAAGAGCGCGCTGCTTGCCGGACTGGTGACCACCATCGCGGTTCTCGGCGTCACGCCTTACATGTCGCTGCAGCTCAAGGCGATTTCAGAGAGTTTCACCGTACTGCTCGGCTACCCTGATGTGCACGCAATATCGGCCAATGTGCAGCCGTTCTGGGCCGACACCGCGTTCTACGTGGCGTTGATTCTGGGCGCGTTCACCATCCTGTTCGGCACCCGCCGTCTGAACGCCGCCGAACGGCATGAAGGCATGGTGGCGGCGATCGCGTTTGAATCGCTGGTGAAACTGGTCGCATTCGTGAGCATCGGCATGTTCGTGACCTACGGCCTGTACGACGGCTTCGGCGATCTATTCACCAAGGCCGCGCAATTGCCGCAGGCGAAGGATGCCTTCACCATCGGCGGCGCCGGCGGCGACGTCTACCATAGCTGGGCATCGCTATTCTCGGTCGCCTTCATCTCGATGCTGGCGATCCTGTTCCTGCCGCGCCAGTTCCAGGTCGCGGTGGTCGAGAATGTCGACGAAGCGCATCTGAACAAGGCGATCTGGCTGTTCCCGCTGTATCTGCTGCTGTTCAATATCTTCGTGCTGCCGATCGCGTTCGGCGGCCTCCTGCATTTCCAGAACGCCGCGGTCAATCCCGACACTTTCGTGCTGACCTTGCCGATGTCCGAGCACCAGCGCGCGCTGGCGGTCCTGGTGTTCATCGGCGGCATCTCGGCGTCGACCGGCATGGTGATCGTGGAAAGCATCGCGCTGTCGACCATGGTCTGCAACGATCTGGTCATGCCGACGCTGCTGCGCATCAAACGCCTGAAACTGATCGAGAAGAAAGACCTGTCGAGGCTGGTGCTCCGCATCCGGCGCGTCACCATCATGCTCGGCCTACTGCTCGGCTATGCTTATTTCCGCATTGCGGGCGAGGCGTATGCGCTGGTGTCGATCGGCCTCATTTCGTTTGCGGCAGTCGCGCAGTTCGCGCCGGCGGTGCTGGGCGGAATCTACTGGAAAGGCGCCACCCGCGCCGGCGCGCTGGCCGGATTGGGGGCCGGATTCCTGGTATGGATGTACACGCTGATGCTGCCCGCGTTCGCGCGCTCCGGCTGGCTGCCGATGACCTTGCTGGAACACGGGCCGCTCGGTATCGAACTGCTGCGGCCGCTGCAACTGTTCGGTCTGTCGGGGTTAGACGAAATCACGCATGCGATGTTGTGGAGCATGCTCGCCAATATCGGCGCCTTCATCGGCGCGTCGGTGATGAGCGGCCAGACGGCGCTGGAGCAGACGCAAGCCGCGCTATTCGTCGACGTATTCAAGCACGAGCGCGGCGCTCTTGAGCGTACCTGGCGCGTGCGCGGATCGCTGCCCGAACTGCACGCGCTGCTGTCGCGCTTTCTCGGCCCGGCGCGGGCGATCGCCACCTTCACCAGCTATGCAAAAGAACGCGGACTGGAATGGCCGCGCGAGGCGGATGCGGACCTGGTCAGCGTATCCGAGGCGCAGCTGGCCGGCGTGATCGGAGCGGCATCGGCGCGCTCGATGATCTCGTCTGTGATCGAGGAAGAATCGTTGCACGACAGCCTGACCGGCCTGCCGAATCGCGCGCTGATGCTCGAACGACTGAACGGCGCGCTGGAACAGGCGCGCACCAAAGACGATTTCCGCTTCGTGCTGCTGTACATCAGCCTGGACCGTTTCCGCGTGATCACCGACAGTCTCGGCCGCAGCGTCGGCGATCAGCTGCTGATCAATGTCGGGCGGCGCCTGGATGCCAGCCTGCGCCTCGGCGAGACCGTCGCGCATCTCGGCGGCGACGAATTCGCGATCCTGCTCAACGACATTACCGAAGCCGTCGAGGCGAGGCGCTTCGCCGATCAGTTGCAGAACAATCTGATGGTTGCCTACCATCTGGAAGATTACGAGGTCTACACCACAGCCAGCATCGGCGTCGTGCTGGGCAGGCAGTCCTATCTCGACGCAGCCGATATCCTGCGCGATGCCGAAACCGCCAATCACCGTGCGGCGGGAAGCGGCGGAGCATGCTGCGAAGTGTTCGAATCGAACATGCGGGCGCGGGTCGTCGCGCTGCTCGATATGGAGACCAGGCTGCGGCAGGCGGTGGTCAAGGGGCGCGAATTCGTCGTCCATTATCAACCGATCGTTGCGCTCGACAGCGGTCGCCTGACCGGCTTCGAGGCACTGGTACGCATGCGTCGTCCGGACGGTTCGCTTATGCTGCCCAATGAATTCATCCCGCTCACCGAAGAAACCGGGCTGATCGTGCATATCGGCCGCTGGGTGCTGGCCGAGGCTTGCCGCCAGATGCACACATGGCAGCGCAAGTATCCGGACCTGCCGCCGATGCAGATGAGCGTCAACCTGTCGGGGCGCCAGTTCGCGCAGGCTAACCTGATGCAGCAGATCGAAGAGGTGTTGGCGGAAACCGGGCTGGAGACGCACAGCCTGAAACTGGAGGTAACCGAAACCGTGATCATGGAACACGCGGACGAGGCGGCCGCGATATTGGTGAAGCTGCGCGGCAAGGGCATCAAGCTGTTGATGGATGACTTCGGCACCGGCTATTCGTCGCTGTCCTACCTGCACCGTTTTCCGGTCAATACGCTGAAGATCGATGCGTCATTCGTAAGAAGAATGGATACCGGCAGCAAGGACATCGAGATCATCCAGACCATCGTGACGCTGGCCCACACGCTGGGCATGGACCTGATCGCGGAAGGCGTCGAGACCGCGACCCAGCTGGCGCAATTGCGCGCGTTGAAAGTGGAGTACGGCCAAGGCTATTACTTCTCGCGCCCGGTAGACAACGAGAGCGCGGAAAACCTGATCGCGAGCTGGCCGCACCACTGGTAGACGCACGTCGCTGCGACGCCCGATGTTCACGGCCGCCGACAAATCAAAACGCCCCGACTGGCGGGGCGTTTTGTTCGATGCTGAAGAAGTTTGTATTACTTGGCGGACATCAGCGCAACCGTGGTGTCGAGCATGCGGTTGGAGAAGCCCCATTCATTGTCGTACCAGGAAGAGACCTTCACCAGGCGGCCGGAAACCTTGGTCAGCGTTGCGTCGAAGTTGCTCGAAGCCGGGTTGTGGTTGAAGTCGACCGATACCAGCGGATCGGTATTGTAGGTCAGGATGCCCTTCAGCGCGCCTTCGGAAGCTTCCTTCATGATCGCATTGACTTCATCGACGGTGGTGTCGCGCGCGGCAACGAAGGACAGGTCGACGATCGACACATTGATGGTCGGCACGCGGATCGCAAAGCCATCCAGCTTGCCGTTCAGTTCCGGCAGCACCAGGCCGACCGCTGCTGCGGCGCCGGTCTTGGTCGGGATCATCGACTGGGTGGCGGAACGCGCACGGCGCAGGTCTTCGTGCATCACGTCGGTCAGCACCTGGTCGTTGGTATAAGCGTGGACGGTGGTCATCAAGCCGTTCAGGACGCCGATCTTGTCGTGCAGCGGTTTGACCAGCGGCGCCAGGCAATTGGTGGTGCAGGAGGCGTTGGAAATCACGGTGTCGGACGCCTTCAGCACCTTCTGGTTGACGCCGAACACGATGGTGGCATCGACATCCTTGCCGCCGGGAGCGGAGATGATGACCTTCTTCGCGCCGCCCTTGAGGTGGGCCGACGCTTTTTCCTTGGTGGTGAAGAAGCCGGTGCATTCCAGCACGACGTCCACGTTCAACTCGCCCCAAGGAATTTCAGCCGGATTGCGCTGCGCGAACACCTTGATCTTGTCGCCGTTGACGATCATGAACTCGCCGTCGACTTCCACGGTGCCGGGGAACTTGCCGTGCGCGGTATCGTAGCGGGTCAGGTGCGCGTTCGATTGCGCATTGCCGAGGTCGTTGATGGCGACGATCTGGATGTCGTTCTTCTTGCCGCCTTCATAGTGGGCGCGAAGAATATTGCGGCCGATGCGGCCGTAGCCGTTGATTGCGACGCGGATAGTCATGGTTTTCTCCTGAAGTGATTAAGCTAAAACTAAGCTAAAACCGATTTCACTTTGGCGACGACGTTTTCCGTCGTGAAGCCGAAGTGCTTGAACAGCACGCCCGCCGGCGCAGATTCGCCGAAGGTGTCGATACCCACCACGCCGCCTTCGAGGCCGACGTACTTGTACCAGAAGTCGGTGACGCCGGCTTCGACCGCGACGCGCGGCAAGCCTTTTGGCAGCACGCTGGCCTTGTAGGCCGCATCCTGGCGGTCGAACAGGTCGGTGCAAGGCATCGACACCACGCGCACCGGCGTACCCTGTTTTGCCAGCTCGTCGGCCGCCTTGACCGCCAGCTCGACTTCGGAGCCGGTCGCGATCAGCACCGCCTTGACGTCGGCCGCGTCGCGCAGCACGTAGCCGCCGCGGTTGATTGCAAGGATCTGTTCTTCGCTGCGTTCCATGAACTGCAGATTCTGGCGCGAGAAAATCAACGTGGTCGGACCGTGGCGGCGCGCGATCGCATGCTTCCATGCGATCGCGGATTCGACCGTGTCGCACGGACGCCAGTTTTCCAGATTCGGAATCAGACGCAGGCTGGACACATGCTCGACCGACTGGTGGGTCGGGCCGTCTTCGCCGAGGCCGATCGAATCGTGCGTGAATACGAAGATCGAACGGATCTTCATCAGTGCCGCCATGCGCAATGCATTGCGGCTGTAATCGGAGAAAGTCAGGAAAGTTGCGCCGAACGGAATGTAGCCGCCATGCAGGGCGATACCGTTCATCACGGCGCTCATGCCGAATTCGCGCACGCCGTAGTTGATGTGGTTGCCCGGCTGTTCGGCGCGCACCGCGACGCATTCCTTCCAGTTGGTCAGGTTGGAACCGGTCAAGTCGGCCGAACCGCCGAGGAATTCCGGCAGCACCGGCGCGAGTGCCTGGATTGCGTTCTGGCTGGCTTTACGCGTCGCGATGGTTTCCTTCTTTTCAACGCAAGCAGCGATGTAGGCGTCGATCGCATCGTTCAGCTTGCCCGGCAGCTCGCCCTTCATGCGGCGCAGCAGCTCGCCTGCTTCCTGCGGGTAGCGCTCGCCATAGGCGTCGAACAGCGCGTTCCACTCCCCTTCCAGGTTCCGGCCTTGCGCTTTCGCATCCCACGCCGCATAAACGTCGGCCGGGATCTCGAATGGCGCATGAGTCCAGCTGAGCGCTGCGCGCGTGGCGGCGATTTCCTTGTCACCCAGCGCCGCGCCGTGCACCTTGTCGGTGCCTTGCATATTCGGTGCGCCCTTGCCGATCACCGTCTTGCAGCAGATTAAGGTCGGCCGGTCGGATTTCTTCGCGGCTGCAATCGCAGCATCGACCGCAGCGACGTCGTGGCCGTCGACGTCGCGGATCACATTCCAGTGGTAGGCTTCGAAACGCTTCGGCGTGTCGTCGCGGAACCAGCCTTCGACCTTGCCGTCGATCGAGATCCCGTTGTCGTCATACATCACGATCAGCTTGTTCAGGCGCAGCGCACCGGCCAGCGAGCAGGCTTCATGCGAAATGCCCTCCATCAGGCAACCGTCGCCGACGAAGGTGTAGGTGTAGTGGCTGACGACATCGAAGCCGGGCTTGTTGAATTCGGCTGCGAGCAGCCGCTCCGCCAATGCCATGCCGACCGCGTTGGTCAGGCCCTGTCCAAGCGGACCGGTGGTGGTCTCGACGCCCGGCGTGACATGCACTTCCGGATGGCCGGCGGTCTTCGAATGCAGCTGGCGGAAATTCGTGATCTCGTCCATCGGCAGATCGTAGCCGGTCAGATGCAGCAGTGCGTAATGCAGCATCGAGCCGTGGCCGTTGGACAGGATGAAGCGGTCGCGGTTGATCCAGTGCGGATTGGCAGGATTGTGGCGGTAATGCTTTGCCCACAGCGCGACGGCGATTTCAGCCATGCCCATCGGCATGCCGGGGTGACCGGAATTCGCCTTTTGTACTGCGTCCATCGCCAGTGCGCGGATCGCATTGGCCATCTTGTCGGTCGGGAGAGAGGAAGTCATGTCAAATCAAGGAATGTGGCGGGTCTTGTAGCGCGTCCCGGCTTGCGGCGGAACGGGATCGTGCAAAGCCCGATATTTTACCAGACAGATGCATACCGAATTAAAATCGGACGATTCACTTTTGCCAAGGAGTTTGCCATGTCAGCCTACCGCCCGCCGCAAAGGCCCGAGCTCCCCCAATATCCAATGTTGCAGGCTGCCGAAAAATCCATTGCCTTTTATGAAATGGCATGTGGTTTTTCGTTGATTGCCAGGCATGAGGGCGCTCGCTAGGCATGCCGCGATTCTTCTGCCCGCTGCCGCTTGCAGTCGGCGCCGCCATCACGCTGCCCGACCATATCGCGCACCATATCCATGTGCTGCGGCTTGCGATCGGCGAAGCGGTCACGCTGTTCAACGGTGAAGGCGGCGAATACACGGCAACCTTGATCACGATCGACAGGAAACGGGCGTTTGCGGAAGTCAAGGCGTTTTCGCCGCGCGAAACAGAATTGCCGTACGCGGTGACGCTCGCGCAAGCCTTGCCGGAAGCCGCGAAGATGGACTGGATCATCGAAAAGTCGGTCGAACTCGGCGCCACCGCGATCCAGCCGATCGCCGCGCAGCGCTGCGTGGTGCGGCTGTCGACCGAACGCGCCGCAAAAAAACGCGAGCATTGGCAAGGGATTATCGAATCTGCCGCGGAACAAAGCGGCCGCAACCGGCTGCCGCATTTGTGCGAGACTGCCGATTTCAACGACTGGGTCCGGCAGCAGAACCTGCATCAGCGCATCATGCTGTCGCCGCGCGCCGAGCAGTCGCTATCGGATTGGGCGCGCCATCATCCGGCGCAAGCGGTTGCGTTGCTGATCGGACCGGAAGGCGGCTTTTCCGAACAGGAAGAAAATGCTGCTGTGTCGCACGGTGTGCTCGCGCTGTCGATCGGCCCGCGCGTGCTGCGCACGGAAACGGCGGGCCTGGCCGCACTGGCGACGCTGAATGCAATTTGGAGCGGATTCTGACCGGAATGTCGAATCCTTCTAATCAGGATCAAACTTTGCGCTGATATTGCCCCTTCAATTTATCGTTTCCCCTATGGTCATGGTTTTATCCAACTGCTCAGGAGACGTATCATGGGACTGCTCGACAAGGCATTCGAGATGCTCGGTGACAATCAATCACCGCAAACGGATCCCCGCAGCCGGCTGTTGCAAGCCGCGCTCTCGCTGGTAGCGAACAATGGCCAGAACGGCGGATTGCAGGGACTGGTGGATCGCTTCAGCGAGGCGGGGCTTGGCGGTACGATCCAATCCTGGATCAGTTCCGGAGAAAATGTCCCGGTCACGTCGGAACAGGTTCGGCAGGCAATCGGCGAAGGGCAATTGCAACAGATTTCCGAGGAAACCGGCCTCAGCCAAGATGAAACGGCAAACCATCTGAGCGAAATGCTGCCCGATCTCGTCGACAAGCTGACGCCGGCGGGCCAGTTGCCGCAAGGCGGACTTGGCAACATAAGTTCGCTGCTGCAGCATTTCATGGGCAAACTCCAATAGTCAGTCGGGGGGAGAGAATTTCCGCGACAATGTGCGCATGCAATGGTTTCGCCAATTCTTTTCCCGCCACAAACCCCGGATTCCCGCGCCGCTTTGGCAGGATAGCGTCGCGCGCCTGCCCTTTCTGAAACGCCTGCCGCCGCCCGATCTCGACCGGTTGAAAGTCGCCTGCGAAGAACTGCTTGCGAGAAAAACCTTCACCGGCGCCGCCGACTTCGATCTGACCGACGAAACCGCGGTGCTGATCGCCGCCCAAGCCAGCCTGCCGGTATTGAACCTGACTTTCGACCTGTACCGGGACATGGCCGGCATCATCGTCTATCCGTCCGCCTTCGTGATTCCACAGAGCGAAATGGACGAGGCTGGCGTCATGCACGAATGGCGCGAGCCGGTTTCCGGCGAAGCGATCGGCGCCGGCGGCGCGGTGGTGCTGTCATGGGAAGACGCGCAGGCATGCGACGCGCCGGGCTACAACGTCGTAATTCACGAATTCGCGCACAAGATCGATATGAGTGACGGCGTCGCCAACGGCTGTCCGCCGTTTCTCGCTGCTTATCACAAGGACATCAGTCCGGCGCGCTGGCGGCAGGTCTTTGCCGACGCCTATGACGACTTCTTGCACCGGGTGGATGTGCTGGAGGGGCGCTTGCCGCGACATTTCGACGACGACGATCCCGAGCATGCGGCGCTGTACGACGAGCTGTTCTGCGCGCTGCCGCTCGACGCGTATGCAGCCAAGCATCCGGCGGAATTTTTCGCGGTCGCTTCGGAAGCCTTCTTCGTGTTGCCGCAGCCGCTGGCGGATGCCTATCCCGAGGTGTATCGCTTGCTGGCGATGTACTACCTGCAAGATCCGCTGGCGCATTGATATCGTCCCTTGCAGCAAGGAAAACCGTCGGAAAGCGCTTATAATCTTAGGTTTTGCAGTTTCCCCCCACTCGACCTGCATGAAGGTATTTCGCGGACTTCCCAACGCCGCATCGCGCGCACCCTGTGCGCTGACGATCGGCAACTTCGATGGCGTGCATCGCGGCCACCAGGCGCTGCTGGCGCGCGTGCGTGAAGCGGCTACCAAGCTTGGCGTCGAGGCAGCAGTAATGACCTTCGAGCCGCATCCGCGCGAATTCTTTGCGCGCCTTGCCGGTAACCTGTCCAGGGCTCCCACTCGCATCGCTAATCTGCGCGACAAGCTGCAGGCGCTGTCGGATGCCGGCATCGATCGCGTCATCGTCGAACATTTCAACGCGCATTTCGCATCGATGTCGCCGCAGGACTTCGTCGAGAAAGTGCTGGTGCAAGGCTTGCATGTGAAATGGCTAATGGTCGGCGAAGATTTTTGCTATGGCGCGAAGCGCGCCGGCAATGTCGCGATGCTGATCGAAGCGGGGAAAAAATACGGTTTCCATGTCGAGGCGATGCCGACCGTGACCAATGATGGCGCGCGCATTTCGTCGTCCGCGGTGCGCGCGGCGCTGGCCGGCGGCGACTTTGCGCTGGCCGCGCAATTACTTGGCCATCCGTACGCAATTTCCGGCCATGTCGCGCACGGCAAAAAACTCGGCCGCACGATCGGCTTCCCGACATTGAACCTACGCGTCGCGCACAAGCGCCCCGCGCTATCCGGCGTGTTCGTGGTGCAGGTGCACGGCCTGGCCGAGCAGCCGCTGCCGGGCGTCGCCAGCCTCGGCGTGCGCCCCACTATCGAGGACAGCGGCCGCGTGCTGCTCGAAACCTATCTGTTCGACTATGCGCAACAATGCTACGGCGAGGTGGTGCGCGTCGAGTTTTTGAAAAAGCTGCGCGACGAAGAAAAGTACGTCGACCTGCCGACGCTGACCGCCGCCATCGAGCGCGACGCGCAGCGCGCTCGCGCCTTCTTCAAGGAGCGGACCACCGCCGCCATCTCCGCGACCGACCGAATTTGACGATCAGGCATGCATCCCGCCCTGTTTGATCCATCGAATATTTACGATTGAAACCATCATGTCCGAGCAAAAAAACAAGTATCCGGTCAACCTCACCGAAACCGCTTTTCCGATGCGCGGCGATCTCGCCAAGCGCGAACCGAAATGGGTGAAGGAATGGCAGGACAAGAAGATCTATCAGCGCATCCGCAAGGCATCGGCAAACCGTCCGAAATTCATCCTGCACGACGGCCCGCCGTATGCGAACGGCGACATCCACATCGGCCACGCGGTCAACAAGACTCTCAAGGACATGATCGTCAAGGCGCGCAACATGGCGGGCTTCGACGCGCAATACGTGCCGGGCTGGGACTGTCACGGCATGCCGATCGAAATCCAGATCGAAAAACAGTACGGCAAGAACCTGCCGACCGCCGAGGTGCTGGCGAAGTCGCGCGCGTATGCGAGCGAACAGATCGAGCGGCAGAAAAAGGATTTCATCCGCCTCGGCGTGCTCGGCGAGTGGGACAACCCGTACAAGACAATGAACTTCCGTAACGAAGCGGACGAAATCCGCGCGCTCGGCGCGATCCTCGAAAAGGGCTACGTCTATCGCGGCCTGAAGCCGGTCAACTGGTGCTTCGATTGCGGCTCGGCGCTGGCGGAAGCGGAAGTCGAATACCAGGACAAGCGCGACCCGGCGATCGACGTCGGCTTCCCGTTCGCCGAACCGGACAAGATCGCGCACGCATTCGGACTCGCCAAGCTGCCGACCGACAAGGGTTATGCGGTGATCTGGACCACCACCCCGTGGACCATCCCGGCCAACCAGGCGTTGAATGTGCATCCGGATCATCGTTATGCGCTGGTGCAGACCGAACGCAACGGCGAAATGCTGTTGTTGCTGCTCGCGGTGGAACTGGTTGGCGCCTGCCTGCAGCGTTACGGACTGGAAGGCAAGATCATCGCGACCGCCGGCGGCGAGGCATTGTCGATGCTGAAGTTCAAGCATCCGTTCGCCGCCGCCGATAAGGGCTACGATCGCTGTTCGCCGGTCTATGTCGGCGACTACGTGACGCTCGATACCGGTACCGGCATCGTGCATTCGGCGCCTGCTTACGGCCTGGACGACTTCGTTTCGTGCAAGGCGCACGGCATGACGGACGACGAAATCCTGAAGCCGGTGATGGGGGATGGCAAGTACGCATCGTGGCTGCCGTTCTTCGGCGGCATGACAATCTGGGAAGCATCCAAGCCGATCTGCGCCAAGCTGGAAGAAGTCGGCGCGCTGTTCAAGCTGGTGATGTTCGATCACAGCTACATGCATTGCTGGCGCCACAAGACGCCGATCATCTACCGCGCGACTTCACAATGGTTCGCCGGCATGGACGTGGCGCCGAAAGACGGCAGCCGCAGCCTGCGCGAGACCGCGCTGCAAGGCATCGAGGAGACTGCCTTCTTCCCGGGCTGGGGCAAGGCGCGCCTGCACGGCATGATCGCCAACCGCCCGGACTGGACGCTGTCGCGCGCGCGCCAGTGGGGCGTGCCGATGCCGTTCTTCGTGCACAAGGAGACGGGCGCACTGCATCCCCGGACGCTCGAACTGATCGAGGAGGTCGCCAAGCGCATCGCGCAGGGGGGCATCGAAACCTGGCAAACCCTGGCCACCGAGCAGTTCCTCGGCGCCGATGCGGCGCACTACGAGAAGGTGAAGGACACCATCGACGTCTGGTTCGATTCGGGCTCCACGCATTTCACCGTGCTGAAGGGTTCGCACGCCGGCGAAACCGCCTTCCCGGCGGATCTGTACCTGGAAGGCTCCGACCAGCACCGCGGCTGGTTTCATTCCTCGCTGCTGGTGTCCTCGATGATGAACGGCGTGCCGCCTTACAAGGCGATCCTGACGCACGGGTTCGTCATCGACATGGACGGGCGCAAGATGTCGAAATCGAAAGGCACGGGAGTCGCCCCGCAGCAGGTCGCGGGCACCCTGGGCGCCGAGATCCTGCGCCTGTGGATCGCCAGCGGCGACTATTCGGGCGAATTGACGATCTCGAACGAGATCCTCAAGCGCGTCGTCGAGAGCTACCGGCGGGTACGCAATAC